>Ga0182014_10002845_pt1 | contig 21330 bp, 16 predicted proteins | sample 612S2DmetaG_FD_120489 | JGI IMG/M metagenome (GOLD analysis project Ga0182014, IMG submission 120489) | Permafrost microbial communities from Stordalen Mire, Sweden - 612S2D metaG | ecosystem: Environmental > Terrestrial > Soil > Wetlands > Permafrost | place: Sweden: Stordalen | collected...
ATTGCGGCCGCGACGGCGTGTCGGTTGCACGTCAAGGGGTGGGTGATCGAGTGCGCCAGCTTGCCGTCGTCGGCGTGGTTGGTGGGCTTGATGACGGGAGACGCCGATGCTCTGCCCTGATTTGAGCGATGCGCGGGTCTACCTGCACCGGGAACCGGTGGACATGCGCCGGCAGAGGAACGGGTTGGCCGCGCTGGTGCGCACGGTGATCAACCAAGACCCCTTCGGCAACGCGCTGTTCTGCTTCATCGGCAAGGGACGCGACAAGCTGAAGATCTTGTACTGGAACCGCAACGGCTTTGTAGTTTGGTACAAGGTGATCGAAGGGAAGGAGAAGTTTCACTGGCCGAGACGCAGCGAGGAGGCGGTCGTGACGCTCACCGGCGAGCAACTCGGCTGGCTGCTCGAAGGATACGATGTGTCGAAGATGCGACCGCACCGAGCGCTTGAGTTTGCGCACGCCAGTTGACGACTCTGAGCCTATTTTGTCGAGGATTTTCCCGATATCGTGATGACGTATCGAGTGCGGCCCGGTATACTTTCTCTCCGTGGTCGCACTCGAGACAAGACTTCAGCAGAGCGAACAGAAGAACGCGGAACTCGCCGCGCAGCTCGAAGTGCGCGAGCGCATCAACACGGCGCTGATCAACCAAACGCAATCCAAGACGCGGTATCTGCAGGCAGAGGTCGAGCGCCTGCAGCGGCAGCTGCGCGAACTCGAAGCGAAGGAACGCCACTACGTTGAGCTGACCACCGTCCTCAAAGAGGAACTCGCCTGGTTCAAGGGCCAGGTCTATGGACGCTCCTCGGAGAAGTCCTCGGCGGACGTCTCCCCCGATCAGGGCATGCTGTTCAACGAGGCCGAGGTACTCACCGCGATCGGGCAGGCCATCGGCACGGAAGCCGACGCGGTCATCACCATTGAGGAGCATGAACGCCGGAAGAAGCCGGGCAAGAAGGCCATCCCGGCTGAGTTCCCACGTATCCCAGTGGTGCACGACATCGACGAGGCGGAGAAGATCTGCCCGCACGACGGCACGGCGCTCAAAGTCATCGGGCACGAGTCGGCCGAACGCTATGACTACGTGCCGCCGCAGCTGCGTGTCCTCGTCGATCAGCGTCTGAAGTACGCGTGCCCCTGCTGTCACCAGGGCGTGAAGATCGCGCCCTTGCCGCCGCGACTGTTGCCGAAGAGCATGGCGAGCGCCTCACTACTCGCGCATATCACCACCGCCAAGTTCGTCGATGGGCTGCCGCTGACCCGCCAGAGCAAGCAGTTCGAGCGCATGGGCGTCAACCTGGGACCCGGCACCATGGGACTGTGGGTCAACACCATCGGCGCCGAGAAGTTGCCACCGCTGATCGCCTTGCTGCACGAAGCGGCGCTCGCCGAGCCGGTTTTGCACTGCGATGAGACCACGGTCCAAGTGCTCAAGAGCGAGAAGGCGCCGACCACCGAGCACTACATGATCGTGCGGGCGGCCGGTCCACCGGGCCGGCGGATCGTGTTGTTCGATTATGCACAGACTCGCAACGTCGAGACGCTCAAGCGGGTGCTGACGGGTCCGGACGGTCCGTACCGCGGCAAGCTCGTATGCGATGGACTCGAACTCTACGACTACGTCGGCGAGGACGCGACCTTCGCCGCCATGATGCTGTTCGGGTGCCTCACGCATTGTCGTCGTTACTACGATAAATCCGCGAAGGTGACCGAGTCGCCCTCGGTGCAGCAGCTCTCGCGTGTGGCGCTCAAGGACTTCCTGGGCAAGGTGTTCTTTGCCGAGCGCCAAATCCAAGAGCAGCGCGAAGCGCGTGAGCGCAGCGGCGGGACGTGGACGCTGGCCGAGACGCACAAAATCCGTCAGGAGCGATCTGCACCTGTCATGGCCGCTTTCAAAGTCTGGGTCGAGGAACTCGCGCCAGGTGTGCCGCCGAAGAGCGCACTCGGCAAGGCGCTCGGCTATACCATCAATCAATGGGACAAATTATCGAGGTTCCTTGAGCACCCCGAGGTCCCCGCTCATAACAATCGGGTCGAGAACGACATCCGCCCATTTGCCGTAGGCCGTCGGGCATGGTTGTTCATGGACACCCAGTACGGCGCGACCGCGAGTGCCAATCTCTACAGCGTCGTCGGGACATGCCGCGCGAACGGCATCAATCCCCACGCGTACTTGACCTTCCTGTTTGAGCAATTGCCGCGGGCTACCACGCTCGCTGAACTCGAGGCTCTGCTGCCCTGGAACGTTAAGCCGCTGCTGAAAGCCGCCCTCGCTGCGTAGTCCCTGCAAAACACCTCGTCCCTGATCACCGCGCATCCGGTCCGCTGGACTTCGACCGCGATGACGTGTTTCCCTGAGGGCTTACGCTCAACTCGCCGAACTGCCGGATGCGGACCGCATGTCCGGTGGTGAGGCAGGGGCGGTAACCGAGCGCTGTGCATCTACGTTGGTCGAACGATCCTGCGGTGCGTAGCGCGCATTCTGTTTGTTATCTTTATCGAACCCCAGTGGCATCGGAGCGGAGACAGGCCGGGGGATTGGGACGTCGCCCCGACTGTTAGCGGCGTCGGGAATCCGCGCGAATATGGCAGTCAGCAAGCGCGCTTTGCGGCGCGAGCGAATGCCGTCGCGCGCATCGACCTCGTACCAGAGCCGCCGATTCCAAATGCGAAGCATTTGGAATCAAGAGGTTGTTCGCGGGGCGAGAGACACAACCTCCGTGCGAAAGCAAAGACTGTGCCAGCTTTTTGGGAAAACGCGGCCATCGCCAAAAAGACGCGGATCTCAACCGCCATCATCACCCCGACGATCGTGAACAGAATGTATCGACGCGTGAAGGGTAAAAATTCCATCCCGCCGCTGCACCGCGGGCTGCCCAGCGGCATGGTGCATTGTTAACCCGCCTTCTAACTCATAGGTTCGCCTAACCGCACGACTTCCCGTTTCGCGCCTACTTTCGCGAACAGATAGAGGCCGCACAGTGCGTTATCATCGTTCCACTTATATATTTTTCTAAATCCATTCACTTCGAAAATCGAAACAAAGTCTCGCTCTAGGAATTTGCGACTAATCTCGGTACGAATTCGCTCTCCTTTCTTCAATTCACAGCTAAAATGTAGTTGCTCTAGTTTCACTTGATGCGGCTCAGTCGCTTCTAGATGCGATTCAATTCGATGCTCATGAACATTGTGAAATGCAATATGCCGAAATCGAAACAAATCGAAGTTGCCGTTAAAACGCCAATTAAGATGCTGTAGAACGGCGAGATTAGTCAGAATGGCCGTCTGATTGTTATATGCGGCCTCAAGTGTCGCGCTATCCTTGTCCAAGTCCGCTCCAACAAGAAAGTAATCGTCGGCATCCATTACCGAGTTCGCCCACTCTAGTAGCTCCGCGATTTCGGCGTCCTCCATATTGCCAATTGTCGAGCCCAGGAACACCACGCACTTTGGCCCGTCGACCTTGGCCAATTGTGATAGCCCACTACGATACGTTCCCACAATCGCGTTTATGGTGACGCCGCCTAGAGCGCTTCCGATCGCTTCAATGTTCTTTACTAGGATTGACCGATTGATATCAATCGGCATATACGTCACATGCCTGTAGGCATCGATAAAGCCGGACAGAAGATGTCGAGACTTTGAGCCGTTGCCGCATCCGAGCTCGACTATCGTCGACCGTCCCACGAGTTCCGCTACATGGTGCGCATTGTCTTCAATGATTCGACTCTCGGTTCGAGTTAAATAATATGTGGGCTCGCAGGAAAGCTGTTCAAATAAAAGAGAGCCGCGATCATCGTAATAATAAATTGAGCTAATGCGCTTCGGGTCTCGGCGAAGTCCTTTGATAACATCGGCAGGGTCAAAAAGTGTGGTCTCTGGAACGTCGTCTCCGACCACATGGTACTGACTGTCACTTGGCAAAGCCTGGCTCGTGGATCTACTTGTCATCGCATTGGCGCTCCCGGATTGGAAATATGGTAGACGGTGGCAGATGTACTGCGTGATGTCGATCATAGTGAAGAGAGAGCAGTATGCAACGCTGTAATGCGGTCACGAGTTAGACGCGGAACTATTTATCCAAGAGTCGTTCACCCCACGCGGCCGAACGGCTTTTACATGTGGTGCAAGAATGAGAACGTAACGTCGCTCTCCAACACAGCGCGTACGACTTGACATCCATCGACATAGACACGACTTTAGAGAACTATTAAACGGCCTTCACCGTACAAAAGCGCCCGGAGAACCATAGTGTCGCTACATGAGTCAACCGCCCTATGTTGGGCACCCAGCTCGCAGGTGCCCCAAGGTTTGCAGGGGGAATCCGGGAGATGGGCCGCAATCGAGCAATTAGAGTCTGGGGTGAGATCGTACTCGAGGATGTTTCCGGCAATTATGGCGCGCGCGAAAGGCGCCTGTATTACAACCGAAGATGGTAGGCAACTTATAGATTTCCTTGCCGGCGCTGGGACACTCAATTATGGGCACAACCCCGATGTGATTAAGCGCGCATTGCTATCCTATCTGGAGGAAGATGGAATTGTGCATTCCCTTGACATGGCGACTCCCGCGAAAAGAGGATTTATCGAGCTGTTTGACACGCTCATACTGCGGCCGCGTAATTTAAAGTATAAATTGCAGTTTCCAGGCCCCACTGGAACGAATGCGGTGGAAGCTGCACTCAAAATCGCACGGCGAGTTACCGGACGACACAACGTAGTGGCTTTCACGAATGCGTTTCATGGGGTTACCCTAGGTTCGGTGGCGGCCACGGGTAACCAGCATTTCAGAGCGGCAACCGGGCTTCCAAGCCTTGGCGTTACGTTTTTTCCATATGACGGGTACTTCGGCAACGACATCGATACCGGGGATTATATCGAGCGGATGCTGAAGGATAGATCAAGTGGAGTCGACCCGCCGGCCGCGGTGATTCTCGAAACCGTACAAGGAGAGGGCGGGATAAACGTCGCACGATCTACTTGGCTCCGTCGAATAGAGGGTCTTTGTCGGAATGTGGGCGCACTTCTCATCATCGATGATATCCAAATGGGCTGCGGCCGAACCGGTCCGTTTTTTAGTTTCGAGGAGTCTGGCATTAGTCCGGATTTGGTCTTGCTGTCGAAGTCGTTAAGTGCGTATGGTCTCCCGTTATCTTTGGTCTTAATAAAACCAGAGTTCGATATTTGGAAGCCCGGCGAACATAACGGAACATTTCGAGGCAACAATTTGGCGTTGGTGGCGGCTTCTGCGGCCCTCTCTGCCTTCTGGAGAACCGAGGCATTTCAAAGAGACATTACGAAAAAAGGTGAATACATGTACTCACGTGTTGCTGCATTGGCATCGACGGCAGTTGCGCGCACTGCTTCCGCTCGAGGACGCGGGATGGTGGTTGGGCTAGATTGCGGAGATAGCACGAAAGCGATGGACATCTCGCGGCTAGCGTTTGGTCAAGGGTTAATAATTGAGCGTTGTGGTTCGGAAGACCAAGTCCTCAAACTAATTCCGCCGCTGACGATAAGCGAAGTGGAACTTGGTCAGGGACTGGCAATACTCGAGGCTGTTGCCTTGCCGATACTGCAAGCGTAATAACGCAACGACGGCGTACGGCAATCAATACCAACGTACTCGCGTTTACCTGGGCCTCATTGCCGTGTCGCTTTTGCAACGGATGGACTGCTAGGTTGGCAGGCCGACCGCTTGGTTTTGCTGGCGGCGTCCGGGCCATGCCACACTTGAGGACTTGAGGGGTATTTGGTGCGGTAAGACAATGCTGTCGTCCACCTTCCAAGCGAACGCTAGATTGCATCCGACTGCAGGCCGTTCATCGGGAGTAATAATTCGTACGGGATGCAATGCTGGCGTTTTGGTTCGCACATGACACTGACACTTGATTCCAAGCGAATCGATTTGTGGTGTACTTTTTTCGGCGAACTGGGTGATGAGCATTTGTTATGTCGGTATCGTGCACTGCTGAACGACTCAGAGCGACAGCAAGAGTCCCGGTTCCACTTCGCCCGAGATCGATGTTGCTACGTTGTAACGCGAGCGTTAGTCAGGACCGTGTTGTCGCGTTATGCAGACATCGCACCGGAGGACTGGTTTTTCGCGACCAGCGAGTATGGTCGACCGGAAATCGCCAATGCGGATTCCTGCGCAAGAAGAATCTCAATAAATATCACGCACACGAAAGGTCTCATCATGCTCGGTATTGCGCAGGAACATGCGCTGGGGGTGGATGCGGAAAATACGTGCGCGCGTTCGATTTCGCTGGATGTAGCCAATCGATGTTTTTCGCACGAGGAAGGCGCGGCTCTCCGAGCACTCTGCACCGATCGACAACGGACGCGCCTCTTTGAATATTGGACATTGAAAGAGTCCTACATAAAGGCCAGGGGAATGGGGATGTCGATCCCACTCAATCAGTTCAGCTTTCGGTTCCCGCGTGAGGATCGCGTGGAGATCTCGATCGCTCCCGGACAGAATGATATGCCAACTCACTGGTGGTTCTGGCAATTCCGGCTAAGGGCGGAATATCTGGCAGCTATCTGTGCGCAACGCGTGTGCAGCAAGTCACCTCAGTTGGTGCTAAGAGAAGTGGTTCCTCTGGTATCCGAATGTATGCTGGAACATACTCTACTTAGGATATCGGAATAGCCTCATTGGTCCGGTCAAAGCCGCGGAATGGGTTTCTCTAACGAAACCGCGCATGGGCTGGTGGCCGCCCGCAGCTATCCTTCGCGATCCATTGCTTGGGGCGGGAAGGCGGTGCGTTATGCGAGTGACTGCGCTGAATGTTGCGGGCGCGCCACTGCCCGTCGACATTCCCGCTGGCTCCGGTCAACGGTAGAACCAATTGCCTGCTGGCCCGACTTTGCTGTAAATAGGGGCATGGTAAGCACTCTTGTTAATTTGTCCCGGTGTCGAATTGCTCTACTTGCTCTGGCATTTAGCGTCGACGGTTGTTCTTTGTTCCGTACCGCTCCCATTGAGTCGGCGGTTGTGGCGAAGACCGTCTCGCCGCCCCAACCAGAATTGCCCCAGCCGTCGGCCACACATCATTTTGACATCGACGCGGATACAGAGCTTGTGGGGTACGTGCAAAGGACGATCATTGGAAAGGAGGACACCCTGTCAGATATTGCGCGACGTTTCGATGTTGGCTATGAGGAAATGGTGCTCGCAAACCCCGGCGTTGATCCCTGGTTGCCGGAGGTCGGTCGCGAAATTGTGATTCCAACGCAGTTTATTTTGCCGCCCGTTCCCCACGAGGGGGTGGTTGTGAATCTCGCCGCCATGCGTATTTTCTTTTACTCTCCACACAAAAGCGGCGAGTCACCGATCGTCTATACGTACCCAATCGGAATCGGTAGGGAGGGGTGGAAAACCCACGAAGGCACTACAAAAGTCGTCGATCGCACAAAAGACCCCATTTGGATTGTCCCCGCCTCGGTGCGTGCTGAGCATGCTAAGGATGGCGATAAGCTTCCCGCACAAGTACCACCAGGACCGAACAACCCCTTAGGCCAATACAGACTTCGGTTAGGCTGGCCGACTTACCTGATCCATGGCACCAACAAGCCCTACGGTGTGGGTATGCGGGTGAGCCACGGCTGCATGCATTTGTACCCGGAGGACATCGCGGCGCTCTTCGACTTAATTCCAGTCGGCACGAAAGTCACAATCGTCAACGAACCGTATCTGTTCGGTTCGAAGGACGGGATGTTCTATATGCAGGCGTATGCTGTGATGGAAGACGATTCGCGGGATTGGACCAAAAAACGCGAGCGGTTACTCTCACGTCTACTGAGTCCTAAGATGCGCAAGGAAATCTCAGATCAGAACGAGTGGCCTCTCATCAAGGCCCTGGCTCAGGCGCCACGCGCGGTACCGGCGCCCCTTGCCGACAGCGGCAATGGAGTCGATGCCGTGATTTCCAAGGCGGTGCTTGTCAAAAATGTGCTACCGGAAGGCTCCAACTGGGAAGGCAAGTCGGAACTCATGATTGATGAAAAAACTTTCAATGATCTGATGGGCAGCCACGTGAAGGCGTCGAGGGCCATCCAACCGCAAGCATCCACGCAATAGCTACAACATTATGATCCTTTATTGCGTTGCGCTCCGCCACCGCTGATTTCCCGTAACCAGCGACGCGTGCAGGGCGGTGTTACGTCTGTCAGTGTCTGAGGCGTAGCCGCAGCGGCTCACCCCGCCGAGCAGGCGCAGCCGTAACACATCTTTGATCAATCTTTGATCTTTTTACATGCAAGCCGCGATTACACCACTCCTTCGTTCCTTTCTGGTCAAAAAAGGGCGAAGGATGGCGGTAGACAAGGTCAACAAAGGCTTACGGCGATACAACCGGCTTCATGCGGGGTCGGCTCCGGATCCGGTCATGCCGGACTGCATTCAGGCTTCCGTTCAACTCCGCAAATTGTCCGGCCAGTCCGGCATCAAATAGGAATGCTGTCTGCCATCAGTCCGGTATTGTGTCCGACGTGGAGCGAATCGCGCAGAAGCGTGAAGTCGAATCGCCTGCGGCGCTGCGCTGAACTAGTCGGGCCTGTTACGCTTGGGTGTTGCTCGCCGCTAGAAACTCAAGGAAAGGGATGACTACGAGTAATCTTCAATCCTCATTCGAACGCGAGGAGGATCGATTCGCAGGAAGGTTCATCAGTGCCTCCGTAGGCATGACCAGTGTGACGTATGGGATCGGCCGCTATGCATTCGGGCTGTTTATTCCCGAGGTGCGTCACAATTTCGGAGCAGCCACTGCGGATCTCGGAATAATTGCTAGCTTTAGCTCCTTTGGATACTTGCTTGCATGTCTATTGTCGTCGTATCTGGCGGGACGTGCAGAGCCACGTTCCTGCGTAATTGTTGCGGGCATTGTAACGACGTTGGGTCTGGCGATCGTCGGAATTGCCGCAAACGTATTGCAGGTAGCTATCGGCGTCGTTTTGGCGGGTATTGGAGCTGGAATATATGGCCCAGCAAGCATCGAGTGTATATACGTGAGTTTGCCCTCAAGGCGTAGAATTCAGGCTTTAAGCGCAGTGAATGCTGGCGCAACGCCAGGATTAATAATTACAGGACTGATCGCATTCGCCCTTCCAAGTCAATGGCAGCTAGTATGGCTTGTCATGGCAAGCCTTGCTGCTCTAGTTACATTATGGAACAGTAAGGTAATTAAATCGCGTATTCTGGTGGAACGTACTTTGGGGCCTCGCATTGCTAGAGCAGAGCATGCATATGGCCCAAGCACTCTCTCTCGGGTACTCAGTTTGGATTTTGCCGCGCTTTGTTCGACGATATGTGTATACGGTTTACTATACAAAGCGTACCTGACATTTGCTGTTGATCTCCTAGTATCGTTTGGCGGCTTACGTTTTCCATATGACAGGTTGTTTTGGGTTACGTTGGGGGTTGCCGGGGTACCGACGATCTTTGTTGGCCCATTGATTTCGCGTTTTGGCGTCCGCGGCATATTGACTATGACTATCCCTGTATGTGGTCTTTCTTGCGCTATGCTTGGATTGGCTCCGAATTCCGGCCCGGTCGTTATTCTTTCGGCTGCACTATTTGGTGTGTCCTCCATAGCTCCCGGGAGTGCCCTTCTCGTGTGGTCACTTAGGATATTTTGTGATCGGCCTGCGACCGCTTCCGGCGCTGCAATGTTTTGTTTTGCAGCCGCAATAATTGTCACCCCTTTGATTTACGCGATGCTAGTGCCATGGATGACAGCGCGAGCCTTCTTCATTGGACTTCTCGTTTTATCGCTGATAGTCGTTCCACTGTTTCCACAGAACCTATTTGATGTTCAATAAAGTGTGGTGGCATAGCGAACGCAATTAAAAGCACTATATGACCCACGTTTTGATCGAAATGACGTTGACCGGAACGCCTTGCGTCGCCAAGTGTTTCGCGCCCGCTTTAGGGCGATCGGTTGGATTCGGCTCAGTTCCGTTTTTCTGGCTGTGCGCCGCAAACTGGAACTGTCAGCAGCTAGCGCGCGTCAAATGGTTATTGTTGGCTGCGCGCAAGCGCGCCAGCAATGCCGGGTACACGCGATCCCAAACTCGGGTTGCATTCCAGCAACGCCACCAGCAACTCATGCCGGAACCGCATTCCCGTATGCCGCGGCAGCACCTGCCGGGGAATCTAAGAGGAGCGCAACATAACTTTCAGCAGCCGCGTAGCAATTTATGGTATGGTTATATGATGCCTTTTGATCAAACGTATTGCGCAGACTGCACGTTTGCTCATTGATAGCCGCCGAAGGCCAGCGGATTTGATGGAATGATACGATATGTGGCGATCGAACTTCGCAGGGCAAGGTCAAACCTCTAGCCGCGCCCGGGGTTGGAAGTGGCGCTCCCTTTTCTCGGTACTATTAAGTCTTATTTTCGCGATGCGGATCGCACCGAGCAACGCGACTGTCTTCGAGTTGCCTAGCGACGGCTCGGCAGTCATCGGTGCTGACACATCGATCACTACCCACTACGAAGACACGCTTCTGGACATCGCCCGGCATTATAGCCTGGGTTACGACGAAATTATTCGCGCCAATCCTGGCGTCGACATGTGGTTGCCCGGCGAGGGTACGCGCATTCTATTGCCAGGACGACGCATTTTGCCGCCAGGGCCGCGCGATGGTGTGGTCGTCAGTCTCCCTGAACACCGCTTGTATTACTTCCCCGCCGCGACACAGAACGGAAAACGGGTGGTCGTCACCTACCCGGTCAGCATTGGGAAGTTGGGCCGGAACACGCCGCTGGGGCAAACCCGCGTCATCGCCAAAGTCGTACATCCTTCATGGTATCCGCCGGCGTCGATCCGGAGAGAGCACGCCGAGGCCGGTGATCCATTACCAGCTGTAGTAGGCCCTGGACCCGATAACCCATTGGGCGACTATAAGATACGGCTCGGCTTCGGCGATGGCACCTATGAGATTCACGGAACCAATAATCCGACGGCTGTGGGGTTGGCCATCACGCATGGTTGCATTCGCATGTACCCGGAGGATGTGGCCTCGCTGTTTCCGCAGCTTCCCATAGGCACATCGGTGCGCCTAATCAACGTGCCAGTGAAAGTGGCCTGGGTCGGTGGTGAGCTATTGCTCGAAGCGCATCCGCCAGTTAACTCGCAGGGCGAGAGCTTTGAACCTGACGTCGATCACTTCTCTGACCTGCTGCGAGCCGCGGTGGGTGATATCACGATAGCAATTAACTGGGACTACGCGCGCGAAGTGTTGCAGAAGTCAGATGGGGTAATCGCCACGGTCGGTCTCGAAGCGGATGATCCGTCGGCGCCCAACTCCGATCAAGGCACCACGCGATCACCTACCACAGCACTTCGTGTGTTTCCATCTCCGCCAGCGCTCGCTGCTCCGGTACCACGGCCGCAATGAAGCGCGGCTGTAATTTGCTCGCATTGAATCCTACTTGCCATCGCGTGCGTGTGGGCTGTGAGCATAAGAGGGGAGACTCATCTTTCTCCACCCAATCGTCTATACGGCGCAATTGGCCAGATCCGAATCCTTGAATCGGTCACGCCGATGCTGGGATCTGTGACAACCTTTTCTGCACGCAGAAGACAGCAATTGATTCTGTAACCATGTAAGGTTGTTGGCCAAGTTTGGTATTTGGCAAATATTCCAATAAGATTCTATACTTGCGCGATTGCATGGTGCAAAAAGCGGCCCGCCGCTTCGCGAATTCTGCGGGGCGGCGAATATCCGCCTGCCGGTGACTCCACAGTTATTGGTCAGCGCGTAGCTCTGATCGCGGAACCGCGCCGCGCGGATTCGACGAGTACTCCGGCAAGTAAGTTTTTCTGCATGCACCAAGACCAATTTCAGCCAAAATTCGATACCGCCCGTGCTGAGCATGCGGAAAAACCTATCGGACGGAGTACTAATGCGCTGTAGTCAGGGGTGAGCGGGAGCACTACCAACTTTCCACAAGTAATCGCGCGTGCGTATTGCACAAGACGCGCGCGCCGGCGAGCGGGGCCGGGCTTCGCCGCTGCGAAATGAGGACTCCAGATCCTGAGTATCCAGTTGCCTCCCTGAAAGGAATTCAGAGTGCCGTTCTGGCAGCGGAAACATAATAAGATGGCCCGATTCTATGTTGGTATCTATTAGTTCTTTGCGCCTACATCTCGTGTAGCTTAAGCGTCGTTCCGTTCGTACGACTCAATATCCATCGCGACGATTTTGCAGAGAGAAAATTCCCCAGACCTCCAAATGCCACGACATGCGAGTGAAGCACAAATAATCGTGCAGCCGGGCACATGTGCCCAACGCTTTGTGTTGCGTCGCGTCGTAGCGACACTCGAGGACGGGCCCGATATGGCCACGCTTCCGGTAACCCGTGCTTTTGCCTTAATAGCTATTTACCAAGAGGTCCTCTTGAGCTCAACTGTGCAATGGCCACGAACGGAGCGAACAGAGTCCCTAAGGAATCATCAATTGTGATGATCTTTCGCACTTGGCTTTTGTCTTGCACTCCGCGCCATCATCGCAACCGCTGCCAGTTCTCATCTCAGCGCGGAACGTCCACTTACTGCAAGATCGCAATATTTTTCTCGCTGACGATGGTAATCACTCGCTTGATACGAATTAGCATACACGGCATGCGTCTTGGCGCTCTCCGGTTGAAGCCATAATCGTGATATCGAGAGAGATGCTTGGACCTTCCTTGACGCACGCGAGCTGTAGGGTGTACATACTCCCGTACCACGAGGACGATTAGCGAGCGCGAATTCGCGGCATCGCGTTCGGTTCAACAGCGGCAAGCGATAACTGACAGGGAAGATGCATGATCAAGCTGAATCGGCATAAGACAGTCCTCGATTGCCTGTTGTCCGCTTGCGATACCGATCCACAGCGCATTGTCTATACGGTACTCGGAGACGGCGAAAATGAATCAGCCATCTGCAGCTACGCCGAACTTATCACGCGCGTACAGGCGATTGCAGCCGTGCTGCGTGGGCGACATCTAAAAGGCAAAACGGTGCTTCTGCCAGTTCGCGATCCGTTACGTTTCCTAGAGGTCTTCCTCGGCTGTTTATGGGCGGGAGCGATTCCAGTCCCAGTAGCAGTTCCGCGACACGGTCAGACGAATGGGTTTCTGAGCGCGATTTCCGAAAACGCGCGGATAGCCGCCGTCATTACACTCGCCAGCGATCTTGATAGGCTCCGTTTGATGCTCGGTCATATGCTTCCGGATGATGCTTGGATCACCACCGAACAGCTTGCGTCCATTGGTTCGCATACAGGTGGGCCTGACGCGTCGGCTCACGACACGGCATTCCTTCAATATACATCAGGGTCGACCGGTCACCCGAAAGGCGTCGTTGTCACTCACCGCAATTTAATGAGCAATCAGAAAACACTTCAGCTCGCGCTGCAGACGGATCGCGAGACCGTGTTTCTCAGCTGGCTGCCGCTATATCACGACATGGGCCTTATTGGACACGCACTGCCGCCACTTTTCTTGACAGCGCGGTGCATTCTCATGCCGCCCACGTCTTTTCTGCAGCAGCCAGTTCGATGGCTCAGAGCCATCTCTAACTACCGAGCAACCAACAGCGGTGGACCAAACTTCGCTTACGAACTATGTCTTGGACGGATATCGTCTGACGCGCGCGAAGGTCTTGATCTTTCCTCTTGGAATGCGGCGTATAACGGCGGGGAGCCGGTGCGTGCGGATACGATTGAGCGGTTTTGTGCGACCTACGCACCTCACGGCTTTAGGCGAAATGCCGTTTATCCATGCTATGGTCTTGCCGAAAGCACCTTAGTTGTCACCGGAAACAAACGCGGTAGTGAACCTCAATTCTTGCGGATTAGTAAGGCGCATCTCGAGAAGGGTCACGCGAGCCCGGCAGACCAAGGCTCCGGTCAGGATATTCAGTTAGTGAGTAGCGGTGAACCGGCAGGCGATACGCGCGTGAGTATCGTCGATCCCTCTACTTGCGCCGCCGTCGAGGACGGATACGTCGGGGAGATTTGGACATCGAGTGAGTCTGTGTGCGTTGGATACTTTGGCGGCGAGCAAGAGTCGCGCGCGCAATTTGCGGCGCGTATTGCCGGGACTCGGCATCCGCCGTACCTTCGGACGGGCGACCTTGGTTTGATAAAAGACGGACAGCTATACGTTACTGGCCGACTTAAGGATGTCATTATAATTCGAGGCCACAATCACTACCCCCATGATCTGGAAGCCACTGCGTCGCGGAGTAATCCGTTATTGGCACGAGAATTGGCTGCAGCGCTGACAATTGACCACTCCGGCGAGACATGCTCGCTGTACATCATTTGTGAGTTAACCAGACAGGGCTGGCTACGTGCTATAGCGACCGATGTCGCGTCCGATGTGCGTGAATCAATTGCAGCCGAACACGGATTGCAAGTGAGGCGGGTGCTTCTCATCCGGCCAGGTACTCTGCCAAGAACCTCCAGCGGCAAAGTTCGACGGACTGCTTGTCGTGAAATGCTCTGCGCGGGGCTTTTCGAAACGCTGGAGGCTACGAATCCCGGCCGTTCGACGGGCGATCTTGCTTCCTGTGCGCTCGACTCGACGCCGGTGAGTAGCTAACGTGGCCACAATGCGCGGCGTAATCGAGCGTCGAGGCGTCAACATAGTACAGACCCTGCATGCGACTCTGTTGCTGTTGTTGCCCACTCTTGCCACTATTATTGCGATTGCGCTGGGGGTCGCGCACGGCGTGAAAGTGTGGGAACTCGCTATACTCGGAGTTATGTATGTTGCCACTATGATCGGAATCACACTAGGACTCCACCGAATGCTCGCGCATCGCTGTTTCCAAGCAAGCAGGGCTTTGCGCGTAGTGCTCGCGATCCTAGGGTCTATGGCTGCGCAAGGGCCCCCTGTCTATTGGGCAAGCAACCACCGTCGACACCACACTTACTCGGATGTCGCGGGCGACCTCCATTCACCACACAGAGACGGTGATCTGGAGCTAACGGGCTTGCGTGGATTCTGGCATGCGCACGTCGGGTGGACCTTTAATCACGCGTTGACCAATACAGCAATATTCAGTAAGGATCTCCTGCGAGACCGTGACCTAACCATCGTCAACCGCCATTACTACCTGTGGGTGCTCCTTGGCTTGGTACTGCCTGGCGTCGCGGGATGGCTAATCGAGAGAAACGGCGAAGGCTTCCTTGATGGCGTGCTCTGGGGTGGCGGCGTGCGCCTGTTTCTCTCGTATCACTTCATCAGCTCAATCAACTCTGTGGTGCATGTGAGCGGATATCGCCGCTTCAATACTCATGAAAGTAGTCGAAATAATTACTGGCTCGCGCTGCCGACACTCGGGGAATCGTGGCACAACAATCACCACGCAAACCCACGAGCAGCCAATTTCGGATGTACTTGGTGGGAGTTTGACTTTGGCTGGCTACTCATCCGTCTGTTTAGCCGCTTAGGGTGGGTTCGCAACATGAACCATCGCGTAGTATCGCTGGAAGAGAAAGAAGTGTTGAGGCCGACCACCCGAAGGCTACGAAGCGGTTTGAAAGAACGAAAGCTATAAAGTGGTACGTGTCGACTCGGAACGCTTGCCGTTGTCTACATGCGCACGCGGCTTTCGTGGGGTGAAGGCGCCTCCTCGGCGTCGCGCTCACCCCGCCTTGGGTTTACAGTGCCAGACAGCGGAATTAGAAATGGGGCTTACGTCTTGCTCGTGCCGGGCACGGCATGGGACGCGAATGGACTCACTTTTCCGGTGGACGAGACGAAGTCGCTTGAAGTCGACGACCGCGTCGCTATGCAAGACTATTGGTAAGGCAAGTAAGGAGAGGTGATGTCTAAAGAGGCAATTCCGGTAGAGTCACTGGGACAACCACGAGATTCCGCTCTGGAGATTACACCCGGAGAACTGGCGACCCGCATAGAGACGTGGCTTTGCCGCTACCTTGCTGATTTGCTCGATCTACAGCCGCATTCCGTCGAAACTTCACAGGCGTTCGCCCGCTTCGGCCTCGATTCCGCCTCCATGATTGGAATGACGGGAGATCTCGGAGCATGGCTCGGCTGCGAGATAGATGAAGCTCTCGTTTACGACTACCCGACTATATCGTCTCTCAGCCAGATTCTCGCGGCGCGTCCAGATGTTCAGCGAATCGTTGGCGAGCGAGCAGGCGCGGTTCGTACTATCGCCCCTGCGGTGAGTGCGTGAATGCGCCGTTCGAGTACTAGGCTCTCTGTGTCTTTCAGACTGCCTTTACCGCGGTATGAGCAACGAGTAATGCTTTTTAAGCAATGTTGTGATCGGCCGAATGGGCGCGAGAACATTGCGAATGCTGTTGTATAAGTCATTGCTAGTTGAGAAGAAGCATGTCGATCCCGCCGACGTTTAAACGCAATCCGGTACGCGATCCCATTGCAGTGGTAGGCATGGGTTGCCGCGTACCCGGGGCGGACACAGTTGACGATTACTGGGAACTACTGCTCGACGCGCGTACCGCGGTGTCGGAGGTTCCTGCCAGTCGTTGGAATGTCGATGAGATTGGGCTTGATCGCCAACATGACAAGCAACAAGGGTTCCTCCGATGGGGGGGCTTTCTTGATCGCGGTGACGCGTTCGACGCCAACCTTTTTGGAATCAGTGATCGCGAAGCACAGCACATGGATCCGCAGCAGGGGCTTCTTCTTGAAGCCGCATGGCAAGCGCTCGAGAATGGAGCGATTCCTGTTGGGAGTCTTCGTCTCCGAGATGTCGGTGTGTATGTAGGCATTAGCACTTGCGACTATGACCGCATGCTGAGTCGTAATCTCGATTCCCTAGACAGTCCCGCGGGAACGGGAACCAGCTATTCGATCTGCGCCAACCGAATCTCTTACACATTTGGGTTGCGAGGTCCGAGCTGCACGGTGGACGTGGCGTGCTCGTCGTCTCTGGTTGCTGTCCACCTCGCCTGCCAAAGTCTTTGGTCGGGTGAAACGGAAATGGCACTTGCGGGCGGAGCCCATTTAATTTTGTCCCCGGTGAAGACTATTACGCTCGCGGCCGCTGGCCTACTGGCTCCCGACGGGCGCTGTAAATGTTTTTCCGAACATGCAAATGGATACGTGCGTGGCGAGGGGGTGGGCATAGTTGTACTGATGCCCCTCGATGCCGCAATCCGCGACGGTCACAGAGTATTGGCGCTTATACTCGGGTCGGCAGTCAATCACAATGGCGTGAGCAATGGGCTATCGGGGCCGAGTGGGGCCGCTCAACAGGAGTTGATTCGGACCGCTTTGTCCCGTTCCGGTGTCAAGCCAAGCCAGATTGGCTACGTCGAAGCTCACGCGTTAGGCACACGAATTGGTGATGAGATTGAAGTGCGCGCTCTTTCAGAAGTGCTTTCGGACGGGCGGATTCGTGGTGACCGCCTCATCGTGGGCTCAGCCAAAGGCAATTTCGGTCACCTCGAAGCGGCGGCAGGTATAGCGGCGTTCATCAAGACGGCCATGATTCTTGAGAAAGGGATAATTCCGAAGACGGTTGGCGCGGAGCCGCTCAGCGGAAAATTACAGCCGACCGACTTTTTGTACATCGCTACTGCGAAACATGTGTGGCCTGACGATAGTGATGCCCGCAAAGCAGCCGTTAGTAGTTTGAGTTTCGGGGGAGCGAACGCGCACATTGTAATGCAAAAGGCTCCTTTCACTGGGACACCGACGCAGAATCGGGATCAATACTATGTGTTAACCTTTAGCGCAAACTCTACCGCAGCACTGGATGCGCTTGCGCATAGGTATGTGGAGTTTCTTTCCAAAGAACAACGCGTAACGGAATCGTTTGCCGACGTGTGCTTCACTGCCGCGGTAGGGCGGGAACCCCTCCCGCATCGGATTGCGATAGTGGCAAAGAGCTTTGTGGACGCCGCCGACACGCTCACTCGTTTGTTAAGCAGAAGCGCAGAACGAACGAAGGCGTTTCGAGGGCACGCGGTGCGACGAAACACAGGCCGGCGCAGCTGGATTTTTGACGGCAGTGTAAGGGTGGATCTCAGCGATGCGCCGGACCCCGTAAACTCAATGTACCTGGAGATCAGAGACCTGTTAGCGACGAATGACGCCATGCGTAGCGTACTGAACAACGGCTCTGACGTTGAGCCGCCGCTCTCCACAGTGGCGTTGGGCGCTGTCGTTTGTGCAATGATCCGATCGCCCGCCGCGGTGGTCGGTGACGACGTGGAACAATGTGTCTCGAAAGCCCTCGCCGACCAAGTGTGGCGGTCGCAATCATTGATTGACCCGATCGGCGTGAAAAGCGTACCGCAATATGCTGCGAAAGCCGTGTCAGAGGTCAGCGGTATTGCTGAAAAGTGGTACTTCTGTGCATACGAGCGGGATCTCAGCGAATCCGCAGATCGTCGGAACGAACTGCGGGTCCCAACCTTTCAGATGGACGAGAATGGTTCCGTCGGAGTTGTCGGCGGCATGGAGATTGCACGCGCGCTGGCGCATGCCCACGTGGCCGGAGAGCTTATTGACTGGAATCGTGTCTTCGGTGTGCTTCGCCGCACGTCGGTGCCGCTATACCCATTCGAGCGGACGACGCACTGGCGTACGACCGCTGTATCATAACTTCACCGTAAGAAGGGCGCTCACACATGGACAGAACATCATCGACAGTCGACGCCACCGATTCGCTATTCGGCGGACAAGTGGCAAGCGCACCACATGAATCTCGCGTGCGTCGGACGAACGAAGAGATTGAAGGGTGGTTGATAGAGCGCATCGCCACGTTGTCTAATATGGAGACCCAGGAAGTAGATCGCGATCGGCCGTTCGCCGACTTCAGTATGGATTCGTCAGTGATCATCACCGTAACTCAGGAGTTGTCCCGCTGGCTAGACGAGGAGATCTCAGTTACGATCTTTTGGGAACTACCGACTATACGCGATCTGGTTCGGGGCTTGACGGCGGCCGCAACATAAATTAACTACTGGTCATCGGGAGGCGCCGCAATGAATACCACGGCTTTCAAACCACAGTCGGGACCGGGTGTCTCTGGCTCGAGAACAGCGATAGCATCGTTGCTTTTTAATCCGTTCGACCGGCGAGTCAATGCGAATCCATATCCCCACTATGAACGGCTACGCACACTCGAACCTGTACATTGGAGCAAGCTAGGCGTTTGGTTCATCGGTCGCTATGACGATGTGCGCTCCCTTCTCAAAGATCGCCGCTTTCACGTTCGTGATATTCCAGCGCTGCTGTCCACGAGGGACAAACTCGTGGAGACCAGGCAGATTTCACCCGCTCAGCCGCGCAATCTCCGTCACCTAATTGCAGCCGCAGAAGGTTGGCTGGCCTTTCAAGAAGGGACAAACCACAAGCGATTGCGAGGCGTCTATGCTGGCGCCCTGAGTCGGAGCTATCTTGAACTGCTACGCCCCGTAATCCGTGACGCCACCCGAACATTGCTCCAAGACAAGTGGTCGTATGGCGAGATGGATGTAATGAAGGATTTGGCGCGAGTTCTCCCATTCCGCATCATCGCCCATATGCTCGGCCTTCCTGTCGAGATGTTTCCACTTATTCAATCGTGGGCGACGCTCTTGACGCGATTCGTTGTTTCATTTACGTCGCTCGAAGATCTCGCGTCTCTCGACAGGGCCTCCGGCGAATTCATAGCCTATCTACGTGACCTTATCGCGGAGCGGCAGCGGGCGCCCAACACGGATCTGGTTTCCACCTTGTGCATCGAGCGCGAAAAGCAGAATCAGGTACTCACTGAGCAAGAGCTTATTTCGGTCTGCATATTCATCATCGTTGCGGGCCTGGAGGCGGTCGAGCACTTTTTGGGCAACAGCACGTTGGCGCTGATCACACATCCGGAACAGTACAAACTCCTGCAAGAGAATCCTGATATTCTACCGAGTGCGGTCGATGAACTTCTGCGTTTCGATGCACCCCTTCAGTTGGTGATGCGCAAAGCACTCGAAGACGTGGAAGTGGGCGGAAAGGGGATTCGCGCGGGGGACTACGTGTACCTAGCGCTTGGCTCAGCGAATCGTGATCCTGAGCGATTTGATGAACCGGACGAGCTGATACTCGAAAGACAACAGAACCACCATGTCGCGTTTGGCAATGGGCATCACCTGTGCGTCGGCGCACAATTCGCGCGTATCGAAAGCCAAGAAGTGCTCCGTGTACTCGCAGAGATGATGCCGAATTTGCGCCTCGCGACGGATCGCCTGGATTGGGGGCACAGTTTGTTGGCCCGTGGGCTAGTGTCATTGCCGGTTAAATTTTCTGCACGCGGCTAGTGCCCAGAATACCTTCGTGCATCAGGGTGGCAGCGTGAGTGACGAACTCATCACTGCACCGCAAGAATCTCGCCCCCTCGGTTCCGGCGCTCCCCGTCGCACGCCGCGATCGCCCTCCGAGTTGGCGCCGGTGTCATTTCAACAGGAGTATCTGTGGAATACTCAGCGGTCGAACCCGTGCGACAATATTCCCCTACCTGTATCGCTGCGGCTGGCAGGCGACTTAAACGTCGATTGCCTGCAAGCGGCACTGCAGGAAGTGGTGCGACGACATGAATCGCTGCGCACCAGGATTTGCGTGGTCGACGGGATTCCTAAGCAACAGATCGAGGAGGAGGGCGAGTATCGATTGATGCAGGTGGATCTGCGCACCGCCTCTCACGATGGCAACCTGAATGGCGCAGCACGAAGCCTTGTCGAGCAATTTATTAGCCGACCGATGGATCTGGCGGCGGATCCGCTCTTTCAGGTCCAGTTGATTACGTTGTCCGACCAAGAGCATGTACTAGCAATAGCGATTCATCACATCATTACGGATGGTTCCTCCAACCTGTTGCTTTTTCGGGAACTGTGGAGTCTCTATGGAAGTTTTGTTCGTGGCCGGCCCTCGACGCTTCCAGATTTGCCTTTGCAGTACGCCGACTACGCCATCTGGCAACGAAGGACACATGGCCGTTGGCTCGAAAGGCATGCAGGTTATTGGCAAAAACGATTGGATAGGGCGGTCCGCATAAAATGGCCGGTCGATAGCGATGTGAAAAACACCGGGTTTCCTACGGTAGTGGCATGGCCATTTTCATTTGGGGCGACGTTGAGCTCCAAACTGCTCGACCTTGCGCGACGGGAACGAGTCATGCCGGCTATGTTGTCGGTGGCACTGTACGCGGCCCTTGTTTCAAACTGGTGCCGGCAAAGGGATTTTGTCATTCCCTTTACAATCGCCGGTCGTGACCATCCAGAGTTGAACAACATAGTAGGGTTGTTTTCGCAAGCGGTGCTGATGAGAATCGAGTTGAGCGGATGCGCAACATTCATC
>Ga0182014_10002850_pt1 | contig 21318 bp, 14 predicted proteins | sample 612S2DmetaG_FD_120489 | JGI IMG/M metagenome (GOLD analysis project Ga0182014, IMG submission 120489) | Permafrost microbial communities from Stordalen Mire, Sweden - 612S2D metaG | ecosystem: Environmental > Terrestrial > Soil > Wetlands > Permafrost | place: Sweden: Stordalen | collected...
GCGGCCTCGAAGGCAATGGGGGATTGGTAGCCGAGCGCGGAGTGGAGGCGGTCGGCGTTGTAGACGTCTTCGATGAAAGCGCCGACGCGACGGCGGGCGTCGTCGAGGTTGGCGTAAGTCTTGCCGTCGGCCTCCTCGGCTTTCAGCGTCTTCATGAAGCTTTCGGCCTTGGCGTTGTCGTAGGGGTTGCCCGGCCGGCTCATGGACCGCTGGAAGCCGCGTTCCTCGAGCCGCGCCGCGTATTCGCTCGAAGCGTACTGGACGCCGCGGTCGGAATGGTGGATCAGGCCGGGCGGCGGGTCGCGCGCCGCGATCGCCATGTCGAGCGCCGCCAGGGCGAGCCGCGCCTCCAGATGGTCGTCGAGCGCCCAGCCCGCCACCTTGCGCGAGAAGGCGTCGATGACGACGGCCAGATAGACGAAGTCCTCGGCGAGCCGGACATAAGTGATGTCGGCGACCCAGAGCTGGTCGAGGCCGGTGGGACGCAGCGAGCGCGCGAGGTTCGGCCGGATCGCGAAGCCGTGCCGACTGTCGGTCGTGCGCGGCGCGAACGGCTTGGCGCGCAGGCTGAGCAGGTTGTCCGCGCGCATCAGCCTGAGCACGCGCTTGGCGTTGACGATCAGGCCTTGCCGGCGCAGCGCCTGCGCGACGCGCCGGTAGCCGTAATAGCGATGGGCGAGCGCTTCGCGCTGAATGAGGTCGCGCAGGTCCGCGTCCTCGCGGGCGGGAGCGTGCGGGCCGAAATGGCGATAGTAGCCGGCGCGCGACACCTCCCCGAGGGCGCACAGGCGCCGGATGTTGGCGTCGTTCTGGGAAAAGCCTTGCGGCTCCAACGCGATCATGTTTTCGACGACCGCGTAGAGATGGGCGCGCCGCCGTCCGGGCTCGTCGCGTCCCAAAGCCGCAAGGCTTCGCGAAAAAAATGCAGGTCCGCCTGCTGGCGTCCGATCACCCGCTCGAGTTCGGCAATGCGGGCTTGAGCCCGAACTAAGGCGTCCTCGGGCGTCGCGGCGGACGGACCGGCGTCCGACGAGGACGACGGAACGGACGGCGCGACGCCCGAGGACGCCCGCGCGCGCGTCGTTCCCGGTTTCCGCCCCCGCTTGCGGTTGAAGCCGGCCATCCCCATCGACCGATAGGCGTCGCGCCACTCATAGAGCAGCTTGCGCCTCACGCCGGTCTCCTCGGCCACGGCCGCGATCTTCTCGCCGCCCTCCAGCCGCAACACGACCCGCTCCTTGAACGCGTTCGAAAACTGCCGTGGACTTTTTCCCGGTTCCGACATGGTTCCTCCTCGGAAGCCATGTCACCCTTTTACCCGTGTCTCAACTTCGGGGTCCACTCCATGCATAAATCCCCAATTCGAAGTCTCGTCGGCCACCCCTCCCCGGCGATTGAGGCCGCGATTGCGAGCGGTGGGAGTCACGGCCAGGGCTCACCTAATGAGAGAATTATGCATGTGTCACCGTAATCCGGAGTGGAGGCGGTCGGCTGCCGCGTCGGCGCATGCGACGCCGCACGCGCCCCGAGGCCGCTTCCGGAAAATTGTCGCGACAATTTCTTTCCGATAATCGGAATTCGCGCTATAGTAAATCTCGCGGGCGTTCGGCAACATATTGCCGGGCCGCTTGTCGCGGCCGAGACGGCGCAAAAATGGGAGAAAACGCGATTCCGGCTCGAGCGACCAATAACCCCTTGATTTCCCACGAAACGGCCAAGGAAAAAATTTGGAAATCCTTGGAAAAGTTTGGAAATCCAAGGAATTTCCTTGGAATTTCCTTGGAAAAGTTTGGAAATCCCGGGAAAAGCTTGGCGCCGCGGCGGTAGGACGCTCAACCCCCTAACGGGCCGGCGTCGGCTGGCGAGCGAGGCCCGCGTCGCGCGGCGAGGCGCCCGAAAATCGTCACCCAAGCGCTTGAAAACAAACGATCGCGTCCGAAAAGTGCGCGCGCCTCGGCCGTCATTGCGAGCGACAGCGAAGCAATCCAGACTAAGCCGCCGCCGCAAACCCTAAGTCTGGATTGCTTCGCTTTGCTCGCAATGACGGCTGAGACGATTCGACTTAAAACCCATCACGCTCTCGCTGGCGCCGCCAGCCGCCGACCCGAAACATGCCTCGTCAAATATCCAGCGCGCTCGCCTTCAGCACCGCCTCGGTGCGGTTGCGCACGTCGAGCAGGCGGAAGATCGCGGCGAGGTGGATCTTCACCGTGCCCTCGGAAATGTCGAGCGCGCGCGCGATCTCCTTGTTCGCCTGGCCCTTGCCGAGCAGGCGCAGCACGTCGCATTGGCGCGGCGTCAGCATGGCGATGGTGTTGGCGTCGATCGTCTGCGGCTCGGGCGTCGGCGCCGGCTCGGTCAGCAGCAGCGTCGGCGCGTAGATGCCGCCGCCGAGCACTTGTTGGAACGCTGCGACCATCGCATCCGGGTCGAGCGACTTGGGGATGTAGCCGAACGCGCCGGCGGCGAGCGCGTCGAGCACGTCCTGGCGCTGCTCCGAGCCCGACAGGACGACGAACGGCACCTGAGGAAAGGTCTGGCGCAGCTCGCGGATCGAGCCGCCGCCGTTCATGCCGGGCATGGCGAGATCGACGACGGCGAGGTCGACGCGCGCATCGACCTCGAGCAGCCCCCGCAAGTCCGGCAGGCTCGCCGCCTCGCGCACTTCGGCGGGCCCGCAGCTGTCGCCGAGGAGCAATCGCAGGCCGGTGCGGAACAGGGCGTGATCGTCGGCGATGACGAACTGGCGGGACATTTCCCTTCCATGACAATTCGCGCGCGGCTTGGCAAGCGGGCCCTGGCCCGCCAAGGGTCGAGCGAGGCAGGCGAATTCGCCCGCCTTCCCCCAAGCGCCCGCGAGAGTCAGGCGCCCGTCTTGCCCGCGCCCGGCGACGGCGCGCTCGCCCGCCACGGCACGATGAAGGGCTCGCCGCCGTGTTCGCCGCGCACCGCCTCGACGCCGTAAGCGGCGGCGAGGACCGCGTCGGTGAGCACGCCGGGCGGCCCGTCGGCGAGCACGCGCCCGCTCGCGAGCACGATCAGGCGATCGCAGAAGCGGGCCGCCAGGGTCAGATCGTGGAGCACCGCGACGACGCCGGCGCCGTTCCGGGCGACCGAGCGCAGCAGCGCCATCGCCTGCAGCTGGTGCAGCGGGTCGAGCGCCGCGACCGGCTCGTCGGCGAGAAGCGCCTCGGCTTGAACCGCGAGCGCGCGCGCCAGCAGCACGCGCGCGCGTTCGCCGCCCGAAAGCGCGCGGAGCGTTCTGGCGCGCAGATGCGCGACGTCCGTCGCGGCGAGCGCGGCCTTGACCGCGGCGGCGTCGGCGGCGCTCTCGCCAAAGAACGCGCGGCGGTGCGGCAGGCGCCCCAGCGCCACGAGGCGATCGACCCGCAGCGGCCAATGAGCTTCGCCCTCTTGCGCGAGGAAGGCGACGCGCCGGGCGAGTTCCTGGCGCGGGAAATCGCGCGCGCGCCTGCCGTCGTAGAGCGCTTCGCCCGATTGCAACGGCTGCAGGCCGGCGAGCACGCGCATCAGCGTCGTCTTGCCGGCGCCGTTGGGGCCGATCAGGCCGACCATTTCGCCGGCGCGCACGGCGCAGTCGACGCGATCGAGCGCAACCGTGTCGCCGAAACGAACGACAGCGTTGATCGCTTCGATGCGCATCAGGCCTCCCGCCGCATGCGGTCGATCAGGGTGAGCAGGAACGGCGCGCCGATGAGGGCGGTGACGACCCCCAGCCTGAGTTCGGGATGGATCGGCAAGAGGCGGACCGCAATGTCGGCGCCGAGCAGGACGATCGCGCCGCCGAATCCGCTGACCAGCAGCAGCCGGCCGGGCCGATGGCCGACGAACGGGCGCAGCAAGTGCGGAACCACCAGGCCGACGAAGCCGATGGCGCCGGTGACGGCGACGGCCCCGCCGACCGCCAAGGCCGATCCCGCCACCAGCGTCAGGCGCAGGCGCTTGAGATCGAAGCCGAGGCTCGTCGCGGTGTCCTCGCCGAGCGTCAGCGCGTCCAGCGCCGGCGCCGAGGACATCAGCAGCGCCCAACCGGCGAGCATCAGCGGCAGCGCCAGCCAGAGCTGGGGCAAGCTGCGGTCGACCAGCGATCCCATCAGCCAGAACATGATTTCAAACGCGGCGTAAGGGTTGGGCGACAGGTTGAGCGCGAGCGCGGTCAGCGCGCCGGCGAAGCTGTTGATCGTCACGCCGGCGAGAATCAGGGTCATCGTGCCGGCGCCCCGCCCGACGAGAGCATAAAGAGCGAGCGCGGCGACGAGCGCGCCGGCGACGCCGCCGAGCGGCAGAGCGAGCGAGAAGGCGCCGGCGAGCCCGGAATAGAACACGACGACGGCGCCCAGCGCCGCGCCGCCCGAGACGCCGACGACGCCGGGATCGGCGAGCGGATTGCGCAGCAGCCCCTGCATCGCCGCGCCGGTCAGTCCCAGGCTGAAGCCGACGGCGCAGCCGAGCGCGGCGCGCGGCAGGCGCAGCTCGACGAGCACCAGCGCGGGAAGGCTCGCGCGGCCGTGCGCGACGTCGTTCAGCGCCGCGAAAACATCGAGATGGACGTAGCCGATCGCCAGCGAGGCGAAGGTCGCCGCGAGCGTCAGGCCGCCGAGCGCCGCGGCGAGCGGCCAATAGGCGCGCTCGGCGCGGATGAGCGCGGCGCTCAATTTCGCCCCTCCCGCGCCCGGACTTCCGCGGTCGCGGCGGCGAGCGTCTGAACCGCGTCGGCCAGCGCCGGGCCGGCGCAGGTCCACAGCCGCGAGGGCAGCGAAACGACTTTCATGCGGCGGGCGAGCGCGGCGACGATCGGGTGGCCGAGCGCCTCGGTGGCGAGCGAAGGCGCCGCAAAGCGGTCGCTGTCGACGATCAGCACGTCGGCGTCGAGCGCGACCAGCCGCTCCAGTGGGACCTGCTGGTAGGGGCCGAGGTCGAGCTGGGCGGCGAGATTGGCCATGCCGGCGCGCTGCAGGATTTCGTCGACCAGCGATCCCGGACCGACGGTGAAGCCGTTCGGCCTGAGGATGATCGCGCCGAGTGGCGGCCGGTTCGCATCGACGGGAATCCGCGCCAACCGGCGATCGATGTCGGCGATCAGCGCTTCGCCGCGCTCCGGCTCGCCGATGAGCGCCGCGACGTCGCGGATCTGCCGCCGGACGCCGTCGAACGTCTCGGGGACGTCGAATTCGACGACCCGTGCGCCGACTTGCTTGAGCAGCGCGACGGTCGAGCGCTCGGTGAACGACCCGGCGAGCGTCAGGTCGGGATGGTAGGCGAGCGCTTCCTCCGCGAGCCCGTTGTTGGCCGGCAGCCCGGCCGCCGCCGTCGCCATGTTGGCGTTGCGCGGGTCTTGCGACAGCCAGGTGACCGAGGCGATCGCGTCGCGGTCGGCCAGACGCAGGACGAGCTCGTCGGCGCACTGGTTGAGCGAGACGATGCGACGCGGCTTGGCGAGGGCGGGCGACGAAACGCTCGCAAGAGCGGCGAGTGCGAGAGCGCAAAGCCGCGCGGCCGTACGACCGCCCCTTCCCCCCTTGCGGGGGAAGGGAGGCGCGCGCCCTTCGCTCTCACCAACTGTAGGAAATGCCCGCATAGTAGGAGCGCCCCGCGGTTCCGTAGTTGTAGACCTCTTCGTAGCGCACGTCGGTGAGATTCTCGATCCGGGCGAAAGCGGCGAGGTTGTCGTTGACCTTGTAGTTGGCGAGCAGGTCGAGCTTGGCGTAGGGCGCGAGCGTCACGTTCCCGGAAGCGGAGTCGAGCCGCTCGCCGACGAGCGTGAGGCGCGGTTCGAGCTCGAGCTTGGCGATCCCGTCGTAGATCAGCGACAGCGAACCGGAGTTGCGCGGCACGCGATACAATTGCAATCCGGCGTCGGCGTCGTTGGCGCGATTGGCGAAGTCGAGATTCTCGGCATCGTCATAGGTGTAGGTCGCCTTGGCGCGCAGGACGCCGGAGGCCAGGATCGCATCCGCCGAGAGCTCGACGCCGTGCATGCGCGCGCGCGAAACGTTGTAGTAGCAACCTCCCCAAGTTGCGTAATCTGCGCAGGATATGACGGCGCCGCCCCAAGAGATCAGGTTGTCGTAGTTCGACGCGAAGGCGGTCGCCGACAGCGTCAGTCGATCGTCGAACAGCTTCTGGTCGATCCCCGCGTCGAAGCCGAAGCTGCGTTCGGGCGCCAACCCCGGCGTGCCGAATCCACCGTAGAGTTGATAGAGCGTGGGCGCTTTGGCGCCGGTTCCGGCGCTGGCGCGCAGCTTCGTTCCCATCTCGTCGATGCGGTAAGCGGCGGTGGCGCGCCAAGTGTCAAAGGTCTGGCCGCCCTCGATCGCGTCGATGCGGCCGCCCAGCGTCAAGTCGAGCCGGTCGAACAGCGTCAGGAGATGCTCGGCGAAGATCGAATCGATCGTTTGCCGCGCCGAGATCGGGACGAACGAGCCGTCGTTCGGATTGGGATCCTGCGACGTGCTCGCGGTCTCGGTTTCCGTGCGCGCGCCAAAGATCAGCCCGCCGAAAGGACCGAGCTTCAAGTCGCCCTGGTATTCCGCACCGTAGCGCTTGCCACGAAAACCGCTGCGACAATTGAATGAGTTGAAGAACGCGTCGGAGCACCCCTCCGTTTCCCAATTGTCGCGATCCGTGACGTTGCCGAACACAGTGAGCTGGTTTCGTAGCGTCCCGCCGAGCGAGTCGATATTGGCCCGCACGAAGCCGTCGCCGATCAGAGCTTGCGACTTATTGTAATGGCTGAACACGTCGGAGGCGGTGTCGGCGTAAGGATTGTCAAAGCGCAACACGTTGCCGAATAGCGAGAACCCGGCTTCGATCGTCACATCCTGCGACAGTTTGTAGGAGAAGCGGCCGGCGAGCCCGCCCTTGTCGGTCGGGTCGTCGGCCGGCAATGGCGGAAGAGGGAAAAAGCCGGTGTAGGCGTTGCCGAGGACGATGGGCCGGTCGATGCGGTAGCCGTAGCGCGGGAAGCCGTCGCTGTGCAGCAGGTTGACGCCGAGCGAATAGGTCCAGCGGTCGTCGGCCCCCGACAGCGTCGCGCGGGTCGACAGCGTTCCGTAGCTGCCCGCCTCGACCGTCACATTGCGCCGCGGCGTCTTCGTCCCCTTGCGGGTGATGATGTTGATCACGCCGCCCATCGCGTCGGAGCCGTAGAGCGCCGACTGCGGCCCGCGCAGGATCTCGATGCGGTCGATGTCGATCGCCGACAAGTTGCCGAAGTCGAGGGAGCCGTCGGTCGCCGCCGGGTCGCCGACGCGCACGCCGTCGATCAGGACCAGGGTCTGGCCAGGATTGGCGCCGCGCAGGCGCACCGCAGTCACGGCGCCGACCCCGCCCTGTTCGTAGACGTCCACGCCTGCGACGTCGCGCAGAACGTCGGCGACGCCCTTTGTCCCGAGCTTCTCGACCTCGGCGGCGGGGATGATGGTCACCGAGGCGCCGGTCTGGCCGACAGGCTCTTCGATCCGGTCGGCCGTCACCGTGATGTCGGGCAATTCGTCGGCGCGAGCAATCGGAGCGAGCGCGCCGGACAGCGCAATAGCGATGAGGGCGGCCCGATTCACGGGCCGGAATGCGGCTTTGAACATGGCTCCTCCGGCCGTCCCACCGACGGCGGTTAGGGTTGCACGGTCAAAGGCCGGTCTCCTGGCTCGCGGGTTCTCGCCCCTCTCCTCCTTCCCAGGACCCTGTCGGCCCCAGTGGATCAAGTGGAGAGCGGCTCGCCGCTCACAGTTGCGGGGGCAGCCGCGGCTTTGGCGCGATCCGAATGGACCGAGCCGCACCGCGTTCCCGTTTGACCCGGCTTGCGCCGGATCGCCAATGACGATTTACGCGTATGACGATTCCCCGACCCGCGCAAGCGCGGGCGTCGCTTGTCATCAACGACCGGCGCGCAACCGCCGGCGCTGGGAAGGGACGGCGCGGCCGACGCGCGGCGCGCGCGCATGGGCGCGGCGATCGGCGGCGGCGCATTAACCTTTACGGCCGGCGCGTCGCAATTATGCAATCTTCTCGCCATAATTGGATAGTACGGTTAATAAAGTGTTAATCTGCGTTTTCTGATTAGAGTATGTGCTGTATTGCTTTGACGTGTGTAGGTAGACGCAAGATGTATACAATCATTTAACGAATTTTTAAGCTGCCCCCCAATAGAAGGACAGAGCGGCCCGGGGAGGAAGATCGTTGACATCCGCTGCCCATCCGCGCGTCGGAGGGCGGCGAAGGGTTCGGCGGCGTCGCAGCGAGTCTGGCGCGCGGCCCCAATCGGCAGTCAGCCTCCTCGAGCGATCGGCGTCGCCCCAGTGAGCCGCCCCCGGCGGCGAGGAATGGCGCGCGCGCGAAGACGGGAGCGAGGCGATGATGGATCACATTTTGGAGCAGGCGGTGCTCAGCGTGCTCCACTTGGAGCCTTCGATCGACGTCTCGCGCATCCTTGCGACGGTGCGGAACGGGGTGGCGACCCTGACCGGCGACGTCGATACGCACGCGCAGAAGTTGGCGGCCAAATACAAGGCCGAAGGCGTGCCGGGCGTCAGCAAGGTGGTCGACGAACTGGAAGTTTGCCCGGCCGAGAACTCCAGGCGAGGTTTCGAGGACGTCGCCGCCAAGGTTCTGAACGCCCTCTACTGGGATGTCGCCGTGCCGTCCGATCGGGTCAGCGCCAAATGCGAGCGCGGCTGGGTCACCCTGACGGGCGAAGTCGACCGGCTCTATCAGAAGACTTCGGCCGAGGCGGACGTCCGCAAGGTCTGCGGCGTCGTCGGCGTCACCAATCAGATCAGCGTCGGTTCGAGCGTGAAGACCGACGCGCTCCGTCGCCGCGACGCGGCGACGCCGAGCGTCCCCATCGCGCCGATCGTCGGCGATCGCGAGGCCGCCGCCAACGGCAGGCGCCGCTAGCGTAACCGTGCGGCGCGCCGCCGCGGCGTTCGCCTCACGAGGCCGCTACGGCGCGCTCGATCAATTTCTTTGCCGAGCGGGCGGCCGACGGGCGGCGCGTGCATTTGCGCCTCGACAGCGCGCCCCGAATCCTGCCAAACCTCGCCCCATGGCCAAGCCGCGTTCTTCCTACGTCTGCCAGAATTGCGGAGCGATCGCGCAGCGCTGGCAGGGCAAATGCGATTCCTGCGGCGAGTGGAACGTCATCATTGAGGAAGCGGCGGTGCTGGGCGTCGGCGCGGCGGCGACGCGGCGCGGCGGCGCCGGGCGCCCCTTCGCCCTGGAAGACCTCAGCGGCGATTCCAAGCCGCAGCCGCGCATCGTCACCGGCCTCGGCGAGCTCGATCGCGTCGCCGGCGGCGGCTTCGTGACCGGTTCGGCGACCTTGATCGGCGGCGAGCCGGGCATCGGCAAGTCGACGCTGCTGATCCAGGCCTGCGCCGCGCTGGCGCGGCGCGGCGGGCGCGTGGTCTACGTCTCGGGCGAAGAGTCGACCGAGCAGGTGCGCCTTCGCGCCTTGCGCTTAGGGCTCGCCGACGCGCCGGTGCAACTGGCCGCCCAGACCCTCGTCGAAGACATCGTCGCCACCCTTGCCTCGGGCGATGCGCCCAAGTTCGTCGTCGTCGATTCGATCCAGACCATGTGGAGCGACTCGATCGAATCGGCGCCCGGCACCGTGAGCCAGGTTCGCGGTTCGGCGCAGGCGCTCATCCGCTTCGCCAAGACCAGCGGCACCGCGGTGATCCTGGTCGGCCACGTCACCAAGGATGGGCAGATCGCCGGTCCGCGCGTCGTCGAGCACATGGTCGACGCGGTGTTGTCCTTCGAGGGCGAGGGCGCGCACGCGTTCCGCCTGCTGCGCGCCTCCAAGAACCGCTTCGGCGCCACCGACGAGATCGGCGTGTTCGAAATGACTGGCGGCGGCCTCGCCGAGGTCGCCAACCCCAGCGCCCTGTTCCTCGCTGGGCGCGACGGCGCGGCGCCGGGCGCGGCGGTGTTCGCCGGCGTCGAGGGCGCGCGGCCGTTGCTGGTGGAAATCCAGGCGCTGGCGGCGCCCTCGACCCTCGGCACGCCGCGCCGCGCGGTGGTCGGCTGGGAGCCGAACCGGCTGGCGATGGTCCTGGCGGTGCTGGAGGCGCACGGCGGCCTGAAGCTCGGCCAACACGACGTCTATCTCAATGTGGCGGGCGGGCTCAGGATCGCCGAGCCGGCCGCCGATCTGGCGGCGGCGGCGCTCGTCTCCTCGCTCGTCGGCGTCAGCCTGCCGCACGACGCCGTCTATTTCGGCGAGATCGCGCTTTCCGGCGCGGTGCGCGCGGTCGGCCACAGGGCGCTGCGCCTCAAGGAAGCCGCCAAGCTCGGCTTCGCCCGAGCGGTCGGGCCGCCCGCGTCCCATAAGGACGGCGAAGGCGCGCGCCTCGCCACGACCCCTATCGCCTCGGTCGCCGCTCTGGTGGCGGAGATCGCGGCGGCGGGCGTGGCGACGAAGACGGCGAAGGCAAGGTGACGAAGCGACGCAGCTTGGCTATAAAGCCCAGCGACGATGCGATGCGCGCCCGTCGGGCGAGTCTTGGGGTTTTTCCGCGCGGGTGCGAGGCTTGGCGCCATGCCTTCCTATCTTGATCTTGGAGTTCTCGGCATCATTCTCGTTTCGGCGTTGTTGTCGATGATGCGAGGCTTCACCCGCGAGGTTCTGGCGATCGGCTCCTGGGCGGCGGCGGCGGCGGCGGCCTACTATTTCTATCCCGTCGTCATGCCCTACGCCACGCCCTATGTTCATAAGGAAATCGTCGCTCAGGCGATTTCGGCGGCGGTGGTGTTCTTCGCCATGCTGATCGTCGTGTCGCTGTTCACGGTTCGCCTGTCCGACGCGATTCTCGACAGCAAGATCGGCGCGCTCGACCGCTCGCTCGGGTTCCTGTTCGGCGTGGCGCGCGGCTTCCTGCTCGGGGTCGTCGCCTTCTCGATCTTCAATTGGCTGGTGGCGGAAAAGCAGCAGCCGGAATGGGTGCGGACGGCGAAGACGCGCCCCGCGCTGGTCGACACCGCGAACTGGATCATCGCGTTGCTGCCCGATGACGCCGCCGCGACGATCGAGGGCTGGATCAAGGCGAAGAACGCCAGCGCCGTCGAGGAGCCGTCGGACGAAGCCGGCGCCGCCGCGGCGCCCTCGCCCGCGCCCGCCCCCTCGCCCGCGCCCGCCCCGGCCCCGTCGCCCACGCCCACCCCGGCCAAGACGACGGGCGCGACCGCTCCGGCCGCCGGCGCGACGCCGGCGGATAAACAAAAGCTCGACTCGCTGATCAATAGGGGCGTGCCGATGCCGGCGCCGGCGGCGCCCGCGACCCTGCCGACGCCCCTGAGACGCTGAACCCCGATGAACAAACGCCGCGGAACTCCCACAGCCGACCCGAGCGAGATCGCGATTTCGCCTCCCGGCGCCGACCGAGACTTTCCGGCCGAGGCGACCGAAACCGATCTCGACGACGACCGGCTGCGCGAAGAGTGCGGCGTTTTCGGCATCTTCGGCCATCCCGACGCCGCCGCGATCGTCGCGCTGGGGCTCCACGCCCTGCAACATCGCGGACAAGAGGCGGCGGGCATCGTCGCCTTCGACGGCGAGCGCTTCCATTCGGAGCGCCGCCAGGGGTTGGTGGGCGACCATTTCTCCAGCGCCGCGGCGATCGCGCGTCTGCCCGGATCTTCGGCCATCGGCCACGTCCGCTATTCCACCACCGGCGAGACGATCCTGCGCAACGTGCAGCCGCTGTTCGCCGAACTCGACGCCGGCGGCCTCGCGGTCGCCCACAACGGCAACCTCACCAATGGCCTGACGCTCCGGCGCGAGCTGATCCGCGAGGGCGCAATCTGCCAGTCGACCTCGGACACCGAAGTCGTGCTGTTGCTGTCGGCCCGGTCGCGTCGGCCGCGCATCGTCGAACGCTTCATCGACGCGCTGGGACAGATCGAGGGCGCCTATGCGCTGGTCGCCCTCACCAACAAGAAGCTGATCGGCGCGCGCGACCCGCTCGGCATCCGCCCCCTGGTGCTCGGCGAACTCGAAGGCTGCCCGATTCTGTGCTCGGAAACCTGCGCGCTCGACATCATCGGCGCTAAATTCGTCCGCGACGTCGACAACGGCGAAGTCGTCGTCATCACCAGCGACGGCGTCGAGAGCCTCAGGCCGTTCCCGCGGCAAAGAATGCGGCCGTGCATCTTCGAATATATCTACTTCGCGCGGCCCGACTCGATTGTGCATGGACGGTCGGTCTACGCCACGCGCAAGGCGATGGGCGCCGAGCTCGCGCGCGAGGCGCCGGCGGACGCGGACGTCGTCGTGCCGGTGCCCGACTCCGGCGTGCCGGCGTCGCTCGGCTACGCCCGCGCCTGCGGCATTCCGTTCGAACTCGGCATCATCCGCAATCATTATGTCGGCCGAACCTTCATCCAGCCGACCCAGGCGATCCGCGAATTGGGGGTTCGCCTCAAACACAACGCCAATCGCGCGGTGGTCGCCGGCCAACGCATCGTGCTGATCGACGATTCGATCGTGCGCGGCACGACGAGCGTGAAAATCGTCCGCATGATGCGCGAAGCGGGCGCCCGTGAGGTGCATTTGCGCATTTCCTCGCCGCCGATCGCCTATCCCGACTTCTACGGCATCGACACCCCGGAGCGCGAGAAGCTGCTGGCGGCGCGCATGGATCTCGAGTCGATGCGCCGCTTCATGGGCGCGGACAGCCTCGCCTTCCTTTCCATCGACGGGATCTATCGCGCCATGGGCTACGAGCGTCGCGACGATCGGCGGCCGCAATTCACCGACCATTGCTTCACCGGCGATTACCCCACGCGCCTGACCGACCAGGACGGCGATCCCGACAAGCGACAGATGTCGCTTCTCGCCGAAGTCGGCTGAACGCGAATCCGAAGCGGCGCCCCGCCTCCTTCACAAAACCGTCACGCGCATTGGCGATAGAAGCCGAGCCATTCCGCTGCTCGGGAGTCCTCGCGCCATGACCGTTGCCGCCATCGCCGAAGCGCCGCCATCGGCGCCGGCGCGCGTCCATCTGGATCAGCCCATCGACGTAAGGGCCGCGTTGATCTTTCTCGCCGTCGTCGCCGGCGCGCTGTTCTTCATGGCCTATTCGATCTACTCGGACGTCACCGGCGCCGGCGGCGGCCCAACGACGATCGTGCCCTTCCTGCTCCTCGGCTTGGCGATGCTGATCGCGCTCGGCTTCGAATTCGTCAACGGCTTCCACGACACCGCCAACGCGGTGGCGACCGTCATCTACACCCACGCGCTCAGGCCCCAGTTCGCGGTGGTGTGGTCGGGCTGTTTCAACCTGCTCGGCGTCTTGACCTCGACCGGCGCGGTGGCCTTCGGCATCGTCTCGCTGCTGCCGGTCGAACTCATCCTGCAGGTCGGCTCCAGCGCCGGCTACGCGATGGTGTTCGCGCTGCTGATCTCGGCGATCATGTGGAACCTCGGCACGTGGTGGCTCGGACTGCCGGCCTCCAGCTCGCACACCCTGATCGGCTCGATCGTCGGCGTCGGCGTCGCCAACGCGATGTTGCGCGGCCAGGACGGCACCGTCGGCGTCGATTGGAGCCAAGTGACGAATATCGGCAATTCGCTGCTGCTCTCGCCGCTGTTCGGTTTCATTTGCGCGGCGCTGTTGTTGCTGCTGGCGAAGCTCGTCATTCGCGTGCCGGCGCTTTATACGGCGCCGACCACGGGCGCGCCACCGCCCCTGCTGATTCGCGGTCTGCTGGTGCTCACCTGCACCCTCGTCTCGTTCTTCCACGGCTCCAACGACGGACAGAAGGGCATGGGCCTCATCATGCTCATCCTGATCGGCGTCGCGCCGACCGCCTACGCCCTCAACCGCGCGCTGCCCCCAAGCCAGACGGAGACGTTCATCTCGACTTCGCAGGCCGCGTCGAAGATCGTCGCCGCCCACGGCGCCGGCTACGCGATCATCGGCGATCCGCGCCCGGCGGTCACCGACTACGTGCACGCTCACAAGATTTCCGAGGGCACCTACCCGTCGCTCTCGGTCCTGATGACGCAGATCGCCGATCAGGTGCAGCAGTACGGCTCGCTCGCCAAGGCGCCGTTCGAAAAGGTCGGCAACATTCGCAACGACATGTACCTGACTTCGGAAGCGGTGCGCGTTCTCGCGAAGGACAAGGAAAGCGAGTTGAAGCCCGAGGAAGTCACGACGCTCAGCGCTTACAAGAAGCAGCTTGACCTCTCCACCAAGTTCATCCCGACCTGGGTCAAGATCTTGGTCGCGATCGCGCTCGGCCTCGGCACGATGATCGGCTGGAAGCGCATCGTCGTCACCGTCGGCGAGAAGATCGGCAAGACGCACTTGACCTATGGTCAAGGCGCGGCGGCGGAAATCGTCGCGGCGGCGACGATCGGCGTGGCGGACGGCTTGGGGCTGCCGGTGTCGACGACGCACGTCTTGTCGTCCGGCGTCGCCGGAACGATGCTCGCCAACGGTTCGGGCATGCAATGGTCGACGCTGCGCAACATCGCGCTGGGCTGGGTGCTCACCCTGCCGGCGGCGATCGTGATGTCGGGCCTGCTCTACGTCGCCTTCCGCCACATCTTCTGACCGGGCGCATCGGCCCGCGCCAAGCTCGCCAATTTTCGGGCGCCCATGGGGCGCCCGATTTCTTTGAAGACGCCGCCAGTTGGCCGCGCGCCGCGCGCCTGATAAGAGCGAGGGCGCATGCGGTCGGCGACTCCCAAGTCCGTCCGCGGCGCCGGAGATCTCATGGCCACGCTCGAGGATGTGCTTTCGACGATCGACGCCAATCAGGGCGAAGCTCTCGCTCGTCTCTTCTCGCTGCTCGCGATTCCCTCGATCTCGGCGATCCCGGCTCATTTTCCCGATTGCGATCGCGCCGCCGACTGGCTGACGCGCGAGCTCGGCGAACTCGGATTCGAAGCCTCGCGGCAGGAGACGCTTGGCCGGCCGATGGTGGTGGGCGCCGCCAAGGCCAAGACGCGCGACGCGCCGCACGTGCTGTTCTACGGCCATTACGACGTGCAGCCCGCCGACCCCCTCGAATTGTGGACGACGCCGCCGTTCGAGCCGCGCCTGGCCGACGGGCCGAACGGGCAGCGAATCGTCGCGCGCGGCGCCTGCGACGACAAAGGGCAACTGATGACCTTCATCGAAGCCTGTCGCGCCTTCCGCGCCAACGGCGGCTTGCCCTGCAACGTCAGCGTGCTGATCGAAGGCGAAGAGGAGACCGGCTCGCCGTCCCTGCCCGCCTTCCTGGCCAAGAACGCCAAGACGCTGAAGGCGGACCTGGCTCTCGTCTGCGACACGTCGATGTGGGACGCCAAGACCCCGGCGATCACCGCCATGCTGCGCGGTCTGGCGATGGAGGAGGTCGTGCTGCGCGGCGCTGACCGCGACTTGCACTCGGGGCTTTACGGCGGCGCGGCGATCAACCCGATTCACGTGCTGGCGCGCGTCATCGCCGACCTGCACGACGCCGACGGCGCGGTCGCCCTGCCCGGGTTCTACGACGGCGTCGAGGAGCCGCCGGAGGAGATCGCCGAACAGTGGCGCGGCCTCGATTTCGACGGCGAGAAATTCCTCGGCGACGTCGGCCTCTCGGTTCCCGCCGGCGAAAAGGGCCGCTCGACGCTGGAGATGATCTGGTCGCGCCCGACCTGCGACGTCAACGGCGTCGTCGGCGGCTACATCGGCGAGGGGACGAAGACGGTGTTGCCGGCCAAGGCGAGCGCCAAGGCGTCGTTCCGGCTGGTCGGCAAGCAGAACCCGGAGCGGATTTCGCAGGCGTTCCGCGCCTTCGTCAAGGCGCGCCTGCCCGCCGACGTCGCCGCCGAGTTCATCTCCTACGGCGGGAGCCCGGCGATCGCAGTCGCCCCGCGCGGCGAAGCGCTGCGCCGAGCCCGGCGCGCGCTCGAGGCCGAATGGGGCAAGCCGCCGGCGCTGGTCGGCTCCGGGGGCTCGATTCCGGTGGTCGGCGCGTTCAAGCGCGAACTTAATATGGACAGCCTGATGGTCGGCTTCGGTCTCGACGACGACGCCATCCATTCGCCCAACGAGAAATACGAGCGCGCGTCGTTCCACAAAGGCGCGCGATCCTGGGCGCGCATTCTCGCCGCGCTGGCGGCGTGAGCGCGCCCGCGCCCGGGCGCCGGCTGCGGCGCGGCGATCGCAAGCGAGAGAACGCACTTAGCCACGGAATAGACCGACGATCGCGCGCCGGGCGGCTTCCGGCAAGATTCGGCTTTGTCGTGCGCGGGATCGGGCATATGTCGGTTTCGCCGAGCCCCCGATTAAGCCCGCGAGCGCGAAAAATGCCCGAATGGTCGCCAACCCACACTTTCCTCGACGGCGAGTGGTTCGAAGGCAACCGGCCGATTCTCGGTCCGCGCAGCCACGCCTTCTGGCTCGCCTCGAGCGTGTTCGACGGCGCGCGCGCCTTCGAGGGCGTCGCGCCCGACCTCGACAAGCATTGCGCGCGGCTCAACCGTTCGGCGCGCACGATGTGGCTCAAGCCGACGATGAGCGCCGCGGCGATCGAGGCGCTGGCGCTCGAAGGCGTGAAGAAGTTCGCGCCGGGCGCCCATCTCTACATCCGCCCGATGTATTGGGCTGAGCGCGACGGGCCGGGCGCCGTGCCGCCCGACCCCGAATCGACGCGCTTCTGCCTCACCATCTACGAGGCGCCGCTGCCCAGCCTCGCCGGCGTTTCGATCACCCGTTCGCCCTACGCCAAGCCGCTGGCGTCCACGGCGCCGATCGACGCCAAGGCGGGTTGCCTCTACCCCAACAACGCGCGCGCGCTGATGGAGGCGCGCTCGCGCGGCTTCGACAATTGCCTGCTCGCCGACATGCTCGGCAATGTCGCGGAACTCGCCACCGCCAACGTATTTCTGGCGCGCGACGGCGTCGTCATGACGCCGGCGGCCAACGGCTCGTTCCTCAACGGGGTGACCCGCCAGCGCGTGCTGGCGCTGCTGCGCGCCGACGGCCAAGAGCCGCGCGAGACGACGCTCTCCTTCGCCGATTTCGACAACGCCGACGAGATTTTCGTCGTCGGCAACTACGGCAAGGTCGTTCCGGTCAAGCGCATCGAAGGCCGCGATCTGCAGCCCGGGCCGGCGTTCCGGCGCGCGCGCCAACTCTATTGGGATTTCGCTCACTCGCGCTAATGGTCAAATCCCGCGCGCTCGCCCGCCGCGCCGCGGCGGCGCGACGCGCCGGATGAGGGCTCGCCTCAGCTCGCTTCGCGAAACCGTTCCGCCGTCGCCAGATCGACCGAGACGATCTGACTGACGCCGCGCTCGGCCATGGTCACGCCGAACAGCCGATCCATGCGCGCCATGGTGATCGGGTTGTGCGTGGCGGTGACGAAGCGCGTGTCGGCGCGCTTGCGCATTTCGTCCAACAGGTTGCAGAAGCGCTCGACGTTGTAGTCGTCGAGCGGCGCGTCCACTTCGTCGAGCACGCAGATCGGCGACGGGTTGGTCAGAAACACCGCGAAGATCAGCGCCAACGCCGTCAGCGCCTGCTCGCCGCCGGAAAGCAGCGTCAGCGTCTGCGGCTTCTTGCCGGGCGGGCGGGCGAGAAGCTCGAGCCCCGATTCCAGCGGATCGTCCGACTCGATGAGTTGCAGTTCCGCCGTGCCGCCCTCGAACAGCGTCGCGAACAATTCGCCGAAATGCTTGTTGACGGCGTCGAAGGCGCCGAGCAGCCGCTCCCGCCCCTCCTGGTTGAGATTGTGGATGGCCTGGCGCAGCCGCTTGATCGCCTCGGTCAAGTCGTCGCGCTCGGCGATCAACCGATCGCGGCCGCCCACGACTTCGGCGAGTTCCTCGTCGGCGCGCAGATTGACGGCGCCCAGTCGCTCGCGCTCCTGCCGCAGGCTCTCGAGCTTGCGTTCGACGACGTCGGCTTCCGGCGGCGCAGCGCCGCTCGCCAGGCCGGCGAGGGCCGCGAGGCCCGCCGGCTCGACGTCGAGATCCACGGCGATCGCGCGCAGCAGCGCCTCCCGCGCTTGGCGCGCGCCCTCCAGCCTTTCCTCGGAGGCGGCGCGCGCCTCGCGCGCCGAACCCATCGCCTCGAGCGCGGCGCGCGCGGCGCGGTCGGCCGCGGCGAGCGCGGTCTCGGCGAGCGCGCGCGCGTCGCTCGCGCCCTTGCGCGCCGCCTCGGCCTCGTCCAGACGCCCGATCAGCTCGCGGCGCTGCGCCGAGAAGACGGCCGGCGCGTCGGCGAGCGATTCGAGTTCGGCTTGCGCGGCCGCGCGCCGCTCGGCGATCTCGCCGATATAGGCCTCGGCCTTCGCCCGCCGCTCGACCCAGGAGTCCCGCTCGGCCGCGATCGCGCGCCGCCGCGCCTCGCGCGCTTCCGCTTCGCGCGCCACATTCTGCGCCGCGGCGTTCGCCTCGGCGAACTCGGCGCGCTCTCGCGCCGCCGTCCCGCGCGCGCTCTCCAGCGCCAGCGCCAGTTCTTCGCTCGGCGCGAGACTCTTCAGCGCCGCCTCGGATTGCGCCCGGCGTTCCGCCGCTTCGTCGCGCGAACTCAGCGCGCGCGCCAACGCCTCGTCCAACGCCGAAAGGCGCGAAAGCGTCTGCGCGCGCCGCCGCTCCGTCGCGGCCAGCGCCTCGCGCGCGGCGTCCGCGGCGCTTCGCGCCGCGCGCGCGCGCTGGCGGGCGGCGCCCTCGGTGTTCGCCGCTTCGCGCAACGCGCCTTGCGCGCGCGTCGCTTCGGCCCGGACCAATTCGGCGGCTTGCCGGGCCGCCTCCGCCTCGCGCGAGAGATCGACGAGCCGGTTCCGTTCGACCAGGCGCCGCGCCGCCGGCGAGGACGCTTCAGCGGTTGAAACGAACCCGTCCCAGCGCCACAGATCGCCCTCCTTCGAGACCAGGCGCTGACCCGGCCGCAGCTTCGCGGCCACGCTCTTGCCTTCGGCGCGCGCGACGACGCCGATCTGCGCGAGGCGCCGATGCAGCGCCGGCGGCGCCTCGACGCGCGAAGCCAGCGCCTCGACGCCGGGCGGCAGTTCGGGATCGCCTTCGACGTCCTCGCCATGCGACCAATGCGCGGGCGCCGAAGCGTCGGTGGACGCTTCGAGATCGTCGCCGAGCGCGGCGCCGAGCGCCTCCTCGTAGCCGCGCGCGACGTTGATCGCGTCGACGACGGGCGGCCACCGCCCTGGGCTGGCCGAGCCGAGCAGCTTGGTCAGCGTGCGCACTTCGGTTTCCAGCCGTTGCGCGGCGCGCTCGGCCTCGCCGAGGGGTCCGCGCCAGCGCGCCTCGGCCTCGCGCGCCTCGACGTGCGCCGCCTCGGCGCTCAGCGCTTCCGCCTCGGCGCGGCCGAGCGCCTCGCCGAGCGTCGCGGCCGCCTCGCTCTCGGCGCGAAACGCCGCATCGTCCGCCTCGGCGCTGTGCAGCGCGGCGCGCTCTCGTTCGATCTCGGCGCATTCGCCCTCGAAACGGGCGAGGCGCCGCGCCTCCTCGGCCAGCGCCGCGCCGAGCGCGTTGCGCCGCGCGTTGAGGTCAGCCGAGGCGGCCTGAGCCTCGGCCAGAGCGCCTTCCGCGACGGCGAGCCGCTGCTCGCGACGCGCGCGACGCTCCTCCGCCTCGCGCTTGACGTCTTCCGACTTGGCGGCTTGCGCGGCCAGCGTCTCGTCCTCGGCGGCCAGACTCGCCATCACGTGGGCGGCGTCGGCGATCAGCGCCTCTTCGCGCTGGCGATCCTGGGCGAGCTGCGCGAGGCGGCGCTCGAGTTCGCCGACGCGCTCCTTGGCGCGCTTTTCCTCGTCCGCGAGCGCGTCGCGGACCAGCACGAGCCGATGCAGCGCGGCGCCGACGCGCGCCTCTTCCTCGCGCAGTGGCGGAAGATCGGCCGCGGCGATCGCTTGCAGCCGCGCCGCCTCGCCCTGCGCGCGGGTGCGCTCGGCGACCTCGCGCACGTCCGCTTCGAGCCGGCGCTCGGCGGCGGCGAACTGCGCTTCGTGTTCGCGCCAGGCGATCAACCGTGACAGCGCCTCGTGACGGCGGATGTCCTGCGCCACGTTGCGATAGCGCGTCGCCTGGCGCGCCTGCCGCTTCAGGCTGTCGACCTGCGCGTCGATCTGCTTGAGAACGTCCTCCAGCCGCGTCAGATTGTCCTCGGCGCCCTTGAGCCTGAGCTCGGCCTCGTGGCGGCGCGAATGAAGCCCGGAGACGCCGGCCGCCTCTTCCAGAATCAGGCGGCGGGCCTGCGGCTTGGCGGCGATGATTTCGCCGATCTGGCCCTGGCGCACCATCGAGGGCGATCGCGCGCCGGTCGAAGCGTCGGCGAACAGCAATTGCACGTCGCGCGCGCGCACCTCGCGTCCGTTGACGCGATAGGTGGAGCCCGATTCGCGTTCGATGCGGCGCGTGACCTCGATCGTTTCGGCGTCGTTGAACGCGGCGGGCGCGCGCCGATCCGAGTTGTCCAGCGTGAGCCCGACTTCGGCGATGTTGCGCGAGGGCCGCTTGCCGGTGCCGGAAAAGATCACCTCGTCCATGTCGGACGCGCGCATGTTCTTGTACGAACTCTCGCCCATCACCCAACGCAAGGCTTCGAGAAGATTGGACTTGCCGCAGCCGTTCGGGCCGACGACGCCAGTCAATCCGGGCTCGATCTGGAATTCGGTCGAATCGCAAAAGCTCTTGAAGCCGGCGAGACGCAGCCGCTCGAATTTCATGGGCTTCGCCCTCTTTCCTTCATCCCCTTGCGCCGGCGCCGAGCGCGCCGGCGCGCGACCCCTACGGCTTGCGTCAATCTCGCCTCCGCCCCCCGACGGCGGCGCCGCCGGCACGCCGCCACAAACACCGCGCGCGATCAAGGCCCGAAGGGGAGAAACCTGTGCGAAACCGACCTATTTCAACAGGGGTTGCAAGACCTGATCGAATTCGGCGATCGTCAGCGCGCCGTCCAGCTTGCGCCCGTTGACGAAGAACGTCGGCGTCGACACGACGGCCAATCGCGCCGCCGCGTCCCGCGTCTTCTCGAGGGAATCATAGAGTTCCCGGTTGTTGAGGCAGGCCTCGAAGTCCGATTGCGACATTCCCGCCTGTTCGACCTGCGCCAGCAGCGAATCGATCGGCGCGGCGACGAACGCCCAGTTATTCTGCTGGGCGAACAGCCGATCGATCATAGCATCGCGCTTGTCCGGGCCGGCGCAGCGCGCCAGCATGAAGCCGGCGGCCGCCAGCGGGTCGAGTGGAAATTCGCGCAAGATGAACTTGGCCTTGCCCGAATCGACGTACTTGGCCTTGAGCAGCGGCCACGTCTCCTCGTGGAATTCCGCGCAATGGCTGCAGGTCATCGA
>Ga0182014_10002852_pt1 | contig 21315 bp, 13 predicted proteins | sample 612S2DmetaG_FD_120489 | JGI IMG/M metagenome (GOLD analysis project Ga0182014, IMG submission 120489) | Permafrost microbial communities from Stordalen Mire, Sweden - 612S2D metaG | ecosystem: Environmental > Terrestrial > Soil > Wetlands > Permafrost | place: Sweden: Stordalen | collected...
CCCGGCCACTTTGCATTGCAAAGTGAACTACCCGACGCCGACGATCTCGTGCCGTTCGGCACAATTCAGGTAACGCGTCGTCTCGCCATCTGAGAAAGACTGACTTCTGCCACGGGCTGCTAGTGCCGCTGATGCAACTCCGCAGGTCCAGTATCTCCGGCCAGGTCGCGCCATTGCTCAGACATCTCTGAGTATACACCCCAGCCGAGGAGCCCACGGCTCGATGAGCTGCGCTACCAGGCCCAGCTCTTCTCGCAGAAAGCGCAGATGGATTCCGCGCTCACGCCCGATAGTGACAGGTTGTTCTTAGATCCAGCTTCGTTGGCTTGAACTGCATTACTTGAAACGAAGGGCAGTTGGCCAGGTTAGCGGACGGATGGTCGACTCGGAAACTGGGCGGATTAGGAACGGCAAGCCGGCTTGCGACCGGGGATTTGGGGGTCGAATACCGAGGTTAGGCGCCCTGGCGGAGGGTGCGCGACATGGCGGGGGCAATCGCTCACGCCGGTGCTCTCGATGATCGTCAAGCTGACGGCTGTGGCGACAGCATCGGAGCGCGATGACGGCGTTGGCACCGCGAGCCGGTCCGGAACATGCCTGAGCGCTTGAGGCGAGGCGCGGCAGGCAAAAGTGCCCGATGCCACTTAGGTTTCCCGCAGTGCAGTTCTCTGCATGAGTTGTGGGGCGGGCAATCCTGCCCGCAGCCGCCTTTAAGGCGGCTTTTCGTGCCAGACACGAGCCTGGCGCTTGGGAAAAGCAGCCGCAGCTAAAGGCGCGGGCTATCTCCACGTTTGCGGGGAGCATGACAGGTTAGGCGAGACGAGCGCCGGGATGAGTCCCGGCGTGGCGGACTGAGAGTCTGCTCCACTAAGAAATCGTTGCAGCAGCAAAAGAATTCGACAGTAGTACGATTTGTGCAGAATCCCGCCTTTGCGAAAACCAAGTGGCATCGGGCAGAAGTGCCTGCGCTGCGTCGGGGTCATCGAGGCGCTTGGCGGTCGCCGTCTTCCCAAAGGAACACTTCTTCCACGTTTTTCCCGAAGGCTCGCGCAATCCTGAATGCGAGAGCGAGCCCGGGTTCATACTTGCCGTTCTCGACTGCGACGATGGCTTGCCGGGAGACCCCGATCAGGGACGCCAATTGCGCTTGCGTCCAGTCCTTTTCAGCCCGGAAGACCCGCGTGCGGTTCTTCATGTGTAATGGCTCATGGCGATGACGTATCCGGCGGCGTAGAAGACCAGCATAAAGGCCCAAACCAATCCCATGTTCCGGGGGCCTTACAAGGCCTTCACAGACTAAACCCCGTGCCACCAAGCTCTGTTTGATAACCGCTTGCTGCTGGCAGGCTGCGAATTCCCAATATTCCTGCCAATTCACTTGATTTTTGCAAATGAGTTGCATTAAAATCTTGTTTCAGTCGGGCGAGTCTTAATTTATGAAACGCAATTTTCTCAACGCGGCAGGCTTGATCGGAATGTCGCTGGCCGGTTTCGTAATGGCGCCGACGTGCGCTGGCGCGGCCGATAGAGGCGTCACCGGGATGGTCGCCGATCCGAGTGGTGCGCCGGTGCCGGGCGCGAGTGTAATAGTGGCAGGAAGTCTTGCTGTTGCAATACGGAGCAGATCAACTACGGATGCCGAAGGACAGTATTTAATCGACGGTTTGCCGGCCGGAACTTATCGGGTTAGCGTCGAGCATCCCGGGTTCCGGATGGAGCAACGGGAGGGCGTGGAAGTCCGCGAGGGCCAAACGGCGCGGGCCGATTTCAGGCTGGAGTTGCTTTCCCATAACGATACGGTGGTGGTGACCGAATCCCTGTCACGCGTTGATGCAACCCAGATGCAAATGGGAGAACCTGTCACCGCGGCCGCGGCTACTGCCGTGCCGGTTGCCAGCCGCAGCTACACCGACATGCTGGCGCTCGAGCCGGGCGTGGTTCCCGCCAGCTCGCAGCAGCCCAACGCCGTCGTCATGTCCGGCTGCACCAGCACGCCTCCTTCCGGCGATCTCAATCCCGGCAACCTGTCCGTCAACGGGCAGCGCGAGACCAGCAACGGGTTTTATATCAACGGCAGCCCGGCGCAGGAGGACTTCAACATGGGCGCCGCGGTAGTCCCCAATCTGGATTCCATTCAACAACTGCGAGTTCTGACCAACACGTTCGACGCCGAGTACGGTAACTTCAGCGGCGGCCAGGTGCTGGTCTCGACCAAATCCGGTACCGGCGATTGGCACGGCAGCTCATTCGAGTTTCTGCGCAATACGGATCTGGACTCCCGCAACTTTTTCGCGTCCGAGCGCGCCCGCTTTCAACGCAACGAGTTTGGTGGTACCCTGGGCGGACCTCTCCGTAAAGACGCTCTGTTTTTCTTCGCCGACTACCAAGGAACGCGCCTGAAGCAGGGTGTGGATACCGGCTTGATCTCCGTTCCCTCCCTGGCCAACCGGGCCGGCGATTTCTCCGACTCGGCCGGCGCCCTCACCGGAACGGTCAGCGGGCCGTATTGGGCCAACCAGCTTTCCCAAGAGTTGCACTACGGCGTGAGCGTGGGCGAGCGCTACTACTTCCCCGGCTGTTCTAATACCGGCGATTGCGTCTTGCCCAACGCACGCATACCGCAATCGGCATGGTCGGCGCCGGCGCAAGCTTTGCTGCCGTACGTGCCGGCGCCCAACGCCGGAACCAACGTTTTTGAAACCTCGGCCGCCGACGAAAGTCTGGGCGACGACAAAGGCGCCCTGCGCCTGGATGCCAATACCCGGCGCGGAACCGTCACTGCGTACTATTTCACCGACAATTACCGCCTGGACAATCCCTACCCCGTCGGACAGGGGGGCGCCAGCGTACCCGGATTCAACGCCACTTCGGCCGGCACCACGCAGATGGCGACTCTCGGCTGGACCAGCACGCTCGGAACCAACGCCATCAATGAGCTGCGCATCGGTTATTTGCGCGACGCCAACCACATCGGCCAACCGGTTGGGGGCGTCGGCCCGTCGCTGGCCTCGCAGGGGTTCACCGGCATCGTACCGCTGGCGCCCCGCATCGAAGGTGTCGAAAACGTAGCTTTCAATGATTTCACCATCGGCGTGGATACCACCGGCGTGGTCCAGGCCAACAATACCTACCAATTGTCCGATCAGTTCTCCAAATCCATGGGCAAGCACCTGGTCAAGTTCGGTGGCAGCATGCATTTCGACCAGGTGAACATCAATCCCGATGCGATCTACAACGGCTCGTTTCTATTTCAGGGCAGCGAAACGGGAGTGGACTTCGCCGATTTTCTGCTGGGCATCGCCAGCAGCTATTCGCAGGGCGATTCGCAGGCATTCTATCTGCGCAACCACTATGCGGGCCTGTTCGCCCAGGATAGTTGGCGGGTACGCACGGGCTTGACCATCGATTTAGGGTTGCGTTGGGACCTGTTGCCGCCGTGGCGAGAAAAATACAACCAGTTGCAGACGCTGGCGCCGGGCGAACAATCCCTGGTTTACCCCGGTGCGCCGGCCGGGCTGGTTTTTCCAGGGGATCCGGGAATTCCGAACACCCTGGCGCCGGCCAGCCGCACCAATTTCGCCCCCAGGCTGGGTCTGGCCTGGGCTCACGGAAAGACCACCCTACGCATGGGCTACGGACTCTTCTATACGGCGTTCGAAGGGCTCTCGGCGGGCATTATGAGCGCGAATCCGCCCTATGGCTACGATTACAATAGCCTGGCTCCGCCCCTGTTCACCAACCCCTTCCTCACCGCTTCGGACGGAACCAACGTGGGGCAGCGCTTCCCGGAGCCCATTCCGGCGGTCGGCGCTTCGGCGGGGCATCCCGATGACTCTGTCGATTGGTCCCAGTATTTGCCCATCACCGGAGTGCCCTCTTTCTTCCACGGCAACGTAACCCCGCGCAGCGAAAGCTACGTGATTTCACTCGATCGGGAGGTAGCACCCGGCACCGTGGCGAGCGTCCGCTACGCCGGCTCTCAGGCGCACCATCTGCTGGTGCTGATTTCCGCCAATCCGGGTGACCCCGCGCTCTGCCTGAGCCTGAGCCAATCGGGGGACGTGGCGCCGGGGACCTCTACCTGCGGTCCTTTCGGCGAAAGCGGCATATATACGCGGGCGGATGGGACCGTGGTGGAAGGCACGCGGACGGCGTTTTCCTCTCAGTTCGCCGCCGTGACCTACCAGAAGACCATCGGAAACTCCAACTACAACGCGATAGAAGCCACCGTGCGGCACGCGCGCGGGCCACTGGAACTGTTGGCAGGATACACGTATGGCAAGTCGCTCGACCAATCGTCGAGCCTGTCGGAGGCGGTGAATCCGCTCAATCCGAGCCTGAGCCGGGCGCTTTCCGCCTTCGATCTGCGCCACAACTTCGCGGCTAGTGGGGATTGGAAACTGCCGCTAGGTTTCAGCGTGTCCGGAATCGTCCGCTTCAGCACCGGCCTGCCAGTGACCCTGTACAACAATAACGATACTTCGCTGCTGGGGACCATCCCGAACGGAATTAACAACGACGGCGTGGATACACCGGCGGTCCGGCCCGGAAACCTGGGGGTAAACACCAACCCGCGCAACGGGCGGCCGGCATTCAAAACCGGTCTTTTCAGCCTGCCGGAACCGGGCCAGGTGGGAACGGCGGCAAGGCGATTCTTTTACGGACCGGGCATGGCCAATGTCGACCTGGCCGTTCACAAGACCGTGAGGCTTTCCGAAAGGCGCAGCCTGGAATTGCGGGCGGAGGCGTTCAACGCTTTCAACCACGCGCAGTTTTTCGGCGCCGCGGCGGTGGAAGGCAACATCGCCAGCTCCGGTTTTGGGAAGATCGTCAGCGCGCAACCACCCCGACTGGTGCAGTTGGCGGCGAAGTTCAGCTTCTGACCCGACTTTTTCCTTGCGGGTTTCCGGGGCGATGCGCCATATTAAAAATAGCGTTATCTGTAAAGCCGTGTAGAGCGCATTGGCAGTACCGACATTGAGCGTCCGAATGCGCGCCAGGGCTTTCTTATGACGCGCCGGGGACGTTCGATGGCGGATAACTTCCTATTCTTCACCGAGTTGATGGGAATGCCGGTGCTGGATCTCAAAGCCCGGCGCATCGGCCGCGTCAAAGATGCCGCCCTGGTGCCGCGCGAAAACGCCTCCCGCATCGCCCGTTTCCTGGTTGGCGGCGGGGATACGTGGCTCAGCGTGCGCTACGATCAGGTCCGCACGATTTCGCTCGACCGGGGCATTACCCTGGCCGACGAGCAGCTCACCCCCTATCACGAGGACGAAGTCCTGCTGCGCATCGGCCGCGACCTCCTCGACCAGCAGATTATCGACGTCACCGGGCGAAAAGTGGTGCGGGTGAACGACCTCACCATGGAAATCCGCCCCGAGGAAGGCCGCGACACCCTGATCGCGATGGATGTCGACATCGGCATCCGCGCCATCCTCCGCCGCCTGTTGCAGGGCTTCGTGCCGCCGCGCTGGATTCGCCGCCTGCAGCGGACTCTGACGCCCAATTCGATCCGCTGGGAATTCTGCAACGTGGTGGAACCGGACCCGCTGCGCCGGCTGCGCCTCAACATCTCCTATGCGCGCCTGGAAAGCCTCCACCCGGCCGACCTTGCCGATATCGTCGAGGAGTTAAGCCCCGCCGAGCGCGAAGCCATCTTCGAAACCCTGGACAGCGAAGTGGCCGCCGACGCGCTCTCCGAAGTGCATCCCAAGATGCAGGTCAGCATCCTGGAATCGCTGGAGCCCGAGAAGGCGGCCGATATCGTCGAAGAAATGGCGCCCGACCTGGCCGCCGACGTGCTTTCCGAACTCGAAGAGGAAACCAGCGAGGGGATCCTCGATGAAATGGACAACGAGCCGAAGACCGAGGTTCGGGAGTTGTTGGAATTCGAAGAGGACACGGCGGGCGGCATGATGAATACCGAATTCTTAGTCCTGCCGGAGAATGCCTCGGTGGCCGACGCGGTTGCCTCCCTGCGCTCCTCGGAAGATCTGCTGGAATCGCTCAATACTCTGTTCCTGGTGGATCCCGAGGAGCGGCTCACGGCCACCGTGCCGCTGGCGCGGCTGTTTGTGGCTGAAAGCGGCGCGCGCCTGAAGGATCTGGCCAGCGCGACCTTGATCCAGGCGCACGTGGATGAGCGGCAGGAGCGCGTCACGGAATTGTTCGACAAGTACAACCTGCTGGCCCTGCCCGTGGTGGATAACGACGGCAAGCTTTCCGGCGTCATCACCGCCGACGACATCATCTCCGTGCTAAGGCAGAAGTGACGGATGCGGAAACTCCTGGGGAAGTTCCGCTTCCAGATCGTGGTCTTCTTCGCCGTTGTCGGGCCCGGCTTCATTACGGCCATGGTCGACAACGACTCCGGCGGCATTTATACCTACTCCGCGGCGGGCGCCAAGTATGGCTACCTTCCGCTGTGGACGCTGGCGCCGATCACCGTGCTGCTGATCATCGCCCAGGAGATGTGCTCGCGCATGGGCGCGGTCACCGGCAAGGGGCTGTCGGATCTGATTCGCGAGGAATTCGGGCTGCGCATCACGTTTCTCACCATGGCGCTGCTGGTGGTCGTGAACATGACCAACGTGATGAGCGAATTCGCCGGCGTGGCGAGTTCGCTCGAACTGTTCCACGTGAGCCGGTATATCTCCGTGCCGCTGGCGGCGATCGGCGTATGGCTGCTGGTGGTGCGGGGGACGTACAAGAGCGTGGAGAAAATTTTCCTGTTTGCCTCCGTCTTCTACGTCACCTACATCATTTCCGGATTCCTGGTGAAGCCGGATTGGAAGGAAGCCGCTATCTACAGCGTGAAACCGGTGATGATGCTCGATTCCGGTTACATCTACATGCTGATCGGCATGGTGGGCACCACCATCGCGCCTTGGATGCAGTTCTACCTGCAATCGGCGGTGGTGGAAAAAGGCGTCTCGGCCCGGGAATACGCCGCCTCGCGGGTGGAAGTAGTGGTGGGATGCATCATGACCAACGTGATCGCGTTCTTCATCATCGTGGCTTGCGCCGGCGCCATCTACCGCGTCGCGCCCAGGGATATTCAAGACGCCAAGGAGGCTGCGCTGGGCTTGAAGCCGTTCGGGCAGTACGCGTTCCTGCTTTTCAGCGCGGGCCTGTTCAATGCGTCGATTTTCGCCGCCAGCATCCTGCCGCTCTCCACCGCCTATTCGGTGTGCGAAGGCCTGGGTTTTGAGGCCGGGGTGAACTTCCGGCTGCGCGAAGCGCCGGTTTTTTACTCCCTCTATACGGCGCTGATCGTGGTGGGAGCGGGCGTGGTGCTGATCCCGAATTTCCCCCTGGTGCGCATGATCCTGCTCTCCCAGGTGCTGAATGGCGCGCTGCTGCCGGTGGTGCTGATCTTCATGGTGCTGCTGATCAACCGCAAGGACCTGATGGGGGAATGGGTGAACCCGCCCTGGTACAACTTGGTGACGTGGATCAGCGTAGCCATCGTGGTTGGGTTGACCCTGGCGCTGACCGTCCTCAGCCTGCGCGGCGTGTGAGCCGGGCTATAATCGAGAACGCATACGCATTCGACAACGGCCTCCAGGAGAAACCGTGGGCTCCACTAATCGTCCCTCGCCAGCGCGCGGCGCGCCGATGCTCGCGAGCGCTCGGGGCGCCGACCGTTACTTCGAGCTGAAATCCGAAATTCATCGCAAGCTGCCTGGCGTCTTGAATTTCGAGCGTGTCTCGTCGCTGCCCACCGATCGCGTCCGCGCCGAAATCGGCCGCGTGGTGGAGCGCCTGCTGGAAGACGAGCGCGTCCCTATGACCACCGCTGAGCAGACCAAGATCGTGGAAGAGGTGCTCGACGAGACGCTGGGGCTGCGCCTCCGCCTCAGCGGGATCCAGTTGCCGCCCAACGTTTTCACCGAATCGGTTCCGGTCAACCTGTGAAGCCGCTGCGCACCGAGGTCGCATTCCGCACCCCCTGGTTCGACCTGCGGGCCAAAACCATGCGGGAAGGCGAGCCCCCTTACTATTCGCTCCATTTGCTGGATTACGCCGCGGCGATCGCGCTCACCGGGGACCGGAAGGTGGTGATGGTGCGGCAATACCGTCCGGCCGTGGAGCGCTATACGCTCGAGCTGCCCAGCGGCCTGGTGGATCCCGGCGAAATTCCCGAACAGGCGATGCGCCGCGAATTACTGGAGGAGACGGGGTATGAGGCCGGCGAACTGGAACCGCTCGGTTCCATGATCCCCGACGCCGGCCGCCTGGAAACCCGCATCTGGAATTTCTTCGCGCCGGAGGTGAAGCTCGCCGCCGGCCGCGATCCCGAGGAAGGCATTGAGGTCTGCCTGTTCCCCCTGCCCGATCTGGCGGACATGATTGTCACAGGCGAATTCGATCATGCTCTGCATGTCGCCCTTTTCCTCCCGGCACTGCTGGCCGGCAAGCTGAAACTGTAGAAGCCGGGCTCGGCAGGCAAAGGCTTCGCCCCCGAGATCCCTTCCGGATACGGAAGTCGAAAAGCCGGGAGCCGGCAGAAGACGGAATGGCGGCGGCGTACGGAACAGAAACGGAATTCTCGTCGGGCCCCTATAACGGCAGCGACTCCGCCGAGGTGGAGATCGGCGGCGTAGGGCTCGATTTCTCGGAGCGCATGTCGCCGGGGGTGTTGGCGCGCCGGATGCTCTTCAGCAGATAGGCGAGGCGTCTGCTGTCGCCATCGGCGGGCCCTGGCACAAATGCGGCGGAACGCGCCGCTTTAATCCTCAGATTGAGCAATTGAGACTCGAGTTCCGGAGGAAGCGGCACGGTTAGGTAAAAGTCGCCGGGGGAAAGCTGAAATTGACCCAGAGAGAGGCCGTTGGCGGAAATGCACACCTGTTGCCCTCGAAAGCCGTCGGAATTGGGCAACGAGCCCTCGAAGGTCAGATCGCCGGAGCCCGCCGGCAGCATGTAACGCAGTATCGGGCCAGCCCAGCCGTCGGCATACAGGCCCTGGGACTCCCTGACGGTGCGGGAAACGATCTTCCCCACCGTGTAACTAATGAGCCAGCGCAATTTTTCCGCGACGAAGGGCAGCCGCGGCAAGAACAGCCGGTCGACTTTGCGGCACAGAATCTGGTGGTAGGTGTCGAGCCCGTAGACCACATAACCTGGAGAGACCAGCATACCGGTATGCCGCGAGAGCATGCTGCGGATCTCGGACACGCGCCGCGACCCGCCCGCGAAAGTCTTCGCTTCCGGGTATTCGCGCAGGCATGCCATGTACTCCGGGATGTACACGAGCGGGTATTTCTTACCCAGGCGGATGAGAATATCCCAGTCCATGGTGTAGTGCAGGTTCTCATCCAGGTAGCCGACTTCGTCGAGGGCGTTGCGGCGAAAAAAGACGGTTTGCTGCAGAATATAGTCGGAGAGGTGGGTGAGGCGCCACAGGTCGAAGGCCTGGGTCCATGGAAACCGGGAAGGTGATTTCCCAGCGGAATCGATGAGGTAGCCTTCACCGTAGACCGCGCCAGCCGCGGGATTCCGCGTGAACGCTTCCACGGCGGCGGCAATGCTTCCGGGCAGGTACAGATCGTCGGAATTGAGCCAGGCAAGAACGCTGCCGCGGGCCATCTGAAAGCCCTTGTTGATGGCGTGAGATTGGCCCCGATCCTTCTCCGAAATAAAGGCAAGGCGGCTCGAATATTCCTTGACCACCGCGGCGGTCTCGTCGGTGGATCCGCCGTCCATGACGATGTATTCCAGGTGGGGATAATTCTGGCTGAGAACGCTCTCGATGGTGGCGCGGATAAAACGGCCCTGATTGTACGATGGCGTAATGACCGTAACCACGGGACCAGGCATGAGATCGACCAGGAGGCGGCAAGTCTCCAAACATGCTAACAGGAAACGTGGCGGGCGACAACGCTCGCGACCGCGAGCGGTGCCCAAAACGGGGACCGGCGACGCGCCACTTGTTGGGTTTTTGCGCACACCAGCCTCGCCTGATCGGCGCAGGCACCGGGTCGGAATCAATCTATGGCACGGCATGTTAAAATGCGGTTCCGACATTCCAGAGCCGAGAACGAGGGGATTGCGCTCCCGTCGCGAGACGAACCGCTCCACTTGTATCCGCAAGGGCGGAATCAGCGGGAGCGACTAAGCCCGTCCCCAGCAGAATCAATCTTTATCGATGCTAATCATTCCCACATACAACGAAGGCGCCGCGACGTGGGTCTCACGCGTGCGAATCTCGGCTGGCGACGAATCCATTCTCTTTGTCGACGACAATTCCCCGGACGGAACTGCGGACCGGATTCGCTCGATTCAGGGCAACGACCCCCATATCCATCTGATGGTGCGGCCAGGCAAGGCGGGGTACGGTTCGGCATGCCGTGAGGCGATGGAAAAGGTTCTTAGCGAAGGTCTCGCCGATCACATAACACAGTTTGATGCGGACCCGGTTCACGATATGACCGCCGGGTTTGTCGGTTACCAGGCAGCCGTGCTAAGAAAAATCGAACTGGACCAGATTTCTTCCGAAGGGGCTCACTCACTCGTGAGCCGTGAAAACCTGAAGTGCAGAGATATGCGCTGGGGCCGGTGGGCCTGGTGCGGTTAGAGGCGATCTGCGTGACTGAGGCAAGTGCTGGACCGAATCAATAATTATGACCTTCATCGCGCTTGTTTGCCTGATCGGGTTGATGTATTTGTGCGGCCTCGGCCCTACTTTGCTCTTGATGGGCCCTGACGAGTCGCCACGACGACTTGTGGTCTTGCCGGTGATCGGGCTGTGCAGTTACATCAGCGTCGCCATGTTCCTGGCGCAGTTCGACCTCACTGGTTCCCAGATCGCACCCGTTGTAATAGCTCTTTTCTCGGCTCTGGCGCTAGTCGGCTATCGCAAGGGCACACATTTCACGCGGAGTGAGCTAAGGGGCGCTGCCCCTGCGGTGCTGTTAGGGATGTTTTCAGTGGCTGTCATCGGATGGCCGCTCTTACGGACCGGATATGGCGATTATTGGGGACTGGCAAATCCGGACGCGGCAGTCCTAATGCCGCTTCTCGACTGGGTAAAATCGCACCGCTTGAGCATCCCGCCGTACTATGCTCAGGACCCAGCCGGATTTCGCGGCATCACGCTGAACGTGATTTTTGGCATCTACTACGTAACAGCGGCTGTCTCACAGGCGACCGCCATCCCCGCCGGACTTCTATTCACCGTGACGCTGCTTTCTCTTGTGTACCTGGTGCCCGGTTCGGTCTATGCCTTATCGGAAGCCTTGGGGCTGCCGGACACCCACTGTATTGCCAGTGCTGCACTCATTGCGTGCAGTTCGCTGGTGGCATACACCTTTTACTTGGATTCACTTGGTTCCTTCACCGTAATTGCCGTGATGCCCGTTGTGGTTGCGCTTGCCCTTCGGTTCGTCTCGCGGTCCACATCGCTCGCGGCTATCCCGCTCGTCATTGTCTGCGCCGGGATCTATTTCGGTTATCTCGCCAATATAGGATTTACCGGCATGTTGGTGGGTGTGGTTTTGATTCATGGCGTGGCGACCAGCGCCGTGCCGGCACGTCGCGCGTTCTTGCTGGGAACAGGGATCGCCGTGACTGTTTTGGCGGCATTTCCCGGGTTCGCCGTTAACCTCTTCAAACTGTTCCTGGTCGAGACGTTCCGGTCACGATTCGTTACGGGCGCACCCGACGAAATTGTGCTGGGCCTTTCGTCGGGCCTCACGGAGAGGATCTTTCCACTGTACTGGGGACTGGCAATCCCCGGCGCTTCGGCATGGCCGTTTTCGCATTTTGGCGCGCCAATACTCGCCTTAGGGGTTCTTCTATCAGCCTTCGTGGCCGCTGCGTTCTGGAGGCGGGTATCGAGATTGCCTTCGGTGTTTGGTGCCATACTTGGGGCGGTCCTGGCCGTAGTAATTGCTTACGTCCACACAAATAATGGCTACGGCGTTTTCAAGCTTGCCGCATGGGCACATCCTTTTCTCGTCGTCGGGTTCGTGGCGAGCGTTTTCGGCATCTTTCGGCTGCTAACCCTGCGGGGATCTCGGGGTTTGGCCTGGCTTCCGCTTGGAGCCCTGCTATTGTATGTGATTCCGAATTTCGCGATGATCGTCGCACTCGCACCGAACACATTAGAGCACACGCCGGAAGCAGGGTTAAGCAACGCGCCGATGATGTCGCTGCGGGAAACGCGCGAACTGGCCAGTGTCGGCGCCGGTTGGAAGCCGCGGGAGATAAGCGTATCCGTGCCGGATGCGGTCGCCCAGTATTGGATTGAGTCCGTCCTGGGGAGTGCGTACCCCGTTTTCCTGCCGGACGTCACCTTGGCGGTGCATGACAGTGCCGCCTGGAAAGAGGCGCCACGCTTAGGGCGGTACCTGCTCCGCTGGAACACCGCGTCGACTGACATCGTGGCGCCCAGCACCTGTCCGGCGATCTGGTCCAACAGATTGTTCGCTCTGTCGCCGTTGGATCGATGCAAGAATGTGCTGGTGTTTGGCCGGGGATGGTATCGCTTCGAACAGAGCACTACGCCCGGGCTGCGGCGATTCCGCTGGTTACGCAAACGTGGGGAACTGCTGTTGATTAACCCGGCAAGCGCTCCTCAACGGCTGGACTTGAGTTTGTTTGTCGGCCCAGGGAATGCTTCCGCCGACAGGACAGTATCGATCTTCCTGGATGGGGAACAGGTCGATTCGTTCAGGGTCGTTGGTGGGGCGAGGGTGCTTACAAAACCCTTTGTGGCGACCGGGCCTGTCGCTCAACTCGAGGTTGCGGTTGGGGAAGATGCCTATCCTTTGCCTCGCCATTGGGCGCTCTGGAACCGGTGGGTGCCGGATGAGCCGAGGTCCCTTAATCTGGCGGTCACGAGTGTCGGCCTAGCGGGGAGCGATGTTATACAGAGATTGCCGCCATCGGTGGATTTGACATCCTCCGGTGGCATCCAAGCGCCAGCAGTTGGGTTTTACGCCGACCGCTGGATTGGTGATGAGGCGAGGCTAACATTGCGTTCGGCGGCAGTGCCGGATGGGGTTCGGATTACGGGTGTGGCCCCTGGCGGCGTTGAACTCCCCTTCCCCTTCCATATCGGGATCGCATTAAATGGCGCGCCTTTGCCTTCTTGCACTGTCCCTGGCTCGGGACATTTCGATATTACCTGCGCTATTCCACTAGGTCTGCAACGGACCCTTGTGGCTGGCGTGGAGGTGCAGCTTCTGATCAGGGCCGAAGCTACGTTCACCACGCCCCGAGACAGGCGGCGCTTGTCCCTCCGCTTGGATAAGATTGCACTGTCGACGCGGATGCCACAGTAGGACAACGGCGCCGTGGCAGGACTTGCGACATGCACCTCCCTACGGAACGATCCAGTTGCCACGAGCCTGCATGCCGGTGTCGAGACCCTCGCTAGTGTTGGTCTGCATGTAGACGGTTTTGGTTCCGGCGAAAGAGGGACTAAAGGTAATGCCGAGGGTGATGGTCCGTGTGATCCCCGACACGGAAACCGAGGAACCGGAACCGCTCAGTGTGCACTGGCTGTTGGCAAGCGAGGAGGCACTGCCGGGGGCCATGGGGCCGAGCCAGCCAGAAGCGGAGTCGTTGAACAGATACAGCTTCGAGCCGTCATACTGAGGAAGGCAGGCGCTCGACAAGCCAGCGGAAGTGAAGAGAACGAACTGCTGGTTCAGATCGCTTGCGCCGCCGGTGTCGGAGAAGGCGAAGGTGAAGGTTTGGCTCAGGCCGCTGCCGGAAGAAGGAGAGACGGATACGGCAGAAGGTGTGCCACCTGCAGAAACGGCTACCGTCCAGGAGCCGCGGGCCAGCATGCCGGTATCAAGACCTTCATGGGTATCGGTCTGCATGTAGATGGTTTTGGCTCCGGCGAAAGCGGAATTGAAGGTGATGGCGAGGGTGAGGGTAAGCGTGGTTCCCGACGCGGAGGCCGAGGAGCCCGAAGCGCTCAGGGTACACTGGCTGTTGGCAAGCGAAGCGGAACTGCCGAGAGCGATAGGACCGAGCCAGGCGTTGGCAGAGTCGTTGAACAGATACAGGTTCGAGCCGTCATACTGAGGAAGGCAGGCACTCGATAAGCCAGCGGAAGTGAAGAGAATGAACTGCTGGTTCAGATCGCTTGCGCCGCCGGTATCGGAGAACACGAAGGTGAAAGTCTGGCTCAGGGCGCTGCCTGAGGAGGGGGAAACCGACACGGCAGAAGGCGTGCCGGCGGGAGAGTTGGGAACGGTCCAAGAGCCATGGGCCTGGAGGCCGGTATTGAGACCTTCATGGGTATTGGTCTGCATGTAGATGGTTTTGGCTCCGGCGAAAGCGGAACTGAAGGTGATGGCCACAGTGAGGGTAAGCGTATTCCCCGAGAGAGCGGCGCTGGAGCCGGAGCCGTTCAGGGTGCACTGACTGTTGGCAAGCGAAGAGGAACCACCGAGAGCGATAGGACCGAGCCAGGCGTTGGCAGAATCGTTGAACAGATACAGGTTCGAGCCGTCATACTGAGGAAGGCAGGCATTCGATAAGCCAGCGGAAGTGAAGAGAATGAACTGCTGGTTCAGGTCGCCGGCGCCGCCAGTATCGGAGAAGACGAAGGTGAAGGTTTGGCTCATGCCGCTGCCTGAGGAAGGAGATACGGACACGGCAGAAGGCGTGCCGGCAGACCAAGTGGGCGCCCCGGGCACCGTCCATGTGCCACGGGATTCGAAGCCGGTGTTGAGGCCTTCCAGGGTGGTGGTCTCGATGTAGACGTTCTTGGCGCCGGCGAAAGCGGAATTGAAAGTGATGGCGAGGCTGAGGGTAAGCGTGGTTCCCGACGCGGAGGCCGAGGAGCCCGTGGCGTTCAGGGTGCACTGGCTGTTGGATAGCGAAGAGGCGCTGCCGGGGGTCATGGGACCGAGCCAGGAGCCTCCCGAGTCGCTGAGCAGATACAGACTGGGGCCGTCATACTGGACCTCGCAGGCGCTGGCCGTACCGGTCGAGGAATTGAAGAGGACGAACTGCTGATAGAGGTCACCTGCACCGCCGGTATCGGAGAAGACGAAGGTGAAGGTTTGGCTCAGGCCGCTGCCGGAGGAAGGGGAGACGGACACCGCTGACGGCGTTTGTACGCCAGTGGACAACTTCACCAGGAAGCCGCTTTCGGCCGCATAGGTCGTCCAAAAGGCGCCGCTGGTGGTAGGAAAGTTGGGAGACAGCGTCCAGCCGGCGATATAGACGCCACCAGACGAATCGATGGCGATGCCGTTCGCCTGGTCATTTCCGGCGCCTCCGAGGTAGGTTGCCAAGGTCAGGGAGCCCCCGCCAGCGGCGATCGCCGCGGCAAAAGCGTCCTGGGCGCCGCCGGGAGAGGATTGAACGGCACTCAGCACGGGAAAATGGAGGGAATTTGTGAACCCCGCGATGTAGGCGACGTCGTTGCTGCCGACCGCGATAGCAGTCGCCTGGTCGGAACCCTCGCCGCCCACGTACGTCGAGTAGACAAGAGCGCTGCCTTGCGAATTCAGCTCGGCAGCAAAAGCATCGTAGGAACCGTTGTTGGCGGTTTGGAAAGCTCCGGCGGTAGCGGGAAAGTCGATCGAGAGCGTGGTTCCGGCTACGAATACATTGTCGGAAGAATCGATGGCAATGGCGTTGGCCTCATCGATTTGGCTGCCGCCAAGGTAGGTGGAAAAAACCAATTCCGTGCCCGACGGAGTCAGCTTCGCCACAAAAGCGTCGCCCTGTCCGGCGGGCGAGTTATACAAAGGGTTGGCGGTCGGAAAATTCAGCGAGTTGGTATAACCCGCGACGTAAGCGGACCCCAGCGAATCCACCGCGATACCGTTCGCAACGTCGTTGCCGGTGCCTCCCAAATACGTTGCGTAGAGGAGCGCTGCACCGGTTGAGCTAAGCTTGGCGACAAAAGCGTCCTGCACGCCACCGCCGTACGAGGGCTGAAATGCGTTGGTGACGGGAAATGCCAGCGAGGTTGTAGATCCGGAAATGTAAGCGTTCCCCGAACTGTCGATGGCAATACCGGTGGCGAAATCGTTCCCCGCGCCGCCTATCAGAGCGGAGTAAACCAAAGCGGTGCCAGCAGGATTGAGCTTCATCACGAAAGCGTCCGCCATTCCCAGCGACGGGCTGCGGTATGCGCCTGAAGTGGTGGGGAAATCCGAGGAATAAGCAAAGCCGGTGACGTAGGCGTTGCCGACAGAGTCGACGGCGACGCCCCGCGCCGAGGATCGTTGCGCGCCGCCGAAGTAATCGGCATAAACCACCGCCGTCCCGGCAGAGTTCATTTTCACCAGACAGGCATCGGTGCTGGCGGTTGAGTCCGAAACGTGGAAAGTTGCGCCGAAATTGACGGGTAAAGTCTCACCGGCGAGGTAGGCGAACCCCGCGGAATCGACCGCCACGGCCCAAGCCATGGTGCCGCTGCCCCCCACGTAAGTTGAGTATGTCAGTACCGGATCGATGACCAACGCGCTATCCGTCCAGCCAGGCGCCGTCTCAAAGCCCACTTCATTCCGACCGCGAAGCACGTATCGGCCGGCGATTTCCAGTCTTTTTCCGTTTTTCTCCCGATAAACGCGCGGATGGCGATGGCGAAATTCGCCGTGCACCGTCTTCAGGACAAGATCTTCGCGGTCGAGATTCATGGATTCAATGCCGCTGAATGCCAGACGGATGGCCGATACCTTTGCGCCCGGGGTAACCAGAAAATCGTATTCCAGATCGCCGACGTGTTCCGGACCGCTGGCACCTTCGGGAGAGCTGCCAGGCGAGTGGAAATCCACGCTGATTCCCGGATAGACCTCAACGTATCGGACACCCCGATACAGCGGGATTCCCCTGATCCAATCCGCTTCAGCGCCAATGAAGTAGTTCGCCCTGCCTCCGATAGGCTCCAGACCGCTGATGCGGGTTGCCGGATTGGCGTTGCGAAAAATGATGCGAATCACGTCGCCGCCGCGTCTGAGCGTTACCCCACGGCGATCGAATTGGGCGGCGCACTGCGGTGTCCGCGCCACGAATTCCGCCGCCGTGTTTGCCTGGCCTACATTGGGCTCGAACATCAAAGGCAGGGCGCGGGACTGCGCGGCAACCACCGAGGCAGCCAGCAGCAGGAGAGCCGGTACTACAGCAATACGTCTTCGCATAAGCAGGAGAATAATCGGCTGCTTCGGCGGAGGACTTTAGGGCTCACACTCTCGCGACCGCCGCCGCCCAACCCTGCTATTGCCCGTTGGTTATGGCTTCTTCCCGGCGGCGGCTGGCGCTGGTTGCTTGCGCACTTGCTCGAAATACTGAACGACGTAGGCTTGGAGCGCCACCGGCACCTCGTCGCGCGAAATCGAGGATCCGGTTTGGACGTGCTGTGCGCTGCGCTGGGCGTATTGGGTATGCAACTGCTGGGTGGTGGATTTTACTTCTACCGTGGCTTCTCCGGTCAGATTGGCGGAGCGCTTCCCAATGATCTCGGTGATCTTGCCCATCGCAACCAGTTGTTCGGCCAGTTTGATGCTCTTATCGCCTTCCTGGCTGCCCACACCGCTGCCCGGCTGCTTAACGGCCTGTGCCTGGCTCTTCCCGCTGCCTTTCCCCGATGGGTCGGGTACGTTTTGGGATTTTTCGGCGGTCTGGCTGTCTTCGGAGTCGCCCTGCCGATCGCCGGAAGGTTGTCCGTTCTGGGCGGACTGCGGTTTGGCGGCGTTCTGCTGCCCTTTACCCGGCTTCTGGGCGTCCTGATCGCGCGAACTCTGTTCCTGAGAGCCAGGGTTGCTCTGCTGAGGCTTCATTTTCGACAGCAGGTTTTCGAAGGCATCCTTGACCTTGCTGATGAGGCTGGAGCTTTCGCCATCGCCTCCGGCATTCTCTTTGGAGTCGCGGTTTTGCCCCTCATCTGCCTTGCGTTCGCTCTTCTGACTCGCATCGGCGGATTCACTCGGCGCGGCGGAACTCCGATCGGCGGAGGGCCCCTTCCGGCCATCCTCGCCCTTGGTGCCTCCGGTGCGGGCGGTGCCCTGTTGCCGGGCCGAGTCGCCCGGCTTCGAATCGGGATGGTTCCCCAGTGCCTGGGCGATTTCCTCGTCGATGTTGGCCTCTTGGGCGGCGCCGTCGCTCCGGTCGTTGCCCGGGTCGGCGTCCGACGGAGGTTCCGGCTCGACTGACGTGGCGCGGTTAGGCCGGCCACTGCGGGGCAATAGCCGGGGAGGGTTATGGATGCCCAGTTCCCGCTCGATCATGCGCGCCAGAGGTGGTCTCAGATCCAGACGCCGGCTCAATCCATAGCGCAAGGCAAACAATCCGGACGCTACGGCCACCAGCGCCACCAAAAGGAAGGTCGATCGCGGCACTACCCACGGGACGGCGCTTCTGGCATCCGCTGCCGCCGCCAGTCGCTCGGCTTGATCGAACTGCAGTTGCCGCAGCTCTTCGGATACAGGGGCATGATCCGGCTGGCTGAAGTGGAACGCCGTCGCAAGCGCATCGGCGAACGTGAGCCGCCGGTCGACAGTGCAGGCGGTGCGATATGCGGACGGTCGCCGCCGCCAAGCCCGGTAGAAACCCCAAGCCGCGGCCGCCAGCGGCACGGGGACCAGCCATTCCCACCGCAGCAGGCTCGTGCCCGCAACCAGAAGCAAGACCAGCGCACCCAGGCCTATGCTGGCCGCGCCCACTCCCTCGGCCAGTAACCCATTCCAAAACAGCCGTCGTCTCGCCAGGCCGATGAGTGCGCGCAACGCCATCTCGCGGGAGCTTCCGTTTTCATCCTATCACGCGCTTCGCCGGCGATCCCGACGGCTTACGCCGCGGGCTTCCGCTGCCAAGCTCTGGACAAGACGGCCGTCTTCCGCCGCGCTCAATCCGAAGCTGCGGGAGGAATGCGGGTAACCCATCGTACAATAAGGATGGAAGCTCACCTCCAGTGAGGTTTTGCCCTTGAACCAGTCGATCAAAGTTCTTATCGTAGACGACGAAAGCAGCCAGCGAAGCGGCCTCTCCGCCATGGTGTCCGCCTGGGGCATGCAACCCGAGACCGCCGCCGAAGGCAACGAGGCCCTCGCCAAGTTGGCGGATTTCCCCGCCGATGTCATCCTTACCGACCTGAACATGCCCGGCTTGGACGGCTTCGGGTTTCTGTCGCGGCTGCGGGAATCCGGTGACGTGCCGCCAGCCATCGTACTTACGGCCTACGGTAATATTGAAACCGCCGTCAAAACCGTACACGAGCTGGGCGCTTTTTGGTTTCTGGAAAAACCTATTCAGCCTCGCACGCTGGAGGTGCTGCTGCGGCGCGCCGCCGCCCATGCCGGTCTGCGGGAGGAGAAGCGCAACCTGGAGCGGCAGCTCAGCTATAAGGGCTCGCTGGGGCAATTGGTGGGAGCTTCGCCGCGCATGCAGGAGATTTTCGCCCTGCTGCAGCAGGCCGGTCCCAGCAAAGCCTGCGTCCTGGTTACCGGCGAAAGCGGCACCGGCAAAGAGATGGTGGCGCGTACCCTGCATGCGCTGAGCCCGCGCCGCCAGGGCCCGTTTGTCGCCATCAACTGCGCGGCGCTTCCCGAATCGCTCATCGAAAGCGAGCTGTTTGGCCACGAGAAGGGCTCGTTTACGGGGGCCAGCGAGCGCCGAGCGGGTTGTTTCGAAGTGGCCCAGAACGGCACCCTGCTGCTCGATGAGATCGGCGAAATGCCCCTGGGCACGCAGGCCAAGCTACTGCGTATTTTGGAAGATTCGAAAGTGCGGCGCCTGGGCGGCAAGCACGAATTCGAAGTGGACGTGCGCGTGGTGGCTGCCACCAACAAGTTGCCCGAAGACGCCGTCCGCGGCGGCCAGTTGCGCGAGGATCTCTTTTACCGCCTCAACGTTTTCCAGGTGCATCTGCCCCCGCTGCGCGAGCGCAAGCAGGACATCCAGCCGATCGCCGAAACCCTCCTGGTCGATCTGAACCGCAAACACGAGTGCCATGTAGCCGAGATCTCTCCCGCCGTGCTCGGAGTGTTGGAGCGGCATAACTGGCCAGGCAACGTCCGCGAGTTGCGCAATGTGCTTGAGCGGGCCGTCATTCTGGCCGGAGAAGGCGCCATCGAAATGCAGCACCTGCCGCCATTTCTGCAAAATCGGGCGTCCGCTGCCGAAGCCGACAATACGGCCGGCCGGGCGGCCGGAGCGCCCGCCGCGGCAGAATCGGGCGGAGTCCGTTTTCAGATCGGTACTACCGTGGAAGAAGCCGAGCGCGGGCTGATTCTGCGCACCCTGGAATTCACCCGCAACAACAAGACTCGGGCTGCCGAGATTCTCGGTATCAGCTTGAAAACGCTGCACAATAAGCTGAAAGAATACGGCTCGAGCCCGGACCAGGGTGCGGGAGCATAAAGCCGCGTAAAGCCCGTCGCAGCCGGTGCCGCCGGCTCGACTTCCGGGTTTTCCGCCGCTGGGAAAATGGTACGCTGTGGTTGCTATGGCGCTGACGCCTACCCCTCCGCTGCCGCCGGCTTGCGCGCAGTGCCTCACCTCGCTCCAGGCGCCGGGAGCCAGCATGCCGCAGGCGCCATCGGCTTCCGCCATGACGCGTTCGCTCGATGGCAAGATGCGCGTCGACATGGGGAACATCTCCGTCATCATCCACCCCGGCGCCATGAAGGCGATCGTGCTCGATCACGTCAAAATGGTGGCCCACACGCTCCCCATACCGCAAGGCGCGATGCCGCCGGTACCCGGTATGCCGGGGATGGCTATTCCAAAGCCGACAGCGCAGATGCCGCCCATGAACGTGCAGGAATTGGGTACCGGCTTCATCCAGGGGATTCAGGCCGTGGGTAAGCGATACACCATGCAACCGCCCACTATCCCCAAGCCGCCGGCAATGCCAGGTGCGCCAGCCATGCCCGGCGCGCCTTCCGTGCCGGGTGCGCCAGCCATGCCCGCCGCCCCTCCAATGCCCGTGGTGGCCGAAGTTTGGACCTGCGCCAAGACCCATCTTCCCGTGCTGACCAAAATCAGCGGCAGTTTCGGCACCCAAACCTCGGTCTGCAAGACCGCCCAGACCGCCGAGCCGCATCCCGCGACCTTTCAGATTCCGCCGGGATATAAACAGCTCAGTTGAACCGGGGTTGCCACCGTGGCGCGCGCACTCCTGCGTGCCGCGTCGAGTCTCTACTCGACGCTTCTGCGCCCTGGAGCGGCGGGCGCCGGCAGGAGTGCCGGTCGCAGCCGCGACAGAGATCTCCCAAAACGCCGTTTGAACTAAGCCGCTTGCGCGGCGGACGCTACGCGTAGTCGACGCTAGCGGCCGCAAACACAACCGGATAGTGTGGGTCACAAGGAGGTCCCTGTGACCCAACTTCGAAA
>Ga0182014_10002854_pt1 | contig 21301 bp, 21 predicted proteins | sample 612S2DmetaG_FD_120489 | JGI IMG/M metagenome (GOLD analysis project Ga0182014, IMG submission 120489) | Permafrost microbial communities from Stordalen Mire, Sweden - 612S2D metaG | ecosystem: Environmental > Terrestrial > Soil > Wetlands > Permafrost | place: Sweden: Stordalen | collected...
GCTTGCGCGGCTTTCGTTCTCGCGGCTTTTTCGCTCGCGGCCCCGTTCGCTTCGAGCGCCGCGCGCGCCGAACCCGCGCCCGCTCTAGCGCCGCACCGGGCCGTCTATGAATTGAAGCTGCTCGGCGCCTCCGGCACCAAGGCGCCCGCCCAGGCGCGCGGACGCATCGCGTTCGATTTCACCGGCTCCACCTTCGAAGGCTATGTGCAGAACTTCCGCCAGATCACCGAATTGCAACCGGAGGAAGGGAGCCCCCGCGTCTCGGACATGCGCTCGGCGACCTTCGAGGCCGGCGACGGCCACGACTACCGGTTCCAGATCACCACCAGGGTCGACGGCGGCGTCGAGGACCTCGACGGCGACGCCCGCAAGACCCAAAATCAGCAATTCTCGGTCCAGATGACGAAGCCCAAGCGCGAGCGGCTCGATCTTTCCGGCCCCGTGCTGTTTCCGACCGAGCATATCCGGCATATTCTCGCGAGCGCCCGCGCGCAGGAAACCATTTTGGTGGCCCGCGTCTACGACGGCTCCGGCGACGGCTCGAAAATCTTCGAGACGACCTCGATCATCGGCAAGCCGGTCGCGACGGCGGTGACAGAGAAGCCGGCGCAAATCGACGCCCTCAGGAACATGCGCCGCTGGCCCGTGACGATTTCCTATTTCCAGGCGGACAAAAAAGACGTCGAGCCGGACTACGTCCTCTCGTTCGACCTCTACGAAAACGGCATTTCGCGCGCGCTGAAACTGGATTACGGCGACTTCGTGCTCTGGGGCGAGATGACCGAACTCAAGCTGCTGCCGGCGCAAAAGTGCGATAAGTGACGGGCGGCGGGGGGCTATTTGATCGGCAAGCAGACATCGGTTTGATGTTCGTGCTCGGGCGTATCGGGAACGAGCGTGAGATAATGAAAATAGACCGGGAAATCCCGCGGCTCCGCGCCGCTTCCCGGCAGCCACTCCCTGTATAAATAATACACGCTCTCCCCGAGCCTCTCATGCGATCCGACATGGCGCAGCACGGCGAGGCGACCGCCGGGGATTGTCTTTGTCATCACGCCCCACGGGTTGTCCGGGACGGCTTCCGTCACGGAGCCGCAAATGTCGAAACGAAACTCCTCCGCCGGCGTCGTATCCGGGTTGTTGTAAACAATTCCATAGGTTTGGCTGCTGGCGACCGGCGACAGGCCCGTGGTCTTGCGCCATTCGATGAAACGCCGCGCCGTATCGTTCACGAGCGCCAGCGCGCCAAGATGTTCAAGCGCGGCGACCAGCGTCGGTTCGACCTTGGTGATCGTTACATCCATTTTGCCGGTCCTTTCTCTCAACGGAATGGGGAATTGGTAGCGAAGGCTCCAGTCTGCCCAGGCGGGACGCTTCCGGAACCCGCTGGGCGTCTGGCCGAATGCGTTCTTGAACGCGCGCGCGAAGGCCTCGGGGGATTCAAATCCCGCGTCCAGCGCGATGTCGATGATCCGGTCTTCCGGATTGAAGGCCAATCTGTTGGAAGCTCTCTTGAGCTTCATCAACTGGATATATCGTCCTATATTGACGCCGCAATATTCGTGGAACTGCCGATGAAAGTGAAATTTGGAAAAATTCGCGACACCGGCGAGACCCTCCACGGTGAGCGCATCGTCGAGATGCTTGTCTCCAATACGCGGTTAAAGCGCCGCGCGTAGATGTGTTGTTTCGAGGCGAGGTCATGTTTCATTGGCGGCTAATAGCAAACCCCGCGAATCCGGACATAGGAATTGGCTTTTCGTCATTGCGAGGAGGCGAAGCCGACGCGGCAATCCAGGGACCGCCCGCGACTCCTGGATTGCCGCGTCGGCTTCGCCCGTCCCTCGGGACGGGGGTCCCTCGGGCGCCTATGGCCTCCTCGCAATGACGGGCTCCCGTTGGTCGTGGTTGTTTAGGCTCGACGTCAATTGCCAGAAATCGCCTCGACCGTCCTGACGCAAATTGCGAAAAAGCGCGGCGCGGAGGAGTTGGCGACTTCGCTGCGGCGAGATCGAACCAACCCAAGGCAATTGGGTGAAGCCGAGATGCGACTCATGCACCTCGGGGCGCGATAATCAGAGACACCCGCGGTAAGACCGGGCGGCGTTGCATAATTTAAGAATTTTGTTACACGTGGAGACGCCCGCTAAACATTGGTAAATTGTGCATTTTTCCCTCTTACGCGCGAAAGAAGTCGGCGGCGCAACCGCGTTCCATACAACAAGGTTCTGGCGATCCGGTGTCTGTGACCAGCCTGCGGCCTGAGCTAATTGTTCAATTGCGGTTTCCCGAATAGGATCGCTGTCGCGATTGATCCGACAACGATCGAAAGTGACAGGTAAGGGACAGCGCCTGACCGCTTCATAATAGAAAATTTAACTGGGAGAAGAATCATGGCTGACACAGTTGATCCCGATCGCCGTCAAGTAATGGTTGGCGCGGCGGTGGTAGCCGCGACAAGCTTGATTGGCGCTGAAGCCAAGGCTGCGTCGGACCCCGTTGAATACAGCCCTCCGACCGGCAAAAAGATGTTCAGGGTCAACACCGCCCATAACTGGAAACAGTGCACGCCGAACGATGGGCATTTTGTCGATCAAAGCAATTGCGTATGGGTGACTGAGACGGAGGAAGTCGTCGCCTGGAACTCGAACCCGCCCTTTACCGGTCGCCTCGATAACAACAATCCGGTTCCCGGTCATATCGACGGGGTCAACGTATTCATTAAAGAAAAGTCTCAGCGGATTGAGTTCTTGCCGGGCAAATCGATCAACAATTACCACGATGGCGGCGACCCATTCATCAGAACATGCAAGTTGGTGAACGAGCCCTTTCCTCAAGGAGTTCTGACGCCAGATCAGTGGAAGCAAACGGCTATATTGATCATGGACATTTGGAACAATCATCCCGACCAGGGAACCGCATCGCGAGACGAGGAATTAGGAGCCCCAGTCAATGCATTCGTGTCCGCGGCGCGAAATCTTGGCGCGCTCATCATCCATTCGCCAAGCACGGGCCAGCCCGCAAACGTTAAAAGCTCGGATAACCCTATTCAAGGCCGTTACGATCCTACGCCGAGTGGGAACAAACAGTACGACGCCCGGCAGCGGCTGGCGACCCCCGACGAGAAACGGGCGCGACAGAATGCAATCGATGCGCGGTTTACTGGCGGCGCTCCAAAAGGTCTTTGGGCTCGCAATGGTTATTATTATCTGGGCGAGCTTGGCGATAGGACCGATCCTGCCGGGAGGTCGCAGCAGGAAGCTTTCGATTGGATAGTGAACAACTCGAGTAACGCCGATTCTCCGGCCGGGCGAGCCCGCGGCATAACAGGAGGAACACCAACGCAGCAGAACCCCAAGATTATCATCCACGCCACCGACGCGATTTCGGCGGACGGCGTCGATGGCTCCGGGAACGGAAACGCTTACGAAGAGGTAATGGCGCTCACCAAGGACAGGCCGTATTTGATCTTTGTTGGAGGCCAGACAAACTGGTGCATTCTGCGCCGGACGAATGGCATGCGCAAAATGTATAAGTCTGGAAAGTCGCTCGCGCTAGTGAGGGACCTTACCGATGGCTACTGTGGAAACCAAGTGACTGGGCTAACGGAATACGCGTCCTCATTCGATAACGTGAAAGCGCCTGGAAAATACGATCAGTTCACCGCCACCGAGCTCGTGGTCGACTGGATTGGCAGAAATCTCGGCGCGCGGGTGACGACAAGTGATACTTATTTCCCCAAGACAGCAGGAATTCAGCGTCACTGGTTTTTAGATGATCCACGTCGTCTAGGACCGGTTCAAGTACCCAGATGAGGCGCCAGGCGCCTCAGGCGTTAACTTACGCCATTGAGCCGCGAGCATCCGCTATACAGCATCGATGGCTCGCTGTTGATAGCTTAGGCTAACAATGTTCCGTCGGGTCGCCAACGTCCGCGTTTTTCGAAAGCGGACGTTGGCGAGCAATATCGCTTTGAACTCCTCTATATCGGCAACGGGTCACGACCTGCCGAGGGCGGAGAAGCTCCGGCCCGCTCGTGCGGGCCAACCGACGCAAGCGTAATCCACTCCTCGCCATGCAACCAAACAAGAATCCAGTTGCGCCCTCGCTTGCGCTCGCGCTCTAATCCGCCCGCGCCGCCGATTCGGCGCGCCTTAAGCGAACGGCGGGGCATTCGCGATGATCGTTTCGACCACCAATGAAATCGCGGGCTATCGGGTCGTCCAGCACCTTGGGCTGGTGCGCGGCGTCACCGTGCGGTCGCGCTCGGTCGTCGGCAATTTTTTCGGCGGGATACAGTCGATCTTCGGCGGCCGGCTTTCGGTTTACGCCCATTTGGCCGAGGTCTCGCGGCAGGAGGCGTTCGACCATATGTGCCAGCACGCGGCCGAGGGCGGCGCCAACGCGGTTCTCGGCATGCGCTACGACGCCACGGAAATCATGCCGGGCATAACGGAAGTGCTGGCCTATGGCGCGGCGGTCCTGGTGGAGCCCGCTTAAATGCCCGCTTCGCGCCCAAAATCGGGGGATTTTCGCGGCCGGGCGCGCGAAGGGACTTTAGAGCGTCGCGAAAATGTTTTAGAACAACTCCAATGACCCTCGTAACCACCACCGAAGAACTCGCCGCCGTTTGCGAACGACTCGCAAGGCATCCCTTCGTGACCGTCGACACGGAGTTCCTGCGGGAGACCACCTTCTGGCCCAAGGTCTGCGTGATCCAGGTGGCGTCGCCGGACGAGGCCAAGGCCATCGACACGCTCGCGGAAGGGCTTGATTTAACGCCATTTCTCGATCTGATGGCCAATGAGGCCGTGGTCAAGGTGTTCCACGCCGCGCGGCAGGACGTGGAGATCGTCTGGCGCCTCGCGCGAATCATTCCCAAGCCCTTGTTCGACACGCAGGTGGCGGCGATGGTCTGCGGCTATGGCGAGCAGGTTTCCTATGTCGAGCTCGTCAAGGGAATCACCCGGGTCAATCTCGACAAATCCTCCCGCTTCACCGACTGGTCGCGCCGCCCGCTGTCGGAGGCGCAGATCAGCTACGCCATCGCCGATGTCACCTATCTACGTGATATCTATCTGCATTTGCAGGCCCGGCTGGAGCGCTCAAAGCGGGTCGAATGGCTGGTCGACGAGATGCAGACCCTGACCTCTCCGGCGACCTACGAGCAGCATCCCGACGACGCCTGGGAGCGTCTGCGCCACCGCGCCCGCAAGCCGCGCGATCTCGCGGTTTTGATGGAGGTCGCGGCCTGGCGCGAGACCGAGGCGCAGAGCCGCGACGTGCCGCGCTCGCGCGTGCTCAAGGACGACGTGCTGCTCGAAGTCGCGCAGGCCGCCCCGCGCAGCCCGGACGCGCTGGCCAATCTGCGCGCATTTCCGCGCGGAATGGAGCGCTCGCGCGCGGGGGCGGACATTGTAGCCGCGATCGAGCGCGGCCTCGCGCGCGACCCGGCCACCCTGCCCGCCGTCGAGCGGGACCGTCGCAACAACAACGGCGCCACCGTCGAACTGCTCAAGGTTTTGCTGCGACAGGTGGCCGAGGAGACCGGCGTCGCCGCAAAGATGATCGCCACCGTCGACGACCTCGAGGCCATCGCCGCCGACGACGAGGCTGATGTCGCCGCGCTGCGCGGTTGGCGGCGCCTGATTTTCGGCGACAAGGCGATCGAACTGAAACGCGGCCGCCTCGCGCTCGCGGTCGAAAACGGCAAGGTCGTCACTTTCGACTGGCAAGACGCCGAACCCGCCGCGGGCGAGTGAAGCCCCGGCCGGCGGCGGTGGGGCGAGCCCTCCCCGGATCGTTTAGACGTGCGCTTCGATGAGCAACGGTTTGCTTGGGGGGCGCCGAAAAAGAGTTCGAGGCAACCGGAAACCTCCGCCAGTTCAGCCCCGTCATCAATGCGCGGACTGCCTCGCCCGCGGCGTTTCGCGGGTTTGGCTCGCGTATCAAAAGGGGGCTATTGGCCGCCTATCCAGAGTGTAAGCATACATATTCACTTAGAGCGACTCGCTGGAAGCGTCGGCGGCGTCCTCGCGGTAAAAATACGTGACCATCAGAACGAGCATCGCCAAAGTCGCAAACACCCCGGCGAGAGCGCCGACCCACATGCCAGAAGTTTCGCCTATCACGTTGCTGACGTCGTGGCCCGCCAATCCTCCCATAAGGGAAACGACCAGTATATTAACGAGGACGACGCCAGGAAACTTGTCCGCCCCCATATCTGGAACTGTTCCTTCTGGAAGGAACCGTTCCGCAAGCAAGCGTGCTTGCCAAGCGGCAACGACCGCGATCAGCCCCGAAATCAAGCCTATCGCCACTCCGTTAGTCAAAAAGCGTTCCACCGCTAAGCCCGCGACGGCCCCGATGCATATTCCCACTCCCAAAAGGAGCAGGACATAGATCGAGGTGAGACCTCGACTTCGATCATCAAACATTGGATGCACTCAGCGCTTGAGAAACCGTAAATCGTTAATTGGGGTGAGAGGGTAAGAATTCAACGTTGCGTCTACGCCACAACGCGGCATTTCGCGCACACTTGCCCACCACCGCGCGGAACGCGGCCTCCGCCCTATCACAATCGCAAAGCCGCGCCTTCAGCATCGCCCCGCGGCAGTCCACTTAACTTCCGCGGGGCGCTGTCCAGACCACAAGAACCACGCCTCTCTCGCGGCGTCGCCGACAACCAAGGCTGTGATTCCAAATTCTCGCTTTGGCTCGTCATCTATAGATACGACCCAAAAAAGGCGCCTCCGATCGCGCCGAGCACGGCGCTGCCGATAGCAGCAGGAAAGCCTATCACAGCTCCACCAATAGTTAGGCCTAAGACGGCTCCGATAATGGTCCCAACGGTCGTCATCGTCACATGTTCTTGAGCGCTAATCATCGGCCCCTCCTTCGCACGGGCGCCCGCCAAGCGTGGCGCGCCATGAATAAAATCTAGAGCGCGCCCGGCGAAGGGCAAGCGCCCGCGAGTTGCCGTGCGAGGCTAACGCTTGACTTAGACAACGGAAAATCGCGGCGGGGGAGGCGTCGAGCCCGTCTTCGCTGGCCTGGCTTTCGCGCACACACGCCAAGGGCGTGAAATACGCGTTTTCGCCTGATATTGGGGGCGTTTACTGGTGTTGCTAAAGTCTTGATCCTTGCGTGCGCGCGATTGCGGAACCACTCTTAAGCTCGGGCGTTATGGATATTGGGGTCCGAGCGGCGGTTGTCGCGGCGATTCAACAGGAGGGATGAATGGATTATTCTTCACCGCGCCGTGATGATTCATTGAATTCGTTGCTTTCGAATATCAGCGTGGTCAGCCGGCGGCGCTTTTTGCTTTCCAGCACGGCCGCTGGGGCCGCGGGAGTTTATTTCGGAATGAACCAGGCGCTCGCTCGCGTGCCGAAGAGCGGTGGTAAACCAATTCCGCAAGTTACCGATCAGGATCGAGACTATATGCGCCAGGCGATACAACTGATGCGTCAGGCGGGTGTCGTCGATAAAACCGGTGGGCCATTCGGCGCCGTCGTTGTTCGTGACGGCAAGGTTCTTGCCGCGAGCGGGAACAGCGTGGTGCGGGACAACGACCCTTCAGCTCACGCCGAGGTCAACGCGATCCGAATTGCGTGTCGCGCGGTCGGGAGCCCTAACATACCGGGAGCGGTTTTATATTCGAGCTGCGAACCATGCCCGATGTGCTACGCTACCGCCTACTGGGCGCGGGTTAGCAAGATTTTCTACGCGGCGTCCTGGTCCGACTATGCCGATTTGTTTGATGACACGAATATTGGCCGGGACATGGCGAAGCCTTATCCACAAAGGACCGTGGCCCTACAGCAAATCATGCAGGGTGATGCGCAAAAGGTCTGGCAGGATTTCAGAAAGATACCGAACAGGGTTCGTTACTGACCTCTTTCACATTCACGCCTCTAAAAATGCCAAATGACGTCTCCCGAGATGATTGTGATGGCGTGCTTCGTCCCGTTGTCGAAGGCCGGCTTGTCGAGCGCGTGATAGAAAGCGATCTCGGGACGGATTTCGATCTGCGGCGAAAACCAATGCTGCCAGCCTAGCGCCCAATTGTTGTAGCGCGTGGCGAAGCCGGTGCGCTGGCCGTCAACGTCGTCATAAAGCTCTCCGCGCAAGGTGAGATTGTCCAACGGAGTGAATTTGTAGTTCAGGAAGGCGACGACGCCCCACACATGCGCCGTGCAATGCGTCAGGCCGCTCGGGCAATAGGCCTCATCGGGCCTGTTCGTTGGAAGAAATCGTGAAAAGGGCGTGTCCGCGTAACCTTGCGACACATCCGGCGCGTTTCTTTGGAAGGCATAATAGGATTCGGCTGAAAAATGCCAATCGTCATTGAACTTGTGATAAAAGGTTCCGCCGTACCATTGGAGATTGTTGTAGCCCCACGTCCCATTGTTGATACTGTTGGCGCAAAGATAAACGGCGTCGTCTGCGGTATCGCTTTGCCATTGCGCGCAGCCTGTCACGCTGGGGCGCGCTCCGGGATCCTTGAGGCCGGTATAACCGGGAAGCCCGGTCAGCGGATTGGTCAGCGAGACCGTTCGCGCATTCCACACGGCCGTGTCGGTGCCCATGGTCAGGCCGAGTTGCAGCATCCAATTCTTGGTGAGCTTCAAGGAGCTGATCGCTCCTGTATTGGTATAGTTATCGTATGCATAAAGCATCGAGTGGGAATACATATAGCTGTTGACCGCGAGCTGCGCCTCGATGTCCGGCACTGAAATGAAGCGGCCGAAACGCAGCGTCACTCCGTCCGCGATCCCTGGAAAGTAAAGATCGCCGTAGACCATCGGCATATCAAAGCCAGCGAAGTGATTGTGATAGACCAGCTGATCGCCAAACGGGCCATAGCCTACGCTGAACCGGTAGTTCTCGCCGTATATGCCGCTGACGCGAAAGCCCCAATCGATATGGTCCTGCTGCACTTCGTCGGGAACACGTTCGATGTAGATGACGGCTTGATCGAGCTGAATCAAATTTGGCGTATACATGTAGGCCGCCGGCGCGTTTCCGCCATAACCGCTCGTGGCCGTGCTGACGTTGCCGCCCCCATTCACCCAGCCGTAAATCTGGATGTGCGAATCCTCCAGGGTCTTGCCAAGCGGGCTCGGGCCGATCGCCTTCATCAAGGGACTGTCGACTGCGTTCGGTAATGAGGCCCCGATCGGGTTGAGACCGCCGATAGGCCATTCCGTGAAGGGATAGGGCGGCGAATTCTCGGGTTGCGGCGGAAACGGCGCGGGGCGACGGCTCGCCGGCGCATTGGGCTCCGCTGGCGCCGACGCCATGCCCCACTCATCGGCGTAAGCATTGTAAAGTCGCGTCAGGAAACCGAAATCGTCGGCGCCCGCCGCCGTATCCGCGGCCAAGGCGCGCGGCGGCGCGACAAAAAGAAGAACCGTCGCCAGCGTGCCCAAACGCGTCGGCCAAGACCGCGTCACGGCGGCGGTTTCGCGAGGGCGAAACGGCGTTGAGAGGCGTGTGCAAGCCATGACGACTCCCGAACAGGCGTGGAACCCAAGCTCCCTTTTCCTCGTGTTCGCGGCTCGCGTCTACTGTTAGGCGCCACAGGCGGCTAAGCGACGCGGATGTTCGGCGCCGCCATCAATGATCTGGCCAAGGAAGGGCTAGTCGCGTTTGAGGCCAACCCGCATCATCGGAAGGCGCGGCTCGTCGCGCCGACAAAAAAGGGAAGGCAGGCGTTCGACGCGGCGATGCGCTTGCAAGCGCCCTGGAGCGATAGAATTTCGCGGGGCGTGCCGGTCAAGGACTTGGAAACAGCTCACCAATTCATCCTGGCGTTACGCCAGAATTTGACCGGCAAGGATGACGCCGACGCTGAATAGACGATTCGAGGAACGAAGGGCGCGCCCCCCTCTTGAAAAAGACGCGCTGCAACGCAATATCAATTGCTGCACTGCAAAATCGCAGCCCATGCGGTCGGACGCCGGATCGCGCATCCAGCGCAACTCGATGGAGCGGCCATGACGGCCTGTTCGGCGTCCGCGCGATGAAAGGACTCAACATGAAATCGGCATCGATTTTCGTCGTGGCGACGCTCGCGGGAGCGTTGTGCCTCTCGGCGACAACGAACGCGCCTGCCGCCGACTGGTCAGCCCTTACGATGAAGCCGCGCATGGCCGCCAGCCTCGACGCCGGCGGAAAGCATGTCGTGAGCTATTTTGTCAGCGCCGAAGGCGTTTGCAAGCTCACGGTGATGATCGCCGACACGGTGGGCGACGACTCTGGAGCCCCGGCCGCGCAGTTGCAACTGACGGTCGACCCCGGACGGACCGCGCGCTTCGCCACGGGCGACGGCAACGCCCTGCGCTTCGTGTGCCTTGGACGCGCCGAGACAATGAGCGCCACCGCCCTGGGCCGCGTCGCCATGCGGCCGGACGAGAACTGACGGTCCGCGTCGCTCTAATCCAAGACTTTCGCTCTAATCGACGACTTTACGGAAGCGGGCCTGACGGCCCGCGTCTACCGCGCCGGCGAGCGTTGTTCCGGTTTGGATTGAACCGGAACGACGCTAGTCGCCTTCCAGCATCGATCAGCGCGTCATCGAAGGAGTTTCGCCGTACATCTCGCCAAGGCGTTTATGCGCGAAGGCGAGCGCCGGCGGCAAGTCCATTCGACCGCCAATGATCTCGATATAAGCGCCCGACGTCGACGAACGCGCCTTCTTCATGGCGGCGTCGAGTTCGCCCAAAGTTTCGACATGCGCCGTGAACCAGTCGGCGCAACCCATCGCGCGCGGAAGCTCCGCGTAGTTCCACCGAGCCAGGTCGTTGTAAGACCAGTCCGGGTTTTGTTCCAGCGCCCGCTCGACCATGTAGCCGTCGTTGTTCAGCACGAATATCGTCACTTTGGCCCCGAATCGGCCCATGCCGCCGATCTCGTTGGCGGTGAGCTGGTGCGACCCTTCTCCCGTGATCAAAACCGTTCGGCGACTCGGGTCGGCAAGCGCAATCCCGAGAGCGGCGGCCGTGGCCCAGCCGATCGATCCCCACAAGACCTGGGACTCGACCCGCACGTCTTGGGGAAGCGGCATGGGCGTCATGCCCAAAGTGGAGCTTCCGGTCTCCAAAACGACCGTGTCGCCAGCGCGCAGAAATGCGGCGTAGCGCGGATAAAGAGCCTCCATCGACACCCGGTCGGACGGCTTGCCATCCACGCGGGCCGCCGGAATGGGCCTACGGCGATATGGCGCCGCTTTCGGTTTGAGTTTCGCCAGCGCCGCGAGCATATCGGCCAGGCGCACCGAGCCGAACACCTGCTGACCGACCCGCGCATCATTTAGACCAAGCGAGACAAATCGGTTCGGGTCAAGCCGGGCGGAGTAAGCGGCCGTTGAGATGTCGTTGAAATTGACGCCGCCAAGATCGAGAACCAGCTCGGCGCCCTCGACAATCTCGCGAGTCTTCTCATCGGAAACCGCCCCGGCGTACATGCCGGCGAATTGAGGGTGATTTTCACCAATAATTCCCTTTTCCATCGCGGTGGTGGCGAAGGGGCAGCCAAGCGCCTCGATCAGCTTTCGCGCCTCCTTCTCCAGTCCCAAGCGCGCCAGCGTATAGGCGGGCAAGGCGACGATCGACTTCGCGTTTTCCACCCGTCGTTCGATCGCTGCGATCGCTTGCCTGAGCGACGCGGCGTCCGACGCGAGCCTGACGGGCTTGACATCGTTCCAGGCGACCGGCGTCAACGCGAAATCGGAAGGCACGGCAATATAGGCGGGCTGGTTGTCGCGTCTCGCCTCGGCGATCAGGCGCTCCATTTCGATCATGCAGTTTTCCGGTGTCATGACCGCGTGGCAACAGGCGGCCTGAGCCGATATGTTGACGAAATTGCCGAAAACTCCGTCGCCCAAGGTATGATGCGCGATCTTATGCAGCCGCTGATTTTGATGGGACGGCATCCCGACGAGATGGAAGATGAGAGATCGCTCGGCCTTGGCGCCCATCACGCCGTTAATCGCCGACAGTTCGCCCACGCCATAGGTCGTCACCAGCATCGCGGCGCCGCGAATACGGGCGTAGCCGTCGGCGGCGTAAGACGCGTTCAGCTCGTTCGCGCACCCAATCCATTTGACTTCCGGGCTACGATCAACGGCGTCGCACAGCGGAAACGCATAGTCCCCGGCGACCCCAAAGCAGTGATCCATGCCCTCCCTCGCAAGTCGATGAACGATATAGTCGGCGACGCTGCGCTCCTGCCGCCGAGAGGCGTTGGATTGGCGAGCACGTTCGGTCATGGCGGTCTCCTTGCGTAATCAGCCCCGGAGAAGGATCTTAGCGTTATGGTAGTGTGTCGCCGGCCTTTAGCCAGCGCGCGCGCCACCGGCGACGGCGAGAGCCCGCGCTTCGTGCGCCTCGGACGCGCCGAGACAATGAGCGCCACCACCTTCGGCCGCGTCGCCATGCGGCCGGGCGAAAACTGAGCGGCTGGGCGAAAACATCTCTAATCGACGACTTTCGGAAGCGAGCCTGATGGCCCGCGTTCGCCCGCTGGCGTCGTTCCGGTTTGGATTGAATCGGAACGGCCTTGCGCTGGGAGCCGGCGCTATTAAGACCGCGTCGGTTTACATGAATTTTATGTCGGCGGTCCTTCTTCCATATCGATCTCTTACGCCATTCCGACCTACATCCATGCCGCGGTCCACACCCCGGATCGCGTCACCACGGGCGTGAAAATGTCCATTCCCTCAAATATCGGCGAAGCGCGGGAAACGCGCGGCCGGGATACGGGTTTGCAATTCGTCGTCGCGAACGCCGCCAGCGGACATGGAGCGCGCCGATGATCGATCTCATTCGCGAAATCATCGACGCAAGGGGCCTTTTGCCGGTGGCGGCGCGCACGCTTGCTCCAAACGCCAACCTCTATGACGCCGGGTTCTCCCCTTTCGCCGCGATACAATTGACGCTCGCGCTGGAGGAGGCGCGCGGCGTCGAATTTCCCAGGCGAATGCTGCGCCGACAGAGCTTTTCGTCGCTTGATTCGATCGCCGCCTGTCTGGAGCGCGTGGAACGAAAAGCGGCGTGATTGCGGAGCATGGGGCCGACGCCGACATGCTCGACGCCGGTCCCCGTCGATCGGAATATCCGGTGATGTCGGTTAAAAGCTCTCCGCGCTAACGGGCGCGAAAAAAGGGATCTTCGATGACGGTCGCGGGCTGGCTTGAGATCGCGCTGACACTGGCGCTGGTGGTCGTTGTCGCTTGGCCGCTGGGCGCCTTCATGGCCGCGGTTTTCGATGGACGAAAGACGCTTCTAACGCCGCTGGCGGCGCCCGTCGAACGCGGCCTTTATCGGCTATCCGGGGTCGATCCAAATAAGGAGCAGGACTGGTTCGACTATACCCTATCCATGATCATTTTCAGCTTTGGATGTTTTCTGGCTCTGTATTTAATCATGCGTTTCCAGGCGCTTCTCCCCCTGAACCCGCTGGCGCGAGGCGCCGTTCCGCCCGACCTCGCCTTCAATACGGCGATCAGTTTCATCACCAACGCCAATTGGCAGGGCTACGCCGGCGAGACGACGATGAGTCATTTCACACAGATGGTCGGCCTTACCGCCAATAACTTCCTCGATACGGCGGTCGCCGTGGCCCTGGCGCTCGGTTTGACGCGCGCCCTCGCGCGTCAGCAATGCGCGACGATCGGCAATTTTTGGGTCGATCTGACGCGGGCGGTGCTCTATGTGCTGCTGCCGCTCTCCTTGCTGGTGGCGCTGGCTCTTGTGTTTTTAGGCGCGCCACAGACGCTGCGAGGGGCGATGGAAGCGACGACGTTGGAAGGGGCGAAGCAAACGATTGCGATCGGTCCCGTGGCCAGCCAGGAGGCCATCAAACTGCTCGGCGACAATGGCGGCGGTTTCTTCAACGCCAATTCGGCGCATCCATTCGAAAATCCGGGCGCCTTGTCGAATATGATCGAGTCGTGGAGCCAGCTCGTTGTCCCCGTCGCTTTGCTGTTTGCCTTCGGCCGCATGGTGGGCGATCGTCGGCAGAGTTACAGCCTGTTCGCGGTGATGAGCATCATCTTTCTCGTAAGCGTGGCCACGCTCTACCACGTTGAAGCTGCTGGAAATCCGCTGTTGACGGAGCTTGGCGTCGATCCGGTCGGCGGGAATCTGGAAGGCAAGGATTTGCGCTTCGGTCAGGCGGGCGCCGCCCTGTTCGCGGTCGCGACCACGGGGACCGGAACCGGCGCGGCCAATGCGACCTTCGACTCGCTCATGCCGATTAGCGGCCTCGTTCCGATGGTCAATCTGCTGATGGGCTGCATCGCGCCGGGCGGCGCTGGAACGGGACTCTACTCCATTCTTCTGCTCGCCATCATCTCCGTTTTCATCGCCGGGCTCATGGTCGGTCGCACGCCGGAATATCTCGGCAAGAAGATCGAAGCGCGCGAAATGAAGCTCGCCATGCTGTCGCTGCTGCTCACGCCCGCTCTCGTGCTGATTTTCGCCGCCATATCCGTTAATTTGAAGACGGCGCTTGATAGCCTCGGCAACGCGGGTCCGCACGGATTCAGCGAAATCATTTACGCCTACGCTTCGACCGCGGCCAACAACGGCTCGGCTTTCGGAGGGCTTTCCATCAACACGCCTTGGTTCAATACAACGACCGGCGTCGTCATGCTTTTGGGGCGCCTTGGCGGCGTCGTGCCAATCATGGCCCTCGCCGGCTCGTTCGCGCAAAAGAGAAAAGCGCCGCCGTCGCTGGGCGCGTTTCCGACGCACGGACCACTCTTCGTCGTCGTGCTGATCGGGGTCGTGCTGATCGTTGCGTTGCTGCAATTCTTTCCGATACTCGCGCTTGGACCGCTGGCCGAGCATTTCATGTTGGCGGCGGGCAAAACGTTTTAAAATTCGCGGCGCCCAGCAGGCGAAAACCGAAAGGTCTGGCTATGATGCTCAAGGCGGCCTTCAATGTTGGCGTTGTTTTCGTGGTCGCGTTCAGCGGGTCCGCCGCCGTATTCGCGCAGACCGCGCCAGGCGACGGCGCCGGGTCGCCGGACAAGTCGAGCTACAGCCTTTTCAATCCGACCCCCGACGACCAGTTGCGCGACCTGTGCACCGACCGGCCTCCCAAAGCCAATCTGCCCTGCACCGTCGACCCCGGGCATTTCCAATATGAATCCGACGTCTTCAACTGGACCCGCTCGGTCTCCGGCGGCGCGACGACCGACACTTTTCTCTACACCAATCCGACGCTTAAAGTCGGCCTGACGAACACGATCGATCTCGAAGCGAATATGGCGCCCCTCGAGCGCGTCGTGACCAGGAGCGCTTCGGGCCAACAAGGTTTTGAGGGCGTTGGCGACCTTTATGTTCGCGGCAAGTTCAATCTGGCGGGGCCGGACGGCGGCGATTTCCAGTTGGCGGTGATCCCCTACGTCAAGGCGCCGACGGGTTCGCCGGGCGTCAGCAACAGGGCGGCGGAAGGCGGACTCATCGCGCCGATTTCCTTCGCGCTGCCGCAAGGTTTCACGCTGTTGTTCGATCCCGAGTTCGACATGCTGCGCAACGCCAATGATTTCGGACATCACGCCAATATCCAGTTCCTCGGCAATCTCAGCCATGCGCTGATGGAGAATGTGACGGGATATGTCGAACTCTGGGGCCAGGAGAACAGCGATCCGATCAAACCAAACAAACAGGCTTCGCTCGACCTCTCGCTCGCGTGGCTCGCCTGGAAAAAATCGCCCAGTCTGCAATTCGATCTTGGAGCGAATATCGGCTTGACCGCGGCGACGCCAAGGCTGCAATTATATCTGGGCGTCTCGCAGAAGTTTTGAGGCAACCGCGCGGAAGAGAGCCCGACGGCCCGCTTCCGCGCATCGTATGCACTCGTGAAAATGGCTCTTAGCGCCCCGTTTTGTATTGCCCGCGGGCGGCGTGGCGACCAACGTCGCCGGAAGCTTTCCGCCAGACACACGCCTCAGGGCGCGAGACATTGAACATCGGCCGCCATGGGGAAATCAATTTCGTATTTATCCGTACTGGCATAATCGAGTCGATTACTTCTGAACAAAGATGCGGATGCAACAAGCGCATCCGCAATCTTTCCTCACCGGACCTGGGCCGCTCCGGGCGCGTTAAAGAGTCTTCCCCATGAGTCGGATTTTAAGCGCTAAATCATTCAGTTTTTTACGAGGCGATCAACGCCATTCTCACGAGTTCCGCCAAGCTGGTCGCCTGAATCTTTTTGATCATATTGGCACGGTGGACTTCAATGGTTCTCACGCTGATGCCAAGTTCATGGGCGATGGTTTTGTTTGACAACCCGTTGAGCACATACGCCAGCACTTCCTTTTCCCTCTTGGTCAAGGTTGCGAATCTTTCTTTGATCATTTGTGTTTCCGCGTCAGGCGCGGGCTCACTTTCTCCCCGCGCCAACGCCGCGCGAATGGAGTCAAGCAGCGCGTGGCCGTCGAACGGCTTCTCAAAGAAATGAATCGCTCCCTGTTTCATTGCATCGACCGCCAGCGGAACATCGCCATGCGCGGTGATGACGATCACCGGCATGGAGACGCGGCGCTCTTTCATTTTTTCCAACAAATCGAGTCCGGTCATTTCCGGCATGCGCACGTCCGTCACGAGGCAACCGCAGTCGTCTTGTTGGATCATATCGAGGAATGTTCGCGCGGATTCATGCGCGCGAACCGCGTAACCCTCCGCCGTCAACAACGAAGTCAACGCCGCGAGAACAGCTCGATCATCGTCAACAATGCAAACTGTTGAGTTATCGGGCATTTCTGGGCCTGTCGCGCTCTAAGTCCATGAAAGATAGATAGGGCGCGATCAAACAATGGCATCGCGTCGCGCCAATTAATGCAAAAAAAGATCGCCAACTCGAGCCCGCGCTGACATAAGACTGGCGTTTCCACGGTCTGGCGAAAAAGCGCGCTAGCCCATGTCGCCGCCGCCGAGCGCGCGGCGCGCCAGGGCGATTCTCTCGGGGTTCACCTGCTGTTCCCTGGCGAAGGCAAGCAATAATTCCTCGTCGCCGGCGAGGTGGTCCAGCACGGCGAGCAGGAAGCTCGGACGCGAGGCCAGGCCGGGCAGCGCGGAAGGGTCGACTCCGGTCAGTTGCAAAAAGCGCTGAACTCGATCATCCTCCTCCACGAGAAAGGTGAGGGCGCATAGCGCCAGCGCCTCCGCCTCGTCGCGGTTTTGCGCGCCCGCGCGCTTGGACGCGGGCCTTTGCGGCGGCCCCTTGGTTATTCTCATTTCATCAATCTTCCTCGGCTAGAAGTTATGCCCATCGTTGAATGGGCGTCGAAACCGGTCCGCGACGCGAAAACGAGGGCCTGCGTCATTACGAGTAGAGAAAAGAGTCACCCGCCATGGCCAAAACCATCCTCATTGTAGAGGATAACGAGCTGAACATGAAGCTCTTCAACGATTTGTTGGAGCGGAGCGGCCATGCGACCCTGCGCACGAAGAGTGGAGTGGAGGCGATCGCGCTCGCGCGCGAGCATCATCCCGACCTGATCCTGATGGATATTCAACTGCCCGAGGTCTCCGGCCTCGAAGTGACGCGCTGGATCAAGGACGACGAGGAACTGAAGTCGATTCCCGTGATCGCCGTGACGGCCTTCGCGATGAAGGGCGACGAAGAAAAAATCCGGCAAGGCGGATGCGAGGCCTATCTCTCGAAGCCGATTTCGGTCTCGAAATTCCTCGAAACGGTAAACGCTTTCCTGGTGGATAAGTAAGAGGATCGAATCGCATGACCGCGCGGGTGCTGATAGTCGATGATTTGCTTCCCAACATCAAATTGTTGGAAGCGCGCCTGACCGCCGAATATTTCGACGTGATCTCCGCCACCAACGGGTTCGAGGCGCTCGAACTATGTCGCGAAGGACGCTGCGACATCGTGCTGCTCGACGTCATGATGCCGGGAATGGACGGATTCGAAGTCTGCCGGCGCCTCAAGTCCGACCCCGCGACGATGCATCTGCCGGTCGTGATGGTGACGGCGCTCGACCAGCCGGCCGACCGCGTGCGCGGCCTCGACGTCGGCGCCGACGACTTTCTGACCAAGCCGGTCGACGAAATCGCGCTGATCGCCCGCGTGCGCTCGCTGTCGCGGTTGAAGATGATGCTCGACGAACTGCGGGCCCGCGTCTCGACATCGGCCAATCTCGGCTTGAAGGACGCCGCCGACCTCATTCGCGCCGACGCCGGCGACAATGGCCGCATTCTGCTGGTCGAGGACCGCGCAAGCTCCGCGGAGCGGATTGTCGCGGCGCTGCGCGGCCTGCACACGGTCGAAGTCGAAACCGTTCCGCAGGAGGCGCTGTTCCGGGCCGCCGAAGGCAATTTCGACCTCGTGGTGGTCGCGCTAACTCTCGCCAATTTCGACGCGCTGCGGCTGTGCAGCCAGTTGCGCTCGCTGGAGCGCACGCGGGCGCTGCCGATTCTGCTCATCACCGACCCCGAGGAGCGTCCGCGCATTTTGCGCGGCCTCGATCTCGGCGTGAACGACTATATTCTGCGCCCGATCGACCGCAACGAACTGGTGGCGCGCGTGCGCACGCAATTGCGGCGCAAGCGTTACGCCGACACGCTGCGCGAGAATGTGCTGGCCGCGTTCGAACTCGCCGTCGTCGACGCGCTGACCGGGCTGAACAACCGCCGTTTCCTCGAAACGCATCTCTCCAGCGCGCTCGATCACGCCGCCCATATGGGGCGCCCGCTGTCGCTGATGATCCTCGACGTGGACCACTTCAAGGCGGTCAACGACACCTATGGCCACGACGCCGGCGACGAAGTGCTGAAGGGCCTGGCGCAGCGGGTGCGGCGCGTGGTGCGTAGCGCGGATCTCGTGTGCCGGCTCGGCGGCGAGGAGTTCGTCATCGTGATGCCGGACACGCCCTTGCTGATCGCCGCCAAGATCGCCGAGCGCGTGCGCGCCGCCGTGCAGTCCGAGATGTTCCAGATCGACGCCAGTGGGCGCGCCATTCCCGTCACCGCCTCGATCGGCATCGCCGAACGCGCCGACGACGCCAATCCCGACGCGCTGCTGCGCCGCGCCGACAAGGCGCTCTACGACTCGAAGACCGCCGGCCGCAACCGCGTCACCGCCGCGGCGGCGTAGAGTCTTTCCGCTTTAGATTGAACCGGAAAGACTCGTCCCGATACTCGTGACGAGTTCTCATACGGTTCGCGCTTGATCCGCTCATTCGGATTCAACGCCATTTCGCGCCGCGAAGCGATCGGGCGGAATTCGTATCATTCCTGGCTCTGCTCGGCATTGTCCCCTTGAGAACTTAGAGCCGCGCGCGGATCGTCGTGCAGGACGACGCTCAGCAAGGATCTGTGAACGGTAAGGTGTCCATTATAGTCGATGAAGCCCAATCGCCGAAATTTATTCAAGAAAAAACTGACGCGGGATCGTGTCGCGCCAATCATGTCGGCGAGCGTTTCCTGATTGATATCCGCCAATATCGGCCGCGGCTCACCTTCCCGGCCGAAATTCGCGAGAAGCAGAAGCAGGCGCGCGAGCCGTTTCTCGCTTGAATTAAAGAGCTGGTCTATCAGATCCGCTTCCATGCGAATGTTGCGCGCCAGCAAATACTTCATGAACATCGCGGCGAAGTCGGGCTGGTCATGCAAGAGGCGGATGACCGTCGCCTTGTCCAGACGCGATAACAGGCAGTCCGTGATCGCGGTCTGTGTCGAGATGCGCAGCCGCTGCCCCGCTAGACATCCCTCGCCGAAGAAATTGCCTTCGCCAAGGATGGCCACCACGGCCTCCTTGCCGTGCCTGGAGAGCGTCGTGGCTTTGACTTTGCCTTTCTGGATGAAGAAGAGCGCATCGGCGGGGTCGCCCTGAGCGAAAATGGCCTGGCCCTTGTTCCAGTTCGTGATGCTTCCGCCCGCGCCGACAGTGGCGAGAAACGCCTTGGGATCGAAGGCCGCTTTGGGGACGTTCGACATAAAATACGCCAGGCTGGTCTTGCGCGACTGGTTACGGCGCCGTTTCCGGTCTCATATTTTATTACCATTAGTGAGCTGTTTTGCACAGACTTTGTCCGTAACGCTCCTTACTTTGCGATTCGCTCAGGAGACGCCCCCTCCCCCGCGGCCTGAAGTGCACCTCAGGAGAACCCCGCTTCGTCCCAGGCCTCTCCGCGCGGCGCGGCGCCTGGTTCAAAATTCCCCCCTCGCGAACCGGGCGTCGCCAAGTTCAACTCGAGGCGCCGGACATGGAAGTTTCTCTAAATCAGGCCATCGACACTCACGCCAGAGTGCTGAAATATTGGTACGGCGACAAAGCCCCACAAGAGGCGCGCGGAAGGGCGCTTGAATGCGGGACGGTGGGGGATTTCGAGGGACTTCAAGCCTGGGCGAGAGTCGCCAGACTGTGCGAGGCGCTCGGCGCCGCCGGTCAGTCCACGCTGAAATAATTGCCCAATAAACTCAAGCGCCGAAAGCCTTTGCCTCGAGCCAGGCGTAATGACGCGGGAAGCTACCGGGCCGATCACCGGGGCGAGGCGGCCCCTTTCAAAAGCGCCTGAACCCTGGCGGCCAGTTCATCGAGAGTGAAAGGCTTGCGCAGAACCTCAATATTCGGCGCCAGCCGCAATGTTTCCAGCGACTTGCCCACATAACCCGTAATGATCAAGATCGGTAGATCAGGCCGCCAAACGCGAGCGGCTTCCGCCAACCGAATTCCGCTCAACCCCGGAAGGCCCACGTCGGTGATCAGCAGGTCCAACGGCTCGCCGGATTCCAATACTCTCAATCCGGCCGTCCCGTCGCCGGCTTCCAGGACCGTGTAGCCTATGTCAGTGAGCGCATCGGCGATTTGGGAGCGGACCTCGGTTTCATCCTCGACGATAAGGGTTTTCGCTCGATGCGCCGGGCCGGCGGAATCGATGCTTTCGACGGCCGGCCTATCTTCGGCGGCCGGGTTCGCCGGCGGCTCATGTCCCGGCAAGTAGATACGCACGCTGGTCCCTTGGCCAGGGCTGCTTTCAATCCGCACGAACCCGCCGGACTGCTTCACGAAACCGTAAATCTGCGGCAAGCCTAAGCCGGTTCCTTGACCGGTCGGTTTTGTCGTGAAGAAAGGTTCAAAGACGCGGCTCAGCACGTCGCGGCTCATGCCCAGGCCATTGTCCGTTACGTCAATCTCGACATAGTCTCCAGGCCGCGCATCCGGATCGGTCAGTTGATCGGCGGCCAGCTTCCGGTCCGCCGTCGCGATCCCGAGCACGCCGCCTCGCGGCATGGCGTCGCGAGCGTTGATCGCCAGATTCAACAAA
>Ga0182014_10002855_pt1 | contig 21298 bp, 16 predicted proteins | sample 612S2DmetaG_FD_120489 | JGI IMG/M metagenome (GOLD analysis project Ga0182014, IMG submission 120489) | Permafrost microbial communities from Stordalen Mire, Sweden - 612S2D metaG | ecosystem: Environmental > Terrestrial > Soil > Wetlands > Permafrost | place: Sweden: Stordalen | collected...
AGTGGCGGAGAGAAATACTTTTTGCCAGATGCCGGTGTCGCGGTCGCGCACGGCGTTGAGCCAGTCCCAGCCGATGGTGGAGAGGAACGTGGGTCCGTCGATGGCGGTGATGCCGCCGTTTTTGCCGACGCCATTGCGCAGCGTGTGCTCGTGCGGATCGCCGGGATGCGACTGCGGCGCCACCAGCACTGCGACCACGGCCGGCTGCCCCGGCTTGACTTGCCCGGTGATGTCGAAGATACCGCGGATGAATGCACCGCGGATCACTCCAACTTGGACGCCGTTCACCCACACGTTGGCCGAGTAGTTGATGCCTTCGAAGTTGAGCCAGACAAGATGGTTCCCGTAGGCCCGCGGCACGCGGATCACGGTCCGGTACCAGTACGACGTGTGCACCAGGCTTTCGGGAATGATCTCGGGGCGCTCGTTCTCGCCATACAACGGCTCAGGATAGACGTGGTCGTTGACGAGCGAGGTGAGCACCGTGCCCGGAACCGTGGCCGTGTACCAGCTATGGTCGTCGAATGCCGCGCTTGCGACTTCCGCGCCCGCTTGCGGCACTTTAGCCACATCCTGCAATCGCCAGCCCGCGGCAAGCGTGACGGGTTGCGGAGCTGAAGCGGCTGCGGCGAGCGAGGGCGAAACACTGGCCAGAATCGAAACCAAAGCAAAAAGGCAAAGGCAGGAACAACGACGGTGGATCTTCAACGGAGATCTCCTCAACTCAAAAATCGATCAGCAGGTTGCGCGGGGGCGCGGTTTCCAGTGTCTCAGATGAGCCTGCATTCTGCAGGGCCCCCATCCATCCGTAATAATGACGTTATGGAGTTTCATCGTTCGTCGGGAGTCCTGCTACACATCAGTTCGCTGCCTTCTCATGGAGGCATCGGCGACCTGGGTCCGGCAGCGCACGAGTTTGTGGCATTTCTGGCCCGCGCCAAGCAGCATATCTGGCAGGTTCTGCCGCTGTGCCCCACGGGATACGGCAACTCGCCTTATGCGGGCTCTTCGGCTTTCGCGGGCAATCCCGCGCTGATCAGCCTGGAGGTGCTTCGCGATTGGGGCTGGATCGGCGCCGACCGTATCGCCGGGTTGCCCAGCGGCACGGGTGCGGTGAATTTTGAGGAAGTGGAAGCGCGGAAATTTCCGCTGCTCCATGAGGCGGCGGGAAATTTTCTCGATCGCGCACTTGATGAACCGGCACTCGCCGAGCAATGGGCGGATTTTGAAGCGTTTTGCCAGGGCCAGGCATCGTGGCTTGAGAGTTACGCGCTCTTCGCGGTGTTGCGCCGCGCCTTCTCGACCGGCGCGTGGACGGAGTGGCCCGAGCCGCTGCGACGCCGCGATGCGCAGGCGCTTGCCGCGGCCGCCGCCGAACACGGGCGCGAGCGCACGATCGAGAAGGTGCTGCAGTTTGCGTTCTCGCGGCAGTGGAACCTTCTCCAAGAGGCTGCGGCACGCAGTGCAATTCGGATCCTGGGCGACGTGGCGATCTTCGTCAACATGGACTCGGCCGACGTTTGGGTGCACCCCGAGATTTTCGAACTCGACAAAGACCTGAAGCCGATCCGCATTGCCGGCGTGCCGCCCGACTACTTTTCGGCCACGGGCCAGCGCTGGGGCAATCCGCTTTATCGCTGGGATGTGCTCGCCCAGCGGGGTTTCGACTGGTGGATCGGCCGGATCCGGCGCGCTGTGGAGATTTACGACATCGTGCGCCTCGACCATTTCCGCGGCTTCGAGGCGTATTGGGCGATCCCTGCCGAGGAAGAGACCGCGGTGAAAGGCGAGTGGATCAAGGCGCCGGGGCTCGAGCTATTCCGCGCGCTGGAGGCGGCGCTGGGACCGCTGCCGCTGGTTGCCGAAGACCTGGGCATGATTACACCGGAAGTGGAGGCGCTACGTCTTGCACTGGGCATGCCCGGCATGAAGGTGCTGCAGTTTGGATTCAGCGACAAGGGCGCGCACATGCACCTACCGCAGCAGTTTGTGCCTGCGACCGTGGCGTACACGGGCACGCACGACAACGACACTACGCAAGGCTGGTGGAACACGGCCAATGCGAAGGAACGCGCGGCCGTGGAAGCGCTGGTTGGGCCGGTGAACGGCCGCCCCGCGTGGCCGTTGATGCGCGCGGCGCAGGGCAGCGTGGCGGAGATCGCCATTGCGCCGGTGCAGGACCTGCTGGAACTGGGCTCGGAGGCGCGCATGAACACGCCTGCCGTTGCCGCGGGCAATTGGAGCTGGCGCGCGCCGGGGGGCTGCTGGACGGAGGCGCTGGCCGAACGACTGGCGGCGCTGACGGACGTGACAGATCGGGAGAATGACCCGCTCGGCAAGGCTGAAGAAGAGGCTGCGGAGGAAAACATTTAGTGTTGTGAATCTGAAGTCGACGGAAAGACAACCGCAGGTCCTTCGACTACGTTTGCCACAAAAAGCGTGGCAAACTTCGCTCAGGATGACAGTTCATTTTGATGCGAACTGTCGACTCATCACGCTAGCGGAAACTTGAGTCGTCGAAGCGGCTCATGTCGATGGAGTCGTCGAGCACGCCCAGGGTCACGACGGCGAAGGTGAAGACCGTGGTCTCCGGCTCGAGATGGCCGCCGAAGGCTTTGTCGGCATTGGCGAGCACGATGTGCGGATGCACGCGGCCGTTCATGACCATGCCGCTCATGCCGATGATGTCGGCGGGCGCGGTGGGATTCTTGATGAAGATGTTCTTCGAAGGCATGTCGCGGTTCGAGACCTGGTGAATCTGGTAGCCGCGCACGGAGCCGAATCCGGAAAGAATCACGGCATTCTTGATCTTCTCCTGATCGATCATCTTCTGGAGGCCGGCCAGAAGATCGGCGCCGAATTTGAAGCGCAGCACGACGATGCGCTGGAGATGTCCGCTGACGGCAAAGACATCGGGCACGTCGGGACTGTTGGGTTTGGAATCGATGGCGGGATTGCCCGTGGCGTGAGTTACTTCGCGGCGCGTCTCCTGCGCCGGCAGGGCAAGGCATGAGGCAAGAAGGGCAACGAAAAAGATTTTCTTCATGGTGTTCTCCGTAGTTCGGGCGGGAGCTTAGGTTCTTGCTTTCCCACCCTTTTCCGTCCGCCGTAGCGGACGGAAAAGGGTGGGGCACGGTGCATCGTGCTGGGCTGAAGATGCAAATAGCCGAATGATTCTTCGGTCCCTTGTTCCCTTGGTCCCTGATTTTAGAACGGGATATCGTCGTCAGAGATTTCGGCCGCCTGCGAGTATTCATCGTTCGCAGCGGGTTGGCGCTGGTCCATGTTGGAGGGCGCACTAGAGGAACGGTTGGAGCCGCCGCCATCCTCGCGGCCCGAAAGCAGCGACAGTTCGCTGACGATGATTTCGGTGCGGTAGACTTTGCGGTTGGCGAATTCCTTATCGTCCCAATTACGGGTCTGGATCCGGCCCTCGACAAAAAGCTTCGAGCCCTTCTTAACGTAATCGCGAATAATCTCTGCCAGGCGGCCATAGGCCACGATGTTGTGCCACTCGGTGCGGTCCTGCCAGTTGCCCTGCGGATCCTTGGAGCGCTCGGTGGTAGCGAGCCCGAAGGTGGCAACCGCGGTGCCTCCTCCCGTGGAGCGGATTTCAGGGTCCTTGCCCACATTTCCCAGAAGAAAAACTTTATTGACGCTCTTGGCCATGTTCTTGCTCTCCTGTCCCAAACCGGTCGAGGTCTGGTTGTTCCTTGAAAAACTGCCGCGCGACGCCGCGCGAGTACTGGAAGCATCTTAATATACGGCTGCGGATTGCGTGCGGTTGGGCGTTGGGGAGGATTGGTTGGAGGGAAATGGCTGCGCCGGGGCTATTGATGACTGCAAAAGGAATGCCCTGTTACAGCAGGAAAGACAGAAACAAAAGCAACCGCAGGTCCTTCGACTCCGTTTGCCGCAGAAAGCGCGGCAAACTCCGCTCAGGATGACAACTTTATTGTGATGGCAATCTCATTTTGGTGCGAACTTTTGATTCACCACGCTAGTTGTCCCCGGCGTAAGGCGAGGGGACGATGGGCGGCTTGGAGGTTTCTCCGCGCAGCCTGCGCACCGTGACGTCGTCGAAGAGCAGCGAGGGCACGGCCAGCGTGACCGGCGCGAAACCCTCATCGCCGAAGGACATGATGCTTAACAGTGCCTCAGGGCGGAATTCCACCGTCTGCATGTCCTGTTCCTTCGAGGCGGCGACGATGTCTTTGAATGCGGCCGCATTCAGGCCGGAGAGCTGCACGCCGTGGATCAACTCCTCGTGCCCGTCCTGGTACATCTTGAACGCCATGATCGGCTGGCCGGCAGTTCGCATGCGCCGCAGCACGATGCCGTACTCCTTGTTTTCCTGCTTCAGCAGAGCGAGAAACTTGGCGCGGAGATCGTCCTGGCTGAGTCCGTTGTCCGCAGTCACAATCACGTTCGAAGGCGCGGCCTGGCCGTCATGGCGGCTACCGCTCGAGTGCTCGATGCCGCGCACCGGGTCGCGCGTGGTGAGCAGCGTCTTCAAAATGCCTTTGTCGACGAGAAGGGTTTCGCGTGTGGGCACGCCGTCCTCGTCCACTTTGCAGGTTCCGGCCAGCGGCTTGCCGTTCAGCTCCGCGAGCGTGGGATTGTCGGTGACGCTGAGGAAATCGGGCAGTACGCGGCCGCCAATTTTATCGAGGAAGGGATTCTCCGCCTGGGTATTGCGCATGCCCAGCGTGGCGTCCATCATGGGCTGGCGCACGCCCAGCAGGTTGGGCAGGAAAATCGCCCGGAAGAGCTGCGCCGCCGCAGCGCCCTCTGCCAGAACCGGGCCGTTGTAGCTCTGAATTTCCGACGACGCCCGCAAATCCTGGAGGCGCTGGCCGAGCGCACGCACGCGCGCCGTCAACGCGTCACTGTCAGGCAGCCCATCGAGCGATTGCGCGTAAAGAGACGTCGAATCCTCAAGCGGAGCGCCGTCCGCGGCCTGCGTGTTGGCGTGGGCGTTGAAGGTTACGCGAGGTTCCTGGCGCGTGTACCACGTGCCCTCGCTGTTCACGTAGCGCACATTGGAATTTACCGCGGAAAAACTGACGCCCGAAGTATAGATGTCCGGCATGGCACGGAAAAGCGCGGAAAGGTTGCGCGCCTCGGTCTCCCATTGTGCGCGATCCACGTGAACGGGCGCAGCCGTGATGGCGGTTTGTGTGGGAGTTTCCTTGGAGAAGTCGGGAATTCTGTCGGTGTCGACCTTGTTTTCGAGAGCCGCGCGTTTCTTGGCAAGATCCTCGACGGCTTTCTTGTAGGTGGCGTCGGTGACGAGCCAGATCTGCCGCCGCAGCTCGTTGTAATCGTCGTCGAGCGGCAACTCCGCGGTGCCGTTGAAGGCCTGCACCATGCTCGACATGTTGAGAGTGAAGGAAAAGAAGTTGGTGTTGTCGAGCTGGTAGCTACCCACGCGGACTTCTACGGTGATGCGCCGCCCACGTCCCTGATCGCTGGAGTCGAGCGCGCCGAAGCTGGCCGAGACGCTTGTGCTTTCCGAATCGATCACGCGATAGGCGATGAAATAGGGCTTCTCAAGATTCTCGAGCTGCAACTGCTTCATGGAGCGGTCGAGTTCGTCGCGCATGGCCTTCATCACGACGTCGTCCTGTGCCCGCGCGGGCAGAGCGGTGGTGAGAGCGCCTAAAAGCAGGGCGGCGACCGTGATTGCAGACCGATTCCCGACTAGGTGCGCCCAGCTTTTTTGCTTTCCCACCCTTTTCGCAAAAGGCGCGAAAAGGATGGGGCAACGCAGCAGGGAGGCGACGGCAATTCGCATATTTTTCACTCGTGTCAGCATCGCGGGCCTCACTTTTGCGCAAACGGCGCGGGCAAAATGGGCGGCCGTTCCTGCGATTTCTGTTTTTTCTGCACTTCGATTTGCGAAATCAAAATGGCCGGCGAAACCGCGGAGACCGGCACGCCACCCGATTCCGCGCCGCAGATGCCGTTGAAGACCTCTACGTGGTTGTCGGCGGCCTCGATCTTGCTGAACGTGTTCAGCGGGGTGCCGATGAGGTCGACGCCGCGCACCAGCTCCTCGCGCCCGTCGGGATAGATGCGATACACCACAAGCGGCATCACGTTGAACGCGTTGGGCACGGTGCGGCCCGTGAAGGTGAATCCGCCGGAGATGTCGGCGAAGTAAAGGCCGTAGGGCAATCCCTGCTTCTTGACTTCCTCGATGAGCAGCTTTTTCAAATCCGGCTTGACCGAGGATTGCGCCACCTGCACGATCAGATTCGATTGTCGCGCCACCGGCGCAAAACCTGCCTGCGCGCGACCATGACCGTTCGATTGCGGAATGCCTTCGATAGGCGTGCGCGCCATCAGAAACGTCTTCAACACGCCGTCATCCACGACGTCGACGCGACGCGCCTTCACGCCCTGGTTGTCGTAGAGGTAGTAGCCTGCCAGCGCCGTTCCCGCCATGCGCCCGACCGTGGGATCGAAGTAGACAGAAAAATCTTTGGGCAGCACTTCCTGGCCGATCATCTTTTTGAAGGTTTGCGCCTCGTTGGCCAGCTTCTGCCGATGGCCCTCGACGCGATGGCCGAATATCTCGTGGAAGAAGACACCGCTGGCGCGCCCGGAAAGAATGGCCGGGCCGGTGTAGGGATCGGCCACCGGAGCCACGCGCAGCGCTTCAAGGTCGCGAATCATTTTGTCGACGGACTTGAGCACGGCCGCGTCACCGGGCAAATCTTTTTCGCTGAATCCCAGCCAGGATTCGTAGCGCGGCAGCTCCATGCCGTCGTCGGCCTTGGTGTAGGCGATGAGGAACAGCCGCCACGTGGGCTGCGAGGTTTGAATGCGCGAGCCGTCAGAGTTCACGAACCAGCGCGTCTCGGAGCCGGCTTCGAAGATTGCCTGGGCGCCGTAGATATTGGAGTATTTGGCGAAGGGCGCGGTGTACTTGCGAATCTTGTCTTCCCAGGCTTTGAGGTCGACCTTCACGTCCCGCTGCGGCTCGCTGAACTGCTGCGGCTGCTCGTGCGAAAAGTCGTCGGACTTGTCTTCGGGCGCCACTTCGACCTGGGCATTGGTTTTGACGCGCGTCAACTGCTCGACGGCGCGCTTGAAGCGCTCGTCGGTGTGGTACCACAGTACGGCGCGAATTGCGTCGGGGTCGTTGTCGATGGGCACAGGAGTAGAGGAGAAACCGGTAAATGAACCCATGGGCAGGCCGCCGCGAATTTCGTGCGTGTTGTCCATGGCGTAGTCGCCCACGCGCATTTCAATGTCGAGCTGGCGGCGACGGTTTTCGCCGCTGCGCGTGAGTTTTCCGAAGGCGCCGCTGACGGCGTAGGTGTGCGAGTCGACAATCTCGTAGCTCAGGAAGTAGGGCGGGACCGGCTGGGTCTTCAGTTTTTGCATGGAGCGGTCCAGCTCAGTCTGCATCGCCTGCAAAACCGGTGAAGCCGATTGGCCGGCCGCGCAAAGGCCTGCGCCCAGCACGAGCAGCAGCGTCAAGAAACGATAGCGGCGCATCGAATGATTCTCCAGAAGGTCGTGGCAATTATATGTCAGACGCGTGAGAGAGCCGTAAGGTGAGGGTTTGCCCCGGAAGGGAGCGGGGAACGTCGTTTTTTGGGGGCGTTTCTTGCGCAGGACTTCAGCTCATCCGCCCCAATTCGCGAAACTGGTGCGCGACGGCCTCAAGGAAGGTCTCCACGCTGATCTCTGGAGGGATGGCGAGTCCCGACTTGGCGCACAGGGCCGACGCAATGCGCCCAGCCAGCGCGCCGCGCGTCGTCAGGTCCATGTCGAGTCGCCGCGAAAAGAACCCTTCCAGCACCTCCAGGTCGGCAGGGGTGAGCCTGGCCAGAGCAGGTGCGGGCAGCACCACGCGCAGGTGGGGCGGAGGGATGGGCGAATTTGGGGCGAGTGCCGCGGCCGTTAGCGTGCGCGAGGTGCTTTCGCCCCACATGGGCGCTTCCACCTCGCGTTCGCGCACCACCAGTGTTCCCGCCACCATGTCGCCGAGGCGCTGGGATCGCCGGCTCATAAACATGGCCGCAATACCCACGCCATAAAAGCCTGGCAGATAGTCGATGATTCGCACCAGGTTGCGCGCCAGCGCTTCAGCAAAATTGATGCCGCGGCCCGACTGGTGGATCACGCGAATCTTTGCCACGCGCTTGCCCAACGTGCGTCCGTTGTTGAAAGCCTCAGAGAGTGCGAAGTAGCCCCAGAACAGCAGAAAGATAATGAGGAAAAAGATGCCGAGGCCCCAACTTGCCGACTTTGGACCCAAAAGGCTGAGAGCCGGAAGGATGAAGGCAGCGAGAAAGATGAGAATAATGAGCGCCGCGCCCAGGATGAGCGAGTCGACCAGGATGGCGATGAAGCGGCTGCCGATGCCGGCCAGCGGCAACTCGATCGACACAAGCTCCGGGGTTTCGATGTTAAGCTGGTCTGCAATCGGCTCCATGGCCATCATTCTCTCCAATCAGTGGCTGCAAAAGCGGCGCCCCTACTGGGACCGCCTCAGCTGGCTCCTGAACCAGGCTGCTCAAGGCGGCGTGCGCCGGCTTTCGCGGGCGGAACTGCGCGAAACCGCGCTTCTCTACCGCCAAGCGGCCAGCGACCTGTCGACCCTGCGCCAGGACTCCACCGCGCGCGCTTACGCCGAACTCGTCAACCAATTATTGGCTCGCGCCCACCATATCATCTATTCGAGCCGGCGCAAAGGCTTCCGCAGGATCTTCGATTTTTTGCGCGACGGCTATCCGGCCCTCATGCAGCGCCAGTTCCGTTACGTTCTGCTGTCGCTTGTGATCATGCTTGCCGGTGGAGCGCTGGGCACGGTGCTCACGCTGGCGCGTCCGCAGTTCATGCGCCACATGCTGGGTCCGCAGATGGTGAACACTATCGAGCACCACAAAATGTGGACCGAATCGATTGTGGGGGTCGAGCCGGCAGCCAGCAGCGCCATCATGACGAACAACATCACGGTATGCTTCATTGCTTTCGCTGGCGGCATCGTCTTCGGCCTGGGCGCTATCTGGTCGATGTTCAACAACGGCATGCTGCTCGGCGTGGTCGGCGTGGCTTGTGCGCAGCACGGCATGGCGCGGGACCTGTGGAGCTTTGTGGCCCCACACGGTTCGCTGGAGTTGCCCTCGATCGTTCTTGCCGGGGCAGCAGGCCTGCGTCTAGGGCGCGGCGTGGTGTTTCCCGGTCTCTATCGCTGGCGCGACTCCATCGCTCTAGCGGGCGCTGAGGCTACTCGCATGGTTGCCGGCGTCATTCCACTGCTCATCATCGCCGGCACGCTAGAAGGCTTTTTCTCGCCCTCCGCGGCGCACCCCTGGCTCAAGTTCACAGTGGGCGGGACTCTGTTCACGTTGCTGCTGGTGTGGTTGTTCCGGCCGGTGGCCGCGCCTCAAGAAAAGGCGCGATAAGCGCGTGTCCTTAAACCATCGCGCGCTCTTTCACCTTTAGATACTGGTTGAGCACCGCCGAGGTGAGTTGATCGGGATCGAGATCGAGGGTGAGGGCGCCCTGATCGCGCAGCCGCGCCAGCAGCAGCTCGCGGCGCATCACCAGTTCCTGCGCCGCCGACGCGCGGAACATCTGTTCGACATTCTTCGGCCGGCCTTTGGCAATCGCCTCCACGTCAGGCTGCGCCATGGCCACAAAAAGCAGCACGTGACGCCGCAAGAGTTGCATCGCGCCGTCGATCACCTCCGGACGCATGGCGGTTTCCGCCAGGTCGGTGATCCACAGGATCAGCGCCCGCCGTGGCTGCCAGCGGTTCAGCGTGGCCGTGGCGCGCAGATGATCGGCTTCGCTGGTTTCGGCACGCGCTTGTGCCAGCGCTTCGACAATTAGGCGCAAGTGCGCGGGGCCGCGGCCGGGCAGCACGCGCTGCTGCACGTGCTGGCCGTAGACGAGCAGGCCCACGCGATCGCCGGAGTAGAGCGCGAGTTGCGCCAGAGCGACCGCGGTGGAGCACGCGTAGTCAAGCTTTGAATAGCCGCGCCGCTCCTGATCGTCCGTGTCGCGCAAGATGCGAGCCTGCAGCAGCCGTCCGGCGTCGAGAACGATCCACACCGCCTGGCTGCGCTCCGTCTGGTAGCGCCGCGTGATCAATTGCCCGCGCCGCGCCGTGGCCGTCCAGCAAATGTCGCGCAGGTCATCGCCTTCGAGATACTCGCGAAGGCTCTCGAAGTCACGGCCCAGCCCGCGTTCGCGCACTTGGCGCAATTGCAGATCGATTTGCCGGCCGCGCGCCAGAAAGATCTCCTGATCTTCACCTTGTCGAAGTGCGGGATAGACGCGCACGGTCTGCTGAAGCGGCGCCATGGCCCATTTGTCGATGAGGCCGAGCAACGATCGGTAGCGTAGATACACCGAGCCGGTTGTCACATCGCCGCGTGCGCGCGGATCGATGGTGTAGCGCAGAGCGGCCCGCATGCGCGGCCAGGCACGCAGACTTCGCGTGACCGGAACGCCCACCAGCGCTTCGGGAAGGTCGTCGACGATGCGGCACTCCAAAATCGCTCCGCCGTTCTGCTCCACGGCGATTTCGATTTCGGTGGCGCTAGAAAGAGAGGGCGCGTTGCTCCAGGAGCGCTCCACTGTGATCGCTTGTGGAGCCGGCAGCCGCAAGAAATCCAACAGCACGGCGAAAAGCACCAGCGCATCCCACACCAGCATGCCGTAACCGAGACGCGCGGAAAAAAATCCCGGCAACGCCAGCGCCAGGCCCGCGACCAGCAGCCAGATGGTGCGCGGCGTGAGGCCAAACGCAAAGCGGCCGCGCGGCCGGCAAGCCGCACGCACTGTTTCGGGATGGAGAGAAGCTGAGATCATCTAAGCCAACGGAGCTTGATACCGCAAAATGTCTTCCATCTTTTTGTTCAAGTAATCGGCGGCTGCGTCGATCCGCTTCCTGTCTCGTTCTTGCATCAATTGCCGCTTTGAATCTCGAAAGTAGTCGCGAAGCACTTCTTCAATGAAAGCCGAGCGAGAACACTGCTTGCGGATGTGACGATCGATCTTCGTCAGAAGTTCTGCAGAGAGCGTAATGGTTACTTTTCTTTTCATATGATCTTCAAAACGAACATTCCTATCCCCGCGGCACCGCAACCGCCGCAACCACGTCGTTCAGCACGCGATCCGCATCGAAGCCTTCCAGCTCCGCCTCGGGCTTGAGTAGGATGCGATGACGAAGCACGGGCAACACAGCGCGTTTTACGTCGTCGGGAATCACGTAGTCGCGGTCTTCAAACGCCGCGAAGGCCTGGGCCACGCGCAACAGGCAGATGGCGGCGCGCGGGCTTGCGCCCAGAGCCAGCATGGGCCACTCGCGGGTGCGGCGTACCAGATCGAGGATGTAGCCGTACAAGTCCGCTTCCACGCGAATGGCGCGAATCTCGTTACGCGCGGCCTCGAGGAGCTCTGCGGCGAGCGGCTGAATCTTCGCGTCATCGAGCAGGTTTACGCTCGTGCCGTGATGCCGCTCCAGCATCTGCCGCTCCTCGTCCGCGGCGGGATAGCGCACCTTGATCTTGAGCAGAAAACGGTCGAGTTGCGCCTCGGGAAGCGGATACGTGCCCTCAAAGTCGATGGGGTTCTGGGTGGCAAAGACCGTGAACCATTGGGGCAGTTGCCGCGCGACGCCGTCGCTCGTCACCTGGCGCTCTTCCATGCATTCCAGCAGCGCCGCCTGGGTGCGCGGGGGCATGCGGTTGATCTCATCGACCAGCAAAAGGTCAGTAAAGACTGGGCCGGCGTGAAATGTGAAGGCGTCGGCGCCAGGTTTGAAGATGGTGGTGCCCAGGATGTCGGCAGGCATCAGGTCGGGCGTTCCCTGCACGCGCTGAAAGGCGAGTCCAAGCAGCCGGCCCACCGATTTCACGATGAGCGTCTTGGCAATTCCCGGCACGCCTTCGAGCAGTGCATGTCCTTGCGTGAGCACGGCCACGAGGACTTCGCCAATCACCTCGTTTTGGCCCGCTATTACGCGTCCCAGCTCAGCGTGCGCGCGGGTCAGCAACTCCTGTGTCGCCTTGAGGGTTGTGCCTGGCATTTGTGCGTCCTGTTGCAACGAATTCTCTTCGCTCATTCCGATCTCCTTGCTTCTCGTCCTGCTGTTCTTTCCGATTCCAAATTCATTTTCAATCGTAGGTTCTTGCTCGTGCGGCGCGATCTAATGCTTCGCCGTGGCGGCTTAGAGCCTGTACCAGCGCCAGCGCCGTCTTGGGCTGCAAGGCGTCGTTTCCGATGGCTTCCTCGCACTCCGCCAAATCCTTCTCAAGCGTTTCGGGAGCTTGCGGAAAACGGCGCCGCAGCGCAGGGCCTAAATCTTCAGCGCGCATTGAGGCTCCTTTCAGTCCGCACAAGTCGCCCATGCGTCGCCGGAAACGCTCGTACGCAAGGTCCACCGATGTTGCCGAAGCGCCCGCCTCAGCGTAGAGCGAACCCAGCGCCTCAAGGAACTCGACCGGCGTGGCGCGCACCGGCGCCGGCAGGTCGCGCACCGGCCCACGCCGCCGGCTGAAACTGAAGATCACCAGCAACACAATTCCGAAGAGGCCCGCCTTGAGCAGATTCAGCGCCGCGCCGCTCGCATAGAACCAGTTCGAGTAGACTTCGCCGTGCAACGATTCATCCCAATAAAAATGATGATTCTGAGGCGCGCCCAGGGAATTCAAAAGCAGGTTGAGGTTCTGGCCGCGTTGAATTGAACCGTTTTCAAGCGGTGTGGAACTGGCCCACCAGATGACTTCGCCCTTGCCGCTCGCGTACTCGACCACGGCCGGCGATCCCGCGCAGTTGTACTCGACACGGTCGAGCGGCTGGTCAGATCCCCACGCGGCCTCTGGAAACATCCACACTTCACCCGATCCGGCCAATGGGTCGAGGCCCTGCGGCGTGAGCTTGCACGCAGCCTCGAATTGTACCGGCGGCAATGCGTTTCCGCCTGGAGCCAGAATCCCTCCCGACCATCCGGTCAATAGCACCCGTCCGCCCCGCGCAACGATGTCCTGCACGGCTTTGAGATCTTCGGGTGAGGTGGGTTCGGGCTCGGCGAAGATCACTACTGTCTGCTCGTCGGTCTGCGCCGACAGGTCGCTCAGCGGCTGCTCCCACCGTTCGACGTCGTAACCGTTGGCCTTGAGCAATTCGTAGGCGGCCCGCGCTCCGTGCTTGCCCGTCCCATAGGTGCTGGGCACAGGGTTGTTGTCGCGATCTTCGCTGCGCGCAAAAAAGGCCGTGACCACTGCCAGCACGACCACCGCGCAAATGCAGCCGATGAGCAGCTTGCGATCCTTGGCGTCGAGTGAGGCAAAGAGTTTCATTTCGCTTCGACTCCCAGCTCCGCGGCCAGCGCCAATGCGGCGTTGAAGTCAACGGCCGCGGCATCGCGCCCGCCATACCATGTGCGCTCAAAGCTGCGCGTGAGCGCCGTCAACGTGGGTTTGCGCGGATCATTGCCGCCTATTAGGCCGAGATATTCCCGCGGTGTGCGCGCGCGGTCGGCCGGCCACAAACGGCCCGATTCCAATCGCGCAATCGACGCCCAATAGACAGAATGAATTGCCTCGCGCCACAAACCGTTTGCCGCTGCGGCCTGCGCGTCCTTTATCCACAACTGCCATTCCCGCGTCGAAGGCGATCCCGGCCCAGGCTCGACATCGGGAACGAGGCGCACCCGCGCGCTGCGCTCGATGCGGATGAAAAACCAGATCAGCGCGATGCAGATTCCGCCCAGCAGCAAGCCCTCGAGCAACCGGGCGGCCCACGGCGCGCGCCCCCCCATTCCCGCCAGGCTCATCAGAATTTTGTCGAGCAGGTTGTAGAACCATTCCACGACGCGGTCCCTGGCCGAAACCTTGGTCACGCCCTGGTACTCCCGCTGGGCCAGAATGGTGTCGAGCGATTTTCGCTCGGCAATGTAGGCGGGATTGGGGTAGGCGGGATTGGCGGCGAGCGGGCTGCCGGCCTGCCGTTCGTCGATCTGCAGTCGCTGGTGCGCATCGTTGAGGAGAACGCTCACGTCGGGAGCTTTTTCTTTTGGGGGCGAAAGCGCTCCCAACCCGACGGCGGGTGCGCTGTCGCCCTTCTTCCCCGCGCGGCTCAATACGGCGCGCAGCCAGTCGTAGCGCACTTCGCGTGGTTGGGATGCCGGGGCACCCGGCCAATGCACACGGTCGTTGGGGCCCACGCGATCGGGATCGCACGCGTTACCGGCGGCAGGCGGCGAGGTTTTGAGCTTCAGTTGCGCTCCGCAATTGGCAACCGCGCCTTCCAGGGTCTGCAGATGCCGGAGATACTCGGCGAGACTGACGTCGCGCCAGCCGGAACTGGAAGGGATCTGCTGAGCGCGCGCATGCGGCACGGTGGCGGCGAGCGCAAGTACGGCCGCCGCGGCCAGTGTCACCATCGCTCGAGCATTCCTCTTTGGCGATCCGCGCCGCAACGAACTCATCGTTCTCCCGTAGTGTCAGCTTCCAAGGTATCAGGCGGTGTAATGGGCGGAAAAACCGACGCGCCCTCGGCTGGCGATGCGGTGGATGGGGACTGAGCGAGCCCCGCCTGCTGCATCATCCATTCGATGTCGTAGCCTTCCTTGCGAATGCGCTGGTCGTAGTAGAACAGGACGAGCGCAATCCAGGGCACAGGCACAATGGCGATCTGGGTACCAATGATTCCGACGATGTACACAATTGCGGCGACAATCAGCCCAATTACCGCGAGCGCTTTGCCGGTCCCAAGAAACGTAGCAGCCAAGATGACAATCAAAGCCAGAAGGTAGCTGATCATGAGCACTACAAACGAAAGTACCAACAGCAGCAAAAACAGGACAAAGATGCGGCCGCGCGTTCCCTTGCTCAAGCTCCACGAGCGCATCAGCGACTGCCACGCTGTCTTTTTTTCGACGACGCATACCGCCATACCCATTGCGTAGCTCAAAATCAGCCACACAATCACGCCGAAGAGCGCCGTCTCCGCGAGAAACATCAATAAGCCGAATGCCAACCCGGAGGCGATGCCTCCGCCGGAGTGAGACGCGAGATAGATCAAAGCTCCGAGGAGAACCCCGGAGATGCACATCGGGACAATCGCCGCCATGATTCCCTGCAGGAGCAAGTACCAGAGATAGGTCCAGAATCGCGGCCGCACCATCTTGAGGGCAGCGCGAATCGTGAGCTTTTCGCCCCGTTGTATGGCGATCGTAGCCTGTGTAATACCGGCGATGGAGAACGCGTACAAACCGAGGTAGAGCGGCAGAAAAATGACGAAGGCAAACATGAACGCGATAACGCGTATCGTCGCGGCTGGATCGTCGATACGGCCAGCAATGCCCGGAATCGCGAAAATCGCAACGATTGGTACGGCGAGAACGAGCGCCAAAACCAAAGGCAACGCAGCGATTCCCAAAAAGAGCCAGAAGTTGTTTCGGTAGAGCTGAAACGTGCGGTCGAGGATTTCTCCGAGGGTGGAAGGGCGTAATATCTCGTTCATCGTTGCACCCGATTCCCCGAATTGGTTGTGGCGCAGGCAGTGCCGCCTGCGCAGTTAAGGCAAGGGGCTGGCGGCAGGGCCGCTGTTAGTGTGCTGGGGCAGAAGTCCCGCGGCCTGCATCATCCACTCGATGTCGTAGCCTTCCTTGCGGATGCGCTGATCGTAGTAGAACAAGGTGAGCCCAATGGCATAGATGGGACCGATCAGTGCATTGCTGAAAAACACCCCCAACTGCTGAAAGACCATCCATCCGATCGGAAGCGGTTGCCCCAGATGCTTCACCGCGAGAACGATGATAGGGAGCCCAAACAGGAGACCCAGCATCAAGCGCACCGCGTAGACAAGCAGTCCCAGCACAAAGATGCGTCCGCGAGAACCCTTGCTGAGCTTGATGCTTCGTTGAATCGCCTGCTTTGCCGTCAGATCCTCGACCACGCACGAGGGAACGGCAAGCGAATAGCGCAGCGACATCCACACCCCATACACCGTCGCCAGAATCATCAGCGGCGACAGAACCAGCATTCCCAGGCCTGCCGCGATAAAACCTGAGGGATCCTGAGGCGCCTGCGGCACGGCTGCCGGATTGGTCAGGAAGCCGTGCGGCATTGCCGAAAGCACGATGGCGAAAAAAGCCACATACAAAGCGGCCAGTGGAGCCCATGCGCGGAACGCCACCACCGTCATCAACCACAGGTAGCGCTTGGCCTTCGGCAGCACGCTCTTCGCCGCCGCGCGGATGGTCGCAGGCTGGTCAAGGTATACCCACGCGACCGCCCGGTTGATGGCCACGATCGACAGCCCGGCTAGAAGCAGAACGACCAGCGCCTCCGCCACCGCTGCCGCGGCCGTGCTCCATTGCCAATGCGCAGTCAAATTGGGATAGCCGAGAAGGACGAGCGAGCGCAGATAAAGCAGATCGACGGCCAGCATGGCCGCGGCAAAGATTGACGAGATTCCCGTAAAGAGCAGAAAGTGCGTGCGGTAAAGCGCGGCCGTCCCGTCCAGAATCTCGCCGAGGTTCATCGGCCTTAAACGGTTGTTCATACCCACCCCTTGTGAGCCCGGAGCCTGAAGTGCGGCCCGGGCTGCTGTTCTCAAGAAAGGCGTCCGCCGTAAGCCGTGCCGGAAGGCATTTTTCCAGCTACGATTCGGCGCAAAGAATCGAGTTCGTGAACGCTTTCACGGATCGTAGCACAGGGTGCGTGTTCTCCCACCCTTCGCCCAAAAGACGGGCGAAAGGATGGGGCACGGGAGGGTTCTTCTTCTAAGCGGTCAGAGACCTTGTGACCTTTTGCTTGGCGGTGCGCCTTGACCGTCGAAAAAATATCTGGAAAACGGGAAACTAATCCTTTAGTTGTTCGTCTATAGGAACGTAAGGTCGGGGCGATTCAGAAAATAAGAAAGCAGAATCAATAGGTTAGCGATGCCGCCAAGAAAATCCAACACGCTTACCGAAGCCGAGCTCAGGCTGATGAAGATCCTGTGGCGGAGGGGCGAGTCTGCGGTCACCGATCTGGTGGCCGCGCTGCCGGAGGGCGAGCCGCTGGCGTATAACTCGGTGCTGACCACCATCCGGATCCTCGAGCAGAAGGGCTACGTGGCGCACCGCCAGGAGGGCCGCGCGTTCGTGTACCGGCCCTCTGTTGCCGAGGACGAGGCCAGCCGTACGGAGGTGCGCAACGTGCTCGGTCGGTTCTTTGGCAACTCGCGCGAGCAACTGGTGTTATCACTTTTAGGCGATGAGGAGATCGGCGCCGACGAGTTAGAGCGCCTGAAGGACGCGATTCGGAGCGCGAGCGCGGAAGAGGGGAGCGGGGAATAGATGTTCTGGACCCTCATGGCCGATGGAGTGCACACGGCGCTGGCAACGGCGGGCGGTTGGCTGGTTGCCTCGGCGCAGACCGCTGCGCCCGTAGCGGTTGCGGCTCTGTGGCAGGGCGCGGCAATCGCACTGGTTCTCGCGGTTTGCCTTGGCCTGACGCCGCGCGTCAACATTCATGTCGGCGCGGCGCAACGCTTTGCCGTCTGGGCCGCGGCATTCGCCGTGGTTGTGGGTCTACAGTTCCTGCCCTGGTTTGCGCACGGCATTGCAGGCGCAAACGCGGCCAACGCCCTGCCGGGCGCAGTGGCTGCCGCGCCCTGGTTCAAGCTTGACGACCGCTGGGCCTTCGCCATTGCTGCGCTGTGGCTGGTGGCATCGCTGGCGCGCGCGGCCAGCCTCGCAGTCCACTCGCTGCGCGTGCGTCGGCTTTGGAATTCGGCGTCACCCATTGAAGTAGAGGCGAATTTGCGCGCGCTGCTTACTGCTGATTCTCCGACGCGACGCCCCCCTTCACGTAAAGTCGCCGAGATTTGCACCACGCGCAAGCTCGACCGTCCCAGCGTGATCGGCTTTCTGGCGCCGCGCATTCTGATTCCCGACTGGCTCTTCGCCCGCCTGACGCCCGGCGAACTCGAGCAAGTGGTTCTGCATGAGGCCGAACATCTGCGCCGCCGCGACGACTGGACCAATCTTTTCCAGAAGCTGGCCTTGGTTCTGTTCCCGTTGAACCCTGCGCTGGTTTGGATCGAAAGCCGCCTGTGCCGCGAACGGGAGATGGCTTGCGACGAGGGCGTGGTGCGCCGGACGCAAGCGCCGCGTGCCTACGCGGAATGCCTCGCGAGCCTGGCCGAACGCCGGCTTGAGCTTCGATTGGAGCGACGCCGCGCCCACGCGCTTTCGCTGGGCGCATTCGAGCGCCGTCCTGAGCTGGTGCGCCGCGCCTACAGTATTCTGGCGCGCAAACAGGCGCTTCATCCTATGGCGGCGCGGGCACTGGTGGGCGTTGCAGGGTGCGGGCTGCTGATTGCTTCGGTGGAACTGGCGCGTTGCCCGCAGATGGTGGCTTTTGTTCCCGCCGCGCATACGGCGACGCTCGAGACTCAAGTGGCGCGGGCGGGTTCGCCACCTCAGCTCGGCGATGGAGATCGCGCATTCGTGCAGCCAACGGTCGCACGCGGCGATTCCGGTTTGCGTGTGGTGGATACCAAGGCGGTTTTGCCTGCGGAGCACAGTGTTGCGCAGCAAACTCCGGTTTCATTGCGACGTGCCATGGCGCCATCAACCGAGCCGGCGATTGCATTGGAGCGTCAACTCGCGTCGACAAGAGACGCGCCGCGTGAAGAGCTGCTGCGGGCAGAAATGCCGGATGCAGATGCCAGTGCTGCCAGGCAAGATACAGATTCCGGCTTCGCGGGCGAACCGCAGTATGTAGTGCTGACCACGTGGGAAGAAGTACGAACCTCGCGGCACCACAGCCGACAATTCGCCGACTATGACACGGGTGCGGCTGCGCCTCCACAATCTGCCGATGCCGCAGACCCAAGCGGCAGGGAGACGATTACGCGGATCACCGTCACGCGGATGATTTTTGCGGTGTATCCGATCGCCCTTGGGCCCAACGGCCCAGCGTCCGGCTCGAAACCGGCGCATGCAGAAGACTCTGGCCAGCCTCCCGCTCCATTGCCTCAGAGCGGCTGGCTGGTTTTCCAACTCTAACCAGAAATCTCAACCCCAACGGAGATCAATATGTCCATAGCAACTAATTCATTAGTAGTAAGAGCGAAGAAGCTCGCAGTGCCGGCAGGCATTCTGGCCACGCTTCTGTTTGTCTTTGCGTTTTTTATCGACCACAACAAGGCGATGGCAGCCGCGGCCGGACCGCTGGACGACTCGAGCGTGTCTTCGCTGGTGGCGCTCGACAACGCGGTGGAAGCGGTCGCCGCGCGGGTTACGCCTGCCGTGGTCAACGTTTCGGTGACTTCGCGTGTTTCGCATGATGAGTCGGCCGATGGCGACGGCGAGGGACGAGGCCACGGTGAGGGTCGCGGGCGCGGCCAGGGCTTCGGCGGCATCAATCCCGAAGACCTCCCGCCGGGATTGCGGCAGTTCTTCTTCGGACCAAATGGGCCGGGGGGCGGGCAGGGTATGCAGGGAATGAAACCGCAGCCCCAGATTGAGCATGGGGTGGGGAGCGGCGTAATTATTTCGCCGGAGGGATACATCGTGACCAACGACCACGTGGTGGATGGCGCGACGGAGATGCGGGTCACATTGAACGACCGGCGGGTGTTCACCGCGAAGTTGGTGGGCGAGGACAAACTCAACGACCTGGCGGTGATCAAAATCGACGCGAAAAACCTGCCCAGCATTCCGTGGGGCGAGTCGACGAAACTGCATCCCGGTCAAACGGTGCTGGCCTTCGGCAGCCCTTTCGGCTACTTCCAGTTCTCGGTAACGCGGGGCATCATCAGCGCGCTCAATCGTCCCAACCCGTACACCGACGATGCGCGCAAGCCGGGTGATTTCATTCAAACCGATGCGGCCATCAATCCCGGCAACTCCGGCGGACCGCTCGTGGACGCGCACGGCGAGCTGATCGGCATCGACACCTTCATCATTTCGGACAGCGGCTCGTTCGCGGGCGCGGGCTTTGCGATTCCGTCGGAGATCGCAAAGGCCTCAGTGGACCAGATCATCAAGACCGGCACGGTGCACCACGGCTACCTGGGCATCAGCATGAACGACGTGACGCCCGAAAACGCGCAGTTCTTCAACCTGCCTGACGCCAGCGGCGCGATCGTGAGCCAGGTGACGCCTGACTCGCCCGCGGGCCGCGCCGGACTGAAGAACGGCGACGTGCTGCGCGAACTGAACGGCAACAAGATCGTGGACGGGCGCGCACTGCAGGTTGCAGTGAGCGAAACCGCACCGGGAACGGCAATCGACATGGGCATTCTGCGCGACGGCAAGCCCGAGAACCTGCACGTGACAGTGGGCGAGTTCCATAAAGAGGCGCCCGAAAAAGCCAGCAATGCGGGCGCTGGCGAGCAGCGCGGCCGGCTCGGACTCACGGTAGCGGATCTGTCGCCTGACGTGCGCCAGCAACTGCATGTGCCGGAGCAGGTGCATGGCGCGGCCATCGCGGAGGTGCGGCCGGGGAGCGCGGCCGACGATGCGGGCCTCACTGCCGGCGACCTGATTCTCGAAGTGAATCGGCATCCGGTCGCGGATGCCGATAACTTCGTGAGCCAGGTTCACGCGGTGCCGCAGAACAAAGACATTCTGCTGCTGGTGTGGTCGAACGGAGGCGCGAGCTATCGCGTGGTGCATCCGGAGGAGAACGCGCAGAGCGGCTTGTAAGTGGCGAGTTAGCGAGTCAGCGAGTTAGCAAGTCAGCGAGTTAGCAAGTTAGCGGGGTTGGCGGAGCTGGCGGAGTTAGGCCGTTGGCTGAAGGCAACCCCGCGCGGCAGATGAACGTCGAAGAGGTTGCCCGGGACAGGTACGGGAGACTCGGGTAACTCGTGCGCCCAACTCGGAGTCGGGGGACGTCTGGGTTGGGCACCGTGTGTTTGGGTTGGAATGCACATTCTTAATTTTTGCGCCGGTGGTTGGGTGCGGGTGGGGAAGTCCCATGGAATGAATGCAAATGTGCGTTTAGTGGGTGCGTTGACCCGGCCAAATGTTCGCTTAAGTGGTGCGACGCGCCCCGCAAATGTTCGCTCGGGTGGTTACGATTTTTTGAGACAAATACCGTGAAATTGACCCTTTGGAGGGTGAGTGTAACCGTGAAATTGACCAAATAAGAGCACAGGTTGGCAGAGAATTTCCGATAAACGTGTCAAAACAGGGGATAGATGAGTCAAGTCCGAATTCTTCTGTAGATTGGTTCTCCTCAGGGTTTAGGTTGCGAAGTCAACTGCGCGCAGGGCGTAGCCCGGAGCGCAGTTGACTTCAGGCGGCGGCCGAGGCCAGGGCTTG
>Ga0182014_10002856_pt1 | contig 21298 bp, 16 predicted proteins | sample 612S2DmetaG_FD_120489 | JGI IMG/M metagenome (GOLD analysis project Ga0182014, IMG submission 120489) | Permafrost microbial communities from Stordalen Mire, Sweden - 612S2D metaG | ecosystem: Environmental > Terrestrial > Soil > Wetlands > Permafrost | place: Sweden: Stordalen | collected...
AACCGCCAGGCCCGGCGGGCACTGAATCCCTGCGCGGCCAGCATGACCGTGAGGGCGGCGGCCGAGTAGTAGGCATAGTGCCCATGCCGGAGCGCGTTCCACTGGCCGCCCCGGATGATCGCATCCAGCGAGTGGTACTGCAGCAGCAGCACTCCACCGGGGGCCACCCGGGATACCCGCTCGGCCATGGCGGCGGATTGATCCGCGGCGTGCATCAGCCCGAAACAGTCGAGCACCGCGTCGGCTGGTTCCTCCTGGGGCACCGGCGTCAGGCCGCGGTCAGTGAGAAGCCCGAGCCACGAGCCGCCGTGCGGACTGCCATACTCGGCCACCCGGTGGCCGTCAGCCAGCAGCCCGGCCCGGGCGACGCGGTCCACGGCGTCGACGGCCTGGGCGACCAGGGCAGCCGGCTCAGTCCCCCGCGGCTCCTCCGGCACCGTCGGGTCGGCCACCAGCTGAGCCAGGCCGCACGACGAGCACAGCCACATCTGCAGGGGATACGCGGGATCAGGTCCTGGATCGGCGGCTCGCGGAAAGTAGTCACAGGCCGGCTGCTCGCCCAGGTCAAGCACCAGTTCGCCCGCCTGCCCCCGGCAGGCCCGGCACACGGGTCCCCCCATCTCATACCTTCCTTCCCCGCCGGGCCGGCGCATGTATCAAACCGGCCGCCTCGGTGATCTTTTGGTGTGCAAGTGCACAGCATCGCGTCAACCCGGCACTTGCTCCGCTGGCCAGCGGAGCCGACGGAGGCCGCACAGAAAGATCTTATCGCGCTCATTTAAGAACGACTGATTTATCGCCTGAAAAAGATTACCCGCGTCCTCGATACGGACAGTTCCAGGGGGAGATATTTTTGCTGCCGAAATGTCGCCTGTGCGACGCAGACCTTACCCGCACTTTCGCGGACCTGGGAATGTCCCCGCTCTGTGAAAGTTATGTCCCCGCCGAGAAACTCGATGATGCGGAGAGCTTCTATCCGCTCCATGTACGACTGTGCGAATCGTGTCTGCTCGTTCAGCTTCCCGCCTACGTGGCCGGCGAAGACATCTTCTCGGACTACGCGTATTTCTCTTCCTACTCAGACTCATGGGTGGCGCACGCTGAACGGTACGCCGAGGCGATGATCTCCCGGCTCGGCCTTGATCCCGGCAGCCTGGTCACCGAGGTGGCGAGCAACGACGGTTATCTGCTGCAGCATTTTCTCGCCCGGGACATCCCGGTGCTTGGCGTGGAACCGGCGGCGAACGTCGCCGAGGCGGCCCGTGAGCGGGGAATCCGGACCGCCGTCCAGTTCCTGGGCGCCGAAACCGGCCGGGACATCGCAGACGAGTACGGGCGGGCCGACCTGGTGGCGGGGAACAACGTCTTCGCTCACGTGCCTGACATCCGCGGGTTCGCGGCCGGCCTGCGGGCCCTGGTCAAGGACACGGGCCTGGTCACGCTGGAGTTCCCGCATCTGCTCCGGCTCATCGAGCGGCGGCAATACGACACGATCTATCACGAGCATTTCTCCTATCTTTCTCTGCTTACCTCTTCTCAGGCGCTGGCCACAGCCGGATTGCGCGTCGTCGACGTCGACCAACTGAGCACGCACGGCGGCTCGCTCCGGGTCTACGCCCGTCCCGCGGAAGCGGCCGGTGAACCGACGGCCCAGGTCAAGGCGGTACTGGCAGAAGAAGAAGCCGGCGGGCTGCATACCGTATCCGGCCACGAAGGTTTCGCGCGCGAAGTCCTGCGGATCAAGAGCGATCTGCTGAACTTCCTGCTGACAGCGGCGGCCGATGGCCGGTCGGTCGCTGGCTACGGCGCCCCCGGCAAGGGAAACACGCTGCTCAACCACTGCGGTATCCGGTCCGATCTGCTTGCCTACACCGTCGACCGGAGCCCATGGAAGCAAGGAAAGTTCCTCCCCGGCACGCATATTCCGATCCACGCGCCGGAACGCCTCGCCGAGACCCGCCCCGATTACGTTCTCGTCCTGCCGTGGAACCTCCGCGAAGAGATCAGCCAGCAGCTCGACTACGTGCGGTCGTGGGGCGGCCGACTGGTCTTCCCGATTCCGCAGCTCGAAATTGCCTGAAGTGAGGGTATGAACAATGAAGGTTGTCCTCTTCTGCGGTGGCCTCGGGATGCGGATGCGCGATGGCGCCAGCACCGCTCCCAAGCCGATGGCGATGGTCGGAGAGCGTCCGCTGCTCTGGCATGTGATGCGCTACTACGCCCACTACGGGCACACCGATTTCGTACTCTGCCTCGGTTATGGGGCCTCGGCCGTCAAAGACTTCTTCCTGAACTACGACGAGACGCGATCCAACGATTTCGTCATCGAGAACGGTGCCCGCGACGTCAAGCTGTTCAGCACCGACATTTCCGACTGGCGGATCACCCTCGTGGACACCGGCCTGCACTCGGCCATCGGCGAGCGACTGCGCCGGGTCCGCCGCTTCGTCGCCGATGAAGAAATGTTCATGGCCAACTATGCGGACGTGCTCACGACGGCGCCGCTGCCCGACATCGTCGAGCGATTCCAGGCCAGCGACGCCATAGCCGGCCTGCTGGCGGTGCCGCCTCAATCGTCGCACCACGTGGTGGACATCGGCGACGACGGGCTTATAACCCAGGTGACACCCATGCAGGACCTGCGTCAGTGGGAAAACGGCGGTTACTTTGTGCTCCGCCCCGAGATCTTCGACCACCTGCACGAAGGCGAAGATCTCGTTGAAGACGCGCTCATGCGGCGACTGGTCCCGCAACGGCGAGTTCTCGCCTACCCGTACAAGGGATATTGGTCACCCGCCGACACCGTCAAAGAACGTACCCAGCTGGAAGAGATGTACCGGCAGGGGAATTGCCCCTGGATGATCTGGGACCCAGAACGATCCGGTATGGCGACGTCCGTCAGCAGCCCGGCACCGGCATAGGGTACGGGGTCCGGTACCTGCCGTACCCGTGCAGGCTCAGCGCAGTAGCTGCATCGCGGCAGTGAGCGGCGGAGCGACACGGTCCCGCTCCGACATGGCCACCACGGGAAGCGGCCACGGGATGGCTAGTTCGGGGTCGTTGAAGGCAATCGACACGTCCTCAGTAGGATCGTGCGGGCGGTCGATGCGATAGGAGACGTCCGCAGGGTCGGTGAGGGCCTGAAACCCATGCGCGCAGCCGGTCGGTACGTAGAGCGACACCTGTTGATCGTCGCGCAGTTCGAAGCTCTCCCAGTTACGGTACGTCGGAGACGCGGGCCGCAGGTCGACGACCACATCGAAGATCGCGCCGTAGGAGCATCGAACGAGCTTTGCTTCTCCGTCCCCGCGCCGCACGTGCAGCCCTCGGACCACGCCGCGCGCTGACCGGGAGAGGCTGTCCTGAGCGAAGCTAGCCGGATCGATCCCGGCCGTGAGCATCACATCCGCGTCGAAGGTGCGGCAGAAGAAGCCACGCTCGTCCACGTGCGGCGTCGGCTTGAACAGCAGCGCGCCGGCAATGCGTGGAACAGGGCGGACGTTCACATGGTCTCCCCGTTGTAAAAGCCTCGTCGCCAGCCCCCGATTTGGAGACAGGCCAAACGCGGGCGGCGGCATGACCGCCCGTCCACAATAGGAACTGTGACCGCCCCATTCTGATACGTCTGGAGACGACCCTCTCACGTAGGCCGGACCGGCCCGTACTTTAAGTGGATGCACTGCGCGCGGCCTTGATACAAGCTCAAGTGACCACTTCACAACTGCGTCGTGCGGCAGTGGCACGCCGCACTCCACCTGTCACGGAACGCCGAAACCGGTAACACCCGACCGTAGGTCCGCCGGGCAACGCCGGTGCCCCGGAGAATCCGATCGGCGGCATGGTGGAGGTCCGGGTGCTGGTGGACGGTGCGGCGGGCTGCCTGGACGGTAGCGCTGCGGACGCGGTGCGCGACTCCGAGCACGGACCGGCCGGTCACGATACCTTTGGCAACGAAGATGTCGTGGGTTTTCAGGGTCTCCTTGTAGTAATTCGTGGCGCCGCCGCCCATGTCAATCGCGCGTATCCCGGCGGACGCGAGTTCCTCGGCCAACTGCTTGATCAGGATCAGTCCGGGCGAGTACTTGCGGAAGTGGGTGTCGTATGCGGTGAACCAGCCGACGAGGAGGTTCCCGGTGCGCAGGCCGAACTGGGCGGCGACAGGCTCGTCGCCCGCGTATAGGACTGAGAGCAGCCCGCTGACGTGGTCGCCGCGGGTGGCCAGGAGGGCATCGAGAAGTCCCGTGAGCCAGGGCTGCTCGAAGCGGTCGACATGGCTGGTCCGGCGGTACTGGTCTGATTTCCAGGCCATGAGCGTGCGTAGCACGGTGGCATCGCGTGAATCGGCCACGATGCGGAGTTCACCGGCCTCGCGCGTGAGCTTGCGGGCGCGGCGGGCAAGTTCTCTGCAGAAGCGCGGCGATTTCACCTGGAGCTTTGCGTAATACGCATCGAAGCCGTCAGCAAGGTCAATCATTGGCGAGAGCGCCATAGCCGCATGATAGGGCTCAAAGGGCCGCTGGTCGGCGATCAGATTGTCGAATTGCCAGGCCGATAGTCGACATCTGCTAAGGAGCTCCCGCGGATCCCATTCCACTCCCGGTGCATGGATGAGACCCTGGCAGGGGGTCAGCCAGCCGCAGATCGGTACGCCCACGCTCAGCCGGCGCCTTTCGAAGGGGAAGAATCCCGTGATGGACTGGCCTTCCGCGAGAACGGCAATTTGGGCATTGGGGCGGAAGTGGCCGACTGCTAGCGCAAACTCAGGTGACAGGAACGGATTCGCCAGAGACGGCGTGGCCAGCTGCATCGCCTGCCATGCAGCAATCTCAGCTGGGCCCAGGTCGCCTGGGCGGACGAGAAGTACCCGCACTGGTCCTAGTTTCGTATCTGCTTGAGGACACTGCGAGTCGTCGCAGTGTCGCCTCGCTCCGCCGGCTTGATTCTGCTGTAGATCTCTTTCGCCTTCGGTCCCACCCGGCTGCGGAGTTCGCGTAGCACGGTGACTTCCTCCGTTGCCTGGTGGAGTTGGTAGTAAAGCTGCGGGGAGAGATGCGGAAGGAGTGGTGATCGGCGCCCATGGAGGAGTGCGGAGAATTGGCGTGGCTTGAGGTCGATGTAGCGGGAGATGTTCTCGAACCATTGGGCACTGAGGCGAGCGTCACTTTGGGGTTGCAAGAGCATGGCTTGGCGTTGCCCTTCATATGCCTGCAGTACCAGCTTCAGATTGCCGTAGTGCTGCAAGTTTTCGGCGAGCGCAATGGCGTCCTCGATGGCCAGTTCCGTCCCAGCCCCGATGGTGAAGTGGGTGGTATGGGCGGCGTCTCCGGTCAGCACGGTTTTGCCGTCGTACCAGCGCTGGTTGGTCACAGTACGAAAGTTTAGCCATCGAAGGCTCGCGTCGTCACCAAACTGCCCAAGCAGCTGATGACCATCCAGATGGCGTTCAAAGAGCTTCTCGAGAAGGGCGAGAGTGTCATTTGGCTGCAAGGTGTCAAAGCCGAGGCCGGTCCACGTTTCGGACGAGCATTCAACGATGAACGTGCTCGACTCAGCGTCGATCCCGTAGGCATAAGCCCACACCCAGCCGCTGCCTGTGTGGACGAAGGAATACGTAAAGGACTCGAACACCCTGCTTGTCCCCAGCCAGATGTATTTGTTGCTGCCCAGACGCACGTCAGTCTGGAACCTTCCGGCTTCAAGCCGTGTCCGGCTATTCACGCCGTCGCAGGCCACGATGAGATCGACCTCCGGTAGCTGCGACGGGGACATCACCTCCCGACCCAACTCGATATGCACACCCAGGTCCCCTGCCCGGCCGGCCAAGATGTCTAGCAGACGCTCGCGGTTGATGCTGTAGCCGCCGTCACCAGCGTGCAGTACCTGCTCACCCTGGACGTCGACAACCTGGCTGACCCAGCGGAACGCGGCCTGGTCGATCTCCCGTGCCGACCTGGGGTCGCTGCTGTAGAGCTGCTCCAGGAGGTCATCCCCAAACGTCACTCCCCGGCCGTACGTCGAGCCGGCTGGGCGCCGTTCGAAGATCGTGACCTCGTGTCCGGGTTCACGCAGCTTCATTAGAAGCGCGAAGTAGAGGCCAGCCGGTCCTGCGCCCACGCATGCGACCCTCACACTGTCTCCCCCTCCTGACGCATTCCCGCCACCGTCTCTACCTCCCCCTGACCTCCACCCGGCGCTGGCGGTGGAGTTAGCCCCACGCCCCTGCGATGCAGCCCTCGGTAGTAACCAGCAGGAACGTGGCCGGACTCCAGCAACGCCAGGTGCAACTGCCACCACGACAGCAGCGCGCCGATCCACATGGCAACGGCGGCGCCGCGCATTGCCCCGACTGCTCCTCCGGTAACAGCTCCCACCAGACCACAGACGAGAAAGACGGCCGACCCGAGGACCATCGCGCGCAGGCTGCGCCGCGCGGCCGCCAGGGCGTGCAAGCCCGCCGTGGCGCCGGCCGAGACGCACGCGCCTACGACGGAAAGCGTGACCGGCAGCACCAGCGGGTACGTCGGCCGCCATATCCCGCCAAGCAACCGGTCCCCGAGCCCCCTCGGTAGCGCCACCAGCAGCACGATTCCCCACATGAGCGCGGCCAGAGCCAGTCCAGCGCCAACTAGTAGGCAGAACAGCGGTAGGTGCCGTGGCGAGCGACGCAGAACTCGGGCGGCCTCCGGCACGGTGACCAAGGAGGTCCCCATAAAGATGACCAGGAAGGGGCCCATCAGCGTATTGGCAGCCTGCACGTAGCCAACAGCGGCTAGGCCCACAATGAGGCCGACGCCGTAACTGCGCAGCTGGGCCGCGCCACTGTTGGACGTGTTCTCCGCGAGGTAGCGGGGCCCGAGATCACGATGCAGTGACACCCACCCCCGTGCGCCCGACAGCCTGGGGATAACCCGGGCCTGCAGCGGCCCAACTGCGGCGGCGACAGCCGCCGCCGCGCCCCACGTGAGAACGAACCAGAAGACGTCCGCGTGGCCAGTCACCTTTAGGAGCACCAGGGCGGGAAGCAGCATCACCGTCCAGACCGTGTCGTTGAGGAATGCCTGGCGGCCGCGCCCGAGTGCGAAGAATGAATATCGCCAGCTGTCCTGCAGCAGGAGTCCTGGCAGCGTCAGTCCGAGCGCCATGAAGGCGGCCCTTGCCGTGCCATCAAGTACCGCGGCCACGGCGAGCACACAGGCACCGGTGGCCAGGCCCACGCTCGCGGCGGTCCCGGTGCAGTTCGCGACGGCACGCCGCCAGATCCGAAGGTCCGTGCCGCTGAACCTGACCATCAGCGGGTCGGTGGCAAGGCCGCGGGACGCGTTAAGCGCGAACGAGTAGGTCACGTAGGCAAGGCTGAAGGCACCGAACTGCGTGGCCCCCAGCGTGCGGGCCACATAAATACTCACAGCGAAGTTGCTCACGCTCGACATCGCCTGGTCCGCGAGACCCCAGCCAAGACGTCCGCCCGCCTGGCGCGGCAGCCGCGAGAACGCCGCTGTGCGTAGTTTCTCCAGCCGTCCTGTTTCTCCATGGCGGCTCGCGTCAGACATATGCACCGCGCCGGGCAAGGCCGTGCCGGAGTTTGGCATGGGAGCTGGAGCGATGACATGCCCCACGCGTGGCTGTCGTGCTTCGGCCCGTGTCGGGTAGGTCGTGCGATGAGCCCAGCCTTACCAGGCTGCCCCCTGCCACTTCGAACGCTGCCACGCCAAGCGTGAAGGCGGTCGGAGCCAAGCCATCAACGAATCTATTGCAGGACCTCGGCGCCCGACGCCGGGAGCCACCCACCGGTCGGCCGACATGGCGTCTCCTCGACGAGGCCGGGGGAAAGCAGCTCGCTCCGCCGGAACCGCACGAAGGGCGATGACACGAAGCCGTCATGGATCGAGCCGACCTCCATAATGCGCCAGCAAGGAGTTGGACGCGGGCGGCGACACACCATCCCGCCCATATAAGATCCGCGACAGCCGGTCCTGATACATCCGGAGATCACCTTTTTAGCGCCAGGCAGGGAAAAACGGCATTTTCGCGCCGTTCAATCACTTTCCGTCGAAGAAAACTGCTTCTGCCTAAATCGCAGCCATAGGGGTTTATCCTATCACAGCCACCCGCTCAGCGTCACGACGCCCTACCGAAGTCTGTACGTTGCTAACAACTCCTCTGCAGCACCAACGCCTTTGTGATTGCCCCCACTCGTAAACGATAATGTAAGGCCACTGAGACAGCGGCGGGGGAGCGCTGATTACATAGATTTTTCCGCTGAAACAACGCCCGACGCGCAGCCGGGCGCGGGTATCTTGCGGGGTGGTAGTTACCAGAACGATTGACCGCCAACGGTACCGCTTCGCGAGGAGACCAGTAAACTCTGCCTCGCCGCGGGTCGTTTCCGGCTCGGGAATGAAGCAGGTTAGCCTGACTCCAGGTATCTTCGCAGCACAAACACTGTTATAACCTCAGTCCGGCCCGCCTTGGGAGATCACGAGTATTGGCGCCCGATTCGCCCATGCCAGGTGCAGGGCGGTATCAAGACGGTCGCCTGGCCCGTTCAGCATCACGATCGCGTCGACACGGGCGGGCATTCCCTGCGCTGGCCAGACAAACAAACGCGCTGTGGACGCGCCGAATCCGGCAAGAATGATCAGCAGCGCAATTACGATGTACCGTCGGCGGCTGTGCCGATGGCTCCCCAGTTCGGCGGGATTTGCTCTTCGTGCACACGAACACCGTGTCCGCCGCGCGGCGCCTGGCATAAAGAACCTCCAGCCGCTGCCCCCTCAGCGGATGGAACGGATGAGTGACAATAACAAAACCTGAAGGATCACTGGATGACGCGGCACTATGCCGCGGCCGTCGCAACGCCCAGGTAGCGGACCTTGGCGCCCGCCTCGGGTATTGCTCGGCGCCGCACCGGCAGTGGCCGGAAGGCACGGGCTTTGAGATCCTCACGCAGTTCGGTGAGGAATCCTTCCACGCCACGTACCGCCTCGATGTAACGGGCTGTCTCCCCGTCCACTCCGGCGGTGCGTGCTCCCACCCGCCCGAATGGATTTCGGCTCATGGGAGTAACGCGGGATGGTTCCCGCGTTCCCTGAGAATCGATTGATCAGTCCGCCTCCAGCTTTGCCCCGGCAGTATCGCCACGGTTATCTGAAGCCCTCCGAGGACTGTCCTCCACGTCCGCCACCGCCACCGGGCTCTCAGGAACGCTGAACGATTGAGTCAAACCCGATTGCTGGGACCGTCTGTGATCAAGGATCGGAATGCCAATCCTATAGCGGGGCTTCCACTTCATGGCTGTCGGGCGTGTATGTCACGCCGAGGCTCTCGTCGCTGTCGTCCGCTCCGATGAGGACCGCGGAGACGAGGCGCGTCCCGGACAGCCGTATCATCTCGCCCACAGCGCTTATCGTCGTCCACGACGAACGGCCTGCGGTGATGACCGCGACGGCATCGGTCGCCCACGTCGAAAGGTGGTCGCCGCCAAGGGAGACATTAAGGGTGGCCAGGGTGAGCAAGAGGTCCGCCCGGGCGGAGGCAGTGGTCACCGCGTCAGTGAAGGGAGAGCCCTGCACCTGCGCACGGCCGAGCGGTCCGGTGGGCGGTAGCACGTCATCCTCTTCGGGAACCGCCAGGATAAGGCGGTTGTCGTGCCCGCTCACCGTACTGACCCCGCGTTGGCGGAAACCCAGGAGCCTGGCCGCGGGCGCGCCGGTGGCAAGGTCGGCTAGGACAACCTGTTCGCCCTGCTGCGCCCGGGACAGGGCCAGTGACACCAGGGAAAGAGCCGCAGCTCGCGGGTCGTCGACGGGAACGACCGCCAGGGCGGCGGCGTGCCTGGAGTCTGTCGGCACCGCTCGGTCCAGGTACGCGGCGATCCGCTGGATGTCAGGGTCACGGGCGGTGGCCCGCCGACTCGGCCGCACGCGGGCCACGCTGAGCTTCACGGGGGCGCCGAGCGCTTGCGCAATGTCGTCACGCTGACGTAGTCGGTCGGACACGAGCGTCCGGATCAGGACGACACCCACACCCAGCACGACGCCCGCGAGAAGTCCGATCACCGCGTAAAGAAGCAGGGGCTTCAGCCGCGAGTGTGGCAACGGGGTGGCACCGCTCAGCACCACGGCGCCCTCCGCGTCCGCCGCAATGGTGGGCTGGGTGTTTGTTTGTTCGCTGACAAGCGCTTGCTTAAGGGCGGTCAGCGTGGTGGTCTCCTGGGAACGTTTGGCCTGCAGACTGCTGAGTTGGGACTGCTGTGCTGGTGACACCGATTCAGCCGACAGTCGGCTGATCTGGCTGTTGAAAGAGCTGATGTCTTGGTTGACCTGCCCGATCTGCTGCTCAAGTGACTCACGCGTCAGCTTCTGTTCGTTCAGCAGTTCATCCGCGCGGACCTGCAGGAATGCCGTGGCTACGGCATTAGCCCGCAGCACCGCCTGATCGCTCGATGATGCGCTGGCAGTAATGACAAACACCCGGTCGGTGACGGCAGTGGTTGAGTACGACGAGAGAAAGCTGCTGACGCTTTGCCGCAGCTCAAGATTGCGGATCACGAGCCCGGCCACGGGCCGGCTCTGCGCAGTGGCCTGATTGTCCGCCATGACCTCGCTAGTCGCCGTTTGCGTACTGATATCCGTATTGGGACCGAGCGGCAATAGAAGCGTTGTCGACGCCTGGTAGGGATGGGGGGTCACGAGATATGCTCCCAAGCCGACGATCAACCCGGCGACGGCAGCGAGGCACCAGAACCATGCACTGCGCCGCAAGGCTGCCTTGAAAAATCCCAGACTTACCAGGCTGGGCACGAAATCTGCCGGCCGGTCCTCCGTAATCGCGGAGTCCTCGTAGGCTCCGAGCCCACCCAGTGCGCTGCCGTCTCCATTGCGGGACGGCATGATCGTCCGGTATCGGTCGTTCAATGTCTTATCTCCATCGTTGTGCCGGTCATGCGCGTCGGCGTCCTCCGTTGCCCAGGCCGCGCTACCTGCGGCATACGGCCGGTCGTGCGATCCGCCGGGTCAGGATCCGCGACCAGGATTCCGGCAATCTCACGACCGTCGACGGCAGCGCTGAGCGCGACGCGGGCCAGTTGGTCTGCTGTTGCCGCGCCGGCCGAGACGCCTATTACCGTCGATGTGGTGCGCATCGTGGCAGCGACCCGCGGGGCCTTGCCGTCAACAACCGCAACGACGACAGTCAATGCGGCGCCCAGTCGCTGGCCGACGTGTTCGTCATCGCTCACGGCGACCCGCAGGTGCCTCGACCGCTTCGGTGGCACCGTTGCGGCGCATGCGGCGCGCAGCGTAGCCGCGGCGTCCGCGTCCTGCCGAGGACCGATGACGAGTGCGGTGGGAATTCCGAGGGCGGCGGCCAAAGCAGCTAGCTGCGGGCCGAGCGCGAGAGCTTTTCGGTCGGTCGACAGCGAGAGCACCGCGAGCGAGGAACCGCCGCCAAGCCGAGAGTCTGAGGGATCCGTGGCCCCGAGGCCCAGTTGGTGGAGGGCCTTGCGAAGCTGCCAGGCGTCGGCGGCCCCGGGGTCATATTCTGCAAGGAGTTCCGTCCAATCTGCTGCATCGGACGGGTGAACGGCGGAAACCGATGCCAGGACGGGAACGCCGATCGAATCGGCGATCTGGTCGCGGTCTCGCAGGCGCCGGTCGCTGCGGCCGATCGCGAGGGCGATGATGACTCCAATCAGTGCCCCTGATACCGCGCCGGCGAGGAGATAGAGAATGAGCGGCTTTAGTGGCGCGCCCGTCGCGCTCGTGGCCGGCTCGAACAATTGCGCCAACACGCGCGTCGGGCTCGTTCCCGCCCCGATATAGCTGATGTAGCTCCGCGCGACGGCGTTGGCCGTTGTCTCCGCGTCTGCGGCCACTTTGCCTTTCGCGCTTACCGAAATGACATAGGGGGTCGGGCTAGCCACCTGAATGTCGCGGCGAAGCTGATCGAGCGACATGGCAGGGCGGACATTAGGCAGTGCGTCAAGAAGCACTGTATTACTGGTCGCAATTATCTGCTGGGTTGCCGTATAGGGATCCGCCCCGCCCTGGGCGGTTACCAGTGCGCCCGCTTGAGCCGTTGAGTCTTGCGGGAGCGCCACCAGCGCGGTACTCGTGAGCATCGGCGGGGCGAACACGATGTAAGCTGCGCCGCCAACGAGGATCCCGAGGACCACCAGCGGACCCATGAGAAGCTTGTGTCGGCGCACAATCTGCGCTGACCTCCTCAGATCCAGGGCCTGCTCGCTCATCGGGTCTCCCTCGTATACAGCCGATTCCTCTCCCACAAGAACATCCGGGGAGTGCCGTGATACAGCCACTGCCCTTAACTTCTGGGAGTACCGTGCCTGAGTGCCCGGCTCGTGGCGAATGGTGACACATTGATCACAAGCCGTATCAGGGGTCGGTGTCGGCGTACTCCCTGCCGTGCAGAGGTAGGTACGGGGAAACGTGCAGAGGTCAGCACCTTCCGCATCCAGAACCACGCCAGCCGCAACCGCCACGCAGCACAGCACACGATCAGCCACGGCAAATCACGCATCACGCGCCAGCGTGTCTCAGCCCGCCGGTCCGTGGACGCCGACGGCTAGTGTCCATTCAGGAGTGGGTCTGACCTGCGACGACGCTGGCAGCCTCGGCTCACGATGGCCAGGTCAGCATCGGTTACCAAGGGGTCCCCCTGAATGGACACGACGGCTCCGTCACAGGACTTCCGAGTACGTACGGTGAGCCTGCCAGAAACTCTGAAGGGTCTGGTCGTCCATAAAATGTCCCCTCCGTGCCAGTCACACGCCACGCTGGCTCATGGTGCTGCCCTGGTCCTGACCGTATGGCCTTCCACGCCACACTGCCCAGTTAACTGCGTTGCCTTGCCAGAGCAGCATGAATCGCCACGGGCCGATGTAGGTGTTCGACGCGAAATGGTTATTCTGGTCGAACGTGATGTGATTTTCTATCACTGGGCCGTTATACGGCTCCAAGGAGCCCGACAGGCTGAAGATGCCGTTGAAGCCGCAAAATCTTGCCCGGGTGCACTCCTGTCCGATGTCCGCAGGATCGAAGATGAAGTCATTGCCGCTGACCCGCACGTTCTGGGTCTTCCAGCGGCAGTCGCCGTAGTAAGGCTGGGTTCGGATGAGGCTGGGATTGGCGCAATTGCTGATCGTCGCTACCGAGGGATCTACACGCGTACAGTATCCGGTCGAGGCATTCGCTCCGCTGCAGTACCTGTCGGCGTTCTCATACAGCACGACACCGCCCCAGTTGTCGGTGAACCTATTGCCCGAGATGTCTATGTCCGCCCCGTAACTGTCAGGCACACGGCTGTCTCCGCCGGACTCGGAGATGTAGACCGCCGGTACGGGGAATCCGTCGGTGGCAGGCCCATCCACCAAAGCGTTACGGACAAAGGTGTTATTCACGAGTCGTAGGTTGTAGCTAATTTCATAGAATACCGCTTCGCCATCATTGTTCGAGACGTAGTTGCCTTCCACGTCAAAATTCGCGTTGTCGGTGTCGGCCCAGATCCCAGAGCCATGATTGTTGTGGATATAGTTGTCGGTTAGGCTTACGTCAGCAACGTTCCAGAACTTGTCACCGCCACTGCACCCGCATCCAGCGTCCTTGCTTTCCCAGTTCCAGGTGTTGTTTCCGGCGACTTCGTTGTGGTCTATGGTCAGGTGTGTCGCGCTGAACTGCCCGCGGCCGTCGCCTATGCCCTGGAATCCGTATTCACCGTTGTCGCGCAGGCACGAGTAACTGAGGATGTCATCGGTGCCCACAAAGACGCCAGCGCCAGCATCGTACTGGATGGTCAAGTATTTCATTACCCAGCCGCGGCCGAAATTGTCGTTGACCACCCCTTGGCCACTGTTGGCCCCGGATGGTGTGGTTGCGGACGAGCCGCTCCCGAAGTCCTGTATTGTCAGGTACTTGATAGTGACATTGTTTGCGGCCCCGGTGAAGGCGTAACGGTTATTACCCTGCCCGTCGAGGATTGCACCGGGTGCGCCGATGAACACGTCGCCATCTGCGGCGATAATCTGGGCATACTGGCTGATACCGAGAGTATGCGTGCCTGGCGCGAACCAGTATGTGGTATCGGGCCGGATGGTCCAGTCGTGGGCAAGGGCGGTGCGACTGTCATCACCGGGCGGTATTGCGACGGCTCCCCTCGGAGGGGAGGAAGGCCCGCCTGCGAGGATCGTTTTGTTGCCGCATACCTGCACAGGAGGCGATGCAGGACCATCGGCCGAGGAATGGTGCGAGACCCGTGCGGAGCACGCGGGGGCAGCCAAGATTAGCAGTCCAGCGGCGAAGTAAGCTACCAATCTACGCACGGCAGGCGGCCGGTGCGGCTGACCAAGGTCAATATGTCGTTGCTTCAAAACTAATAACCATTCTACGATGGCATTTCAACTTGGCGGCCGAGCGGCAGGAGTTTACCCATAATCATTCAAATGTGCGGTTCCCTGCCTGCAGCGGAAGGCACGAGCAGGGATGCGGCCAGGGTGAGATCGAGCAGGTATATCGAAGCGTCGGTGAACCCATCCTCGGTGAACGAAGACACTAGACAGAACGTTATGAGGAAGAGGGCGAGGGCGCGCCGTACGCCAGATGACTGGAAGTAGGCTGTGATGAATAGGAAGAACAGGAACGCCCCGCAGACGACTGCTCCAAAGAGGCCCTGTTGCTGGTATGAGCTGAGCCAGTTGTTGTCAATTGGGAGCCCATTGAACGAGCTGTTTGACAGGCCGAAGCCAAAGATCTCCTGAAATTTGTCTCGTGGGAACGTGAGAAGAGGGCCCCATCTCTGGGTCCGGCCGGTCAAATTGGTCAGCTGCTGCGTGCCCTCGCCCCGAGTTAGCAAGGTGCCGATGGCACCGGACAACGCCATGATGACGATCGCCGGGACGGCGGCTGCGGCCACATAGAACTTGCGTACCTTGGTCTTTTCGGCGATCAGGCTCAGGCCGGCGACCAGGATGCCGACCACCAAGCCGACCAGGGCGGTCCTTGTGTGCGTGAGGTACAGGATGGCTGCCGCCGCGACGGCGGCGATCATGGCGGTCCGGCCGCCGATCTGGCCGCAGAACCAGAGTATGACCACCATTCCGAGCGCAACCGCCGCGTAGTGTGCCACCTGTGTGGGCGCGATGAACCAAAGGACGCCGGTGAGGCGACCGGCCGTGGGGTCGGTCCCGGCGGGGTTGCTCCCAACATTCCCTCCGGGGATGGCACGGCCGTGCGCCACCAGCAGGCCTAGGACTACCGTGCCTAGTACGACCCAGAGAGATGCCAGATGGCATCGGACGAGCAGCAGGTCGCGCCGACCCCACCATGGCGTAAGCAGCCAGAGCGTGGCAACGAACTCAGCCAGCCTGAAAATCCGGTAGAAGCTACCAAGATGGATAGTTGGCGCGCTCGAAATGACCGCCCCGATGACGAGCAGGCTCGCCAGGCAGAGAAACACGTTCGGGCGCACGATGATTCTGCGATTCACGGTCAGCGCCAGCAGCAGCGCTACCTGCAGGGCTCCTTGCTGGACGACCTTGCCCGCCGCCGTTGGGATATGGACCAAGGTTCCGTAGTAGGTCAGGCCGTTGAGGACCAGCAGGCCCCATGTGACGCCAACCCTGCGCCGTATCGAACGTTCGCGCGCCTGCGCGGACGCCAGCCGTTCAGCTCCACGGCGGGGGCGGAGTACGGCCATGGACGAGTACATCAACTTATGCACCTACAAAGATGGCGGACAGAGCAACTGCGTGGCACTGCAAGGCTTCATCACGTCTCCTGCCTTGGTTTGCCCAAGAAGCCTGCATCAACATGAGCGGCGAGGGGATGATCGTGATACCAGGAACGGCTGTAGCCTCGAACAGCGGGGAAAATTGGCATCGGGCCGCAAGACCGCCGTAGCCTTGTCCGCCGGTACGACCCGATCTGAGGCGCCAGTTCCCGCACGATGCCCCGATCCGCTCGTCATCCCCGGAGAGTACGATCGCTCCGGCCGAGATGACCGGAACGAGCAGCGGACACGGTCAGGCTCGTCGGTCGCGGCTCGTCCACTATTGGTCGCCCCTGGCTAACGCCGGGCGTTGCGTAGTCGGTTCGGGCCGACTTTCCTGCGGTGGCTGAGCGGACGTCTGCCGTAGTGGTGCCCGGGCCGAGCCGGGCCCCGGCTCCCCGGCCCGCCGGGTACGCCCTGGCAGAGCCCGGCTAGACGCCCACCCCATGAGGGAGCGATAGCACTCTTGCCGGTCCGCCGACGACAGTGGCGCACGCCGGATCGCCGCGATGTATCCCCACAGGTATTCGGCGTACAGCCGAACGGCCGGGTGCCGCAGCCGATCCGCCCGGCGTCGGTCCATGTTCGCACAACGGGCGCGCATAGTGGGGCGCGCCCGCTCTGCCCGGTCGGGGTGATCACGCCGGAAGTACAGCCAATCCGGGACTTGATAAAACGGCCCATTCAGCACCAATTCGGCCGTGATCGTCCGGTCCGCGTGGTGGTAACTATCGTGCGGTGACACGCGGCGAAGGACCTGGGTCCTGATTACTCCATAGATGTCGTCGCCCGCATTGGCGAAAAGCATGCTCCGAAAGCGCTCTGGCGCCCGCAAGGAGGCTGTGGTCAGCGGGTACTCGATCGTCTCCGTCACCGCGCCCGAGTTGTCTATCAGTGCGGTCCACGAGTGAGCGAGCACGATATGCGGGTACTCATCAAGCGCGTCGACACAGCTTTTCAGCAGATCAGGGGCATAGCGGTCGTCATGGGACGCCCACTTGAACAGTTGCCCCCCAGCCTGCCCGACCACGAAGTTGTGGTTAGGGACGGCGCCGATGTTGCGCGGCTGCTGAATGTAGCGGATTCGGGAGTCCTGCTTCATGTACCGGCGGCAGATTCCGGCCGTCCCGTCGGTCGAGGCATTGTCCGAGATAATCAGCTCGAAATCCTCGTAGCTCTGACCGAGCAGTGCATCGAGCGACTCTCCGAGATATCTCTCGCCGTTGTAGACGGGGAGTCCGATACTTAGCCGGGGTGCGGCCCTCATCTTCCTGACCTCCTCATTCACGTCGTACCCGGGAAGGTTGAGGACGCCCGCGCTGAGCATCCTGCGCCGGCACATTAACCGGCAGTGTGCCCAACCGTGCCGCCACACAAGGTCACGTGTGCGCTGCAGGATCTATCCCCGCGATCGCTAGACCTATCTAGTGACGCGTGGAGAACAGATGAAAAAGTACTCTACGGCCAGCACCCGGCTAATGAACGGGATGTTAATATGCATATGCATATTGCCAGCCTTTAGGAGTTTCCGGTTAGGCTCAGAGTGATTCCAGTTGTGCGAGGTCGGAAAGAATCTCTGAATCTCGAAGTGCTGCGCGAGGCTATGGCGGAAATCGCCGGGAGATTGTACGTTACTGTACGGCCAGTATATGTTCTTGCCACGATGGCTGAAGTTAACGTACGACACGATAAATACACCATCATCATTCAAGAGCCTCGCTATTTCAGCGAATTTCTGCGCCTGGAAGCTCCCCATATATTCGAAAACGCCCTGGGCGATCACGATATCAAAGCGCTTGTCACCGAACTGGATTGGCGTCTCAACGAAGTCCGCCTCGATCAGATTCGGTGCCGGGTCATGGATGGCTATATCGATACCGTAGTACTGGATATTCGGCCGGAGGAGAGACCTCAAGGCTGCGGGCCCGCAGCCAACATCGAGAAGCGTGCACCTGCTACCTCGCGCGAGCCTGTTTATGATTCGTGCGGACTTTTCGAGGCGGAAGTGCGGCCGGCTGTATTTCAGATTCTCCTGGTTCCAGAAATCCTTCTTATGCAGCGTGTTACCGACGCTGCCCTCAGATGCGGAGCTTTCGCCGCCAGCCGGGATGTTCACAACGACTCCTCTCGGAGAACATCTGCGTGCGCACGCTGGTGCCCGGTCGCGGTGGCCGCAGGTTCAGCTGTCCCGAAGAGCATGGCGGACAACCGGGCGAATTGGTGGTTGAGAAGCAACGCATTCGCCGCGGAGCGCTCCGTCACCGTCTGCCGCAGCTGCGCTGACCTGCTTTCGAGTTCCGTGAACTGCTCACGGAGCCGGCCAACATCCAGCGAGTCGGCGGACTGGCAGAACTCAGCCAGGCCCATCTCTGCCATGAGCGCACCGAACTTCGCGCTGTAGCCGACCGACAGCGCGGGCTTGGCCAGCTTCAACGCGAACAGCACATTGTGAAAGCGGGAGGCAACGACGGTGTCGACTGTCGCTGTCTGCCGCATCAGTTCATCAACAGAGAACACCGGCTCGGCGATGAGCTGCGACGGGTCCAGATCGGGTCGCTGGTCATGCAGGTCGGCGATCACCTCACGCATGATGCGCTCGTCATGGACGTCGGTCGTGAACAGCCGTACCGGGTGGCCGTTGTCCACCAGCCACAGGATGAAACTCTTCATCTTCTCAACGTAGGAAGCATGAAGCTCGTCGGCTTGCAGGCGGTCGTCATTGCCGCCGTGGTAATCCATGACACCAACGCCGACGCTCCCGGCGAGAACTGTGGCGTTGCAGGGTACGGGAAGAGCGAATGCAAGATCGGGATAGACGGGGTCGCCCGAGGTGTCGAGGCCCATTCGCCGCATCGCGTCTCTCGAAAAAATGTCCCGGTAGGATCGGTAATATGCGAGTCCGGCCGCCGCAGTTACCAGCCGTCGGGTAAACCGCTGGCGAATGTCATTCGTTCCGACACTGACAAGCGCGACCTTCGTCCCGAACAGTCTGCCGAATGCGGCTACGAGGAACATCGAGTATGGGGTATGCCACGGCCGCAGCGGAAGGGTGGTCTCAAGGGCTCCCATGCCGGGCACGATCACGACGTCGTGGCGACGGACCCAAGAAGCCGTACGAAACGCGTCGATAATGATACCCAGGGGCACCTTCACGCTCTTCGCGGCGAGGACTCTTATGCCTGGCGTCCCCTTAATCTCTGTGCTGTACCAGTGCAGGGGGGCTGCGGGGACGCCATATCGCGCCGTTATCTCGTCCGTTCCCGAGCACAGGAAATCCAAGGTCGCGTCGGCATGCTCTGCACTAAGGTACGCAAGCACGGATTCCAGCGAGGCATCGTTACCGATGTTACCCGAGCCCAAGAGGCCGACAAGGCCTACCCGGGGTGCAACGGTCATCGCGCGAGTGCGTTTCTTGGCCCGGCGAGGCAAACTCACCGCAACCTCCTCTTCTGGTCTTCCGCGGCCACGAGCACCGGGAGAGCGTCGTTGTGCGGCCCCATGGCCCGCCCGCAACACAAGACCTGTGATGGCTCCGTCGTGATACATCCGGGGACAGCCGGCTTCTCCTCCGCCGATCGGCTGTTCACACTCCGGTCTCAGCCGTAACACACGACGCACCGTGATTCGACCGTGCGGATCCCCGCGGGCAACCCCCGGCGATGTCCAGCTAGTGTCAAGCCTTATGAACGTCGACCCGGTTCCCGCGCATCGCCAGCGCCCTACTTTTCCCGGCCCACACCCCATGTGGACCAGCGCGGTTTCTTCTGCCGCACCTTCGATGCTGATGTAGTGCGCGCGGCCGGGATAGACCCGGCCGCCTTCGCACAGGACAGTGTCTCCCGCTCGTCCCGCGGCGTGGTGCGCGGCCTGCACGTGCGTCGCGGGGAAGGTGAGGCAAAACTCGTACGATGTTCGTACGGCGCGATCTTCGACGTGATCGTGGATCTGCGGCCAACTTCGCCGACATACCGGAACTGGGAGAGCGTCGAGCTCCGTGATAGCGAGCAGGTCTCGCTTTACGTCCCGGCCGGCTGCGCACACGGATTCCAGGCCCCAGATCTCCGGCAGTAGGAGAGCCGCAAGTCCGTTAAGTTGACAGACCCCCTCGTGCAGAAATCAAGCCGGAAACGAGCTACCGGAATTGGCCGGTGGATCGAGGCTTAGTGTGGCGGGGTTTGCGTGGGGCTTCATACTGCTGGTGGCGGCGCCAAGGGGGTTCGGCAACTGGCTGCTGGGTCCAATCTGGCGATCAACATATCCGCTGGTACTGCCGCAGATGCTGTTCGTCATAGGCCAGGGCATTGGCTTCGGCGTCGGCACGGGCTTGCACGCTCTAGCAGCCGCGCGGCGGAGCCTGCGCCTGACCGTTCTCATGTCGGTCCTTTTCGTCATCGGCTCTCTGGTGGGCGGTGCTGCGGGAGGAGCCCCTGGGACAGTGTGGGGCGCCGCAGTTTCGCAATGGATTGGCTCGGTGTACGGGTGGTGGCAGCTGCGCGCAGCGCAGCGGGACGCCGGCCACCTATCTGCCCGTGACCGGTTGCGGTCGACTCACCCCGGCCGACGGCGCCGGCACCGGGCGCGGCGGTCATCGCCGCCCCAAAGGGGGGTACGGTCGCCGACCTCGTTTCCGGCGACTTCCTGGAACTGCCCGGCGCCGGCGGGCGCGATGGCCGGCCCCGCGATTACAGTGCGTGGTCGTGGCGGCGGCAGCACCAGGTGGCCCCGCACCCGAGCAGCGGTATCAGCTTCAGGCCGCACCAGGGTCCGCCCTGGCCTATTCGGCCGATAGCCGGGCGACGATCGGGGCGAGCGCATCTACGTTGCCACCCAGATTCCAGTAGAAGATCCCGAGTTCCTGCCGCCACCGCTGCAGGTCGTCCACGCACTTGCCAATCTCGCCGCGCAGTGAGGTAGGCGTGTCGGCAAAACTGGCCGGATGGGCAGCAATGAAATCGCTGAACGCCGGGCGGATTGGCGTGACCTGCATGCCTGCGATGTTTACGTCATAGCAAGTGAACTGGATCGCAGGCACTGGCCGCCCGGCTTCCGACGCCGCAGCAGCGATCAGGTTAATCTTCTTGTCGATGCTCGCCCGGGAAAGTCCGTCCGCCGCCCCCGCGTCGAAACCTCCCGGCCCGAGCTGGGCATGCACCCCTACGATGTCCGCGAGCGAGCCTGCCAAGGCGAGCATCCGCGGACCGCCGCCGCCTACCAAGACCGGCGGTCGAGGATCCTGGACGGAGCGAGGCAGCGCTTCGAGGCCGTCCAGCCGGTAGTAACGGCCACCGAAAGTCACTGGCAGCCCGGCGAAAAACATGGTGATAATCCGCAATGCCTCGGTTAGCCGGTCAATCCGGATCGGGGCAGTGTCGTAGCTGGCACCGAGCGCCTTGTAGTCATCCACGAGCCAGCCGGCGCCGATCCCGACGGCGGCCCTGCCGCCCGAGAGCACGTCAGCGGTGGCGATCGCCTTGGCGAGGATGGCCGGGTGATGCAGGTCATTGTTCAGGACGAG
>Ga0182014_10002858_pt1 | contig 21289 bp, 12 predicted proteins | sample 612S2DmetaG_FD_120489 | JGI IMG/M metagenome (GOLD analysis project Ga0182014, IMG submission 120489) | Permafrost microbial communities from Stordalen Mire, Sweden - 612S2D metaG | ecosystem: Environmental > Terrestrial > Soil > Wetlands > Permafrost | place: Sweden: Stordalen | collected...
GACTCGAACCCAGGACCCTCTGCTTAGAAGGCAAAGAAGACGGTGCGCGAGCACTGTATTTACAGGGCTATTATAGCGTTTTCCTAAGGAAGTCAACACCCGCGGCGCGGTGCACCCCGTGTGCAAAAGCTATGTCGTGGTCTAAAAATGGTCTAAAAAGCCGCCCCGAATAGTCCTGCCACCTGGATAGGTTTCAGCGCCTTATTCGCAGTCTTTGGGCCGGGAGACGAGCACACGCTCATTCCAACTAAACCGGCGCGCACTCAAGGGTTCAAGAGCGAGAAAGATAGACGCGTCTGAGCAATGCATAAGGCTCGTTTCTATTTGGTGACCTTATTCCCTGGCTTTGCCCGCTTGCACCGGCAACTCGGCTTCCGATTTGACCTGTTCCGCGTCGGCATTGGTCAACCGCGTATCCGCCGGGTAAACGTGCGGCAATGTCCGCGCTTTTTGGGAGCGAACCGTCGGATTGGAATGGGAGCTTCAATTCCGGCCGCGTCGGCACTGTTCAAGTTGGACCGCCCCGGCATTTCCTTCACTCCTAGTCACAAAGCAATTCACAAATGCGTCCTCGTTCGCGCACTTCGGCTCCTTGTCTGAGCCCATCGGTGGAACCGTTACGCCGGTTCAATTCCGCCGATGAGATTTACGGCATGCCAAAATCGGCGCAACCGCGCTTCGGTCAAAATCACAACCAGATTCACAAGTCGCCCTGAGGCTATGTCTTCCCGAGCCCAGTTTCGGGCAGCTTCCAGTCCGATTTCAGAGCCCGACCATGAACCATGCGTCAAATGCCGAAAGAGTTCGGCACAGCAGGAAAACTCCGACGGCCGATAAGGCAAGCCACCTTGAGATGTAATGTGAATCATGTCACGGCGTCAGGACTTCAGAAACACCAAGTCAAGCCCACCTTGCTGGTTGCGCTGCGCAAAACAGTTCCGAAGCTCGGCAGCAACGTGTCGAACTAACAGATTCCCCGCGCCACTCCACCAAAGCCGCCAAAACTCACCACACCGAATCCCTCAGAAAACCGCCGGAGGTGTTCGACCGGCGCAGTGAACGTCATTGTGCCGCGATAGCGGCCCGGTGCGCAGATCAGAACCCTACTGGGAACACCGAACATGCCGACATGGCTCACTGGCAAATCACCGCCAGTCAATCAATTCAATTCGCGACGGACTTTTTGCCACCCACATTGGGGCAACGGGGTTCTAAGGCACCAGCACTGCCTCCTCGGAGCGGTAGTACACGTTTACTGCCATGGAACGCTTCGTGGAATTGGAACGTAATGAGTAGGGAAATCATTGGTCCCAGGCGGAGCCAGTACCAGAACACGACCACGAGCCATAGCCAGAGCCGTGGCGCCAGGGCGCGTAAGGTCTCAGATAGGCTGGGGCAGAAAAACGTCGAACGACCCTTCCCGCTAAACCTCAACTGGATGCCCAGAAACTGTCATACACCCGGGCGCCGATTGCCTGGATTTTGAATGCAAAAACAGGGTTTAATTGCTGGCCAGACGCGACTTGCGGCGAACCGGTTGAGTTGGCGGTGAAAGGGTGCCCCACCCTTCGCTCGCTTTTCGGCTGGCGACCAAAGCAAATCTCCAACTCGGGTCGCTCTCCTGCTCCCTCTGAGCCCGCCTGTCGCGTGCGTCCGAGGTTCCCGGGTCTTGCCGCGCCGAAATCCAAAGCTCAGGCCCAGATGCCTCCCGCCTGCTCGAACTGGCCGGCCAGTGTTGGAGCATCGAAAACGGCCTGCATTACCGGTTGGATGTCAGCGCGGCCGAAGCCCGGTGCCGGGTCCGCCACCCGGCGGCAGTCACGGTGCTAGGCATCCTGCGCCGAGCCATCCAAGGAGAGTATCGAGCTTGGGAGCGCCGCCAACGCCGGGCGCGCGATAGCACCTGCCCGGTTTTCAAAGAGAAAATGAGTCGGCGCCTAGATTTGGTCATCCGCTTTGTCGCCGGTGAGGTTTCCCGATTTTAGAGCGGCCCTGGCTGAAGGCATGGGTGGTTAGTTTCGGCTTGACGGAGAACATACGTTCTCTAAAAGGATTGCATGCTTATGAGCTCTCATATCCGCTTGCGGCTGACGCCATGAAGGAAATTCAAGATTCGAACACCGACACCGGGCGGAGGCTGCGAGCCCTGCGACTCCGCGCCCACCTTTCCATGCGCGAGTTGGCCCGGCGGGCCGGCGTAGCGGTCAGCTATGTCTCCAATTTGGAAGCGGGAAAGGTTTCCGCCACGATTGCGAGCCTGCGTAAGCTGCTGGTTGCGTTGGACTCGGACATCGGCCCGTTTTTCTCCAATGGCCAGTCGACCCAGGCTGGATGGGTGTTTCCTCGTCACCAGATGCACACGGTTCACGATCAGGGGCGTAGTTATACGTTTATTCTGCCGTCCAGATCGGACATCCGTCTCGAAATGTTCGACGAGGAGTTGTTTGCTGGAGAGAAGCCAGAGTTTGAGTCCCTGCCGGGGGATCTGGCCGGATATGTCCTCAGTGGTGAACTGTGCCTGGAATTAAAGGGCGAAACAGCGCAAAAGTTGCAGGCAGGGGATGCCTTTTATGTTCCTGCCGGGCGGTCGGTGCGCGGGTGGTGCTCCGAGGGACCTTCGGTGCGGCTCATCACCACGGAACTCCTCACGGCCAAGCTAGCGAGCGGGAAGCGTTCGGCGCGGTATTCCCGTCCTTAAGAAATGCAAAAGCCCTCCCTCATGAAAGCCACTCTGTGCTTGCCTTGTTTATTGCTCCTGTGCGCTAACGCAGTTGCTGGAAATCAGTCGTCTTCCACGCGGCAATCGTTGGATCGACAATGGCTCATGCAGTCGTCGCGCCTGACGCAGGACGAAGGCCAGGTCATCTCCTCTGTCGGCTTCCAGGCGCGACGCTGGTTTCCCACAGCCGTGCCTTCCACTGTGCTGAGCGCCCTGGTGAAGAATGGCGTCTATCCCGATCCGCGAGTGGGCATGAACTCCTACCGGATTCCCGACTCCTCAGACGAATTCAATCGCGACCACGACCTTGCCAAGTTCAGTCATCTGCCGGACAAGCGGAATCCCTGGCGCGACCCGTGGTGGTTCCGGCGTGAATTCAAGCTGCCGGAGCTGCCTGTTGGCCAGCGCGTATGGCTGCACTTCAACTGCATAAACTACCGGGCCGAGGTGTGGCTCAACGGCACACGGATCGCTGACACGAACACGATGGTCGGCATGTTTCAGCGGTTCGACTTCGACATCACGCCCCAGGCAAAAGCCGGCTTGAATGCCCTGGCGGTGAAGATCCTCCCGGTGGACCATCCGGGTGTCCCTGAGTCCCAAATGGAACCGCTCGGGAAAGATCGCGGCTACCAAAAGGACATTATGAAGGATGTGACCATGGTGATGACCATCGGGTATGACTGCGCGCCGACCGTGCCCGACCGCAACATGGGCATCATCCAGGACGTCTGGGTGGACTGGTCGGGGCCTGTCGTCATCCGTCATCCCTTCGTGAGAACGGAACTGCCCTTGCCGGAGACGAATCGGGCCACTTTGCGCATTTCGACGGAGTTGGAGAATGCGTCCAGTTCGCCGGTCGAAGGTGTGTTACGAGGCCGCATCTCAGGGACCGAGGTGAAGTTCGAGTTACCGATCTCGCTGGGGCCGAAGGAGACGAAGCCAATTACCGTTGCACCTAACCCAATCTTGAAGAACCCGAGACTTTGGTGGCCGCGTGGTTATGGTCCGCAGGAGCTTTATGAAGTGGAGCTGGTTTTCGAGGTTGCCGGGAAGCCGTCGGATGCGAAGCCGGTGCAATTTGGCGTGCGCCAAGGGGGCTGCGAGATAATTGGGCATAACGGCTGGCATGGCCGGCGGGTGCTAATCAACGGCCAGAAGATTTTCTGCCGCGGCGGATACGTGCAGCCGGAGGTCCTTTTTGATTGGGACGCCCATCGCATCGAGACCGAGATGCGATATTTGGCGGAAGCCAATCTGAACCTGATCTACTTTGAGGACATCCCGAATCCGCCGGAAGCGTTGCTGGAGGCCTGCGATCGGCTGGGCATCATGTTTGGCCAGTGCTTCTACGCCTGTGGTTGGCCGAGGCCCGGCACGGACCATCCCCAGGACTTGGACCTCCTCCAACGTTGCACGGTGGATTTGATCAAGCGCTACCGCAATCATCCCTGCCTGGTCATGTATATGCCCCAGAACGAGGATGACACGCGCCGGGAAGTGTACGAACCCTGGCGCAAGCTGGTGCTGGGGCTCGACGGGACCCGCTGGATGATTCCATCAGCCTATTTCCCGAGCGACCGGAAGGACACTGCCCCATGGTACGCCCAGGAACTTCCGGCCGGCATGACTGACAAGGGCGCTTCCTATAGCTGGGCCGAACCGGTGCAGTATTTCAATTGGGTACGCGAGTCGCGCAATTGGATGTTTATGATGGAAGGAGGCTCGCCCTCGGTTCCCCCGATGTCCAGCCTGTCCAAGTTCCTCCCTGATCTGCAGCCGAAGAATGGGCGTTTTGAGCCGGACGGAGTTTGGGCGCACCACGACGCCTGCAGCTACTCGAAAAGCTTCCATGAAGCGCTCGTGCGGTTACATGGCGAGGCGCAGAACGCCGCCGATTACGCCTGGAAAGCGCATCTGGTCGCCGCCGATCAGCACCGTTCCATCTTTGAAGCGGCCAACCATCGGATGTGGGACATCACCAGCGGCATGACACAATGGAAGATCAACTCCTGCTGGCCAAGCGTGGAGTGGCAGGTTTTCGATTGGTATCTCAAGCCGATGGTGAGTTGGTTCTATCTAAAGAAGGCCGGCGAACCTCTCCACGTCCAACTGAATCTGCCCGACCGAATGGTCAGCGTCATCAACACCCGCCCTGTGCCGCAGTCCAATCTTGAAGTCCGGGCGCGGGTGTTTGATTTGAATGCCACATTGCTCTGGGAAAAGACCGCCAAGGCAAGCGTCCCGGCGAATACTTACGGCGAGACGTTCACCGTTCCCGAGTTGCCTGGGACTACTCCGGTTTACTTTGTGAAACTGGAATTGAAAGACGCACAAGGCCGGCTCGTCTCAGACAATTTCTACTGGCTTCGGGCCAACCGTACGGAAGATCTCCGGGCACTACAAACGCTGCCGCCAGTAAAGTTGAAGTCCTCCTGCCGAATCGAGACGCGCGGTTCCGAGAAACTGGCTCACGTGAAAGTAAACAATCCCACAAGTCACATCGCCTTTTTCGTGCAACTCGCTCTCGCGCGTGGCCGTGGAGGAGCCGAAATCCTGCCCATCTTTTGGGATGACAACTATTTCAGCTTGCTGCCGGGAGAGTCGCGCGAACTCACCGCTCGTCTGGCGTCCGCGGACGTGATGGGCACGGAACCGATCCTGGAGGTTGGTGGCTGGAATATCGAAAGCAACTTTAAGTGCTTATCGGCGGAGGTATCGCCGCTGTTGACCAAGGCGGGGCAGCCTTGCGCGGTGAACGTCCGTGTGAGCGACACCTTCCTGGACGGGGCGCGGGTGTTCGTCCGGTGCGATGGGAAACCTGTGGCGTCCTCCTTCGCCTTTGCGCGGGGCGGCCAGAGCCAGAGTCTGGCGATCCCATTGAAAATCGACGCTGCTGGGAAGCACGAGCTTTCCATCGGCAACCGCAAGTTGCAGGTCACCGTCGCACCATGAACCGCCGCGAATTTACACGGGTAATGGTGGGAGGCGCCCTCGGAGCCGGATCACTGAATGATTTGGCGTTGAGGGCGTTTGCCGGAAGCCATCCGAGTGAATCGCCGCTCACGCGTGCCGGTTCATTCATGGTGCAGGGGAAGCCCGTGTTTCTTGTTTCCGGGTCAATTGACTACTTTCGTTGCCCTCCGGAACTCTGGCGGGACCGATTGCTGAAAGCGAAACGTGCTGGACTGAACTGCATCGCCAGCTGCATCGCCTGGAATTTTCATGAAAGCGAGGAAGGGCAGTTCAATTTCTCCGGCGATCGCGACCTGGGCCGGTTCATCGATATTTGCGGCGAACTGGGACTCTACTTTTTCGCCCGGTTCGGCCCGTTTATTTGCGATGAGTGGGAGGGGGGTGGTCATCCCGCGTGGTTGATCGGAAAGGACGCCCATTTTCGAGCCATGCATGAACCCACACTGAGGTACCTGCGCCGCTGGGTCGACCATTTGATGCCAATCCTCGTCGGTCGCCAGATCACTCGCGGGGGCCCGGTGATTCTGGTGCAGCAGGAAAACGAGTATTACTTCTCCAATCGTCCCGATGGCCGGGATTATCAGACCACACTGGTTCGTTGGATGCGCGAGTCAGGCATTGAGGTAACCATAACCGATTGCAACGGCTATGACGCGCGGGTGCCGGGATCGCATCAGACACTGAACGCCTTCGATACGGGCGAGCGCTATCGTCAAGATCGCCCGGATCTGCCGGTGCTGGTTAGCGAGCACTACACCGACTATTTGGATTGTTGGGGATGGCCTTACACGGCTTATCCCGCGCCGGATCAAGTCGAGCAACAGTCCATGCGGATGCTGGCGGCCCGTGTGATGTACAACTACTTCATGTACTACGGGGGAACCAACTTCGGCTTCTGGGCGGGCAATTCATGGAAGACAGACCACTCCTTCGTCACCACCAACTACTACCCCAAGGGCCCCCTGGCTGAAGGCGGCGCGTTCAACGAAATGTTCTATGTGGCCAAAGCCTGCGATCAGCTGGCAGCCAATTTCCAGGAATTCTTCTGCCAATCGCGCATGGTGGAGTCGCCCATCAAGGCAGAGGGGCCTGTAGTTGTCTCAGCTTTGCAGTCTTCAAAGGGCACGATGCTATTTGTGCGGCCGGCCCAGGCGACCGAGGTCAGCCAAAATTTTCGGTGCGACGGCCAGATGCCCATTCGCTGGTCTGACGAACACCGTCCCAGCATTGAGATCCGAGAACAGCCGGGAGTGCTCTTGCTCCCCTCCGGCGAAAAACAGGAACTGGCGGAAGGTTCGGCCCACCCCATCATGGCGCCGTTCGGATATCGGGTGTCGTCAGGCTGCAGGATCGACTGGGCCAACGCAACGCTTCTGGGCATTACCGGATCGCATGAGAAACCGACCCTGGTGTTCCGTGGCAACGCCGCTCGCAAGGGTCTGATTTCAATCAACGGTCAGCGGGTTGATTTTGGGTTCGGCAAGGAGGACCCGAGCGTCAAGGAATTGGGGACAGCTCGAATTCTTGGGCTGTCGAGAGAGTTGGCCAACCGGGCCTGGTTTGTCGACGGGCGTCTTTTTATCGGCCCGGTTTATGTGGGTGAGCGCGTTGGCAAGAAACACGAGTGTTGGCTGGACGATCACGAGACGATTGTACACGTGGTCGAATCCAACGAAGATCATCGGCAAAGGAGAGTGAGTCCGACCCCAGCACTATCGCACGCGGTTCCGTTGAAGCAGTGGTGCTCCTGCCCGTTGCCCGAAATTCAAAGAGGTGGTAAAGGATGGCGGGCCATAGAAGGACCGCAGTCTCTTGAACAGCTGGAAGCCTTCTACGGATACGCTTGGTATCGTGCTTCTTACCACGCGGTGCAAGCCCTTTCAACCCAGCTCCAATTCACTATCGCTGCGGATCGTTTTCACGTTTATCTGAATGGCAAACCGTGCGGGGTATGGGGACGCGGCGCGAAGGCCACGCGGGATCCCCTGCCCATCGAGTTGAGCGCCGGGGAGAACGACTTCGTGTTTCTCTGTGACAATATGGGACGCAGTTCTGAAGGTCGCGCCAATGAACGCAAGGGCATTCTGGGACCCGTGGTTCTGGGCGCGCAGTTGCGCGAGCTGGGTTCGGTGGAACGTTTTTCGCCCAAAGCGCCGCCGTCGGACAACTATGAATTCAGCACCTATCGCGCTTTCAACGGATCCGGACTGGCCGGTTGGGCGCGCCAAGGCGACAACGGATCCGGGTTGGTTGGCCTGGCTTGGACCGTGAAACGCTCTCCCAAGGAGCGTTTTCTGCTAGGGCTGCGTTGGGTTCCGCAATATGCCTGGGTTTTGGTGGACGGGAAACTGGTCGGCGAACATGGCGGCGATCTCTCATTGGTGAATGGATTCGCGTTTAAGGAATTCCTATTGCCGACCGACGACGCCAAGGAGACGATTCGTATCGAACTGGTTCTTTACAATGGGGACATGGTGACTCCGGAGGACCATGTGAAGCTATACTCTTTCCCTGACGGATCGGAACTGACCCATTGGCGATTCAAATCGTGGGAGACTCCAAGAGTCGAAGGCAAGACAGGCGGCGGTTCCCCAGTCTGGTGGCAGTGTGAATTAGCCAAGCCCAAGCTTCCGGGACCGCTGTTTCTGCATCCAGAAGGCTTGAGCAAAGGTCAGGTCTGGCTGAATGGCCGAGCCGCCGGGCGCTACTGGGATATCGGACCACAGAAGACGCTCTACCTGCCGGAGCCTTGGTGGAAGGATCGGAACCATCTGGCGATTCTCGATGAAGAAGGCCGCAATCCGAAAGACACTTTCGTTGCCCGTGATGCGCGAGTCCCGACCTCTAAAGCCGTTTTATGAAATTCAAGAATAGATGCGCATTCAGTTTTGGCCTTAAGAGATACTCACTGTTGGCGGTGCTGGGCTCCGCTTCCTGGTCGGCAACGCTTTCATTGGCTGAGAAGTCCGGCGAGACGGCTGAGCCGTCCGTCGTTCCACTGCCTTTGCGCGTCAACGTGACCACTCGCATGTCGCCTCCTGCCGCGCCGACTCCCGGACTAAGGTTGCACGTTGCCCCGCGGGGGAACGACACGGGGATTGGGTCGGAAAAACAACCATTCGCCAGCATCGAGAGGGCTCGAGACGAGATCCGCGTCCGGCGGCAGAGCGGGTCGTTGCCTGGGGGCGGAGTCGAGGTGCTGGTGCATGGCGGCGAGTACCAGCTGAGCCAAACTCTCTCGCTTTTGGAAAGCGACTCTGGCACCGAATCCACGCCCGTGGTTTATCGGGCAATGGCCGGCGAGAAGCCGACTTTTCGTGGAGGAACGCGGCTGACTGGGTGGCGCAGGTTGTCCGACGCGGACGCTTACCCGCAGCTCCCGGCGGAGTCTCGATCCAACATCTGGGTGATGGATTTGCGGGCTTGTGGTATCACCAACCTGTTGCCTTTGAAACTGGGCGGGTTTGCCAGTGGCAACGGGTTTCGAACGCATCCTGCCCATGAACTTTTCTTCAACGGGCTGGCGATGTCGTTGGCTCGAGGACCCAACGAAGGCTTCTTGCGCATCAACCAGGTCGCGGTCAAAGACGGCACGAAAGGCTACGACCGCGAGGGCAGCAAGACGGGCAAATTCTTTTACGAGGGCGACCGTCTACGCCGCTGGAGCAAGGAGCCAGACCTTTTGCTCTACGGCTATTGGTTCTGGGATTGGGCTGATTCGTACGAGCGCGTGGTCTCCATCGATCCGGAGGAGCGTTTGATAACCCTGGCTCAGCCCTGGCATACCTATGGCTTTAGCGTTGGCGCGCCGTTCTATGCCGTCAATGCCCTCAGCGAGCTGGATATTCCGGGTGAGTGGTATCTGGACCGCGGCGGTGGTCGGGTGCTTTTGTATCCACCGTCCGATCCGCGCAAAGCCACGACTGAGCTGTCGAGATTCGACGCTCCAATGGTGAGTCTGGAGAACGTGTCGTGGGTGCATTTTACGGGTATTACCTGGGAGTTGGGCAGCGCGGATGCCATCCATGTCCGCGGTGGCGCGCATTGTCTGTTTGCCGGTTGTGTGGTGCGGCACTTCGCCGGAAACGGCATCGAAATTCATGGGGGCCAACAGCACGGGTTGCGTTCCTGCGATATCTACTCACTGGGCCGCGGAGGAACGGTCATATCGGGCGGAAACCGGAAGACTCTCGAGCCCGGCGGCCATTTCGTGGAGAACTGCGACATTCATGATTTGTCTCGAATCGACCACACCTACACTCCGGCTGTGGTCTTGGACGGTGTGGGCAACCGGATCGCCCACAACCGCATGCACGACATCCGCAGCAGCGCCATGCGTGTGGGTGGCAACGATCATCTTATCGAATACAATGAAATCTATAATGCCGTGACCGAGTCCGACGATCAGGGCGGGGTGGACATGTTCGGGAATCCGACCTACCGCGGCAACGTTTACCGCTACAATTACTGGCATCATCTCGGTAATTGGCGCGCTACCGGCGATCAGCCCAAGTGCGGCCAGGCAGGCATTCGCCTCGATGACGCCATCTGCGGCACTCGCATTTACGGGAACGTCTTCGAGCGCTGCTCGGCAGGGAAATTGGGTTTCGGTGGGGTACAAATCCACGGGGGCAAAGACAACGTGGTCGAGAACAATCTTTTCATTGAGTGCGCGGCCATGGTGAGTTGCTCACCCTGGGACGACAAACGCTGGCGTGACTATGTGGGAAAGGCGTTGGATTCCGGTCAGATTGATCGGGCGCTCTATGAGCAGCACTATCCGGAGTTAACCGATTTGGCAGGAAATGCCAACCGGAACACTATTCGCCGGAACCTGGGCTGGCGCTGTGGGGAACTGCTCCGGCGTGCTCCACAAAACCTTGAGGCGCAAGACAACGCCATGCTTGGGGACAAGGAGTTTAAGTGGGAGCCCGGCGACTTTCGCTTGGAGCATCCGGGCTTCGACCGGATTCCGTTCGCGGAGATCGGTCTCTACCGGGATGCCAACTTTCGCCCGTGATGAAAACAGCCATATCTCGTCGTCAGTTTCTTGCCGCTGCCGCGGCGACTACCCTCGGGTCGTTCGGTCTGGCGGCAACGCCGAACGCTCGGTCCGTAGTGCCTGAAATATTCGCCCAGCGCGGCTACTACATTCTTCCGTGTCGCACACCCACGCTCGGCTACGCGGCGTATCGCGATCTGATAGACGACCTGGCCAAGGATCGAGTCAACACACTGATCCTCTGGATCGGCGGCGGTTTCCATTCCAGAAAGTACCCGGTGACCTGGCAATACAATGCCGCAAATCTCAATGTGCGCCAGGATTTCATGCGCCGACTCATTCGGCACGCGCACCGCCGCGGGATCGGGTGTTTGCTGGGTTTCACACCCTTTGGATACGATGGAGTGAACCAATATCCGCTGGAACAACCTGAGCTTAAGGCCATCGGGCCGGATGGGAAGCCCGTCAGCGAGTTCGGCATTCACTGTTGGGGCTGGAATCTTTGCCCGGCCAAAGCCGAATCGCAGCGGTTCATGCTGGATTACGCCCGTGAGATGGCTTTTGAGTTCTACCCGGAGGCGGACGGCCTATTCATCGAATCGAGCGATTACGCGATTTGCCACTGTTCCGAGTGCGGCCCGAAGCACTTCGACCACGAGTTCAAGTTCGTACGGACCATATCGGACGAGGTCTGGGCACGGAAACCCACGGCCACGGTCGTGGTCTACCCACATTATTTCTCCGGCGCGAAACTCCGATTCACGTTCGCCGAAGCCGTGGCAACCCGGCAGCCGTTCGATCCGCGCTGGACCCTGTTCTTTACTCCACACAGCGCGGCCATTGAGCCGGGCCTCATCGCCAGGGCGAAAGGGAGTTGGTGGTGGAACGAAGCCCCGTCCCGCTTCAACATCGCGGGCATCCGCGCCGGCGCGCAACGCGCGAGGGACGCCCGTTGCACTGGATTCATGCCCTCGCTGGAATGCTACACGTACCTGGAGACGCACGAGGAGTTTGGCGAACCCTGGTTGCAGGGCAGGGGGCAAGTGCCATTTGGCTTCGGCTGGCTGCCGGAAGGAGCCTCACCCTATCGCGAACTGCCGGTGCGGGCCGCACGGGTTGCCTACCGTGAATACGCCGCGAACCCCGACCTCTCGGAAGCTGCGCTCCATGCTGCGCTGGGCCGCGAACTGTTCGGGCCGAAGTGGCAGCCGGCGCAGGTCGAGGACGCGCTCGAACTCTGCCGTGTGTTTGGTACCGACCGCGATTGGACCGTCCCTGCGCCGTTGACGGCGTCGGGGCTGGTAGAGTCGCGCAGGAAGAGCGGCCGACTCGACGCCAAGAAACGCGCCTTCCTTAGGGACCAGCTTGCCCAGGTCCGTGCTATCGCTACACGCAATCGCGATGCAAAATCAACTGGCGCGTGCGACCTGGCTCGCATTGCGCAATGGCTCAGCGAGCAATGGCCGGAGGCAAACGCGGCACTGCTGGCGGACTGAATCTGCGAGGTGAATCCACCGTCCGTCCGAGGACTCATATGAACCGATTATCTCTGATGAGCACAGCGGTATTACTGGGAACGATTTTAGGCGGAATCGTGCCCGGCCTGGCCAACCCGGGCCAGCCCATACAGTCCGCCCGGCCTGGCGAACCAAAGATCAAGCTCAGTAGCATGAGCCGGAACTTGGCAGGTCTGATTTTGCCTCAAGCCTTGGCAGCGGAAGCTCCGAAGCCGATGACTTTCGATCAATACCTCAAGGAGAGCGCCGTGCCCAAAGAGGTAATCACCCGCTTTCTGCAAGGCCCAAGTTGGGCGCGGTTCGATCCGGAACTCGGCTACATTCTCGGAAACTACCTGTCGCAGGACGGCCTGGATCACAGCGCCACACTCTCGACGATTCAAACCAACGGAGCGCGCACCTCATTCATGTATGCGGGCAGGCCATGCCGCATCAACACCTATGGTGACAGCTTCACGCAGTGCCACCAAGTCAGCGATGGCGAGACATGGCAGGAATACCTGGCAGGCCATTTGGGCGAGCCTGTGCGCAATTTCGGGATGGGTGGCTACGGCGTATATCAGGCCTATCGACGCATGGTCCGGGAGGAAAAGACCGAACACGGAGCCGAGTACCTGATCTTCTACATCTGGGGCGATGACCACATTCGGAGTCTGCTCCGCTGCCGACACGCCATTATTTACCCCATCTGGGACGATCAGGGCGGGAGCATGTTCCACAATAACTTCTGGCCGAATTTGGAAATGGACATGGAAACAGGCCAATTCCTGGAGAAAGAAAACATGCTGACCACGACGAACGCCCTCTATCAGATGGCCGACGCGGAATGGATGGTGGCCCATCTCCGCGACGATCTGGCGCTTCAACTGTCCGCCTACAAACAGCGATATATTCGTGAACTCGATCGCAACCGGGTCGACAAGCTGGCGAACCGCCTGGGTTACGCGATGGATTGGACTCGCGAATCCACTTTGTCGGCCCAAGCCGGCGAACTGTTGGATCGCTACTCACTGCGCTCCACGCAGTTCGTGCTCGGGAAAGCCAGGACCTTCGCCCGCCAAAACGGGAAGAAACTTCTAGTGGTTCTTTTCGACCCTTATCGGGTCATGATGGAGTTGCAGCAAGGCCGAGGCCGTTACGACCAGGAAATCGTCGACTACCTTAAACGCGAACAGCTTAAATACTTCGACATGAACGAGCTTCACCTTCGCGATTTCCAGAAATACCGCATCCCGTTCGACCAATACCGCAAGCAATATTTCATTGGTCATTACAACCCGCGTGGCAACCATTTTTTTGCCTACTCTATCAAAGATGTGATTGTGGAGTGGCTCGACCCGAAGCCGGTCACCTATCAAAAGCGCGATCCACAAACGATCGACTTCAAAGGCTATCTGCCGGATTACCACTGACAACTCGTTGAAGCGAACCTGCATCTTTACCGCCACGAACATGAAGACCACCGATAGTCGCGCGGAGTTCACGCAGAGGTCCACCATAGGAGCGGACCGCTGGGTTTCTCTGTGCACGATCTTAGGTCTGATTTGCCTGGGCTTGGCCGGTTCGTGCGGCGGTGCGGCGGCAGCCACGGTCGGCGAGCCGACTCCCGGCCTTACCAAAGCAAGTCAGGATAGGTTTGCGATCGGAACGGGATTGGCGTCGGCCATGCAAAGCAAGCCTGCCCACTTGGAGTTTTGGAGCGATTCCGGCCAGATTTCTGCTACCAACGCCCGCTATTCTTCATGGACCAAAGTGAAGCGAGGCTTCCTGGGCCAAGTGACCGTGGGTGGACCAGGCGGGTCGTGCTTTGCTGTCGAAGACCGGTGGACCCAGGATGGAGAGGTGCTGCGACTGGTGCGGCAGGTGAAAGTCGCGGGTAATGCGCCTGGAGGATTCCTCTCCGGCGTCACTTTCGATTTTGTCCGAGCGTCAAGTTGGTCCGAGGCGGATTGGTTTGTCCCCGGGATGATCTATGGCGGGTTTGCCTCCCTGGCCGATACAGCAATTGGAGGCCGGGCACATTACCGAGCGGGGGAGTTTACGGTGCGCATTCGGGAGGACCGAATGCCGGCGCCAATGGTGTTGGCGCATTTTGGCGATGGCACGTCCTTCGCGGTGCTCGATCCCAGGCCGCGCGGGGATACCACCGCCGCGGACTCGCTGGACACGAAGGCGGTGCCGATGGTGGACGAACGGTTTCAGTTCGGCGCTATCGGAGCGCAGGAGCACGAGGGTAAACTATCCATCGGCCACTGGTTCCCTGGCACCGAGGGCGAGGTGACCTACGCCGGCAACACCTATCCCGGCGGCCAATTGCACCTGTGGCGGAGGCGATATCACCCCATCAAAGATGGGTTGATCCAGAACTACGAGGTCGCGTTTCGGTTCGCTGGCAACGAGTCTTTTCCACAAAGTTATTCCACCGCCTGGCGTTGGGCTTGGGAGACACTCAAGCCGGCTGTGATGCCGCAGGACATTGCGACGGCCCGCGCCAGCATCGTCGATGTGCTCGCACGTTGTACTATTGAGAAGGATGGACGGACCGGGATCCCTAATTACCTGGACTCGGTGAGCAAAGACCTCACCCGGGCCGATGACAAGGCAGTCATGGGTTTCACGGGCAAGAATCTCGAAGCTGCCCACTACATGTTGGCAGAGGCGGCAATGGGGGCCGGACCGAGGTCCGAAGAACTGCGCCGCAAAGGTGAGGCGATCATCGCTTCCTTCTTAAGGCTCAAGATGGCACCGCCGGAGGGCGAAGGATTCAGCCTTAAGGACGGCCATCCCGTTTGTGCCCTGGGGGACAACACGATTTACCTGCGTTCTTTCGGCGACGATATCAAAGCTCTGCTGCGGGCTTATCAACTGGAGAAAAAGTGGGGACGCAACCATCCGGAGTGGCTGCAGTGGTGCCGGACATTTGGTGACTGGCTTCTGACCCAGCAGCAACCGGCGGGTGGTTTCCCGCGGAGTTGGAGACCTGGCACAGGGGAGGTGCTTTCAGCGTCTCCTAACTCGAGCTTTAATGCCATTCCACTGTTGGTTCAGTTGTCTCAACTTACCGGGGACGGAACATACCTGAGCGGCGCTACGCGAGCGGCCGATTTCTGTTGGGCCAACGGCCAGGATCAAGGAAAATTTGTCGGCGGCACGATCGACAATCCCGATGTGCTGGACAAGGAGGCAGCCACGCTCTCCCTGGAGGCATATCTCGCGCTCTATGAAACCACGCGCAACGCCAAGTGGTTGGCCCGCGCCCAGGCTGCGGCCAATTACGCGGAGACTTGGATCTACTGCTGGAACGTGCCGATGCCGCCGGACGACGACGATACGAAGCTGCACTGGAAGCGCGGGGTATCCACCGTGGGCGTGCAACTCATCGCCTCCGGCCATTCTCTCGTGGACGACTACATGAGTTTTGACGCCGATGAGTTTGCCAAGCTCTATGAATACACCGGGGACGCGCACTACCTGGCGGTAGCACGCATTCTCCTGCACAACACCAAAAGCATGCTCGCGCTGCCCGGAAGGCTATTCGACCTCGGCGAACCCGGCTGGCAGCAGGAGCACTGGAGTCTCGCGCCTCGACGTGGTTATGGACTGCATCGCGGCTGGCTGCCTTGGGTGGCGACCAGCCAGTTGAATGGGATCTTCGGCGTGCTGGAGCTGGAGCCATCCCTTAGAAACCAGATCCTCAATCCCAACACACCCCGGTAAATCGCTGAATCGCACTATGAGATCATCGCTGTTCAGCCGAGCCCTTCTGTTTGTTTTTTCCCTTGCGATCGCCCTTGGCGCCGGAGTTGAGCCGAAGATCCTCACCATTGTCGTCGACGGCCACAGTCCGGGCCGAGTCTTCGACGGTGTTGGAGTTGCGAGCGGAGGGGGTTGCGTAGCACGCCTGCTCATCAATTATCCCGAACCCCAGCGCAGCCAAATCCTCGACTTCCTCTTCAAACCGAACTACGGCGCCTCGGTCCAGTCGTTGAAGGTGGAGATCGGTGGCGACGGCAACTCCACGGAAGGTTCGGAGCCGAGCCACATGCACTCGCCCGGTGACGAAAACTACAACCGTGGCTTCGAATGGTGGGTGATGAAGGAGGCCAAAAGGCGCAATCCCAGGATCACTCTGCACGCGTTGGCATGGGACTTTCCGGGTTGGCTGAAGGAAGCCAACTCCCAGGCCACCGCAGATTACCTGGTGAAGTGGTTGCTCGGCACCAGGCGTGAGCATGGACTCGACATCGACACGATTGGGATCTGGAACGAAACCAAGATGGACTACGCATTCATCAAGACCCTGAAGCGAGCCCTCACCGCGAACGGGCTAAAGACAAAAATCATCGCCGACGATCTGGTGAACACCTGGGCGATTGTCGATGCGATGGGCAAGGACAAGGAATTGGCGGACGCCATCGACATTGTCGCGACCCATTACGTGCGATTCAAGAGCACCGACGCGGCCCGTAATATAGGCAAGCCGATCTGGTCGAGTGAAGAAGGTCCGTGGAACGACGCTTGGGGCAGCGCGGGCGACCAAGGCGGACCTTACGCGGAGGCGCTCAATCGCAACTACATCGACGGCCGGATGACCTCCACGATGTTCTGGTGCCTGGTAACCGCCTATTATGACATCCTGGACATTCCCTATGCGGGACTGCTCCGGGCAGACACGCCCTGGTCCGGTCGCTACGAACTAAAATCGCCGCTCTGGGTAGTGGCCCACACCACGCAGTTCGCCAAGCCGGGCTGGCAATACCTCGACTCCGCCTGCCTCCACCTGCCGCGAGGAGGGAGCTGCGTCGCGCTCAAGCGTGACCGCGATTACAGCGTGATCCTCGAGACCCTCGCTGCCCGCGAGGCGCAGGAGGTGCAATTCTCCATGAAAGGCGGACTTTCCACGGGCCGCGTGCACATCTGGCGCAGCAATCCCTCGCAATGGTTCGAGCGCATCCAGACGATCCATCCCCGTGATGGACTTTTCAAACTGCAACTGGAACCCAACAGCGTCTATTCCATCACGACCACCTCCGGTCAGCGGAAGGGTTCCGTCAGGCCCACTCCAACCCGCTCGTTCGCGCTGCCGTACCGGGACACCTTCGAGCGATACCCGCTGGGTTGTACCACCCCCAACTATTTCATCGAGCAGAACGGCTCGTATGAAGTTGTCAAAGCAGGTGGCGGTCGAAAGGGCCGAGCGCTGCGGCAGGTGATGAATCAGTCCCCCATCGTCTGGACTTATGGCCACACGGCTCACCTGCTGGGCACGGCGAGCATCATTGGCGACAAAACCTGGAGCAACTACCGGGTCACCGCCGATGTGTTTCTCGAGGAGCCCGGCTATGCCAGCGTGCTGGGTCGGATTTCCCGCTGCACCTTGGATGGTGCCATCAGTGGCTACCAACTGCGGCTCTATGACTCTGGCCAATGGGAGCTGCGAGAAGACACGGACAAAGGAGTGGTCGCTTCCGGAATGGTATCCTGCGGGCTCAACACCTGGCACCGCCTCGATCTCTCCTTCAACGAGGATCTTATCACCACCACCATTGATCGGAAGGTTGTCAGTGAAAACAGACACACCCACTTCAACCGCGGGATGGCCGGCATCGGCAACGGCTACAACCTCGGTCAATACGCCGACTTCCAAATTGCACCCTTGCCCGGCGTGCCGTTGTCGTCCACCAACCAGGTTTTGGCCGCCGGTCCGCCTGCCGCACCTACGCTTTTCGTGCCCTCGCCGGCCAACCAGGCAGTACGGCTGAGTTGGACGCCCGTAGATGGCGCAACGGCTTATGCCATCAAGTTTGGGACCGAGGCGGATCATTACCCAAGCCGTGTGGAGGTCGGGGCGCTGACGGCTTACACAATCACCACCCTAACCAACGGCAAGGAATACCATTTCGTGGTCGTCGCCTCCAATGAGAAGGGAGAGAGCAAGGCCTCCAATTCGATGAACGCCGTGCCGACGCCATGAGCGAGATGAGCGATAAGGCAACCAACCCCCAGCCTCAAAGGCTGAAGCGCGTTCTGAATCTGCGCGACTTGCTGGTCTATGGCATGGTCATCATGCAGGTCGTGGCGCCCATCCCGATCTTCGGGTTGCTCGAACAGCGTTCCAACAACCACGCCGTCACCACGATTTTAGTGGCGATGCTGGCAATGATCATCACTGCGGTCAGTTACGGTCGCATGGCCATCCTGTATCCCATGGCCGGCTCGGCCTACACCTATGTCGGCAGGGCTTTGAATCCGCATCTGGGTTTTCTGGCCGGTTGGTGCATGTTTCTCGATTACCTGGTGATCCCGCTGATCAGCGCCATCATCCCGGCGCTGGCGATCCAGCGGCTGTTGCCATCTGTGCCGCTGCCGGTCCTGACCTTCTTGATCGTGGCGGCGATGACGGGGCTGAACCTGCGTGGCATCCGCGCCACGCTTCACGCGAACATGGCTCTGCTAATCGTGGCCAGCCTTGCCGTGGGCGTGTTCCTGATCCTGGCGGCTCGCTACCTATTTCTCAAAGCCGGGTGGAGCGGCCTGCTGTCGTTGTCGCCCATGTACGATCCGGCGACGTTCAAGGTTGGCACCGTGCTGGGGGGTATTTCACTGGCGGCGATGAACTACATCGGTTTCGACGGATTAACGACGCTGGCTGAAGATTCGGTGAATCCGAAACGCGACATGGTCTTGTCCACGGTGCTGGTGGTGGTGATCACGGGTATCCTGAGCGCAGCGGAACTTTACTTTCTGCACCTCGTGCTGCCGGACTGGCGCTCCGCCGATGTGAACACCTCGTATCTCGACGTGATGCGCACGGTGGGCGGGCCGGTCTTGTTTACGACTTTCCTGGTGGTGATGAGCGTCAGCCAGTTTGGCTCCGGCTTCAGCGTGCAGGTGAACGCTGCGCGGTTGCTCTACGGCATGGGCCGCGACAATGTCCTGCCGCGGGCGCTCTTCGGGTATCTGAGTCCGACCCGGCAAAACCCGTCGCGCAACATCATAATCGTGGGGGCTTTGGCCTTCCTGGGCACGGTTTTCGTTCCCTTCGACCAGGCCTGCGATCTGCTCAATTTCGGAGCCTTTATCGGTTTCATGGGGGTCAATCTCGCCATTCCCTGGAGCTACTATTTCCGAGCACCAGAGTGGCACCGCCGGGACCTAATGTGGGATGTCCTGCTCCCCGCGAGTGGCTTCATCATGTGCCTGCTGTTTTGGATCGGTTTGCCCAACCGCGCCAAGATTGTGGGTGGCCTGTGGCTGCTGGTGGGCATAGCATATTCCGCCTACAAGACGCGCGGCTTTCGCACTCGCCCGCTGCTGTTTGATTTTCAGGAGGAGTGACTAAACAATCACCGCCAATCACCAAAACACCGTATGCCATTATACGAATCCAAGAAGAACGCCGAAAACCGCATCGACCTTAAACCTGAGTGGCGGGATGCCATTGTCATCGGGCCGGACGCCGTGGTCAAAGCCATCATCCACCTCCTCGCCGCGAAACGAGGTCTGGGAAAGCCGCTCCGGGTCGCTTTCGACGGTTGGTATGGAATTGACTGGTCGTCGTTGCTGACCGCGTTGGAGCTGTCGGCCGCGGCAGCAAGGCTACGGATTTCCTTTCGCTCGATCTTGGACGCCTTCAAACCCCGGGAGGAAATTGCCGCCTACAAACGCACTTTCACCGAGACGGATGATCCGGGTTTTGGCGTCGTCAACACCGACGGTCATATCATTGACCTGCTGTCCGCACCGAGGCTCGTGGCTTTGCGGGCCGAACTCGCCGCGCCCGCCGGTGTAGACGCCGTCATCGTTTATGGGCCGGGCGCTGCCATTCCAGAACTCAACGACAGCTACGATCTGCGCTTCTACTTCGACAAGACGCGTCAGCCGATTCTGTGGGAGATGTGGGATGGCAAATTGGTTCCCTTTGGCTGGGCCGAACCGAACCGCGATTACGGCTGGAAGGAGTATTACTACTGCGACTACTACCTCCTGGACCGCCAGAAAGAATTCCTGGTGCCGCGTATGGACTACTGGGTCGAAGGCATTGCCTTTGAAACGCTGAAACTGATGCCGCGCGCCGCTTACGATGGGTTGATGCAGACGCTGCTGCAGTATCCCATCAAGGAAGTGCCGATCTACCAGCCGGGTCCGTGGGGTGCGTATCGCTACAAGGATTTGTTCGAAGTGCCGGGACTAGAGTGCAACGCCTGGAATGAGCTGGCTGGCCCCGAACTGAGCATGTTGGTGGACGTCGGCCGGGAAGCGATGCTGAACCTGCCGACGATGAATCTGATGCAGTACGGCGACCAGTTTCTCGGCAAATACCTCACCGAAACTTATCCCCACTGGTTCCCCCTCGATGTGTGGCTGGACGACGGCTATTTCCCCAAGCCCACCGCCGCTGAACGCACGAGCATGCCTATCCACAACCATCCCGGCACCGACTACGTGAGACAGCATTTCAAAGAACCGTTGGGTCGTTACGAGACATATTACATCGCTGAGGCCTACGAGGGGGCAACCACCTGGATGGGCTTCAAGGACGACGCCGATTTGGAGGAGTGGGAGCGTCTGTGCCGCGCCTCGAAGAACCTCAAAGAAATTCCCAACTGGAAAGACTTCATCGCCCGCTGGGACACCAACGTGGGCGATCTTTTCCTCATCCCGCCCGGCACGACGCATGGGCACGGCGGAAACCAAATGGTTTTGGAGATGGACACCTGCCCCAGCATCGCGGCCACAGAATACTCATTTTTCCTCTACGACTTCGCGCGCCATTCCTGGGACGACAAGGCCAAGACAATGACCGGCAAGCCCTGCAAGATGCATCTCGACCACGGGTTTGACGCCGATAAATGGGTGCGTGAATCCTGGGTGGAAGATAATCTACGCGCCACGCCCAAAGTCATCAAATGGACGAGGGACTACATGTTCGACCGCTACTCATCCGATCCGCGGATATTCGGGGATTTTAGTGGCTGGGTTGGAGCAGAAAGGGAGAAAGCTTTTAGAGTGAAGGCTGTTGGGACGGTTTGATTTCATGCTGGGGCGTGGTGGTTGGAACTGAGATCAAACCGC
>Ga0182014_10002859_pt1 | contig 21288 bp, 21 predicted proteins | sample 612S2DmetaG_FD_120489 | JGI IMG/M metagenome (GOLD analysis project Ga0182014, IMG submission 120489) | Permafrost microbial communities from Stordalen Mire, Sweden - 612S2D metaG | ecosystem: Environmental > Terrestrial > Soil > Wetlands > Permafrost | place: Sweden: Stordalen | collected...
CAAGTATGCCAACGCGTCAGCTTTCGCTGAAAAAGTTCCTGACGAGTGCAGCCGCCCGTCGTATCGATATGTTGCCTGCCACCGCCCAGACGGGCGCTTACGAATCGACCCAAAATGCCTTCGTCCCGTCATCGCCTGACCCTGGCAATGAAGGTGAGGTCACTACGGTCACGGCTGACGGCAATCCCCTCAGTATTCGAACAACAGCAGGCGACTACGGCGAAAATTCGGTTTGTCTTCTGCTCGGTCATTACCATCGTCTCGTCATGGTATATGGCCGCTGTGACTTTTCCAATTCGCTCTGATGGAATCCGTGAACCACTCTCATAAGCGTCATGTTGTCGCCTCATCGTCTTGCCTCGACTCGCTGACCGGCAACCCACCGGTCAAGGTCAAGCTCCAAGAACCTCACCCTGGTTCCCGCAAGTTTTACGAAGGGGATGCGTCGTTCTTGGACGAGGCGTCGGATAAACCTTTCAGAGCATCCGAGGTGGCTAGCAGCCGCTGAGATGTCTAAAAGTGGCCGATTGACAGGTTCGAGATTGGATCGCTTGCGAAAGGCCGCAACTTGTTGCACATTTGGTTTATTGTCCACGAGACCGCTCGCGGAGGCTGCCCTGTTTAGCGAACGGTCGTTTGTCATTGCCAATCTTCCTTAACTACTCGATCACCAGGCCGGAAGCGATGCCGTCGTCGAGGACTTCGAGTTCGGCGTCAGTATTCGGGAGGTAGACGAACTCGGTCGGAGGGGGATTCACGTCTTGCCATTCGCCAACGAAACTCTCGACCATGTTGATTAGTTGCCTATCGTGCTCTATGTCGACGATCGGGTGTTCATCGAGGTACTGGCGGGCACTGTCGCTGAAGTCCAGTACCTCCTCCGCGTCCAACTGGCAGTCAGGATCAACCATCGTCAGTGCGCTCGTAATGAACAGTTCTACGACCGGATCGGTCGTGGCCACGGGATCACGGGAGTCGCCCGTTGCCCAGTCGTGGACAAACTGAACGACCAGCCCGAACGCTCCTTCTATTTCCCAGTCGGTAATCGGGTACTCCCTGAGGAATCTGCCTGCTGCGTCGCTTACCTCCAGCGTCTCTTCTGCGTCCCACTTGAAATCGGGATCAAGGATGTTCAACGCCAGTTCGATGAATTTCGTTGAGATCGCCACAGGTCCCTTTGCACTTGGTGCAGCGGGTGGTGCGGGTGAACTCAGTTGAACGGCTAGCCGCTGTACTACGTCTTCAACAAGGAGGGGCTCGTCCGTCCAACGCTCTGTCTCATTGTCCCAGCACAGCCCTTCGGGAAAGTGGACTTCCGTAGTGTCGCTATCGACGACGAACTTCTCAGATTCCGTCTCGTATGTCACAACTATTGAAATTCGTTTGGTCATTTCCCTCTCCCTTTCAATCGTCGAATTCGCGCCACACATCGGCTGGGGAACCCAATACTTCGAGTTCCGCCGCTAAGAGTGGCTGGTAGTTACTGGCTGGCGCGCCCTGCGGTGGAAGATCTATCGAAACAACGTGGATACGTCCGTCCGACGCTTCGGCGAACTCCCGGATACGCTCAAGCTCAACGAGGTCTTCCGTCCGACGCTCGCCGGTGCGGAGCATTATGTCCACGTCAACCGAACGCTCGACGGCCATTTCAATGCTGACGTCGTTCGCAACTTCGACTACAGGCTCTTCCACCTCGAATGTCTTCAACACCGCCGTCGCGGCCTTTTGGATACGCCCCGTGGATGCCTTGATGCCCTGCAGGGCCTCGGGAGCACCTCCGGCCCAGCCGGCCACGTACCCGAAGGAGTAGTCGCTGGTGTCCATGCCGAGCGCCGTGCAGATGACGTAGGCCGCAGACTCGGCTTCGAGCTCCTTCAGTCCTCGCGCCAACTCCTTTGTCGCCTCGACACCTGGATCGTGCAGGAGCGCGTGACCGATCTCGTGGGCCAGCGTCTTGGCCTGCTGGGCGTCCGAGTTGCTGCTCACTACCCGGATCCGGCCCTCCGAGTGGGACGTGTCGCCGTTCGCCCCGCTGTCGAGTGACTCCGGTCGCTCGACGCGAAAACCAATGCTTTCCGCGAACTCGGTCAGCTTGACGACCACGCCCTCGGGTGCGAGCCCCTCGAGCTTGCTCACGATGTCGGGCAGGTCCGGGCCTTCGGTCTGACTGATGTCGAACACGGGCACCAATTTGAAGCCGCGAATCTCGCTGGTCTTCTCACCCTCGGGCGCGTCGTCCTTCTTGTACGTCATCGGGGCCAGTATCCGCAAGGCCGACTCCTTTGCCAGCACCTGGTGGTCCAGGGCCTGCCAGGCGCGGTAGCCGGCCACTCGGGTGGCGTAGGGGTTCTGCAGCAGGATCAACATGACGTTGTTGGGGCTGTAGCGGTAGAACCTGCTCTGCACGTCGAGGTACTGCGTCCACTTCTCGCTGGTGGAGAGCTCGGCGATACCGACGCTGAGTCCTTCGAGTAGCCCTGAATAGTCGCGCACACGACCTCCTCGTGGTTGGTCGGGTTGGGTGGGCCGCGCTGAGAAGTTCGCTGAGGGGGCATCAGATAGGACGCCGTCCTGATCGAACGTGACCGGCAGTCCATTGGTTTCGACCTCGCGCTTCGCCACCTGGACATTCCACCTGTCGGCGACTGCGGCCTTCGCCTCTAGCAGTGAAATCTGCTCCTCCAACTCCGTGGCCTGGTCGGAACGCGACAGCGAGTCCTCGGCGCTCGCTGGATCGACCGGCGCAGAAATCCCGAGCGTGTGCAGGTACTCCGGGGTGAGCTCGTCGCTGATGAAGGCCCCGCGAACGAAGCGCTTGTCGTAGATCGCCCCTCGTAGGTCGGTGCCAGTCAGGCTGGCATCGAGCGTGACGGCACCGCGCAGATTCGCCCCTCGTAGGTCGGCGCCGATCACGTTCGCCCCGCTGAGGTCGGCGAAGGACAGGTTGCAGCCCGTCAGGTTCGCGAAGGTGAGAGCCGCGCCGCGCAGATTGGCGTAGGACAGATCGAGTCCCGCGAGGTCCACACCGGAGAGATCGGCGTTAGAGAGGTTCGCGCCGTAGCCGATGAGCTGCGGCGTTCCATTGACGACGAAGATCCGGTACTCGCGACTGCGACCGTCCACCGAGAAGGTGACCACGTCGTTCACGGTCGCGGTCCCCTTGCGAACACTTCGGTCTCGACGCCACGGAATGAGTCCTCGAGAGGACAGGTGACGCTCGCGTCTACAACTCGCAGTGCGGTGAACGTTATTGCTACGGCCATGCCGCTCTTTCGCTCTCGTCGGGCAGTGCATCTCACTGACCCAACGCAACGGTCGCGGCCCGGCGACGTCGTCGCGCAATATCTTCCGCAACGAACTCCTCGTAGGGTTCACCTTGCGCGTACTCGGCTCCGTGGCCGCAGCGCAGGTCCGCGGTGAACTCACGCAGCAGCGCCGTGATGTCGCGCAGCGCGCGGTGCCAGTCCGTCCCCGACGATCCCGGCGAGCCTTTTTCGTAGGCAACACGTTCGTGGTCCTTCAGCGCCTGCAACGCCACAACCAGCGACTCGTGCTCGTACCAGCACGCCGGAACTACGTAGCTGTCGAGGCCCTGGTAGCGCACCCGCAGCGCGTCGACCCACTCAGCCAACAGGGGCCACTCGCGCTGAGCGTCCAGTGGGCCGAGGCTCGGCCAGTGGACGGGAGGCGTCGCCTCGACGCGGTCGGGGTTCTGGCGCGGCGCCCGCTGGCGCTGCTCTTGGAGGCGCCGCGCGATGTCGAGGTGCGGGGTCTCGGTGGCCAACGCGCTGGACCTCGCGACGTCTGCTTGGCGATCACGCACAGATGCCCCCATTCAAGGGTGCTGCGTCGTGCAACGCCCCGGTGCGCAGCGACTCCTCCACCGCGCTCCGCTCGACCTTGAGCTGCCTGGCGTCGACCCGCGCCGTCCAGGGCCGAAGCGTCAGCATGATGGGCTTAGCCGCGCGCAACATCAAGAGTCCATGTCCCACCTTGATCAGACGGATCATGCTCGGATCCAGGATGGAGCGTTGGCGCGTCGACTGCGAGACGTTGCGACCACCACCCGCCTGGTGCGTGGTCGAGAACTCCTGCGCGTCGCGCTCCCCAATGAGATGGGCGATGTCGCGCAGGTCGCTCGCGTTGCTCGAGCCGCCGAGGACGACCTTCGCGATGGCCGAGTCCCAGATTGCCTGCGCCTGCTCGTGGCCCCAGCGATCGCGGGCCTGGGCGAGGGACTGCAGCACCGCGACCGTCGAGATGCCGGTGCCCCCGCCCTCGCTCATCAACGCACCGAGCGACGGGAGCGGATAGTTCGCCGCCTCGTCCAGGATCAAGGAAACCGGCGGGTCCAGCCGAGCGCCGGCAGAGGCGCTGGCGAGCTGGCGCGCGGTCTCGACCACGTCCTCGATCAACGCCGACACGAAGTTCGCGGTCGCCGACGCGCCCGCGCTGGTGCCCAACAGGTAGAGCGTCCCGTTCTCGCGCAGGAACCTGTCAGGACGGAACTCCGCGCCCAGTGCCGGCGTGAGCTGCTCGATGACGCGGGGACTCGCGAGCGGCGCGAACACCGCAGCGACCACCGACCAGATGTTCGCGCGCTGGCGGGGCTCGAGCCCGACGACCGATCCCAGTGACTTGGCCCACAGCGGCGTCGCCGCGGTCGAGGTTCTGAGCAGCTCCACCGCCTCCTTCGCCTCGTCGGGAGAGAGGCTCCAGCGGTAGAGATCGCTCACGCTGCGCCCGGTAACCGCCGCGGCGTGCAGGAGACAGCGCACCACCACCTCGGTCTGCTGCTGCCAGAAGTTCGCGTCCCGGACCCCGCCCGCCGCGCCGGCGCAGAGCGCGCTCGCGCGCATCATGGCCGTCTGGGGGTGCTCGCAACCTCTGATCGGCGACCAGCGCAGACCGCCCGACACGCCCAGGGCGAGTCCCTGGGGGTCGAAGACCCCCACCGGACCACGCCTGGCGCGCGCGGTCATGGTCGCCGCCAGGTTGTCGGGCCGGGTGCTGGTCGTGACCACGGCGCCTGGCGCGTCGAGGATGAAGGGGATGACCAGGTTGTAGCCCTTGCCCGACCTTGGTGGCCCGAGGATGACCATCGAGTCCTCGACGCTGGCGTAGCAGTCGACGTGGCGGCTTGTGCCGAGAAAAAACCCGAGATCGTTCGCGGTGGGTCTGGACAGCGACGGCCGCAGGACCCGCCCTCGGGCCAGTAGGTGCTTCGCCCCCGCCGCCACGATCACCTCGTGACGGTCGGCGAGGCCTTCCGCCCGCGTCGGATCGTCGACGCGACTGCGCTCCTCGCGCCGCAGGTACCGCACGGCGAGCGCAACCGCAACGCCGCCGACGATGGCGACCATCGCCGAGGTGGTCCAGTACAGCCACGCGGGACCGACCGGCACCTTCCACGCGAGCGAGGGATCGCCTGAGTGCGCAAAGGCCGTGATCGTTCCCCCGACGTGGTGCACCGGCAAGCCGTGGCCGGAGAGGAGTGCGCTCAGCAGTCCCCCGCCGGCCAGGAGAAGGAACACGACGAAGACACCGGCGACCGCGTAGAGAAATGCGTCGTCGCCACCGCGTCGAGCGCTATTCATGGCTGCACCTCCAAGTTCGCGCTGATAGAGGCTTCAGAATTCCTGAACTCACGGGGGTTAATCTCCATCCTCTGATTTGTATCGAACAGGGCCAGCTCGCCCGGCGTGCAGACGTGGCGAACGACGAAGGACCGCTCACCAATGCGCCAGAGCCCCTCGCCGCGAGCCAGGCTGGAGAGTTGATCGACTTCGGTGGAGGACAGCCCGAGCGCGGCGCCGGTCTTGGCATCCTCGCCCCGCTCCTGGGCGTAGATGATCTTGGTCGAGCAGTCCGCCAGCAGGCCCAGTGCCAGGTTGCGCGCCTCGGAGTCCCGCTCGCCCACGGCGTCGAGGTCGCTCAGGCGGTGGATCACCATGAGGTTCGCAATCCCCAGCGCCCGGCTGAGCTTCCACTGTGACTGCATGCGCGCGAGCAGCGCCGGCTGCTTCAGCACTCGCCACGCCTCGTCGTAGATCACCCAGCGTTGTCCGCCCGAGGGGTCCTGCAGTGCCGCCTCCATCCACGAGCTCGCGCACGTCATCACGAGGCCGATCTTCGCGTCCGAGCCCGCAATGCGACTGAGGTCCAAGCTCACCATGGGCAGGTCCGCGTCGAAGCGCACCGTGGACGGCCCGTCGAACAGACCGCCGAGGTCACCGCCGACCAGCCGGTTGACCGCGTGGCCCACTTCGCGCCCGTCGTCGAGCAACTGCGCGCGACTCGAACCCACGACGTCGCCCGTCGGGTCGAACATCGCCGACACCACGTGAGGAAGGACAGGCACGGCGTTGGAGCGAACCGCCTCGTCGAGGGCCGCGTAGAGCGCGGTCGACTCGACCGGCGCCATGGGCCGGCCCAATGCCGCTTCGGTGATCGAACGCAGCAGGTCACGGCGGCGCTCTCGCACCATCTGCGCCCACGCCGCATCAGACACTGCGGCCCGAATGCCGTCGGGGTTCGTCAGGTACGTGGGCCGCGGACCCTCGTCGAGTGGGTTGAGCCGCGCCATGGTCCCGCCGCCGAGCTCGATGGCCTGGCCGCCGACGCTGCGACTCACGGCAGTCCACTCCCCCTTCGGGTCGCCGGGCACATAGCACTTGCGCCCGAAGGCGGTCGAGCGCGTCGCGATGGCCTTGGCGAGCGTGGACTTGCCTTTTCCCACCACGCCGGCGAGCAGGCAGTTGGGGTTGGTGAGGATCCCCAACTGGTAGAGCACCCAGGGGTCGTAGACGAAGCCCGCGCCACTCCACGCATCCTGGCCGATCAGGATCCCCTGACTGCCCAGTCCGCTCTCGGCGAGGAACGGGTAGGCGCCCGCCAGGACCTCGCTCGTCCCCCGGTGCGGCTCCACCTTGAGCGGCCGGTAGGTGCGCAGCGCGTCGGCGCCACTCTCGCCGCTCCTCGGCAGGTACGCCGCCGCCAGCGCATCCTCGCGCAATTGGCGACGGGCCCGACTGGCGGACTCGCGGCGCGCCACGTGTTCGGCCCCAGAGATCAGGGCGGCGGCGCGCGCCTGCGAACGCTTGACGCTCCGCGGCGCGCGGGCTTCGCCGTACAGCGCACCGCCGAGGGACTTCCCCCCGTCGAGGATCGCCCCTACTGGCCCGGTGGATACCGCGTGGGGTGTAAACGAGTGTACGAACGGAGGAAACGGTGGCAGCACCACTTGCGCTCGAGTGTCAACAGACTGCCTCTCTCGTCTCACCACGTCACTTCCTCACCATCTCGAAGACGCTTCGCACGAATGGTGGGTGCACCAACGCCACGACCAGCAGCACATCGAGGACCCCCACGGCGACAACCCCGAGCGTCCGCCAGAACCCGCGCCGTGTCGATGAGCGACGAGTTCCCTTTGCGTTGCGCGGTTGTCCTGCTCGCCTCGGGGGAAGTTCGGGCAGCACGCGCTATCCCTCGCCCAACGCGAGTCGCGCGGCCACCGCGGCGGCGGCGCGCAGATGCGCGACCGCCGTCTCGGGTCGCAGCTGCTCGGGCACAATCAGGTCGCCCAGGGCCAGGTGATCGTCGCTGCCCACGAGATAGACCCCGCCGCCGCAGACGGCGCGCAGCCATTCGGTCATCGCCGTGAGGTCCGCTCGTCCGCGACGTGAGTCCTCGTGGAGTTGGCGACCGGGCGCGACGACGACCACCGCCCCCTCCACCAGTGGGGAGAACCGGCCGTCGGACACGGCCGACCAGCAGTCGGGATCGGGCCGGTAGCTGAGCGCCTGCCCGGCCAGGGCGCTCACCATCTCGATAGTCATCTCCAACGAGTCCTGCGCCAGCTCCGTCGCCAAGACCAGGGTGCTCGCGTTCGCGAGCGCCGCGACGCCGACTGGTCCGTTGGCCGACACACCTATGTCGGAGACGACGATCTGAGCGGCGCGGCGAAGCAGCGCCAGTCCAGCCCCGAACTCCACGCCGGTGAGACTCTCGACCTCGGCCGGGTTCGGCGTCAGGCACCTGAACACCCGCAGCCCGGCGACCACGTCGACATAAGGCGCCAGGGCGGACCACTCCGGAAGAACGTCCCCGACGAGCGAACGCGCGCAAAGATCTCCGAACGACCGCGTCGGGCGGTCCGCGGGCGACACCAAGCGACGACGGAGCGTTCCCAGGTGGGTGTTCGCGTCCACGACCGCGACGATCTCACTTCGCAGACTCGCCAGGTTGAGGCCGAGCAGCGCCGCCGTGGTGGTCTTGGCGGTGCCGCCCTTCGGGCCTGCGACCACGACGTGGTGCGAACCGGGCGCCCGGGCCAACAACGGCGTGGCGATCATCGCCCGCAGCCACTCGGCCTCAGTCTTAAGTGACGAATCTCTGCGGCGTGACACGTGGCTCTGACCTTTCTCTTTAGAAGACACTGCGACCGAGGGGCAGCGCGCCCACGACGAAGCCCTGAGACTGGCGTCCGTAGAGGACGCGGGTCTCGCAACCCGACTGGCCGGCGGAGCGCTCGATCAGTGCCACTGCTTGCGTGAGCCCTTCCTCGCTGCTCGCCGTGACCGTGACGAACCCGCTGAACTCGACGTCGGCGTGGCCACCGATTAGGGCCTGCTCGCGCTTCAGCAGATCGTTGTACTCCTGCACGTCCGAGAGGTCCTGCACCTGGCCGACCTTCGCCTTGTGCCCGGCGTCGGTGATGGCTTCGGTCTTCTCCTTGCGCAGTTCCCGCAGCGCCTCCGCCGTTCCCAACGGTCGCGCGAGCAGGGACAACGACTTACGGATGTCGGGAGCGAAGATGAGCGCGTGCAGGAAGTGCGGGGCCACGTCGATCCGGGGCCACTCACTGATCCAGAGCACCGTCGAGTAACCCGAGTCGTGACGCAGGTACGACCAGTGCTCCGAGAGGGCCACCGGGCCGGCTGAGACGAGCGTGGCCCCGGAGCTCGTGGCGTCGAGCTCGGACGCTGGATCGTAGGCCTGACGGATCATGGCGGCGATCTGCGCTTCGCCCAGCCAGCCTTCGAAGCGAAGGTCGGCCGCGCGCAGCCCCTGCTCGAGGACTGCCATGTCGATTCTCAATGCCTCCGCCGCGCCCTTCACCCCGCGCCCGGCGCCTCGAATAGCCGCTGCGGCCTTCTTCATGTCGAGAGTGAGCGTGATGGTCGTGCGGTGCGTGGACGAACCGAACGACGACTGGGCGAGCAACGATCGGTATTCAGTGTTGGACCAGTCGTCTTGGTGCGTCCCGTGCTCTTCGTACCACTGGGCGACCTTGGTGCCGGGGTCGGGGATCGTCGACTCCAGTACCTGCAGGACCGCGCAGGTGCTGGTCTGGGCGAGGGACGCGATCACGCGCCCCCAACTCGACACCCGACTCGCCTGGTTCTCCGGGGCCAGCAGCACGTACGCCGGATGCGACACCGCGAGGACCGCCGACAGGGTCTGTCGGTGCGGGTCGTGCAACAGGCACGAACCTGAGTCGGGATCGTTGTAGAAGCGCAGCGGCGCCGCGTCGCCCGGCAGGGCCATCGTGCCAGCGGGCCGGGGGGTGCCCACCCTCACACGGTAGGTCGTCTGCTTCGCCGAGACTCGCGCCGACCAGTGCAGCACTGAAGGCATCCACTCCACGAGTGGCTTTCCCGCGCGAGTAATGAACGCGGCTGCCAAGAGCACAGCGCAGGTGGGTCCCACCACAAGGAGGCCCATCCCACCGCCGATGAGCAGGCCCGCCAGCAGGACGGTTGCCGCCAGACCAATAGCGACGCAGCGCGGGGCCGAGAACCCGAGGATCAGACCGCGCGTGGAGCGCCGGGCGAATCGCACGGTTGGCGGTCCAGAGAAAGCAGTGGTGGTCACCGGTTGTCCTGGCGCGGTTGGGGAGGACTGGACAGAAACGGCGGTGGCGTTACGGACTGAACGGTCGATGCGGCCGCTGGTGCTGCGGGCGGGGTCGATAAGTGTGGCGGAGTTTGGTCCGCCAAAGGAGCGATGGGCGTCGCGTGGGGCGTCGGCGCGACGCTCGGCCGTTTCGACTCCGAGCGTCGCGGCTGGCCTGCCACGCTGGCTTCACGCGGAGAGGCTATGGAATCCCCGGCTCCGCCAACCGCTGGCCCTCCGGTCGTCGCCGCCTGTTCGACTCCTCGCGCCCCCGCGTGAACTCCTCTTCCCGCAGTCGCGGCGACGGACGCGGCGAGCATTGCGGCACCGGTTGCGTCGCCAGTTGCGGCACCGGCGCCGGCGGACGCGCCCGCTCTCGGTGGTGCACTCTCGCTGCCTTTCAGGGGGCCAAGCCCCGAGCTGGGTGGGGGCGCCACTGATCCCGAGCGGTTACCCGCGAGCATCATCGACGAATACTTCATCTGCGCCATCTTCTGAGGAGCACCCACCACCGCCGACGCTCCCGAACTGGCGTGGCTGGCCGACGCCGACATGGTGGCGACGTGGTCGCCGGTGAAGTGCACGATTCGAAGCGCCATCCACGGCGACAGTCCCGCGACGAGCAGGATCAGCAATCCGGTAATCTCGTCGGTGATTGCCGTCAGCGGCGTGGCTCCGGCCGGTGAGCCCATGCCCCCGAGGACGCCGAACCCGATGACGAAAATGATGATCAGGATCAGCTTGGAGAAGACCAGCGCGAGCATGGCCTCGAGCCACTTGCGCACCCAGCCCCGTGAGAGGTCGGCGACGCCCCCCGCGAAGGCGATTGGCGCGAAGATCGCGGTGATGATGATCAGCATCTTGCGGATCACGAGCGCGAACCACACGATCGCCACCGCGCAGATGGCCACCAGCGAGAGGATCAGAATCGTGGGCGGGCTCGCAATGGCCGCCGTGAACACGGTGCCGGCGATGATCTTGGTGCCGAGCGTCGCGACGGTGCCGCCGGTCGCGACCTTGACCACGCCCGCGCAGAGCTGGTCGACCGCGCCCAGGAGCACGTCGAGGCTCGCGAGGGTGATCGCGCAGCCCACGGTAGCGATGACGAGACCGCGCAGCGCGCGGCCCACGCCGCCCGCGTCGCGCCGAAGAGCCGACGCCGCCATCTGGATGACGAACAGCCCCAGGCACACCACGGTGGCAATCGAGGCGACGATGCCCAGGTCGAGCTCGAAGTTAGCGCCGCCGAGTGAGATCGCCGATGACGTCGACATCTGCTGCCACAGCCAGTTGATCGCAGAGTCGGCGGTGTTCCCGAAGGCTGACGCCACGCTGGAGAAAACCGACGTCGTGACGGTGGAGCCTAACCTGCCGATCGAATCAGCCACGGCACAGATGGGGTTAAGGGAATTGCACGACACCTACTGCACCGTCCAGTAGTCCACAGCCACCGCGCCGTAGCCGGGGTGCAGCGATGCTCCCCCGAGGGTGAGCCCGAAGGAGATCGACTCCACTGTCGGAGTGTGACCGTATGCCGTCACGATGAGTGTCCCCGAGACGTCGTAGATGACCATGAGCGGATCGACCGGCACCCAGCCGGCGCTGAGGATCTGCGTCCACGCGGGGTTGACCGATATCACGAGGCCGTTCACGCGCCAAACGGTCTGAGACTTGGCCAACGCCGACCACCGAGTGGCCGGTGGCAGCACCGCCGGACTCGTCGTGAGCGAAGCGGCGAGAGCCTTCACTGAGAGCGCCGTCGGCAGACTCGTCAAGGTGTAGGGCGCGTTGTTGTAGCCAGCCCAGGCGAGCAGTTCATTCCGTGTTGAGGCGGCGAAATCGATATCCAAGAGTTCCTGGGTGAAAGCCAGTGCGTACATCGAAGGCGACGACGAGTCCGCGGGGTCGATCGGCGGAAACGCCGAACTGGTGGCCGGCGCCGGGAATCTCGCCGTCTCTAGTGCCGCCAATGCCTGCGAGTCCAAGTTCTGGCTCATCGCTTGATTCACCGTTCGCTCAACCGCCGTCTGGGGTGGGCTCATCCGCAGCGGGTGGTACGTGGATGGCGCAATTCCCGCAGCCGCGAGGTTGGTCCGCACCGTCGCTCCCCTAGGCGGTGCCGGCGACGAACCCATCAGTGCGATCAGCGACACCACGATCACCACGGCCACCAGCACCGCAGCCACCAACTTCGCGCGCGCAGAACCGAAGAGGTCTCTCATCAGCTAAGGCTCGAGCCGAGGTTGTAGAAGGTGTTGATCAGCAGGTCGGAGCCGCCGATCAGCAGAGCGGCGGCGAGGCACACGAGGAGCCCCATCTTTCCCTTGCTCGACCACTGCGGGTTGGCGCTGTGGTGCCCGATCGCCATCACGATCGCGCACCCCACGAACCCGGCGAGCGAAAGCACGAGGCCGAAGGCCATGAGCGAACCCACGAGCGTCGACAGCGTGGCGAGGCCCGGAATCGCGGTGCTGTTCGGCTTGACGTTGACACCGCTGGCCACAAGTCTCACCGCTTCAAGTTGTGTATTCATTACTGCTCCTTTGTTTGGGTTGACCTTCTCTTTCGGCGCTTTCCGCCGACACTTTGGTGCACCTAGCCCACGTGACGAATCCCCGAGAGTCCGCCGCTGACGAAGTACGAGTACGGCTGAACAATGACGCCGTATTGCACGTCGACCGCCGACTCCACGAGTCCGTCGCCGAGGTAGATCCCGACGTGACCGGGGTTCGCGATGGTGCCGTCGCTGCCGGGCACGAGGACCAGATCCCCCGGTGAGATGTCCGCGTAGGAGGCGACGGCGGTTCCCTCTTTGACCTGATCGCCGGTGTAGTGCAACAAGGTCACGCCGGCCTGCGCCCAAGCCATCATGGTGAGCCCCGAACAGTCGAACGCGGCGGGGCCGGGGCCGCCCCAGAGGTACGGCTTGCCGAGCTGGGCCAGGGCGTAGAAGATCGCGACCGTCTCTGGGGCAGTCGCACTGGCCGGGAGAACGTAGTTCTCTGGCAGGCCGTCGTTAACGACAGGAGAAGTCGGCAACGTCAAAGAAGCCGAAGCACCACAGTTCGGATTTGGAGGCAGTGACGTGGTGGTGGTCGAATACGTCGAGCCGACCTTGACTGGAGACTTGAACGCAGACATGGCGCAGGCTGCCGCCTGGGCCGTCCCACCCACGGTGCTGAACAGGAGGACTAAACCCAGTAGGGCTAATCCGAAGCAGATAAATGGTGCCACGACGAGGAATACAATTTTCTTCACGATCGTGCTGATCGATCGGCAATTACGTTCCGTCGCCGCTGAGCTCTCCATGGATACGGAGGGTCCTGCACCAGCGCGGCGCCGTTTGACACCGACGCTTCCGTGTCGTCGTCCACCCTCACTTCACGACGTCGGCCGTGTCGCAACGACTTCGCTGAAGCGACCAATGTGACGTTAGTTCCGCGTCTTGAAGCAATCCAGGACGACCGGGAAGAAATGATGCGCTCCAAGCACTTGAGGCCGGCCGCGTTGCGACCAAGGATGATGGGCTCACTAAGCCCATGGGCAATCTGAATAGCAACCACGTTGTTGCTGGCCATCTCATGCCTCCGTCATTGGTGTGTGTCGCAACGGTCGCGCTAGCCAGTACTTTCGGCAAGGCAAGTTTGAGTAATTGACGGAAGTCGACTTTTCTCAGGACTTCTCGCGCATGCACTGATGAGCATCCCGATTCGATTCAAGCCTCATCGTCAGAGAGGTTGGAACCTATCTACGTGATTGAGTCGCCGATAATTCAGGTCCAGTAGATACCGGCGCAGTACGATTTTCGACGAAGGGAGGACCTTGCCGCGTAAGAAGAGTCTGCGTTCTCAGTTGTATAGAAATGCCCGGGTGCTCGGCAATGTCGAGTCCGCGGGAAAGGTCCCGTCTCATACTGCAAGCGTGTCGCCCGTCGCAAGGTGTATGCCAAAACGAACAGTTTGACGAGGATGTTCCTACGCTCGCTGGGCCTCAGTGTTGCTGCTTTGGATGCGCCTTTACATAACAAAGCGCGCGCTCGATGAATTGGCGTTCGTGCTCCCTCGCTTTTGTACACCACTCGAAACACTCGTGCAACGCTGGCCGATCGGTCTTCCTCAGTACTACGTTGGCCACGAGCTACGCGTGCAACGTTCGCGCGCGGCGAGCGCGAAGAACTTGGTTGTCTTTTGTGGCAATGCGTACGACGGGGTCGGCATTCCCGCGAGTATTGGATCGGGACGTCGTGCCGCAAAAGAAGTCCTCGAAACAATGAGGGTGTAACTCACACAAAAGGATCATTCAACGACGCCAGGTCACCAACGCGTACCTGCGAGCTCGTGTGACGTTAGTTTTGTGTCGTTGAAGGGGCCGCGTTCTTGAGAACCTCACCGAGGGTAATTAGTGGTCATCTTTTCGCGTCCGTTGACGCTCCTGGATTCCCAAGAGCCCCCGATTCCGTTTTGAACAATTGAGCCAACTCGGCCCGCCCCACGTTCTGGCCCGTCACGATTATGACTAGCGGGCCGGTGCGATCATCCGGTGGCCCGGTCAGTACCGCGGCGACTCCGACCGCGCCCGCGCCCTCGACGACCATCCCGTGTTCGACCATCAGGAACGACATTCCCAGTGCGATCTCCTCCTCGGAGGCGCACCGCATCTGTACCTGCTCCTGGCGTATCAGATCAAAGGTGTAACGATTCGCCGACCCAATCCCCCCAAGGAGGCTGTCCGCGATAGTCGAGCCTTCTTCCACTGCAACTGGCCGATTGGATCGAAGGCTTTCGTACATCGAAGGTGCCTGAGAAGCCGAGACCCCATGCAGCACTACGTCGGTAGCGTTGGCACGAAGGGCAACGCCCATTCCAGCCATCAGTCCTCCACCAGAGACCGGGACCATCACCGAATCGACGTCGGGAACACATTCGAGGATCTCGAGAGCGATGGTTCCCTGGCCCGCGATGACGTCAAGGTCGTCAAAGGGGTCAACGACGACCAAACTCCGATCCTTGGCTGTCGCCTCGCAAAGAGTGCGAGCCGCTTCCTGATTGTCGCTCGTGGTGTCGATGCTGGCTCCATAGCGCTGTAGTCGTTCCAACTTCGCCGCGGGCATCGTGCTTGGGACGAACACCGACGCAGGAACACCGATCTGGCGCGCTGCGTAAGCCACTGCCATTGCGTGGTTGCCAGTGGAGTGAGTACAAACACCTTTCGAGCGCACGTCGTCAGGCAGGATCATAATTTTGTTCGTCGCGCCTCGCCACTTGAAACTCCCTACTGGGCTCATCGTCTCGAGTTTGAGCAGGACGGTCCGTCCCAGAAGCGACGAGAGACGCTCAGAACGGATCATCGGCGTGTTGCCGCCGCTGTGGGTCCGGAGCCTCTGGCGAGCCTCCCAAATACGCCGTGGGTTCACCTGCGCTCCTGCAACGACGAGTAATGGACCCGATTAACCAGCTGTTGGGCAAGACCGCTCCGGGTCAAGTTTCCGGACAATTATCGGCTCCTCATCCTCCACCACCGGCGACAAGGCCACGGGGAAAGTCCGTTAGCACCTCGCAACCGGTCGCGGTGACAGCGACCGTCTCGCTCATCTCGAAGCCAAGATCCCGCTTCCACATACCAGCGATGAGGTGGAACGTCATCCCCTCTTGGAGGACTGTCCGGTCACCGGCCCGTATGCTCGCCGTGTGCTCGCCCCAGTCTGGTGGGAACCCGATCCCGACTGCGTAGCCAAGACGCGACTCCTTCTCTTCGCCGTGTCGGCGTAAGACGGCTGTCCATGCGTCTTCCACCTCCTCGCAGGTCGCTCCGGGACGAAAGACGTCAAGTGCCGCTTCTATGCCCTCGACCACGACACGACTCAACTCGCCGATCGCGGGGGGAGGGGTGCGGACCACGATGGTACGAGAAAACGGCGCGTGATACCTCTTCACGCAGCCCGCCAGTTCCACGCTGACGGCGTCTCCCTCTTCGTAACACCGGTCGGTCCAGGACAGATGTGATGCTGCGGCTCGGGCGCCCGAGGGCATTAGAGGGACGATCGCCGGGTAGTCGGGGCAGATCTCCGCCGTCCCCTCGAACTCCGCCGCCACCACCATCGCCGCGGCGTGGCATTCGCGCACTCCCGGCGCGATCTCGCTCGCAGCTACTCTCATCGCTCGGCTTGCCACCAGGCCCGCTTTGCGCATGTACGCCAACTCGGCCTGAGACTTGACGATTCGACACCAACTCACCAAGAGCGTCGCGTCTTGAAATGACGCCTCAGGCAGACGCGAACGGATTCTGTCCCACGCGAAGCCGCTGAAGTAGTACGAGTCCAATTCGACACCTATGGAGCTGTGGGTAAAACCCTGGTCCGCTAGGAGATCCGCGATGGCATCGATGGGGTGGTCAACGGCATGTTGTATGTATGCCTCGGGATACGATCGGATGTTGGTGTCCGACAGCCACGTAGTGAGCCGGGCACCGGCGGCGTCCTGGGGCCGCCCGATCCAGTACGGCTCTGTCTCACCTCCAACGACTACGAGCGCCTGGGGGACGTAAAAAGACCACCCTTCGTAACCCGAGAGATAGCACATGTTCGCCGGATCGCTGACCACGAGCGCGTCGATCCCCCTGTCGTCCATGGCCAACGTCACCCTACGAAGTCGTTCTCGATACTCACTCAGTTCGAATGGAATCACTATTCATCTCCTTTGTAAAAACACATCCAAAACGGCGCAATGCGGATGACGTCGTGGGTCTGACATACGAGGACGTCGGTGCTCGCGTCAATTGACAACCCATAAGGTGATTTGCTCAGTTTACGTAGTGCGAACCAAGAAAGGGGACTCCACGAGTAGCAAAGCGACTGTCTTCATACTCAAGAGTCTGGAACATCGCGCCCTCTTAATCAAGGAGCGATGTGTGCAAACAATGGCGTCTCAGTTCAGTCCATTTGACACACGGATCACAAGGGCCCGACCAGGTCAGGTGTGGTTGACTAACTGCGAAATTCTCTTAGGCGATGAATCCTCAAACTCAGATCGAACAAGAAACGATCTTCGTGTTGATCCAAATTTCTACCCGTCAGTTCCTCTATCCGCTTCAGTCGATAAAGGAGCGAACGCCTGTTCAGAAATAGCCGACGCGCGGCCATCGCGGCGTTGCCGTTTTCCAAGAGGTAGATCTCCAAAGTATTCAGCAAACCTCGCGATGTCTTGTGGTCGTAGAGGACAAGAGGTTCAAGAACAGCGTCAGCTTCTCGGATCGCTTCCTCACTGTCGGCCAATGTCGCGAGGACCAGAAACGGTGCCAGTTCAGTGGAGTCGAATACGTCCCCCGCGCCGTGGAGTGCATAGCCCACCTCCATCACGCGCCCAGCGCGGCACACGCCGTCACCAAGCTCCGCCAACGAAAACTCGCCATTCGCGATTCCCCAAATTAAATCGCCTCCTCCAAATTCGAGACTGAGCCTCTCCGCCAGTGCTCGCGGGGCGACGTCAGCTTGGGCCCTATTTGGAACAATGACCAAAACGCGATTGCCACGCCTCGCAGCTTCCAGTCCTTCTCCCCTACTCTGTTGGAGCAGTGCTCGAACGAGCGCGTCGAGAACCGCACCAGCGCTTTCTGATTCAGACCTCGACTCCACTACCATCACTCGGTAGCAGTCGTCCAACGAGTAGCCAAGCAGACCAGCCTTCACTGCGAGTTCGTGGCTCCCCGGCTGTTCTCCCGATGCCAGCTCCCATAAAAAGTTTCCTCGAACTCGCGACTCGGCTTCAGCAGCTGCCCTTCGGCGAAGCACTTCAATCGCCACGGCCACTGCCGCGTGTCGCAGGGTGTCTTTGCTAATGGCCGGCTGGCGCGGGTCCGAGACCTCGACAACGACAACGTACGCAACGACGACGCCCTGAGCAATCGCAGGAGCCACCACTGCCGCTCGCGCTTCCAAAGATTCAAGCCAGGCGACGCTCACGGGGTCAGCATCGGCCGACCGGCCCTGATTATCCTTATCTTCGACTCGATACGCCTCGACCGCACAAGCGCCAGCGGCGTCAATGTCGATGGCGGCATCTTTGGCTCGAGCGCCGACGGCAATGACAGACAGTCCGGCATCTAAGATGATGGCTGGTCGACGGATCATCTCCTCGATTGCCTGAACGATGGCGTTCAAACTATCCGGGTGCAACAAGGCATTGGTGAAACTCACTGGCAACCCGCCGTCTTCCGAGAGAACGTCATGGAACTGGGTCACCAAAAGAACGCTGGCGAGGCGCCTCACGACGTCAGCGAAGCGGATCTCCCACGGAAGTTCAATGATAGGGAGTCCCTCCTGCTCACCGACGCGTCGTACGCTCGCAGGTACGTGCTTGAAGGGCGCACTCGGACCAACGCCAACACACAGCGCCGAGGCTCCCGATTGCGCGATTTCACGAGCGAGTCGCGTGAACATGGCGCTGTCACAACCTAGGCCCGTCGTCAGAACGAACTCTCCCTGAGCCACAAACTCCTCGACCGGCCATTCGATGACCGTCCCCCAGGTAATGGCACGGGCTTCTAAGGCGTCACCTCCAGCAACGACAGTCGCCTTCTCCAACTCTGGCAAATGGAGACATTCCGCGACGGTTAAGACCTTCTCGTGGCCATTTCCAGAAGGAGCTACATTTGCAACTTCGAATGCGTCTAACGTTCCGTGCTCCTTCGGCGTCGCTTTGGGGTTCACTTTCTACTCATTTTCGTCCTCGACATGTAGTGGGCAAAGGTGAATAGATTTCCGCCGGCGTCGGACATTGCAAGAACATCTTCTCTCGCAAGCCTTGCACCTCGTTGGCGCTGAAAGACCCTACCGCTGTCTGCCCGCGGATAAACAACTAACCCCCCATTAAATCAGTTTATCCTGCGCTAGAGACAAATGGGTCTTCCGACATGAATGTGGGTTCCACGACGGAATAATCGGGCGCTTCTCCTTGCGGGATAGAGGTTCTCGGCACGAGCGGATGGCCCGGTGATCTGTACTCGTTTTGCGGTGACCTGAACAGTCCCGGCAATTCGCGGTCAGTGCCAATCACTCAAGTGACACGCACGGATGGTCCCTGGGTTTGGAGTTGGAAAAACAACCGAACTAGGGTCAAGTACCCGTCGACTACCACTGTATTCAAACGCTTGATGGACCTGCCCGGGATCACCGTGACGGACGTGAATATCCAAACGAACAAAGTGATTGTCACCGTCAAGCTACGGAGCAAGAAACTTCGCTGTCCCGACTGCCGCTTCACCACCCGCGCCCGCTACGACACTCGTCCGGTCCACCCGTCTCGACAACCTCTTCGTCACCGGCGTGGACGAGGTCAGCTGGCGCAAGGGGCACTCCTACCTCACGCTCGTGTCGAACCACGCCACCGGCCGGTTCGTCTTGGGCCGCGAGGGCAAGGACACCGCCGCGCTGGGCTGCTTCTTCGACGAGCTCGGGGGCCAGCGTTGCGAGGAGATCATGGTCGTGTCCATGGACATGGGCCCCCCCTTCGACAAGTCGGCGAGGAGGCCGGGACACGCGACCAAAGCGGTGATCTGTTACGACCCGTTCCACGTGGTGCAGCTCTCTACGCAGCCCTCGACAAGGTCCGCCGCCAGGTCTTGGCAGGACCTGCGTCAACTGCCCGACCAGGAGACGGCTCGCCGGTTCCGGGGGGCCGCTGTGCACTGCTCAAAAACCCTACCGACTTGACCGACGACCAGACCGTCACCCTGCGCAAGTTGAAACGTCGAGGGGGTGATCTCTGACGTGCCTACGCGCTCAACGAGGCTCTTCGGGCAAGCTTTGCCGGCGACCTCAACGAGGACGAGGTCGCCATGATGTTCGACCGGTTCTGCTCGAGGGCATAGCGCAGCGGGCTCAAACCGTTCGTCATCGCGGCCCAGACCATTCGCAAGCGCAAGCGCAAGGCGGGAATACTCGCCGCGCTTCGCCTCGGCGTGAACAATGTCCGCCACGAGGGACTCAATAAGCGCGTGCGGCTCATCATTAATCGGGCCTACGGCTTGCACTCCGCCACCGCGGCGCTCGCTCTCATCATGGTGACACTCGGACCGATCACGCACGTTCTCTCGCACGAACGTACCCTGGTCTCAGATGCCTAAATCAACCCACATCTATGCCGGGAGGCCCCCACTCTCCCCCACCTAATCGTTTTACGTAGCGTTGCGGCCAGAAAGTGTCGAAAACCCTTTCTGATCATCGACACGAGGGTCAATCGAAGTTCATCGTCATGACGTACTGAGTGACACCCGCTATTCGAACGGTCGTGGCTGCCTATTCTCCTCAGCACCGCTGACTAAATGCTTTGGACGCGCACTATTTCACGACGGTAATCGAAACATTGCCGTGACACTGACATTTGTAAACATTGCGCGTGGACGCCCTCTCAGTTGACGACTTCACGATCCGTCACCAACCCACCAGGAGCGTTGCGCCTTACAAGAACGTCTCAGGCAGACGCGTACGTACTCTGTGCCACGCGTCGCCGCTGCCATGACTCACTCACCTCGAAAGGGATCATCTCTCTGCTCGGCTTCTCTGCGCACCATTCCGTGCGTGAACACATTGAGTCCGTCCGAGGTCCGGGTCCGCTCATCGAAGTGCCCGCGTCGTGACGCGCTCCAAGTAAGCTCCGATCCGTCCAATCGAACCATTCAAGACGATATAGATCACGGCGGCCATCAGATAGATCGGCCCCGGTCGATCAGTCGCACTTGCACCTAATTGAGCTTGGTAAAGGATGTCCGTTCCGCCGATGAAATAAATCAGTGTCGTGTTCTTCAACTGAAGCACGGAAAAGTTGGTCAAAGGAGGGATCAGCGCCATCAGTGCCTGTGGAAGGACAACTCGTCGGAGCGTCTGGTACCGGCGCAGACCGAGGGCCATCGACGCTTCTAGCTGGCCCTTCGGCACGCCGTTGATTCCGGTCCGCACAATCACGCTGGCGTAGGCCGTTCCGTAGAAACAGAGCCAGATCGCCGACGCCACCATTGGTGAGAGAAAGATGCCGAACTGCGTTAATCCAAAGAACAGCAACATGAGTTGAAGGATCGCCGGCAGCCCCCTCACCAATTCGATGTACGCCCGGATCACGGCCCGTACCGGCCGCGAGGCCCGCCCCTGCAGCACGGCGATGAGTGTTCCAAGGACGAGGCTGACAACCAACGACAGCGCGGTCAGCACAAGGGTTACCTCGGTTCCCTTCAAAAGCAATATCCAGTAGCGACCCAAACCACTCATGGTCGCGGCATCCCTTCGCGCGACTCCGTTGACTCGTCCTCTTGTCCCTTTGGCGTCGCTCGCTGAGGCGATTCGTCCTCGTCACTCAAACTGGTAGTGAGTGAGCTGTGTCGCAGTTCGCGTCGCAGGAAAGC
>Ga0182014_10002860_pt1 | contig 21286 bp, 21 predicted proteins | sample 612S2DmetaG_FD_120489 | JGI IMG/M metagenome (GOLD analysis project Ga0182014, IMG submission 120489) | Permafrost microbial communities from Stordalen Mire, Sweden - 612S2D metaG | ecosystem: Environmental > Terrestrial > Soil > Wetlands > Permafrost | place: Sweden: Stordalen | collected...
ACAAACCTTGGAAATCAATGAAGCCGATTCCCACATTCCCACCGCCGCGACTACGACAGGGATGAATGGAAATCCCCCAAAACCGGCAGGTTAAGGGATACGCATTCTGAGGGCAAGGTCAGATGGCGCCAGAAGAGGGCTATCTCTGGACCCCTGGTTATTGGGGATGGGGCGACGGCGGATACTTCTTCAATGAAGGCTATTGGGGGCTAACCGTCGGCTTCTATGGCGGCATCAACTATGGCTTCGGTTACTACGGCGAGGGTTACGGAGGCGGCCGTTGGGAGAACGGACATTTCTTCTATAACCGTTCCGAGAGTCGCGTGGATGAATCGAATATTCACAATGTCTACAACGATAAGATTGAGCACGCCAACAACGACAACCGCGTCAGCTACAACGGCGGAACAGGCGGCATCGAGGCGCGGCCAAACGCGCAACAAGAGGCCACCGCAAAGGGGAGACATATTCCCGCTGTAGCCGCTCAAACTCAACATATGCAGACCGCGCGAACCAATCCGGAGCAGCGCGCTGGGATGAACCACGGCAAACCGGCAATCGCAGCCACTTCCAAACCCGGAGAGATGGCTGATCATGCGGCACCAGCCAAAGAATCCGTTGATGCCAACAGATCTGGAGCCGGTGGTGAGGCGCAAGGGAATCACGCCGTAGTCCATCCAAAGGACCTTCCGCCGATTGCTCGCCCCGCGGCGGTTAACTCAGGAAATGCGAAGGCAGACAAGAAGTACGAACAGAAGCAGGACAAGTTGATCGCCACGCAAACCCAGGATCGGCAGAAGCTTCAGCAGAAGCAGGACGCGGAACATCAGAAGAATACGACCGCCAACCCACAGAAACTGGAGCAGCAACACCAGCAACAGACGCAGAAGTTGACGCAGAAACACGCCACACAGCAGCAGTCGTTGCAGGCTCGCCAGCCTCAGTCGCGCACATCGAAGCCAGAACCTCCAAGGTAGCAGCACCGCCTACTCGGAAGCCCATGGTTATTCATTGAAGTCATTACCGGCCGGGTATCACCTACCCGGCCGGTCCTTCCTTTCTTGCCTTACCGCATGATGCAAACCCAACACGCTACAGATGCGCAGGTGAGAAGCGCGCCACAAAGCTACCCTCAACAACTCAGTCATATATGCTTTGCTTCGTCATGCAACGCAAGTTCCTCTGCGGCGTCTATCTTCCGCAACCCGCGAACCTTCCATACCCCAAAGCAGACACTAGCCACTAGAAGACCCAAGAACACACACAGCAGGGGAGTCGACCATTTCTGGAGATTTCCAGAAAACAAGAGGACGATCTTGCGTCCGTAAATCACGCCGAGCCAGGCGATGAAGGAGTAGCGCAGGCTGCGAGCTGTCCCAAAGACGATAAGGAAGCGCCTGCGTGAAACGCCCAGCGCACCAGAGGCAAGAGCAAACGGTAATAAGGGAATCGGCGGCGGAAGCAAAGCGGGAAGAAACACCGCGAGGATCGGATGACGTTCCACCCATCCGACGACTGGCCCTAGAAGACGCGTTGGCACATAGCGGCGCAACGAAGCTTCGCCCCCCCTGCGGCCAATGTGCCATGTAGTGTACCCGCCCAGGACACTGCCTGCAATGGCACAGGGAGCCAGCAACCAGGGATCCCCACTGTGCGCCACTAACCATAAAAGCAGCAGATCAGTGCTACCGGGCAGAGGCAGAGGAATAACTGACGAATCAACCACCGCAACAGAAAAGAGGCCCAAGGCGCCCAGGTGTGTAAGCCATCGCGGCATCAACGAGTGATGAAGGCTTGGCGAAGGAGCTGGAACCCGTTGCTGAACAAAGACGCTCATACAGATTAGGCCCTGCATTCGCATTTGAATGTTACGTCTCAGGATGATTAACCATTGGACGCCGACCTCTGGCTGACGCCAAGTTTGTACGCTTCCATTTTGACATGAAAATATGCTTCCTGATCAATACCGATGGCTGCCATCTCAGGATGCATCATTTCAGGGAATAACATTTTATCCCGCTTCCGCTGTCATATCCTACCAGCATCAGAACTACGACAATAGCCAAGAAGATCGGTCCCAGTTATTCGGCCGGACAAAAGCCCAAGTGTCTGTTATGAGGCCAGAGCGGTAACTCACGCTGCACGGCGGTCCCATTGCGAGACCGCCGCGGCTGCGTGACAGTATTAGGGTTAGTTTTGCGGCGTTGCACTCACTGTACTACCAATTGCGTCGCCGGATACGACCAGTTCGACTCTCCGGTTTTCCTGGCGTCCAGCGGAGTTATCATTTGAGGCCACCGGCAACGTGTTACCGAAGCCCTTTGCACTCACTGAAGTTGCTGCTACGCCCTGTTCCGCCAGATAGTCGCGCACCGCACCTGCACGATTCTCAGATAGCTTCTGATTCATTTCATCGCCGCCGACATTGTCAGTGTAGCCGTCAACTTCGATGTTCAGCCCAGGGTAGGCGATCAGAATTCCAGCAACCTTTGCCAGTTTTTCCCGCGCACTAGGCTTTAAAGTATACTTCCCAGTGTCGAACAATACATCGGACATACTTACAATCAGTCCACGTGCGCTATCACGCGTTGCAAGAATCCTGTTTAGTTGCTCAGACAATTGCGCACGCATTGCGGCCTTGTCGCTATCCGCCTTACGCTCGCCCTGCTGAGCATTTTGCGCAGCTATGCGAGCCTGCTCTGCATCAGCCTGGGCCGCGGAGATCGCAGCTGCTGATGTTGTTGCGTTCGCAGCCGTTTCTGCTTGCGCTCTTGCAGTATCGGACTGGGCTTGCTCTTTCAGACGTGTAGCGTCGTCGGCTTGAGCCTGCGATGTTGCCAGCGCATTGCTTGAAGCCTGGCGCTCGTTCATCCGGCGCTGCTCATCAATTTGTTTGACCGCGATCTCGCGCGCATCTTCGGCAGTCTGTACCGCTTCTCTGGAAACGGCAATGAGTTGCTTTCTGGGGATATGCTTGTCTATGGCGTACGCATCGGCACTGTTCATCAACTGAACTGCATGCTGGTAGCTAGCTGCCGCATACGTCTCGGCACCCTCAGATTGAGCAATTCGCAGCGCATTCCGCGCTTCGTAGAACTCCAACGGAAGGCTGGCATTCAGAATAACCGGGTCAAATTTGTATCCAGTGGGAATGTACCCACCACGTTCCATTAACTCATACTTTGCATTTACTGCTTCGGATGTTCCTTTGGTATCGGAGCGAACGACGTTCTCAAGTACCACAACATTACTGGGCTGCCGGACGGCATAGTACGGCTCCGCGGTAACGATCAATGCGAATGCCTGGAGGTCGGTGGTTGCAGTCAGCTTGCTTCGGTTATTGTCGCCTACCAGCACTTCTCCGAGGTTCACTGGCCGGCCCTCGGGAGATATCGCCCAAAGGACATAGGTGAGATATTCGCCGCCAAAGGTCGTAGGATTTTGCAGATTTCCGAATTCCGCCTCGACTTCCATGGTGCCACGCTTGCTTCGCACCTTGGCTTTTCCATCCGCTGAAGGCAACAAAGCCGTGCCGGCAAAATCCACATTCGTGGCTCCGCTGCGATGCTGGTAGTTGACCGCCTGAACCGAGCGATCGATCACGACCACGCGGTATGTGGAAGCTGAGCCTACGGACCCGACGGCTATCGTCGCTTGCGGATTGGCCTGAGCAAACGCGCTCACGCTTAGGACACTTCCGATTGCTAACAACACTATACGTTTCACAATTTCTCCTACAGGCAGAACTCTGCCGTATTGCGTTAGGTTTGGTTTACATCGCTGGGCGGAGTCTTTTCGGCTTTGGTAGACAGCCTCTCAATGCCCGACGCGGAACTGGGTAAGGTACTCGAAAAGACCGAATACCTTCAGGAGCCATAGAACGACGACGATCACTACAACGCCATTCAGGATTCCCTTAATCTGGCTTTGCATGGGGATGAAGCGGTTGACAAGCCATAACAACACGCCTACGACAGCTAATGTGATAACAATAGTGACAAGTGGCATCGCTTATTCTCCTATCTTTTGCGGCCCGGCCCATACTCCGAGAACCTTTGAGAGGATGAGTGGGGCGTATTGAATTCCATGTTTCTTGTTGGGCTCAATTTGACATTTGCTCATGCGATATGGGCAAATACTCAAGCAACAGAGAAACGGCATCTTCGCGGTACGTTCTTGCACAGCCCAGACGGCGAAACGGCCAGATGTCCAGTGGTTTGATTAGCCAAGAAACCAGCGAGAAAGGGAGATATCACCCTTTCTGCTACATAGTGTTTCAATACTATGAGTAAATATCTGAGCAACAATGCACACATGGGTCACCACTATCTCCCAGAAGTTGCCGGTAATGGCTGTCGCGATTGACCGCGCGGAACCCACGCCAGGTCTCCACTCAGAACGTAAATGGAGAGGGCCGCAAACATGAGGACTGCGCCTACCCAGAAGCGCCAGTCGCGGTGCATCCGCCTCCAATAAGGGCCTGGATCTGGTTCACCGCCGTCACCGCTATATCCTTCGAAATTGTGCTTACTTCCTGTCATGTTTTCTCCATTGCTGAATGCATTCACAATGAGGCGCAAGCCCTGCTTCCGCTCACTGCATCGTGCGCTATGGTTGATGAGTTGCCGCCGCAGTAGCCGTAACCAGCCGGCCGGTCTCTGTTCCGGACGAGCTACTTGCAGGAGGCAGCTTTTCAGACGGTATCTCGGTTCCTGCCGGAAAGATGAGAATCTGAATTGAGCCCCAATCTGCATCCAGGTTCGACCCGGTCTGCTTGCCCAAGCCCAAGGTCTTGAGTTGGCTGTCGTCAAAGCCGAAGTTTTCGACCAGGTACTCGCGTACGACCATGGCCCTGGCCTCGGTAAGTACCAGGTTTTTCTGGGTATCGCCTTCCATGCCTGTTGAAACCACGACTACCGCAACTCCAAATTGATTCTGGGCCAGAAAGTCGCCAGCGGCACTGAGAGACTTCTGGTTCTTCAGCTTGGCCGAATCGCGAGTATCGAACAGTTCCTTGCCTGTATAGGTAAACGCCTTCAGAGGCGTACCCTGCGGTAGGCCGCCAATTCTATTTGCACCCAGATTGCTGGAATCTTCGTATCCACGCTTCTTGAAATACCCACTTAAAAAGAAGTTGTGCTTCAGAGCCTCCATGTTCTCCTTGAAGTCTGTCACCCCAGTCTGCGCCTGGGCCATCGTTTCATGCAGTGTTGTCGTGGTCTGTTCCAAGTTGCTATAGAGTTGCTTGTCGTTCACCAGCGCGCCCACAGTTCCCTGCCCCGAGTCGATCTTTGCGCTTACCGAGTTCAGATGCGCCGTGGCCAAGGTTACGTTCTGGATGGCCAGCTGGCTGCTGTCCAGAATACCGCTCGTCTTCTTGAACAGATCCGACATCTCCAGCGGCGGTTCACTCTGTATGATTTCACCATTCGTAACCTCGGCTTGCCCGACAGATCCAAACGAAATGGCCATATACTGATTACCTAATACCCCCGAGGTTCCAATCGAGGCTACAGAGTCACGCTTGATAATCTCGTGCGTTGACTTATTAAGATCCATGACGACCGTAACCTGTTCACCGGGTTTGTGGGGCAGTATGATGCTCTCCACAGTTCCGCTGTGAACCCCACCCACTTGTACGTCTGCTCCTTCAGCCAAGCCCGCCACATTGTCGAACTGCGCCTTGAGTTGATATGTGGAGCGAAACAGGTACTCTTTGCTCCCGATAACGAAGACTCCTGCTGCCAGAATTGCCAGCGTCACTAGAATGAATGCTCCCAAGCGTGCCACTCTCGACATATGTCCTCCTACGACTGCTTCAGAAATTCCTTCACTAGCCCGATGTCGCTTTGTTGAAGGTTTTCAAACTTGCCCTCGATCACCACTTTCCCTTGATCCAACAGGGCGAGGCGGTTGGAAACGGTTTTTGCACTATGCAAATCGTGAGTGACTACTATGGATGCCATCTGGCGTTCCCGCTGGAGCTTGAGAATCAAATCGTCGATTTCGCCTGAGCTGATGGGGTCGAGGCCGGCTGTGGGTTCGTCGAGAAGAAGAATCTCCGGCTCCAGCGCGAGCGCACGCGCCAAACCCACGCGCTTCTGCATCCCACCTGAGATATCGGAAGGCATCTTCCCAAGATCGCCTTCGATACCCACCTCTGCTAGCAACTGCTTGACCCGGTCGCCACGCTCGGACCTGGACATGTCTCTCCGATGGTGTTCAAGCGGAAAGGCCACATTCTCAGCAATTGTGAGTGAATCGTAGAGTGCGGAATGTTGAAACAGAAAGCCCATTTTCTTTCTGATTTCGCCCATCCGATCAAGAGCGAGGCCGGCGATATTCTGGCCATGGATACACACCGATCCAGAGTCCGGGATTTCGAGGCCAATGATAAGCCGTAGCAAGACGCTTTTGCCTGTGCCACTGCGTCCGAGCACGGCCAGAGTTTCTCCGCGACTTACGCTCAGGCTAACCCCATCAAGAACTTTATTGATACCGAAGCTCTTGTGCAAATTCTTGACGGCGACAATCGGCGCACTGCCGTCTTCTTCTGGTCGCGCTTCCTTCATCGCAATGTCATAGGCTATAGCCATGCTTTTCTCACGAACCGTTGTGTCAATAGTTAAGGGTTAAGTGAAAACAACAAGAATAAACTTCACCAGCACAACGTCGGCGAGGATCACGAAGAGCGATGCAAGGACCACCGAGTTTGTGGCTGCACGGCCCACGCCTTCAGCGCCGCCGCGTGTGCGCATCCCTTGAAAGCACGCGATGAGTCCGATGATCAGGCCATACACTGCGGTCTTGAACGTAGGCGGCAGGAATGCGTTGAAGGTGGCGCCGCGAAAACCGCTTTCAATGAACTGATGGAATGAGAGCGGCTCTACCAGGCTCTGTGCAAACCAACCCGTCAACAATCCGCATCCATCTGTGGCAACGGTTAGCAGCGGCAGCATCAGAATGCAAGCCAGGATTCGTGTCGCCGCCAGGAGCCTGTAAGGATTGATCGCGGATGCCTCGATGGCATCAATCTGCTCGGTCACTTTCATCGACGCCAGCTCTGCGCCAATGCCTGCTCCCACGCGACCGCTGACGATCAAGCCGGTGATGATTGGGCCCATTATCTGGATCACGGAGTAGACGAGGGTTGCAGGAAACATCGATTTGGCGCCGAATCGGCTTAAGCTGTAACGAGCTTCCAACGAAACGACAATGCCAATTGCCGCGCCTGCCAATGCGACCAACGGCAAAGATTTTGATCCAACTTCGTCGAGCTGTCGAATCAACTCACGCCACTCGTACGGCGGCGTCACTGCTGCCCGGAGAACTTTCCAGGAAAAGATGCCCAAGCTGCCAAACCACTCGAAGAATCCGTTGGCCAGTCTCCCGACAGAATCTACAACAGATGGTATGGGTACGGTTCGCTGCACCAAAAGCGGCGGATTGACGCCTGCAACTCCAGCGCATTCGCGGTCGCTCACTTGTTCGGTCCTTCAACCGGCGAGCCGTGCGCATTGTTCAGATGCATACGATGAAGCAAGGAGTGGGGGCCGCTATAGAAGAACTCCAGGGCGATGTTTCCCCCCATATATATCAGTAGATTGTAGTTGCCCATTCGGAATGCGTCCTTGGCGCCGAAGCGGTCTGGGTACCAACCATAGACTGCCGTCATCGAACCCGCATAAGGAGCGACGAGCGCAGGGAAAGAAAACACGCGATGGCCATCTTCGCCGCGTCGTGCCGTCAAGGTCGAAATCATGGCGTGGCTCATACGCGGCAATATCCCTCTGCATTCACAGCGGTAATACAAGGTATCTTCCTTGAAGGCTTCGGCTAGCCCATAACGCGTCGTTGTTCCAACAGCAGCGATGGCGTAGGCGGAACCAAATCGCTTGCTAAAACCTTCAGCCCCCTGGTTCCACTCTGGTGGCGAATTGCTCCACTGATTGATGCCAGCCACGATCGCGGCGCCGGCAATTGGGTAGGGACCATATGCGTCAAACACGTAATTCTTGACCATTGTTCTCTGCATCGGACGCACGTATGCCAGGTCCAGTTGCCCGGAAGTAGCAACTGCTGAAGTGTCGGTGGAATCCGCCGGAAGAGTCAGCGATTGCGATTTAGCCGGCGCGGACAGAGCTATCAGGGTCGCCGCGGAAACCAGCAAGAACATTGCAGGGCGAATCTTCCAATATAAGGTCTCCGGGACCGATCGGCTCCTCTGCCTGCCCACCAAATCTCCGTGGCAAACCCGCATGGGCGTCGAAATCAACTTCTGTATTGCTGTCGTCACGGGCTCTACTCCGATCGGTAATCCCTATCCAAGATCTACATGACCCAGTTACCAACATAGGTTGGCAATAATTGCCCTACCTGTAGATATTGTCAGAACTTGAATCTCGGGGGATGGTCAGATTTGCTCGTAACGGGGATTTGCCCTTTATTTCCCAGCCACGCCATGCGATTCAAGAAGAAGCGGCCCAGCAGGCACATTTATGTCGCGAGCCAAGTGTCTAAAAGAGCACAGTCTTTGATTGAGTGATGCGAGAATAATAGGACTTTAGCCGCTTTCATGGTTAGACGAGGAGACAGTCATGCCTGAAGTTCATAATTTCCCTTCCATCCCGAAGAAGATCCTATTGCCAATCGACTTTAGCTCATCATCACAAGCGGCTTTGGAGATGGCAGCTGATCTTGCTCAGCACTTTCATGCCAAACTCTACTTGGTGAATGTCATTCCATTTTTCCCAACTACCACCGCTCTTGACCTGATGCCCGAAACCGAATTTACTCAGGAGGCAAGGGCATTTGCAGAGCAGCATCTGGCCAAGTGCCGAGCCACTCTTGAGGCTAGGGGAATCAAGACGAGCTCCAGTATCGAAGTAGGAAACGACGTAGTTGGTAACCTTATGGAGGTTGTGAAACGGGAACATATCGACCTGGTCGTAATCTCTACGCACGGCATCTCTGGGTGGCGTCCGCTGGTCTTCGGTTCGATCGCCGAAAAGGTGATCAAGCTCGTGCAATGTCCGCTCTTGCTTCTTCGCTCAGCCAAGCCTGAGGACGGCGTGAAGAATCCCTCAAGACGCTCTGGAGAATGGTGGTAGCAAAGGCAGCAGCCGAGGCCGTCAATGCGGAACTCGTTCGCACGGTACATATGGATAGTACATATCGCAGGGCTGTGTTCATGATCTTGCGCAGCCTTGCGATCTTCAACCATGCCATAGAGTGTACTGCCGATGGTGACGGAGTAATGCCGAGCCGCGATGCACTGCGTGATCATGGATAACCATCGGAATGATCGCACCTGAAGCAGAAGCGCAAACAGCCCAGTCCAAAGAATCCAGCGCCACCAATCCCAAACAAACTGCGGCGATAGTGGCGGCCCCGCGACAATCGCGTACTACACTTTGCTCACTTCAAGCCTGCCCGCGGACGGGTCTGTACATTCTTTGCGCCGATATTAAGGTTACGTTGGAGATGTTCATTTGCTGCTAACCAGGAGTCCAACCGGACAGTCCCGCCACTCTCCGGTCGACAAAACCTTTGTTGTCCGTCTCTTAACTCTCTTCTCACTATTCTGACTAGCATAAGAAATAATGCCAATATGAGCAATACTGATCAGATATGAACCCCAGCTAAACGCAATGATGGAAAGAGTTTGAGTGTCGTCGCCCTCAAACGAAGGCAGTTTGCCTCAAATGTGACGCCCAATTCCCATCAGCCACTCGGGACTGCGTTGCTGATGCGACGATGCGATTTACCTTCAGATCTTGTTCCTGAGATCGATTTCTGTGGTTTTTAGTGGAATCGCCACAATTCGCTGCGATATCCAACTTAAGTGACGTTTCCCTTGGCATCCAGTCACCAATACCGAGTAAACCGTTTAGAATGGGGCACTATTTGATAATTAGCGACATCCAGAGTGTTTTTGATAATGCCGCATTTCTTGCGAACGCGGGACTTGGCCGTAAAATCGTTGAGTTAAAACCTAAGGAAAACTTTTTCTCCCAGGGAGATCCAGCCAACACCATCTTCTATCTCCAGACCGGCCGTGCCAAACTCACTGTCGTTTCACAAAACGGCAAGGAGGCTACAATTACGCTTCTCTCTGCCGGGGACTTCGTTGGAGAGGAGTCGCTGGCGTCCATCCCTGGACTGCGTCTGGCGACAGCCTCTGCTGTAAACGCGTGCACGGCGCTCAAGATCACCAGAGATGAGATGGCCCGGGTGATGCATGACGAACCAGCATTCGCTGACTTCTTTCTAAAGTTCATGCTTACCCGCAGTATGCGAACTCAGGCCGATCTTGTAGATCAGCTTTTCAATTCCAGCGAAAAGCGTCTGGCGAGGATTCTCCTGATCATGGCGGAATTTGGCAAGCCTGGTGAACGCGACACCTTCATCCCCCCCATTTCACAGGAAACTCTGGCTGGAATGATCGGCACCACGCGGTCTCGCGTCAGCTTTTTCATGAATCGCTTTCGTACACTCGGCTATATCAGTTACAACGGACGCATTCAGGTGAATAGGTCGCTGCTCAATGTGGTTCTTCTTGACCAATTGCCGGAACACAACGCCCAAAAGCCGCATCTTCCCGTGATTGGATCTCTTCTAAAACCAGTTATTCCCATTGTTGAAACCATACTGAAGCCAGTCATCCCCATCGTCAAGACGATTCTCAAGCCTGTCATTCCCCTGGTTGGAGCTGTTAAGCGCAAACTTTCAGAGGCGACAGTGGACTAGGAAAAGGCAGACCGATTCTATAATCATATTGCCGCATCCTCTCCGGCTATGAACTTGGGAACTATCGATAGCAGGTAGACCGAGTAATCAGTGATTATTGCCTGTGCGCCTGAACTACAAATCGATCTGGAGCTGCGCCAATATAGTGAAACGGATAGCAGGTCACAAGGGTTAGAGCAGACTCGGTTGTAGGCGCCAGAACGCCAACGTCACTCGGAGCAGTAATCTTAATCCTATCCACCACATACCGAATAACACCAGATGCGGTCTGAATCTGAATCTCGTCATTCGTGCGAATATCTTTTAGTCCACGGAAGTAACTATCCCGGTGCCCGGCTATCCCAATGTTTCCTGCTTCGCCCGGGAGTGCCGTCCCCTCGATATGCCCTGCCCCAAGCCGTAGAGTGCGCGATGTCGTCCCTTGCAAAACTACCACCGATATTCCAACCCTCGGAATCTCAAGGCGACCAAGTACATCTCCTTCTTTAACCGCAAGGCGGGGAACCTCTGCCTTGTGTTGTTCTTGCGAGTGAATCTGCTTTTCCAGAGTCAACGCCGCTTTTTCCTGATAGAGCCTTGCACCGGTTAGAGTGAACGCAACATAAGAGAGCGCAAGAACACCCGTAATCAGCAGAATGCGGCTTACCCAGCGCATGACCCACGGGCCGCACCTGGCAATTATTTTCGGATCAGTTATGAAGCGCATGGCCGTCTGCTCCTTGCACTGGCTTCGGGAGCGCCCCCGGTACGGAATAACCAGCCCTTGTGCGAGCTGATAAGCGCCCATGCCCCGACGATTTAACTTTTATAGCAATGGTTCGATATCCTCCATCCAATTTATCAATCGAAGGAACATAGGCCAACGAATACTGATTGCGGATATCGCGGGCAATCCCTTCACAGATTGAAGGGATCTCTGTTGACGATTCCGGGAAAAAGGCCTCACCGCCCGTTTCTTTCGCAAACCGTTTCAGTACGCCAGGGTTCTGATCGCCGTCTTGCTCATCCAAGATGCCGATTACGTAAATGATTGCGACGGAATGTTTGGCCATTTCGAGAACCTGAGACAGACTGTGCTTGCTCGCGTTGTCGCCTCCATCGCTGATCAGGATGAGAACCTTCTTGTCGCACGTGCCCTGCTTGAGATGGTCGAGAGCTATGGCAACCCCATCGTAGAGTGAGGTCTCCCCGATTGTCTTGATTGAAGATAGTGCGCGTTGCAACTGATCCTGCCTATTGGTAAACAGTATATTCGCCGGAAGGCCATAAGACACATGGTCATTGAAATTGACTATAAACATCTGGTCCTGCGAATTGCTGGAACGGGCGAATGACATTACGGCGGCTATTACGTCTGCACGCTTTGGGCCCATGCTTCCGCTGTTATCGACGACCAAGCCAACCGTGACAGGAACATCTTCATGACTGAAGTGCTTGATCTGTTGAAGAACTCCGTCCTCATAAATCTGAAAGTTGTCTTTGCCAAGCCCGGCCACAAGCGCATTGTGACGATCCAGAACGGTTGCGTTCAGGATGACCATGTTGGCATTCAGTTTGATGGTATATTCGTCACCAGAGTCGTTCTGCGACGGCGTGGATAACTGTGCCCCGTCAAGCGGTTGCAGAAGAATTAGTGCAATTAGAATTGTGAGGTACCGAAACGTGCAGACATTCTTCTTTATGAAGCCTGTTGGGGGTATACAGGGCCCTAAATAGTAACCACTTATTCCTTTTTGCACTCTTTTCGCAGATCCGGTCATTTCAGTCATCTGTCCTGCAACTCGATACAATCGTAAGCGGACGCCTTGATGGCCGCAAGTTCAACAAACGGGAAGAAGGAGGCGGTACGCGAGTACCGCCTCCCTCTTCACGCCATTTCTGAAGTATGAGAAGGACCGATCGATCCACCTCTAAATGGATTTACGCTTTCCGCTTTGAGATCCCTGTGAGAACAAAACCACCGGCCAGAGCAAGCAGCCCAACTAGTTCAATCAGAGGAAGAGGACTGGCGGTCTTAGGCAGAGATGCAACAAGGACGGGTGCTGGCGTTGCAGCAACCACTGGGGCAGGAGGCTCGCCAACAACAGACGCTGTATCAACCGTATCCCCACTCGGGGTGACTGCTTCAATTGGCGCGGTTTTCAGAGCCTCGACTGGCGCAGACTCCAATGAAAGCGGGGTCGACAGCACAGTTTCGTTTGTTTCCTTGGCAAGTTGGATAGCCCTGGACCTCTCGTAGACAAAATGATCGCCCCATTCATGGCCCGGATAGAACCATGCCTTCAATGCCTCAGGCTCTCCAGCGGGCCGTTCACGAAAAGTCATTACCGTTTTGTCGGTAACCTGCAACCGATAATTGGGGATTGCAAGTATGGTGGTCAACACCTGGGTTTCGTCTTGACTGAAAATTCGGACGACGTGACGGTTTGCGGACGAGTCCACGAGCTTGAAAACATAGGTGCCCGCTGGCAGAATATGCTGACCCACGCCGGGAACTTCAACGGGCGCGCTGAAGGTAATAACAGTTTTCTGGTTCCAATCGTCGGCCTTTGCTTTCGGCGCGACGAGCAAACACAATACGGTAACGCACAATCCTGTTCCCAAGCCTTTGAGCAGTGTCATTGTTTCTCCTTACTTTCTCCGACTCACCCGCACGGCGTTGTTATGCAACCTCTGTATGTTGTCGGTTTCACAAGAGTTCGCACGCCGGAGACTCCGGCGGTCTTCGATCCCGTAGCGTGTACTAAATGTCAGTATTCCTCATTGATTCTTCATTTACTGCTCACTATTGACCTGATGCAGGAAAGTCCTGGGCTGCACTCTGGGGCGCTCTCTATGACAAAATGCACGGAACTAATGGAGATAACTGCGAAGCAGCTTATAGAATCATGGATAATCTGCAGTTGTGGCGAGACAACTCACTTTTCATGAACGGCAATGCAGTCCGCATATGGCTGGCAAGACTGAAGATATGTGGTTCACACCTCAGACTGCTATCTGTCTCTGACTGCGCGGTTTCGCATCCGCCGGTGCGGGGTTTACCACACTTTCGCTGGAAAGAAGGCAAGAGGATGAGGCACGCAAAATCATCGTCTCTCCTCCAAATGGCCTATTCCCATTTAGCCTATCCGGCCTAGTCGAGGATTTTGGCATTCTCGTGCTTGCACAGCCCTGGGTACCGGCCCGAACGAGGCGGACGCATACCACCAACCTCCAAGAACACTCCTGATCCGACCCTTGAAATTGCATCATCACAAGTTGCCATCCCACTTGTGCGCAGTTTTCTTGCCTGGCTGCTTGGGTTCGTTCCCAGGTGCGGGTAGAATTCAAGGAGGGGGATCAAGAAGGGAACGGGGCGCCTGAGTGAACACCGTACAATACTCTTCGTCGCTTTTCAGACGCTACCCGACAAGCCATCAGGATGTTTCCTTGGCTTTATCCGCAACACCGCAGTTGGGACAGAACGAGCTGGAATCACGCCTCTGAAGCAAGGAAGCTTGCAGACGCGGCAATGCCATGACCTTGGCAATTGTAAAATCAAGTTGTCCATTTGCCCGGATGGCGAAATTGGCAGACGCAGCGGACTTAAAATCCGCAGGCCGCAAGGCCGTGGGGGTTCAAGTCCCCCTCCGGGCACCACAATAAGTAGCATAATATGAAAAACTTGCAAAGATGAAAACCTCTCACGTCGAGAGGCTTTTTTGCGCGCTCGAAGCGCTGGTGATATTTATGGTGATACTTCGATACTGTGATAGTGGAGGGTACAAAATGCCACGCAAATCGACGATCAAGACCACGGAAATCTGGGAGCGCAAACCCGGCAGCAACATCTGGTGATTCGCTACCGTGTCCGGGGCGGTGGCGAGCGTTCGGAACTGGCTCTGGAGTCATCGAGGAGCGACTGGCCGGTTGGACAGGCGGTGCTCGATGACTTTATCCTTGAGCGAACGCTTGGCGTGGGCGGCATGGGAATGGTGTATTTGCTGCAAAGCCGCTCCACCGCCTGCGACGGGTTCAGGTCCACCGTGGCGTCCCCCAATCGACTTTCCGACTGTTCGGGGCAGAATTGCCTCCGATTTCAAGCGGAATCTTTTAAAATTCAGATTTCTTTATGATTTTTCCGATCTCTGAGCTGAATTGACCAGACATTTTGCGAAAGTATATTGACAATTTGCATCCAAAATGCTGTGATATGAATCTCATCGTTGATTGCTCTCCTGTGGCCGTGTACATTCTGAACAGAATCCGAAATCCGCTTCGATCCGAGAGCTGAATAGAATCATTTGGTATCTGCAACTAGAAAATCTGAAAACTGGTCGAAACCGTCTTTTTCCAATCTGAGTCCGTCGAATGGAAGCTGATCTCTGACATCTTTTGCTGCGATCACTACCATTTGAATGCAGTTATCTCTTCTAATAGAGCAAGTTGGAGCGCGAATAACGCGGTCTGAACGGGCGATTGTGGAGGGATCGATGGCGATAGCCAGTTGTACTTCGGGGACGACATCAACCAGAGAGTCCAGCATTGCGGAGCGCATTGTAATGATGTGTGCTTCAGCTCTATTCACGGGTCTCACTGAAAATGAGTGTCTGAAGATTGCTTCGTGCGCCCGGGCGCGAACCTTTGCGCGCGACGAGATATTGTTCACGGAAGGCCAGTCTGCCCGAAATCTGGTGATGATCCAGACGGGCAGCGTAAAGCTCTCCCAAACCAGCGCCAACGGCAATGAAGTCATCCTCTGGATGACCGGGTCGGGCGATCCGGTTGGCGTGCCTGCCGATACTTCATCGTGCAGCCACACCTGTTCCGCGCGCGCGATGGAGAAATGCCATGCTTTGGTATGGGAGTACTCAAGGCTTCAAAGCCTGATAGAGGAGTATCCCCAGATCAGAAGGAATATCAGCCAGATTCTCACCAATCGGCTCGATGAACTTCAGGAGCGGTTCCGCGAGGTGGCTACGGAGAAGGTCGCCCAGCGCCTGGCCCTGGCGCTTCTCCGGCTGGCAAAGAAGGTTGGAAAGCCCGCCATGGGAGGAATCGAAGTCTCCCTCTCCCGGGAGGAACTGGCCCAGATGACTGGCACAACGCTGTTCACCATCAGCCGACTGCTCTCGAAGTGGGGAGAAGAGGGCTTTGTCGTGCCCCGCAGAGAAGCGGTCGTCGTGCTGGATCCTCGTAAGCTAAAAAAGGTATGCGAAGCGGAGGATGAGGAAATCTCAGATCGCGGCCAGCCTTCCGCGAAGCCTATCTCGAAGCTCACCGCCTCAACCGTGCCTAGCGGCGGCCCGTGGTAAAAGTTCAAACTGCTAAACAACGTCAGCTCTGTTTGGTCGGCGTTGTTTTATTGATTCGCGCCCGGTTTCCTTGTCGTTTCGGGTCGGATACCGGGGTAAGATTGCCGTTTCGGTTATGCTTCAGGCGGCCATCAGCGCCTGCAGCCGGGTGATGTTGTAGGCACCAGTTGCGAGAGTAAATTCTTCGCTCACTTTTTCCAAGCCGCGGGCGCGAAAATGTCTCATTCCACGTTGCTGTTTGAGAACTCCGAAGATCGGTTCGACTACCGCTGCTGAGCCGCCTCGGCATGATAGCCGCCAGCTATCCGTGGACGCCATCGCAGGGCGATCTCCGCCTCAGGCTGCCAGCCGTTGCGTGCCATCTCGCGGGTGATCGTCGAGCGCGCCTGTTGGAGTCCGGCTGCTATAGCCGCCGACTCCAACGCAACACCAACTGCATCTGAAGCAAAGCTCGTTCCACTAAAGACAACTGCGTATATTACTTCCTCATGCAACATTATCCCTTCTGGATCTGTTGCACTTGGAACTTGAGCACGGCCACTCTTGTCGCCCAACTCGATTGTGAAAATCAAGTGCCTCGTGAGGTTCTCACGCAGACACTAAAGCCCACTTTGATTTTGCTGTCTTTGCGGCACGGATTCTGTCGGGGTTAAAACCCCGACCTGCCAGTCGTGCCCTTTCAAAACATAGACTTCCTCAGAGATTCCTTGACAAAGTATCCGTAACGGACTGGATTCAATGGCCCTGAAGTACCCTTTTCAGGAGCACTTCCAGCGCATCGCGCACTTCCTTGTACTCGACCTCGGAAAGCTCGCCCGCGATTCTCTCTTGCTCGAGGGCAAACATCTCGTCTTTAATAAAGCCGAGTACGCTGCTACGGTCAAATGTCGGAGCAGCCCCATACACGCCCCGCGCCTCAACAGTAGGAACGGCGGCAGGGACAGCTACCGGGAAATGCGGACCTTCTTTTTCCTTTGGTTTCGGAATGGGCGATCCTTGCTGCCTGCGCAACAGTATCGCCGCCACCACGAAGAACAATAAAGCCAGGCCTCCCACGATCCACCACTTATAGCTGCTCAGCGGGTCCGGAGTATCTATCGGAGCGCCAAGCCCGCCTCCCGGCTGGCCGCCGCCCATTCCCGCGGAGCCGCCCGCTTCCGGGTTCATCGAGTTGGCCTGCGCATCGCGCGGCATCTGGCCTTCGCCAGAGAGCGTAAACGCGATATTCTGCCCCGGAGTAATTCTTTTTGCTACGAAAGTTTGCACCCTTGGATCTTCCTGCGCTGGTTGAAAATCAGCTCCCTTTGCTCCGCCGAAAGTCATCCCTTTGGGCAAATACACCACCAGGTTATCGGCCGCCATCTGCAGATGTGGCGTAAAGGTGAATTTTCCGCCATAGGTCATGTGGTATTGCACCTCAAACATGGTTTCCTTCTCCCCCTGATCAGGCTGGATAGGAACGTTGAAGGTGAAATGCCCGCTCTGGCTCAACGGCACAGGCCTCGTATTGGTCGCCAGGCCACCCGGCCTCGTAACTGCTGCTGCGTCCAGCACGGCATTGGCTGGAAGGACGAACTCAAAGGTGTTTGCGCTGAACTGCGACCGGGGCGGCAAGCTGGTATTGCGCACCAGATACCGCTCCTGCACGCGGATCATGCCGCCGGCGGCTTCCGCAAGAAGCATATCCGCGTCTATTGCTACTCCATCCACCTTGACTGCGACATCATAGACTGTGACATCGCCGGAGCCGCCTGCCTGGGGCGCGGCGATGAAATAGGAGCCGCCCTGGTGGTCCACGCGGACCAACGCCGTTCCGGCGGTTGCCGATTGGAGAGAGTAATGTCCATGTGCATCTGTGGTCCCGCGCGCGGCCTCCGCCATCCCGGCCTGCACGTCAACTAGAACTACCGTATCCCCCTGAGAGGGCTTCCCAGTGGTCTTGTTGGTCACTGTGCCGGTTACTGTAGCCGCCTCTGCGATAAGGCCTGAAACGAGTAGGCTTGAAAGAAACAAAATGGTGTATTTTCCAATTGCTTTCAGCTTCATGATTTGCCCCGCCTATCCATCGAGATCAATTTCACCACCGTTGCAGGTCCAATATCTCAACCAGCAAATGCTCTGCCTGGACTTCAAGCAGTGCCCGCTGAGCCTCAAACTCTGACTCCGAATACTTGCCTGACCGGTACTCAAAAGTCAGATCCCTCAGGTTTTCGTAGACCTGATCCTTGCACTCCAACAAATAGTCCAGGCGAATCTTCTCGCGCCGGGCCGCAAAGACCTGCTTTGGCCAAAAGGTATAGAGGGCTACGCCAGCCAGCATTAGACCATCGGCGGCCCAGTTCAGTGTTGTTGTCATATTCGATACCCTCCTGCCCGGAACGCATTCTCCTCGTCTGCCATTTACTGGCTGGGAGGAACGCGCGTCCATCTCCGCACCAAAAGAATCGTCCCGATAAGTCCCGCGGCAAAAACGGCAAAGGGCGCGATCCAGGCTATCAATTCAAATCCTTCCGCGCGCGGAGCGGCCTGAACTGATCTTCCGTACTTATCTGAAAACCAGGCTAGGATCTCGCGATCGCTCTTGCCGGCGGCAATTGCCGAAACCAGCTCATTGCGCTGCCGGGTGCTTTCCGGACAGCCAACATGGTTGCACTCTCCCAGCAACTGTGCGCAGCCGCAAGTACACATCAGCCTGTGTCCGAGATTCTCAAACCGCGCACTAGCCCCTGTAGCGCCCATCGAGAAATAGACGGCGATGGCCAAGGTCAACGCTTGCGCTATTTGAATCCAACGAATCACAATTCCCCTCCCATCGCCCCGGACTCCCGCGCTGGGACTGAGTTGGGGACCAACGCCACAACAGTGCCGAAGAACATAATTGCGACACCTACCCATATCCAGCCCACCAGTGGATTCAAAAATGCCTTGATGATTGGTTGCCCTGTCTCCGGGTTTGTGCCCTCGTACACTACGTAGAGATCCCAGGCGGGAACCGAGTGAATAGCTACCATGGTCTGCGGCTGACCGTTGACCAGATAAACGCGCTTTTCCGGAGCCATCTGAAAGCGCTTAACGCCGTTCCGGTATACATTCAGCAGGGCGTACTCGGAGTTGTAATTCTGATTCGAGTCCTGCGTAGCGCCGACCTCCTCGAGGAGGTATGGGCCGAAGGCCATCCTGTCATGGAGGCTCATTTCTTTTTCTTCGCTGCGATTGAAGGCTGAACCCGCGAACCCCACCACGACGATGACCACTCCAACATGAACGATGTAGCCGCCATAGCGGCGTGTGTTGCGCCGGGTTAAAAGCCACAAGGCGCTGAACAGATTGCTCCCCATCTGCTGCGAAATGACTCCGGCTCCCCGCAGAAACTCGGTCAGAATCGCAGTCATGACACCCGCCACCATCGCAAAGGCTACCAATGCATAAAAGTTGCCTGCATTAAATAATCCATCTTTCCAGGGCTTGACGCCGGCAACCAGGCAGGCAATGACCGTCATCCAGAGTGCAATCACGGGCAGCACAAAGTTCCGCCGGATGCTCTGGAACGATGTTCCCCGCCACGGCAGCAGCGGTCCCACCCCGGTCAGAAAAAGGAGGAACAATCCGATAGGTACAGCGACTCGGTTGTAGAACGGAGCACCCACCGTCACTTTGCTGCCCTCAATAAATTCGCTGAGGATGGGAAAGAGCGTTCCCCAGAGAATGACAAAGCAGCTAGTCAACAGCACAAGATTGTTGAACAGGAAACTGGACTCGCGGCTCACTGCAGAGGTAAGCCGGTGCTCGCTCTTCAAGTGATCGCGATTGATGAGGTAAGCCGCGATGCACACCGCCAGAACGATTGCCATGAAGACAACAAACCACGTCCCTATCGATGACTGCGCAAAAGCGTGCACCGAACTGACGAGGCCGGCGCGAGTCAGCAGCGTGCCCAGCAGCGTCAGCAAAAAAGTGGAAAAGATGAGCCAGACATTCCAGCTCTTCATCATTCCCTTCTTCTCCTGCATCATGACGGAATGCAGAAAAGCCGTACCGGTTAGCCAGGGCATAAAGCTGGCGTTCTCGACCGGATCCCAGCCCCAGTAGCCGCCCCAGCCCAGCACGGCGTAGGCCCAGTGCATTCCCAGGAAGATGCCGCAGGTAAGGAAGAGCCAGGTCACCATCGTCCAGATGCGTGTGACGCGAATCCACTTCTCTCCGGGGTAGCGCATGATCAGCGCGCCTAAGGCAAACGAAAAGGGCACCGAAAAACCCACATAGCCCAGGTAAAGCATCGGCGGATGGATCACCATCTCTGGATATTGCAACAGCGGGTTGAGTCCATTGCCATCTGCGGGAACCGTTCCGGTATAAAGTGCGAACGGCGGCGCGGCAAAACAAAGGACCGCCAGAAAGAAAGTCTGTATTCCCGCCAGAATCGTGCTGGCATAGGCGTAGAGCCTTACGTCGACCTCGTGGGTCACCCGCAGCACAAACCCATAGCTTGCCAGCAGCCACGCCCACAACAGCAGCGAACCTTCCTGCCCACTCCACAGCGCGGCAAACTTGTACGGCGCGGGCAGCGCCCGGTTCGAATGCTCCAGGATGTAAGTAATCGAGAAATCGTTGGTGAACGCCGCCCAGAGCAGCGCGAATGCCGCCGCCGTGACTGGCACAAACAGCACGATGCCCGCCCGGCGCGCTGTATCCCCCAGTTGCTCAGGCAAAAGCGAATCCGTTGATCCCACCGCGCGCAGCCGCAACGCCAGCGCCCCTGCCAGCAGGTTGTAGCCAGCAAGTACCAACGCAATGAGCAGCGCAAAACTTCCAAAGGATGCCATTCAATCTCCAGTCACTTTACCGACCAGCTGCTGATGTATTGCAATACTCGCCTTTAACTTCATACCACACATAAAAGAAGCAACTCGTTGGCCTTTATCAAATTGCCGCCGATACGCTTTCCAGGCCGAAGGCGATGCCCGACGCCCTGAGAAACTCCGTAGGCGGCGTCCCGCCGGCAAAGATCCAAACAAAGTCGTTGGGCAACTCGCGCACCTGTCCATCGCAACCGATTGCCACGCTGCCCACGCGAAACTCGATAGGCATGGAATTGAACAGTACCTTGATAGTGCCCAGCTGGATCTGCTCCTCAATGCGCTTTGCGTTGCGATCCTTCAGCCTGCTGAACTCGCCTTTCCGATAAGAGACTGTGACCCGGTTGCCGCGTTGATACGCCAGCCCCATGGCGGCTTCAACCGCGC
>Ga0182014_10002862_pt1 | contig 21283 bp, 18 predicted proteins | sample 612S2DmetaG_FD_120489 | JGI IMG/M metagenome (GOLD analysis project Ga0182014, IMG submission 120489) | Permafrost microbial communities from Stordalen Mire, Sweden - 612S2D metaG | ecosystem: Environmental > Terrestrial > Soil > Wetlands > Permafrost | place: Sweden: Stordalen | collected...
GCCCGGTGGCTTTCTTGGCCCGGTGGCTTTCTTTCCCGCAAGGTTAAACAGACCGCAGCATTATCATCAGGGCCGAAAGTCCCCTTAAGGACAGCCTTGATCGTGGCGGGCCCGAGTCGGCTGGGCCGTTCCGCAGGGGGCCGGCGGTTGGGTGATCACTCAGGGAGCCTGGGTGCCGCTGCGGCCATAGCGGTCCTCGAGACGTACGACGTCCTCCCGCCAACCGGGGGCGGCAGTGGAGGCCTCGATGAGAACCGCGTCGGAGAGCGCGCGTATCCGGTGCAGAAGACGGGGCGGCACGTGCACCGCCTCGCCCGGCGCGACCGGAACGGTGCGAAGGTCGTCCTCGCTCATGCCGAGGTCGAACTCGACCTCGCCGGAGAGGACGGTGAGGGTCTCGTCCTTCTCGTGGTGCCACTGCAGAGACAATGACTCACCGCCGGCTACGTGAAGGGTCTTGCCGACGTAGGAGCCCTCGACGATCGCGAAGATCTCCTCGTGACCCCACGGCTTGTCAACGCGTTCGACCGGTTCGGCTGATGGTCGCTCGGTCATGTGGTCCTCACAAGGTCGATCATGAGCCCGCACGTCCGTGGCGCGCCGGGCCGAGGTGCCCTGAAATGGTTCGGAATTGCGGTGAATCAGTGACTCCGTCCCACCACTCGTCGAACTGCGCGATCACGGTAAGCGTATCCTGCCAGCTCGTGACGGCGACGCATGGCACGCCCAGCGCCAATACGGGATAGTCATTACCGATCTCATCAAGCCGATCACCGACGAATAGCAACTCCTCCGGAGCCGCGTGGATCTGCATCATGAGCTTACGAATTCCGTAGGCCTTATCGATGCCCTTGCGCGTGACGTCAACCGACGTTGAACCACCCCCTCTCACCTCGAGGCCGGGCAGCAATGGAGCAGCATAGGCCACGAGCAAGGCCTTCTTCGTTCCATCGGGGTCCCACGCAGCCTTGGCGCCGAGTGGGGCGGCTTGTCCCAGGGCGGAGTAGGTAACCTGGCTGCCGCGGTCTTCGATGAGTTCGCCCCACGGATGCTCTTTCCAGTACCCAAGAGTCCTTGACGCTTCTTCGAGGACCTGCCTGATTCGAGCCTTCTCATCCGCGGACAAGTCTTCGGAATAGACCCGTGACCACGCGCCCGCCCGCCGAGAGTAGTAGCGCGTGCCACACGTCGGCATCAAATGAAGCCGGCCGAGAATCTGTTCCGGAGCGGTTAGCCGGTCGAGGACCTGGGCCTGGAACTGCTCGAATCGACCGCCTGAGATGATGCAGACGGGGAGTCGCTGAAGGAGGGACACCAGCGCCGTTGCCATCGAGGCGTCGATAGGCGACTTGGAGGGCGCGAGCGTGTCATCAAGATCAAAGACGAGGGCCTTCATGCTGTGAAGCTTCTGATGCATGATCGCGGCGCGGGAGCGCCTTCTCCTCACTGCGTATATCGGCAACGGGCCGGCTACTGCCCGGGGAGCCGGACCTCCGCGTAGACGGCCCGGTGATCGCTGCCCGGTACGGCGTGCACCGCGCTGGCCAGCACCGCGCAACGCCGGTCCACCAGCACATGGTCGATGGTGATCAGCGCCGGCCTCCCGGCCGGTCCCCAGGTGGGTATCAGCGCCTTCCCGGTTTGCAGCGCGGCGTCGGCGTAGCCGAGGCGCAGCACGCTGCGGAACATGGCATGGTCGAGGGTGGCGTTGAAGTCCCCCGCCAGCACCCGCGGGAGTTCCCCGGGCGGAGGCAGCACCGCGAGCTCCTGACGCCACCGGGCGACCCCTCGCGACCACGGCGGCTTTGGCGGGTGCGGGTGCACGCAGACCAGCTCCACCACTTCCCCGCCGGGCAGCTCCAGCACCGCGGTGGGCTGCGCCGCGTGCGCCGGCACCAGGGGCGGCCCATCGCTCAGCGGGAACCGGGAGTAGATGCCCGAGCCTCGCGATCGGCCCCTGAGCCCGGGTGCCTTCTGAGGCATCAGGTCACCCAGCCCAGCCTGCTTCAGGCGGGTCACCGCATCGCCGGTGAGCTCCTGCAAGAAAAGCACATCTGCGCCGGTCCGGCGGACCAGGGCGACGACCGCCTCCGCGTCGGCCCGGCCGCACAGCAGGTTAACGGTGAGCACGCGCAGTACCGGCCCGCTGGCCGCAGGCTGCGTCCGCCGGGCCGCGCGCGGCCGCATTACCACGGCCAGCGCCGCCGCAGCGAGCGCGGCTGTCGCGGCCGGTCCCCTCCGCCTGGCCAGGCCCAGCGTCGGCGTGGCCGCCGCCGCAGCCGCGGCCGCCAGCGGGGTGAACGACAGCAACGGCGCCACCGGGGCCTCGATGCGGCGCACGCGATCGGCCGCGGTGACCCTGGCCGCCGCCCATGCGGCGAGCCCGCCCGCCACGGCCCAGGAAATGCCCGTGGCAATCCTTGATCCAACGTCCGGCACGGTCACACCCTACGGGCTCCCGCGGCTGAAACCGCGAGGCCGTCGATCATCAGGCCGATGGTGAAGTCGAAGCGGTCGTGGCCGGTTCCGGCGGTGATTTCGGCGGCGTAGCGCTTGCTGTGGGGGAAGGTGCCGGGCAGTGCGGCGTACCGGCGCAGCAGTTCGTCGCGGCTGACGACCCAGCTGCCGTCGCTGCGGCTACGCTGCTGGTCCACCAGGGAGATCTCGAGGCTGTAGGCGCCGACGTAAAGCATCAGGGAGTCGATCGCCCAGGCGGCGGCCTGCGGGTCGATGCCCCCGGCGAGCAGGATGGCGAGCATTCCCTCGCTGACGCGCAGCGTGTCCAGATTGGACGGAGCGACGGCAAAGGCCGCCCGGGAGATACCGGGGTAGCGCAGGTACCGGTCGCGCAGCTGGGTACAGACGCCGGTGATCTGCTGCCGCCAGGTGGCGGGATCGGGCTCGGGCAGATCGATGGCGGCGCACAGGCGGCCGATGAGCAGCTCGTCCAGGTCCTCCTTGTTGACCACGTGGGCGTACAGCGACGACGGGCCCGTCTCTAGCGCGGTGGCCACGCGCCGCATCGTCAGGGCCTGGTATCCCTCTTTTTCCACGATGCCGAACGCGGTGCTGATGATGGCCTCGACCGTGATCGGCTTCTTCGTGCCGCCGGACGGGCCGCGCCGGGCTGCGGGTGCGCTCGAGCCGGTGCCGAGCTGGTGCCGCGCGGCGCGCCGTTGCTGCGGGGTCGGTGACATACGGGCAGTATAGCGAACAAAACGAACGGTGTTCTGTGTCACTATGAACAGTGTTCGTTACGATAAGAACTCATGATATGAATAGCCCATGATAGTGAGACCAGGGACTGGAGTGCGACAGCTCCCTATGCACCTCGGCCTGCCCGGGGCGACCGCATCGTGACCCCTAACGACAAAGTCCTCTTCGGCCTCGGGCTGGAGAGCGGCGTCCACCAGGTGAGCGAGATGCTCGGGCACGCCCGCCGAGCCGACGACGCGGGTCTCGACCTCGTCAGCCTCTCCGACCATCCCTACTTCGCCGAGCGCATTGACGCCTACGCCGCGCTGGGGTTCGTTTTGGGCGCGACCAGCAACATCACCGCAGCGGTGATCATGACAAACCTGCCAAGCCGTCCCGCTCCCCTTCTCGCCCGGACCGTCACGGGACTGTCTACGATCTCTCGCGGTCGTTTCGTTCTCGGAATCGGTGCGGGCGGCCTGTGGGAGGAAATCGTCGCCCTCGGTGTCCCCCGCCTGTCGCCCGCAGCCCGAGTACGAGCGCTGGAAGAGGCGATCATGGTCGTGAGAGCGCTCTCCGGCGGCGGCGATCCGGTCACGTTCGACGGCGAGTTCTACCAAGTCACCGGGCTGACACCCGCGGCCGCACCGACGCCACCGATCTGGATCGGATCGCTCGGCCCGAAGACGCTGGCAGTAACCGGCCGGCACGCGGACGGATGGATACCAGGACACCTCGCCGACTGGCGCAGCACGCGGGTGGCCGAGTCACGGCCCATCATCGACGAAGCGGCCGCTTCGGCAGGGAGAGACCCTACTGATGTCGACACCATCTACAACGTGTCGGGGCGCTTTACCCGGGTCCCGCTACCGGAGACCCGCGACGACGAGGGCCGCTGGATCGGGGGCGGAGTGGCGCAGTGGGTAGAGGAACTGACTTTCGCCGTGCTTGAACACGGCGCCGCCGCTTTCATCTACTTGCTCCCTCCCGGCGACAGCATCAGCGACACGACACTGAACCTCTGGGCACACGAAGTCGTGCCCGCCGTCCGCGAAGCAATCGCCAGGCCCTGACCTCCGGCCACCGACAAGCGAGCGCAGCCGGCGGGGGAGAAATCGCACGCCGGCATCGTCGGGGCCTGGATGCGCAGGAACTGCCGCCACGCGGTGTCGCCGGCGGCCGAAGCCCCCCGCAGGGAGCACCGTGCCAGCGGCGTGTGCGGCGCGTGTCAGCGGGTGCGGGCACGCTCGGTGTCATGACAGAACTAGCGATTGAAGCCACGGGGCTCGCCAAGTCCTTCGGCGAGACCAAGGCCCTCGCCGGGGTGGACCTCGCGGTGCGCCCGGGCAGCGTGCTCGCCGTGCTCGGGCCGAATGGCGCGGGCAAGACCACCGCCGTCCGCATTCTCGCCACGCTGCTGCGCGCCGATGCGGGGACCGCCCGGGTCAACGGGTTCGACGTGCGCACGCAGCCCGGCAAGGTACGCGAGAGCATTGGGCTGACCGGCCAGTTCGCCTCGGTCGACGAGGACCTGACCGGCACCGAGAACCTGGTCATGATCGGCCAGCTCCTGGACCTGTCCACGCGCGCCGCACGGCAGCGCGCCGCCGAGCTGCTCGCGTGGTTCGACCTGACCGAGGCCGCCGGCAAGGTGGCCAAGAACTACTCCGGTGGCATGCGGCGCCGCCTTGACCTCGCCGCGTCGCTCGTGGGCAGGCCGCAGGTGATCTTCCTTGACGAGCCCACCACCGGCCTCGACCCGGCCAAGCGCGAGGACATGTGGGACGTGGTCCGCAGCCTGGTCGGCGACGGCTCGACGGTGCTGCTCACCACGCAGTACCTGGAGGAGGCCGACGCGCTCGCCGACGAGATCACCGTGATGGATCACGGGCGGGTGATCGCGCACGACACCCCGAACGGGCTCAAGCGGGTGGTCGGCGGCCAGCGGCTGACCGTCCGCCCGGCCGACCCGGCGCGGCACGACGATCTCCTCGGCGTGCTGCGCGACATCAGCGGGCAGGCCCCGGAGGCCGACGGGCGCGGCACGGTGACCGTCCCGGTCGACGGCGACGACGTGCTGCCGGACGTGGTGGCGCGGCTGCGCGCCGCCGGGATCGCGGTCGACGAGTTCTCACTGCACCTGCCGAGCCTGGACGAGGTCTTCTTCACCCTCACCGGGACCAGGTCCCGCGACAACGACGAGGAGGCACTGGTATGAAAAAGCGTTTCCGGCTGCGGCCCGCGCTCGTGCTCTGCAAGCGCAACCTGATCAAGATCACCCGCACGCCCGAGCAGCTCATCGACGTCACGTTGCAGCCGATCATCTTCCTGCTGCTGTTCCTGTTCGTGTTCGGCGGGGCGATCGCCCACGGCTCGCGCCACGACTACCTCCAGTTCCTGCTGCCCGGCCTGATCGGCCAGACGATCGCGATGAGCAGCGTCTCGATCGGGCAGAACATGAACGCCGACATCGCGAAGGGGGTGTTCGACCGCTTCAGGTCGCTGCCGATCGCCCGCTCCGTGCCGCTGGTGGGGGCGGTGCTCGCCGACTTCTTCCGGTACCTGCTGCTGTGCGTCATCCTGGTGGGCTTCGGTTACGCGCTCGGCTTCCGCATCACGACCAGCCCGACGCTGCTGCTCGCGGCGCTGGGCATCTCGATCTGCTTCGCCCTGGCGTTCGCGTGGGTCTCGCTGTGGGTCGGCATGACGGTGCGTACCGCCGGCGCGGTGCAGGGCGTGATGTTCCTGCTCATTTTCCCGCTGTCGTTCGGCAGCAACGCGTTCGTGCAGGCCTCGACGATGCCCGGCTGGCTCCAGGCGTTCGTGAACGTCAACCCGCTCTCGCACCTCGTCAGCGCGGTGCGCGGCCTGCTGCTCGGCGGCCCGGTCGGCACGCAGATCGGCTGGACGTTCGCGTGGATCGCCGGGTTGCTCGTGGTGTTCTTCCCGCTGGCGCTGCGCGGTTACATCCGCCGGACCTAGCCGAATCCGGCCGGGTCCAGGCGCTCGATCGCCTCGGCCCGGCCGAGCGCCTGTCCCGTAGCATGGCAGCGCGCGTACCGGTCCGCCCCGAGAGCCGTGCGCAGCCGCGGTGCCAGCTTCACCGCCGTCGGATCGGCCGGGTCGGCGTAGCCGCGCACGGCGGCGCTGGCCCCGAGCAGTTCGGCGGCCAGTTCGGGCCGGCCGAGGGCGAGGGCGAGCTCCGCCGCCGTGCCCGACGCCATCGCCAGCAGTGGCATGTCCTGGGCGGCGGCCGCCGCGTGGTACGAGCGGCCGGCCTGCTCGCGGGCGCGCCGCAGATCCTCGTCGGCGATGGCGATCCGCGCGCCCGTGGCCGCCACCATGGCGTCCAGGTGGTCGCGCACCGGGTGCGCAGGACCGAACCGCGCCAGGTGCCGCTCCGCGACCGCGTGCAACGGGCGCGCCGCGTCGATGTCGCCCCAGGTGACCTCGAAGACCGCCCACCACGCCGCGACGATGCCCCGGTCGGTGGGCGTCCCTCCGGACTCCGCGAGCGTCCGGGCGGCCGCGGACAGCTCACGGGCCCTGGCCATATCCCCCCGCCGGGCGGCGATCTCGGCGAGCCTGAGCCGAACCTGGGACAGGTCTTCGCGGGACCCGAGTTCGGCTAGCAGGCGGCTGGCTTCGGAGTACGCGGCGATCGCGCCGTCCAAGTCGCCGTCGAGCATCCGGATGCCGGCGACGACCTGCAGCGCGGCGGACAGGCCCCACCGCTCGCCGAGCGCGCGGAACCGGCCCACCGCCTCGGCGCCGGCGATGCGCGTCTCATCGAGATTCCCCTCGTTTTCCGCGACCCGCGCGGCCATCAGCCAGGACGCGGCGACGAGCCACTCGTCCCGGCCGGCGCGCGCCTGATCAAGGTAAATCCGCTGGCGCCCGTGGTCCTTGACGAACGTCGCGTACACCGGACGCAGCAGCCCGGCGACCGGGTACCTCTCGATGTCAAGGGCGTCCAGCCGCTCGGTCAGGCCGGGGCAGGCCGCGCCCGCCCCGGCTGCCGCCGCGCCCTCGGCGGCCGGGTCCATGGCGCTGGTCACCACGTGCAGCGCCTCGGCGATGGTCCGCAGGCCCGCGTCCGCCTCTCCGGGCGCCGCGAGGGCCTCGCCGATCCACTCCGCCAGGTCCGAGTCGTTGCCGAACAGCAGCGCCATGACGCCAAGCGACACGGCCAGACTGAGCGCGTTCTCCGCGTCGTCGGCGTCGCACCAGTAGCGCAGCGCGGCGAGGATGTTGTCCCGGTCGGCCCGCAGCACCGTCAGCCAGCTCAGCTGGTCGCGGGTCAGCAGCCTGGGCGCCGCCTCGCGCATCAGGCCGGAGTAGTGCGCGGCGTGCCGCCGCCGCAGTTCGCCGACCTCGCCACGGGCGGCCAGCTTCTCCGCGCCGTACTCACGGATCGTCTCCAGCATCCGCAGCCGCGTCCCGTCGCCGAGCGGCTGCAGCAGCGACTTGTCGACCAGTGACGACAGCAGCTCATCGGCCTCGCCGGCGGCGAGCTCCCCGCCGGCGCCCCCGCTGCCCGCACACACAGTGGCGACCGCGGCGGGCGTCGCCCCGGCGGGGAAGACGGAGAACCGCTCGGCCAGCAGCCGCTCCGCGGGGGTGAGCAGCTCCCAGCTCCACTCGACGACGGCGCGCAGCGTGCGGTGCCTCGGCAGTGCCGTGCGGCTGCCACCGGTGAGCAGCCGGAACCGGTCGGTCAGCCGCCGGGAGATCTCGGCGAGCGGCAGCGTCCGCAGCCGGGCGGCGGCGAGCTCGATCGCCAGCGGCAGGCCGTCAAGCCGCCGGACGATGTCGATGACCAGCGGGCGGGTCTCGCCGTCCGGCGTGAACTCCGGGCTGACCGCCGCCGCCCGGTCGGCGAACAGCCGCACGGCGGGATCCTCGTCCAGGGGCGGGACGACGAACAGCGACTCCCCGGTGATGCCGAGCGGCTCCCTGCTGGTCGCCACGATCCGCAGCCCGGGGCTGTGGGCGAGCAGCGCGTCCGCCAGGTGGGCGCACGCGTCGATGAGATGCTCGCAGTTGTCGAGGACCAGCAGGGCGCGGGCGTCGGCCAGCCCCTCAAGCAGCCGGGTGCGCGCGTCGCGGCTGGTGATCCGCTGTGTCCCGTCGGGCAGCAGGCGTGATTCGCGCAGGCCGATCGCGCCGAGCACCGCCTGCGGCACGTCGGCGGCGTCGGTGACCGACGCGAGTTCCGCAAGCCAGATCCCGTCCGCCGCGTCATCCAGTGCGCTGTCCCGCACCACCGCGGCGACCTCGGCGGCCAGCCTCGTCTTGCCCGCACCGCCGGGGCCGACCAGGGTGATGAGACGGCAGGCCTGCAGTGCCTTCCCCACCCGGGCGACCTCGTCCGTGCGGCCGACGAAGCTGGTGAGCTGCGCCCGCAGGTTCGTGCGGGCACGGCCGGCGGGCGCGGGCGCCGCGGCTATCTCGCCGCGCAGCACCTCCAGGTGAACGGCCCGCGCTTCGGGTCCCGGGTCGATGCCAAGCTCGTCGGCGAGCCGGCCCCGCAGCGCCTCGTAGGCCGCGAGCGCATCCGCCTGCCGCCCGGTAGCGGCCAGCGTCCGCATCAGCAGCCCGGCAAGCTTCTCGTGCAGCGGGTGCTCCGCGACCAGCGCCTCAAGCTCGCCGACGCGGGCGGCGGCCCGGCCCGCGTCAAGCTCCCGCGTGAGGAAGGTGACCGTCGCGTCCAGCCGCAGCTCCTCAAGGCGGCGGGCGAACGGCTCGGCGAAGTCCCCGGCATCCGCGAGCGCCGGCCCGCGCCACAGCGCCAGCGCCTCGGCCACGGCCCCCTCGGCGACGAGCCGCTCAAAGCGCAGCGCGTCCACGTCGCCGGGCGTCACCGCCAGCCGGTACCCCGCACCCGACTGCTCCACGGCCGCCGCCCCGCCCAGTGCCCTGCGGGCCCGCGACACCAGAGTCTGCAGCGCGTTCGCCACATCGGCGGGGAACGCGCAGTCCCAGACGGCCCCGGCCAGCGCGCCGGTGCTCACCGGCTGGCCGCCCGCCAGCGCCAGCCGGGCGATCAAGCCGCGCAGCCGCGCGCCGGCGACAGCCACCGGCGCCCCGCCGTCGTCATGGACCTCAAGTGGCCCCAGTATCGCGACCTGCACAGTACTTATTGTGCCTGCGGCGGCGACCCCCAGCCCCCGGCATCGAGGCTTCGCCTCCCATAGCCCAATCCGCTTAGCAGCACTTGGCCGGTGGCCGGTGGGTGAGGAGCGCAAATTTAGGTATGCCAAAATTAGGTTGGGCAAGATAGGAAAGGTGACTCCGGTGCGCTCGTTCTCCCCGGCCGTGGAGGACTACCTCAAGGCCATCTACCGGCTGCAAGGAGAGGCAGGTGATCCGGTGAGCACCAACGCCCTGAGCAGCTGGCTGGGCGTGACGGCGCCGTCGGCCTCGGGGATGCTGAAGAAGCTAGATGACCTGCGGCTCGTGGTCTACGTTCGCTACCGGGGCGTGCGGCTGACCGAAGCCGGCCGGCGGGCGGCGCTCGGCGTGGTGCGCCGGCACCGTCTCCTGGAGGCGTTCCTGGCCGAGGCCCTGGGGCTCTCCTGGGACCAGGTTCACGACGAGGCTGAGGTGCTGGAGCACGCCATCTCACCCGGGTTGTGCGAGGCGATCGCGGCCCGGCTGGGTGATCCGCGGACCGATCCGCACGGCGACCCCATCCCCACCCGGGACGGACAGGTGACCGAGGCACCCGGCCGGGACCTGGGCTCGCTCGGGCCCGGCCAGCGGGGCCGGGTGACGCGGGTCTCGGACCGCGACCCCGCGGTCCTGCGTTTCCTGACGGCCCGCGGGATCGCGCTCGGCGACGTCCTGGAGGTCAGGGAGGTCCGTCCCGGCGGGGCCATCACCGTCCAGGCGCGATCAGGGACGCACCTGTTCAGCGCGGCCGTCACCGCCGCCATCAGGGTGGAGACCAGCCGGTGACCCTCACCCCCCCGTCTCTTCCGGCCGGGGACCTCACCCCGGATCCGCCGCTGACCGAGGAGGACGCCGCCCGGTCGCGGGACCGCGCGCGCGTTCACCATGCCCGCGGGCACGGCAAGCGCTGGCAGCTGCTGTGGCTGCTTGCGGGGCCCGGGATCCTGGCCATGCTCGGGGAGAACGACGGGCCGAGCATGATCGCCTACGCGTCCGACGGTGCGCAGTATGGGCTGGGGTTCTTCGTGCCGCTCATCCCGGTGCTCTTCGCGCTGGCCTACGTCTGCCAGGAGATGTGCATGCGCGTCGGCGCGGTCACCCACCGCGGCTACGGCGGGCTGGTCCTGCAGCGCTACGGACGGACCTGGGGCTGGTTCGGCGCCGGCGATCTGATCCTGACCAACCTGGTCACCCTCATCGCCGAGTTCGTCTCCATCCGGGTCGGGCTGGCCTACTTCCATCTCGGCTCCGTGGTGGCCGTCACGCTCGGCCTGACGCTCGTCGTGTTCAGTCTCAGCGGCGGGCGCTACTGGCGCTGGGAGCGCATCGTGCTCGGCCTGGCCCTGTTCAACGGCCTGTTCCTGGTGGCGGCGATCCTGGTCAGACCGCACCCGGGAGCCGTCGCGGACTCCCTCGACTTCCTGCCCTTTCCCGGCGGGAGCTTCAGCACGCTGCTGCTCCTGCTGGCCTCCACGGTCGGTGCCACGGTGACGCCCTGGATGATCTTCTTCCAGCAGAGCGCGTCCGCCGACAAGGGCATGACCGCCCGCGACGTCCGGCACGGCCGCTACGACACCGCAGCGGGCGCAGTCCTGGCCGCGATCTTCGGGATCGGGGCCCTGATCGCCGGGGCGGCCCTGCGCACCCACGGCGGACCGGGCCTCCAGGGGTTCGCGGGCGCCGGTTTCCCCGAGGCGCTCACGCACGTCGCGGGCGGCGGCGCCGGGGCCGTGTTCGCGCTGGGGCTCATCGAGGCCGGGGCGGTCGCCATCCTGACGATCTGCGCCAGCACCGCCTACGCCGCCGGAGAATGCGCCGGGGTCTCCCGCAGCTTCAACAACTCGCCGCGCAACGCTGCCGTCTTCTACGCCGCGAACCTGGGGGTCGCGCTGCTCGCCGCGGTCGTCATCTTCATCCCGGGCGCGCCGCTGCTCTCAATCGTGCTCAACGCCAACGTGCTGGCCACCGTGCTGCTCCCGGTCAGCCTGGTCTTCATGGTCATGCTCGCCAACGACACCGCGCTGATGGGCCAGTGGGCCAATAAGCGCTCCACCAACGCGATAGGGATCACCGTTATCGTATTCGTCGGGCTCTGCGGAGCGGCCTACGGCATCGACTCCTTCCTGCAGGCCGTCCACCTCATCGGCCCATGACGACAGACGCGGGCCAGGGCTCCGGCCGCGGTGAGCCGAACCCGGGGGAACACCGGGACGAGCCGGTCGCGCCCCTGCAGCGCGGCCAGTTCGTCGCCGAAACCTCCCGGCCCGTGCCGCGAGCGGCGCTCAGCGCCCGCGCCGCCGCCGGACTGTGGGCGCTTCGCGTCTTTGCCGTCCTCGTCAGCCTCATGGTCATCTACGCCTTCATCGACCAGCTGCGCTGACAGACCGGCCTGACCAGGGGCGAAGCTGGTCCGGCTCATGCCCGAATGCCCGCTATGTTGTTTTCTGTCTGCCGCGCGCCCCACGGATGGCATTATCTAGACCAGTGGGCTTTTCCGAGGAGGCGACATGACTGGATCGGGCCGCCCGGGGAGCGGGATTCCGGCGGACATCCGCACGGATGTCGCTCACCCGGCCCGGGTGTATGACTACTGGCTGGGCGGCAAGGATAACTTCGACGCCGACAGGGCAGCGGCCCAGCAGGTGCTGCGGGTGATGCCGGAGATCCTGGACACCGTGCGCGGTAATCGCCGGTTCATGGTGCGCGCGGTGGGATTCTTGCGCGATACCGGGATCCGCCAGTTCCTCGATATCGGCAGCGGGCTGCCGAGCAGCCCGAACGTGCATGAGATCGCCCAGGCGGGCAACACCGGTGCGCGCGTGGTGTACGTGGACCACGACCCCGTGGTGTTCTCGCATGCCCGGGCGATGACAGCCAAGAACGACGGCACCGACGTGGTCTGGGCCGATCTGCGCGACCCAGACGAGGTACTGTCCGGCGCCGGGAAACTGCTCGACCTCAGCTGGCCGGTCGGGCTGCTGTTCGTCGGGTGCCTGCATCACATCCCGGATTCCGACGACCCGGCCGGCATCGTGGCCCGTTACCTGGCAGCGCTGGCGCCCGGCAGCTACCTGGTCATCTCACATGCCACCGATGAGTTTTCACCAGAGAAGATGCAGGCCAACGCCGAGGTGGCCGACAACAGCGGCACCATGCTCATCCCGCGCAGCAGGGACGCGATCTTGCGCATGTTCAACGGTCGCGACCTAGTTGACCCTGGATTGGTGCTGGTCTCCCGCTGGCGGCCGACGGGAGGCGAACCAGAGCCGAACGCCGACCGGGCCTGGGCCTACGGCGGCGTCGCCGCCCTCTAAATCCAGCATGACGATCCCGTGACCATCGTGCCGGGCGCTCGCCGTTCCTGGTGTTCGGGCTGCTGTGGTTCGCGTTCCCGCTCACCCGCCGCTACCTCGTCGGACTGCGTGATCAACGGCACCGTGTCCGGCAGGTCCGTGTCATGCTCACGCCCAGGGCGCCGCGCTCTGACATGGATCCTCCTCGCTGAGACGGTTCCCCGTGCTGAACCAGACCGGCGAAGCACCGTTCAGATCGAGCGTGGCCGGGGCATCCGGGCGTCCCTGAAAGAGCACCGGATAGCTCTTCGCCGTCAGCGGGGCGGCGCACGGGATGGGCAGGCTCGGAACATCGGCGAGGCTGATCTCGGCGCTCGCCGCCAGCTGGTCCGGCGAGATCCAGGCCGGGACCGACCCGAGGGTCACGATGTGCTGGAAATCGGGATCGCGGGCGAGGTAGTGCTCGAGGTGCGCCTCACCCCCCCGCCCGAACAGCAGGTACGTGAGGTTATGGGGGCGAGGAATGTTGAAGTCAAAATGACGGAAGTGGACCACCTCGTCCACCGTAAGCGGCACGTTCGTGGCGAAAGGGGGCCCGGCCGGCGCGGCGTCGGCGTTCGAGTATTCCTTGTAGACATCGACCTTGAAAGAGGTCAGCGTCCCCGCCTTGATCTGCGGAAGAGTGTACTCGTGTGCGCTGTTCACGAGGTTCCAGGGCGTGCGGCGGGGACCCTGGCCGGCCCGGTAACCCCGCATCACGGCGTCCGGCAGACCCACTCGGAGAATCACCTGGTACATGTGCTTCTCCATGGTGAACATCGGCATGTGGGACACGTACAGCGTCTTGCTGCCGAACATGAAGAAATTATGGATGCCCGGTTCGTCGACGATGGGATCCATCTGAGCGGGCGCACGACGCGCAGTGCCAGCACGCCGCGCAGTGCCGAGCAGTGGTGCCGTCGCGGCCAGGCCGCCCGAGATGAGTAGATGGCGCCTGGAGACGCCCGGCCGCTCGGTCATCCTGTTCTCCCCTGGTTGCTCAAAGGCGAGCCATCTGGTCAGGCCGCCCTCACCTTTCATGGGCACGACAGCTCATGGGCACTACAGCCGCTAACTACTCCTGAGAACTGGATAGCGGGTCCGGCGCAGACGCGCCGGGGTCCGCCCGATGAGGACCGCTTGAGCCGCCGCCGCGGCCGGCGCTTCCTGGGGGGGGTAGTAGTCAAAGGCCGACACCCGGCCTGGCGGGCACGGATCATCGAGCGCACGGTAGTAGAGAAAGGCCGGGTTGGCGGCATCCGCGCAGCACCCCGCGGCACAGCCGGCCGGCTTGTTGGAGAATTTCCCTGGCTCGGAGGCAAGGCCGACGATCTTCATGGTCATGTGCTCGCTCAGTTGGCCGCCGACGGAAATCGGAACGCCGCCGATGGTCACGTCGCTCACCCGGAAGCCCGCTCGCTCCGGCACCTCGAACACGGCCCGCTCTATCAGACCGGGCCGCCCGCGGACGATGCGGAACCACGCCGGATCCACGGCCTCGCCACCGGGCCCGGCCCAGCCGGTCAGGTTCAGGTCGTCCATGTACAGGCCAACCGGATTGCGGAGGGTTACGGCGAAGCCAAGTGCCGCCAGCCCGTTCACGCTCGCGCCGATGGTCGGATCACTGCACCGGTTGGGGCCGCCGTACTGGGCACAGCAGATCAGGGCGTCCGGATCGGAGACGATACGACCGTCCGGGCCTGAGGTCCGCAGCACCGTCGCGTCCGCGCCGAGCTGGATCTCGGCGACGAGCGAGTTGGACGGCTGGGTCAGGTGCATGATTCCGTCGGTGGTGTTCCAGCGGTTGTAGGGGTTGTAGGTCCCCTTCGGGAACACCACGTACGGGCTGCCGGGGTCGGAGTAGTCCATCAGGTCAACGGCGCAGATCAGGTCCTCGTACCGCACCTGGGGACTGACCAGCTCCTGGTACAGCTCGACCAGAAGCCCGGGATCGCCGGTGGTGGGGTAGGCCGGGTCGCCGTTGGTGCTGAGCAAGGTGTCGCCGTGCATCGCCTGCCAGTACTCAGGCGGCTCGGCAGTGAACGTGACACGGCGGATGCCGCCGTCAGGATCCCGCGTAACCCGCCACTCGCAGTACTCGTCCTGGGGCCGATAGTAAAGATTTTCCCACTGGCCACCCCAAAAGTACGAGCCCGGACCGTCGATCCGCTGTGTCAGCGGGACAAGGTGGTCCGCCATCGCGAGCGCCTGCGAACGTCCCCAGCGGTTACGAAGCGTCCCGGGAAAGCCGTTCCACACGATCTCCTGCTCGAGCGCTGGGCCGCTGGGAAGGGTCGTGAGCTGGTTGTAGTACTGGCAAGGCTGATCGCGAAGATCCGATTGCTCCGACGCGATGCACTCGTCGAACCAACCCGACACGGCGCGGCTCCACTGAGCGAGCTGCCCTGGAATCCGATCGAAGTCCGTCATGAACCCGGGCGGATCATAGGCCGTGATCATCGCTTACCGAGATTCCGCGACGACGGCCTGCGCCGAGCTTGCCGCACGACCAACCCGGTCGAGGTCAGCGCGATATGACGCCCGGAGAGGCCGGGCTTGCTTTCAGGAATGCGGAAAGGCGTGCAATCGTCACGATAGCTTTTAAAAATTGACGCATTGAAGCCGAAGCGCATCTACGAGTCCTCCTATGTCTAGGACGAGCAATATACACCCAGGCGCGAACGAAATGCTAGACCTGAAGAGCGCCCTTTTCTTGCGAAGGTTAATTTACGTCCACGAAAGCGATCTACGGGCAATTGGTCCCTAATGTGACCGATTTGGGGAGCATGACGTGCCGCCGTGACAGGAGGCGGCCACGTCGCGATTCATGTTCATCATCAAAGTGCCCGGCGGCGAGAGCGGTGCGTTTCGGCGAACTTCTCCAGGTTCTCAATCAATCGGATGAGATGCCCGATTAGATCACTAAGCCCGAATTCATTGATTGTAAAGCTTATTTGTGCACTTATCTGCGCTCGCGAATGGCCGTTTGTGCGTGCAGCTATTGGCACGTTACGTGCACAGATAGCTACAGCGCGTAGTAGCGTTGCCGATGTCAGCGGCCGTAGTGCCCATGAACTGCAGTGCCCATGAACTGCAGTCCCCATGAAGCTGCAGTGCCCACGAAAGGTAAGGGCGGCCTGAGCAGGTGGCCTCGCCTTGAGTAACCGGGAGAACAGGATGACCGAGCGGCCGGGCCTCTCCAGGCGCCATCTACTTATCTCGGGCGGCCTGGCCGCGACGGCACCATTGCGGCGCACGGAAAACACCGATGATCCGGGCACCCGCTCCGGCCAGTCCGCGCGCGAAAGATGGCGCACGCCGCACGGCGCCAAGGGGACTCCTTTCCACAAGACAATGACGGACGAGCGTGACGCACCCGACGAGCCGTACCTCGACGGTGATGAGATCCAGGGGAATGTGGTGCCTGGCTTCCTGAAGCCCTACATGGCGGTAGCGGCCCTGACGATCGATGACATACCGAGGGCCAAAGGCTGGCTGGCAGATATCGCGTCCCGGATCACGACCCTGGCTGAGGCGATGGGGTCGCGCGCGAAGGTTCGTGACTACCGCGGTTTCGGGCCGGAGCGCCTGAACCTGCTGGGCACGCTGCCGCCCGGCATGAACGACGCCTGGCTGAACATCGCCCTGAGCAGCGGCGGGCTCTCGAAGCTGCTGAGCGGAGGCGACCATGCCGGGGACCTCGGCTTGTTCGCCGACCAGGGATTCCAGCGCGGGCTGGCCGCGCGATCGTCACTACTCGGGGATCCCACTGATCCCGCAGCGGAGGGCAACCCCGCCAACTGGGTTGTCGGCGGTCCCGGCCGCGAGGCGGATGTGCTGCTCATCCTCGCTGCGGACCGCGAGGAAAAGGGTGCACGGGTGCTCGACGAGGTGCGCGCGCACGCGGTCGCGAGCGGTCTGGTCCTCCTCTACGAGGAGTCGGGGCGCAAGCTGAACAAGATCGGCCAGGAGCACTTCGGCTTCCAGGATGGGATCTCCCAGCCGGGAGTGCGGGGCCGTCTCCCGGGCTTCCCGGGCGACTTCATCACCCCGCGGACGATCGACCCGTCCCGCCCGCCCGATGCCTGGCTGTACGGTCTTCCGGGGCAGTACCTGGTGTGGCCGGGCGAGTTCGTGTTCGGTTACCCGCGCTCGGGCGCGGATCCGCTGACTCCCGGCCAGGTCAATCTGCCCGGGCCGGCCTGGAGCCGGAACGGCTCGTACCTCGTGTTCCGGCGGCTGCGGCAGGATGTGGCCGGCTTCCGGGCGTTCGTCGCGGAGTCCGCCGGGGGATTGTCCGGGCACCCCGGGTTCGAGGGGGTGACCCCCGAGTGGGTGGGGGCGAGGGTCGTGGGCCGCTGGCCGGGCGGCGCACCGGTCTCACGTCTGCCCTACGGGGACGATATCGCGCTCGGTGTCGATCGCCTCGCCAACAACAATTTCGGGTTCGCGGCTGACGCGGCGGAAGATCCGCTGGTGGGGGGATCGAAGGCCGGCCACTGGCCCGATGCGAAGGCCGACCCGCTCGGGCTCACGTGTCCGATGGCGGCGCACATTCGCAAGGTCAACGCCAGAGAGGCCGCCAACGACCTCGGCGGGCGAAGAGCGTCGTTCAATCGCCGCATCCTGCGCCGGTCGCTGCCCTTCGGGCCAGCCCTGGGGGAACTATCCGGCCACGACCCGGCCAACGGCAATCGCGGCCTGCTGTTCGCCTGCTACCAGGCGTCGATCGAGGACCAGTTTGAATTCCTCTGCAACGGCTGGGCGGGAAGCTCGAAGCGCCCCAGAAGTCCGAGTGGCTTCGACATGGTGATCGGCCAGAACGGGGTGCCGGGCGATCGCCGGACGCGTAGCTGCACGATATTCGGGTCGGGGGCGGTTTCGGCCACGCTGGTGACGATGAGCGATTTCGTCGTTCCCACGGGCGGCGGGTACTTCTTCAGCCCTTCGATCAGCGCGCTAAAAGAGGTGCTCGCCGCGTGACTCGGCTGGAGCCGCGGAGCGGTGCCTGATCAGCTCGGCGCGCTGGTGTCGTGGTCGCTGTCGAGCCTGGCGCGGAGCAAGGCCGGCACGGGACCCGAACCGTTCACGGTCGCCTCGGGCAGGACGGGCCCGGGAACGTCCTGCCCCGCGTCGACGGAGGCCAGTTCGACCCGGTTCCTGCCCTGCCGCTTGGCGACGTACAGCGCGGCGTCGGCGAGCCGGTCGAGCCGTTCCAGCGTGCTCGCGTGGCCGGGGAAGCCAGCGACGCCGATGGAGACCGTGACCGGCACGCCGGTGCCCGGCAGGGTGACCTCGGCGATCGCCGCCCGGACGCGCTCGGCGATCTCGAGGGCCGCGGCGATATCGGTGTCGGGCAGCAGGACCGCGAACTCCTCCCCGCCGTTGCGCCCGGCGAAGTCCCGGGCCCGCAGCACGCTGCGCAGCGCGGTGCCGACGCCCGCCAGGACCTGGTCCCCCGCGGCGTGCCCGTACTGGTCGTTGACCTGCTTGAAGTGGTCGAGGTCGAGCAGGAGCAGCGCGAGCGGCACCTTCGTCATCGTGGCCTGCGCGAACGTCCGTTTCAGCGCGTCCGTGACCGCCCGCTTGTTGGGCAGCCCGGTCAGGCCGTCGGTCGCGGCGCGGATCTCCGCGACGGCCAGGTTGCGGAGGTTGGCCAGGACGGGCGCCGCCTGGCTGACCGACTCGCGGATCCGCTGTTCCTCGGCGTCGGAATAGGGGGCGGGGCGGCTGAGCAGGACGGAGCCGATCACCTCGCCGCCGACCATGAGCGGAACGCACGACGAGGCACCGGGCATCTGGGCGCACACCAGGCAGGACAGCAGGGGCGGCCGCCCTTCGCCCTCCCGGTGCGTCCGGCCGGACCGCACCGCCAGGCACGAGCGCGGCTCCGCGCCGCGCAACGTCCCGGCCAGCGGCGAGCCGGGAGGCAGGGGCGTGACCGCCTCCAGCCGGTCCGCGCTGTTGTTCCGGTTGAGGACCACGGCCGCGGTGGCCGGCAGCGTGCGCTCGAGATGGCGCTGCAGGAGCTGGTGCGCCTCGTCCTCGCCGTTCGCGATCTGCAGGGTCTCGGCGAACTCCGCCTGGTCGTGGACGGGCTCCAGGCTCCGGCGGCTGCGCCGGAGCTCGTACCACAGGAAGAGCCAGGCCATCACGATGCCTGCGGCCCCCATGGCGAGGATGAGACGGGTGAACCGCGCCGCGGCCGCGGACGCGGCCACGTGATCGGTGCGCCCGTCGTTAAGCTCCTTCAGGACCAGGCGGTCGAGGTGGGCGCTGACCGGCTGGTAGGCGGCCGTCAGCCGGGCCGCGAGCGCCGCGGACGGCTGGGCGGTCAGGTCCGCCGGGCTGAGCAGATCACGGGCGGCGGTCCACTGCCGGATGAACAGCTCCAGGTCGGCGTGTTCGGCCGGCGGATCGCCGGTGTGCAGCTGTGCCAGCGAGAAGAGCTGCGCGTCGGCCGCGGGGAGCAGGCTGGTGTACAGCGTGCCGAGGAGCCGGGACCTCGTCGCGGGATCGGCGGCCCGCACGGCGTCCTCGCCGGTGGCGTACGCCGCGTCCATGTCCCGGGCCAGCTGGCCCGTCACCACCGCGGTGTCGAGCTCGCCGCCCGCGATCACCTTGCCCTGGTACGTGGCCGACCGGATGCCCAGGATGCCGATGGCGGCCACCGCGACCATCGAGAGCGTGCCAAGGAGCGCTATCAGCAAGACGGTCGCAGCCCTCGTAAACGTCGCATTCACCTCCACCTCACCCGGCAAGCCAGCCATAAAAGCATTTACACTGCCCAGCATAACGGCAAGGGGCCGATATATAAATGACCCTCCGATATCCCGGCAATTCCGCAGTTATGCCGTGAAGGCTGCGGAAACAGCGAAATAAACAGGACAGGCCGGCGTGCTGCCGGAACTACGCCCATGACGGGAAACGGCAGGGTTCCGGCATAGTGGCGTAGCGCCCGTTCCGGTCGGCGTATCATTTCGGCTCGTCTTCATCAACGCGGCCCGAACAGGCTTGGGATGATGCGCGCCGGGTACGATTGCAATGTGCACGGAGGTCTGCGATTCCGCGTCCCGGCGTCTTCGGATGAGAAGGTACAGGGATAGCCGGTACCATCATTCGGATATCGAACAGAAAGCCCATATGAGGACAGAACGCTCTCTCATTTATGTGCCGGTGCTGCACAGTTCTGGTGATATGGGGTCGCTCGCCGGCGTCATCCCGCAGCCCGCGGACTACGGCGCGCAGGTGGGCAGATACTGGGATGCCGTCGACGCCGATTTCCGCGCCATGCGCCGCCGCTGGCAAGAGGTCCGCGTCTACCAGGACGGCCTGCCGGATACGAGGGCCGATATCGTGGCCCGGATTATCGCCGACGTGGACAGCCCGAACTACCGACTGCTGCGCTGGTTCGCCGGCCAGGGAGCCATGGTGGTCGGCACCGAGGACCCCATCCTCCTGCAGGAGGAATACGAGTTGCTGAAGGCGAGCGTGACCGACGAGGCGGCCAGGCAGGCCTATGCGGCCCGTGCGACCGGGCTGCTGGAGAACAGGGACCGCTATATCGCCACGCGGATCGGTGACACGCTGCCGTCAGCCGGCACGGGCGTGCTGTTCGTCGGCCTGCAGCACGAGGTGACGAGGATCCTGCCGGCTGACATCAAGGTAACCAGCTTGCGCTCCTGCCAGGAACTGCTTCCGTCCATCGTGCGGAAGCTCGGCATCACCCGGGCGAAGCCGGGGGGACAAGGGTAGGTGCCCGGCAGTGGCCCCGGTCACCCCGGCGGCCCGCCCGGTACAGGTGACCGGTTCCCGCAGCAGTGCGCCCCCGCGTGCGACGCCCGGGCCGGCCTATCGGCATTAGGCCGAGGCTAAGCCTCGATCCACCGCATGAAATTCACACGGTGGATCGAGGCTAAGGGCGCGAACGGCCGTCAGCGTGAACCACCCCGGCACCGTGGCAAGCAGAGCAGGACAGCTTGCGCTCGCTCCGGCGGTCCACTCCCGCCCCGCCGCAACGGGAACAGGTCTCGTGCGGTGCCTGGACGGTCTGGGCTCCTCTTCCGCCGCAACTGCTGCAGGTCAGCCTGGTGTGGGCTTGCACCCCACGGCCGCGGCAGCAGGCGCACGGTACCCGCGGTGCCGGTACTTCCACGACGCCGCGCCCTAGGCAGACCTGGCAGGCCGACGGCGGAGAGAGAACCCCGAAACGATCGCGACCTGTCCCGGAGCAGAACGCGCAACGCACGGAAAGTTCCTGCTGAATCGTACTCATCCCGGCTACCACCTTCGGCTCGACGATACGCAGCCCGGAACCAGATCATTCCGTGGCACGCACATTATTTATCCGCCCTTTATTGGATTACCCTATTGTTCCGATTTCGGCGGCTTTTCTCACTGGTTCTGCAATTTCTTTCAGCTTAGCAAACGTACCGGCGAAACTATAAGGGGGCCACGGCCCGGTGAAACGCACCTCGGCATCCGTTTCCTGGCTCACTTGCTCGAGATAATCACCGACCCGCAGCACGCCGGCCTGGTCGGTAAGCAAGGAAAGGTTGAGCACCATCTTTTTACCGCGCACC
>Ga0182014_10002864_pt1 | contig 21280 bp, 15 predicted proteins | sample 612S2DmetaG_FD_120489 | JGI IMG/M metagenome (GOLD analysis project Ga0182014, IMG submission 120489) | Permafrost microbial communities from Stordalen Mire, Sweden - 612S2D metaG | ecosystem: Environmental > Terrestrial > Soil > Wetlands > Permafrost | place: Sweden: Stordalen | collected...
CCAAGTCAAATTCCCCCCATTTGGCTTCGATCAATTCGGTAGTGCGCACAAAGGTCATGGACATCAGCTTCATTGCCAGCCGCGTGACCTGCTTTCCCTGATAGACCTCGATGCGTCTGAGCAAGGTTGGCAGCTCTTTGGCATCGATGCGGGCATAGTTGATTTTCGGCGAGGATTTTAGAATGTCGCTGGGGCGAATCTCAGTGGCCGGGTTGCGTTTGGTATATCCGTGGGCGATGCCGTAGCGAAAAACCTGCCCCACCGTCTCCAGCGCTCGTTTGGCAATATCCCGCGCGCCGCGATCCTGAATCGCGTTGGCCATCGCCACTAATTCCGGCGCTTCGATCTCGGCAATCGACCGCGCTCCGAGGCAGGGCAGAATATCGGACGCCATGCGTCGCCGGACCGTGTCCACATGGCGGGGGCTTTTCCCTTCCTGCCAATGCTCCAGCCACTGTGTGGTTATGCTCTGGAAGGAGTTCTCGACCGCGATTTTCTCTGCGGTCTTCTCGGCCTTCCGTTGCGCCATCGGGTCAACACCAGTCGCCAGCAGCTTGCGGGCCTCAGCGTGGCGTTCTCTGGCCTGCGCCAGCGAAACGTCTGGATACTTGCCCAGGGACATGAGCTTTTCCTTGCCCTCAAAACGATAGGACCAGCGCCACAATTTCCCGCCGGTTGGCTTGACCCAGAGGTAGAGCCCACCTCCATCGCCAAGGCTGTATGCTTTTTCTGCCGCTTTTGCCCTTTTGATCTCCGTATCTGTCAGTCCGGCCATGCAATTTCTCCCTGGTCAAGAAAAGTACACCCACTTCAAGAACAGAATACACCCAAAAGTACACCCGTCAAAACACGGCTGCACTTGGATGCATCTGGACGCAGAAAGACGTAAAGCATATAATTTGCTATGTTTTACGTCTTTCTATTGGATGTCTTTGGATGTTCTTGGAGGAAGTTTTGGCGGAGGGAGAGGGATTCGAACCCCCGGTACCCTTTCAGGTACAACGGTTTTCAAGACCGCCGGTATCAACCGCTCACCCATCCCTCCGCGTGCGGACTATCGACAGTTTAACAGCACTCAAGAATCTGTGTTCCGATTGCTGAAGATTAGATTCTTCGGCGTCGCGGAGGGTTATGAGAGCAGCGTCTTGAATGCGATCGATCTTCGGCGACGCGCTACCATTTGACGGTGGGCACATTTTCTTTTCCCGTTCTCAAGAGCCTTCCTCCGCTGGATCACGAGCGCTTTGCCGCGCATCGTGAGCTTGAGGCCCTTCTCAGGGCGAAGTTGCGCGGCGAAGTGCTCTTCGACCTGGGCAGCCGCGCCCTCTACGCCGCCGACTCTTCCAACTACCGCCAGCTTCCGGTTGGAGTGGTTCTACCCAAAGACGCTGCCGACGTGGAGGCTGCTTTGGCCGCCTGCCGCGCTGTTGGAGCGGCCGTTCTGCCGCGCGGCGCGGGCACCAGCCTGGCCGGTCAGTGCGCCAACGTGGCGGTGGTCTTCGACTTCTCCCGGTATATGAACAAACTCGACTCCATTGACGCAGCCGGCAGGCTGGCGCGCGTAGAGCCGGGGATCGTCCTTGACCGGCTGCGCGAGGCGGCCGAGCAGCACCACCTGACCTACGCACCCGATCCCGCCACACACAGCCGCTGCACGCTGGGCGGCATGATAGGGAACAATAGTTGCGGCATCCACGGCCTGATGGGCGGCAAGGTAGCCGACAACGTCGAATCGCTCGACATCGTGCTTTATGACGGGACGCGCATGACAGTGGGCCGCACCGGCCCTGAGCAGCTTCAAGCGGCAATCCGAGGAGGCGGACGGGTGGGCAGGATCTATGCGGGCCTCGCTGGTTTGCGCGACCGTTACGCAAGCCTCATCCGGGAGAAGTTTCCACACATTCCCCGGCGCGTCTCCGGCTACAACCTGGATGAACTGCTCGACGAGAACGGCTTCAACGTGGCCCGCGCGCTGGTGGGGAGCGAAGGCACCTGCGCCACGGTTGTGGCTGCCACGCTGAACCTGACCGCCAGCCCGCCCTTTCGCGTGCTCACTGCCCTGGCCTTCGACGACGCATTTCTCGCCGCCGACACAGTCCTTCGTACCCTGGAGCATGGACCTATAGGCCTGGAAGGCTTCGACGCAATGCTCGTCGATTTCATGCGCCGCAAGCGCCTCGCCGTCGATGACGTAGCACTGCTGCCGCCCGGCGGCGGCTTTTTGCTGGTGGAGATGGGGGCATGGGAGGCCGCCGAGGCAGAAGCCAAGGCTGAGACTCTGATCCGCGCCTCTCAAAGCTGGCCCCACGTACCTTCGAGCCGCATTTACTCGTCCCAGGAGGCTGCTCGCGTGTGGCATGTCCGCGAGTCGGCGCTCGGCGCCATGGTTTTTGTCCCCGGCGAGCCTGACCGCCTTGAAGGCTGGGAAGACGCTGCTGTGCCGCCTGCTCAACTGGGCGCCTATCTGCGCGCCATCACTGCCCTGATGGAAGAATACTGCTACCGCAGCCCGCTTTATGGCCACTATGGCCAGGGCTGCGTGCACATGCGCATCAACTTCGACTTCCGCAGTGAGGAGGGCCTGCGCCGCTACCGTGAGTTCATTGAGCGCGCCGCCGATCTGGTGATCGGCTTTGGCGGGTCGCTCAGCGGCGAACACGGAGACGGCCAGTCGCGCGCAGCGCTGCTGCCGAAGATGTTCGGCCCGGAGCTGATGGGCGCCTTTCGCGAGTTCAAGGCACTCTGGGATCCGGAAAATCGCATGAATCCAGGTAAGCTGGTGGATGCGGTCCGCGTCTATGATCCGGTGGAAAACCTCCGTCACGTGCCTTCTGCGCCCGGTGAATCGGTCGCCGCGCTCGAAACACACTTTGCTTTTATTGCCGACGGTGGCTCAATGGAGCGCGCCACTGAGCGCTGCGTGGGCGTCGGCGCTTGCCGCAAGACCGAGGGCGGCGTCATGTGCCCCAGTTACCGCGCCACCGGCGAGGAGCGGCACTCCACCCGCGGCCGCGCGCGCCTGCTGTGGGAGATACTGGCCGGCGCCCTGCGCGAGGAGGGCTTCCAGAGCCAGGCTGTCCGCGAGGCTCTCGACCTCTGCCTGAGCTGCAAGGCCTGCAAATCCGAGTGCCCGGTGCAGGTGGATATGGCCGCCTACAAAGCGGAGTTCCTGGCGCAGCACTACAAGGGCCGCCTTCACCCCTTGCACCACTACATTTTCGGCTTTGCCGACCGCCTGGCGCGCTGGGGTTCGCTGGCCCCGACACTGACCAACGTGGTGCTCACCGGTCCTGTCACCAGCCCGCTCGTCAAGCGGCTGGCTGGCGTGGCGCAGGAGCGCCGGCTGCCCCGGCTTGCGCCACGCAGCTATCAGCGGGATCGCAAGATTCATCCCGAGGGTGCGGGCTTCAGCCAATACAATGACTCGACACAGAAACCAGGGGCTTTAGCCCCTGCGGCACCGCAGGTGCTCCTCTGGCCGGATACCTGGAACAACTACTATCATCCGCAATCCCTTGCCGCTGCGGAATGGGTGCTGACGCAGGCCGGCTTCCGCGTCGAGACCCCGCGCGGACACATCTGTTGCGGTCGCCCGCTCTACGATTTCGGCCTACTCGGCGCTGCCCGAGGCTATTTGGCCAAGGTGCTTGATCGTCTGGGGCCGCAGATCGACGCCGGCCTGCCCTTCATTTTTCTGGAGCCAAGCTGCGCCAGCGTCTTCAAGGACGAGCTGCTCGAACTCTTTCCAAACGACCAACGCGCGCAACGCCTGAGCCGACAGGTTTGGCTGCTGGCCGACTGGCTGGCCGCCAAAGCCCCAGAGTGGGCCACAGACCGGCTGCAGGGATCGCACATCCTTGTTCACGGCCATTGCCACCACAAAGCCGTCTTTGGAGGACCGGCCAGCGAGATCGCGCTGCTCCGCCAAGCCGGGGCCACGGTAGAACCCATCCAGGCTGGCTGTTGCGGCATGGCCGGACCGTTTGGTTTCGAAGCTGGCAAGTTCGAAGTCTCAAAGGCCATCGCCAACGACGGCCTGCTGCCAGCCGTCGAGAGGGCCGGGGCGGAGACGCTAATTGTCGCCGACGGCTTCAGTTGCCGTGAGCAGATCGCTCAACTCTCCCACCGCAAAGCCATGCACTTTGCCGAGGTTCTAGCCTGCAATTGCGGTTGTGGCAACTAAGGGGATTGAGGGTCAACCCTCCACTCCAAAATGGACCCATGTTCAAATTGCGAATTGTCGTGAGCGCCGGCAGAAACGGTCGCCATGAAAGCGGGATTTGCGGTATTGTGTTGATGTGGAGTTGCTTAGCCGCTGCCCTGGGAAAGCCCGTGCAACTCTTGATACAGGAACTGCGTCCAATGCAGTGAGGTCGCCCAGAGTTTCGCTCTGAGCAGATGCATGCTCCGATTTGAGAACCGCCGATTTTGGGAATTGCCGAGGTTGAACTGTGCGCCGCAACGGGATTGAAATTTGCGGCACGGTAGCCAATTTTGATAGGCTCAGCATTCTATAAGCTGAGCGAAGGGAGACAAGTCATCATGGCAGAGGATAGCAAAGTACAGCAGTTGGGTTGGTTTTTGGCTGGGCTCGGTGTAGGCGCCCTGGTTGGAATTCTTTACGCACCCAAGAGCGGTCGCGAGACCCGCGAGACCCTGGCAAGCGGAGCCCGCGAGGGAATTGAGTACGCGCGTGTACGCAGCCAGCAGGTTGCCGAGAAAGTGGGCACTCTGGTTGACAAGGGCAAGGAGCACGCGGGCGAGTTTGCGGATCGCGGCCGGGCGCAGTGGGAAGAGTTCGTGGAGCGCGGCAAGAACCTCGTCAACGATCAGACCACCAGGGTGACCGCGGCTGTCGATGCGGGGCGCGAGGCCTATCGGAATACAGTCGCCCCTGTCGATCCGGCCAATCTTTGAGCGGCTGTCCATGACGGGAGTTCATTCCGACGCGATTTAGTCTTGATTGGGCGTCTGCCGTGAAGCCGAGTGCGCTTGTGGTTGAATCGATATTGCGCAGACTCCCGGCCAGACGCTCCAGTCTGTCCAGAGAAGTGCGTTGAAAGTGTTGTTGGAAGTTCACAGAAGTCCTGCGCGAGATCGTTCCCATGCCAAAGCTGAACAATGAAACAATCGAGCTAATCTGCATCGCCGTCACTGCATTGGCTGTGCTGTTGCAGGGGATCGTTTTGCTCTTCATCTATCTGGCTTTGCGCAAGGCGATCAGTTCTTTGCACGAAGAAGTAGAGGATTTGCGCGCTTCGATCATGCCCACGATCGACGATGCGCGCGATCTTATTGGCAACACGCGAACGCTCATTGACAACACGCGGCGTCTTTTTGCCCGCATGGCTCCCAAGGCCGAGGCTACGGTCGGCGATCTGGCCAAAATGGCGCATGGGTTGCAGGAACAAACCGTTGAGTTGGAATCCGCGGTTCAGGAGGTGCTTGGCCGGGTGCGCTTCCAGGCGGGCCGGATAGACGCCATGACGACCAACGGCCTCGACGCCGTCGACAGAGCGGGCAGCTTTGTGGCCGACTCCGTCGGCAGGCCGGTAAGGCAAATTGCCGGATTGGTGGCAGCGGCCAAAGCGATCATCGAATCGCTGCGCTCCCCGGCTGAGCCTCGCGAGAGAAGGTTCTCCGGCGACGAGGACCGCTTCGTTTAGCAAGCGAACCCACCCTAGCCGCAAGAACAAAGACAAGTCGAGGATGGGGCACCCGGCGAGTTTGCTGGTGGCAGGGAACTCGCCGAGCCGGAGGCTTGTACTCGCGCCGGATCTGCACAGAGAACACTCATGCCGAAGCGAGCTGTTTTTCGTGAGAGACACCAGGATTTTCTCCGCCGCCGTTCCGGTGGCGAGGACAACGGTGACCTCAGGGCTCCGCCAGTTCAAAGCGTTTTCATCGGATAAACTGCATAAACGGACAAAAGTGGTCAATATTGACCACCTCAGGCCGCCGCAGGCCTGTAAAATTACTAAAACTGTCAGGCGGCAAGATTCGGCTTCGCCAATACTGCGGGAACCCACCCCCGCTACCGATTCGACCGATTGCGAAGACGCTTTCTGAGGCCACCGTACTCGCGCCTGAAGGACTCCCACGAGGAAAGGTCGGATCGGTTGAGCGTTCATCTTGTCAATCCCAGCGACAACTCATTTGGCACCGCGGTCATTACGCCGCGATGGCTGTTTGTGCTTGCGGCAGCCACGCCGCGGGAGGTGGGCGACCCCATTCTCGTGGATGAATCGCTCGAGCAGATTGCTCCCGAGACGATTCAGCCGGGAGACATCGTAGGTATCAGTGTGCACACGGGGAATGCTCTGCGCGGCTACCAGGTTGGCAGGATGGCGCGCGCGCGAGGTGCGTGGGTGGTCTATGGCGGCATTCACGCGACGCTCTTTCCTGAAGAGGCTCTGGAACGTGGGGAAGGCCATGCGGTGGTGAAGGGGGACGGTGACATCGCCTGGGGCAAGGTGGTCATGGATTGCCTGGCGGGGCAGCCGGAGAGGATCTACGAAGGCGGACGAATTGAAGGCAGCGAGTTTCTGGCCGCTCGCTGGGACCTGATGAATCCTGAGAAGTATATGTGGGCCTCCGTGCAGACCATTCGCGGATGCCCCAAGCACTGTTCCTTTTGCAGCGTGTGGCGGACGGATGGGCAGAAGCCCCGGCAGAGGAAGTTCCAAAGCGTGATTGACGAGATTGTAGCTTTGCGGCGTCTCGGGTTTCGCTTCATCGCCCTGGCCGACGACAACTTCTATCCGGTGACTTTCACCGATCTGCGGCTGGCCAGGGAACAGAACAACACGGCCAAAGTTGAAGAGCTGACGGCCATCCGAGCGGAGCGTTTTCAACTGATGGAAGAGCTGGCCAAGCTGCCGAAAGACATGGTCTTTTATACCCAGATGACGATGGAGGCCGGCGAGGACGGCAGTTTTCTGGATGCCATGCGAAAGGCCAACATCAAGGGCGCGCTGGTGGGCGTGGAGGCGGTGACGCCGGAGGGGCTCAAAGCGGTCTACAAGGACTGGAACCTTTCTGGCGATGCCTTGGCCAAACAATTGCAAAATTTCAAGGCGCATGGCGTGCATGTGCTGGGTTCGTTTATCTTCGGACTGCCGACAGACAGGGCGGCGACCTTCGACGCTACGGTGGAAATGGCGCAGAGGGCGGGGATCACCTTCGCGCAGTTCGTGATGATGACGCCGTTTCCGGGCACGGTGGACTTCGGCCGCTGGGAGAAGGAGCAGTCGCTGAATCCCACCTTGGTGGGCGATGTGCCTATCACCCGGTACTGGCTGATTCCCACCGAAGTACGGCCCAAGATGTTCACCCCGCATCCGACGATGAGTTCGGATGAGATTCGTGAGCGCACGCAAAAGGTCTGGGACCAGTTCTATACATGGGGCGCAATCTGGCAGCGGTCGGCCTGCACGCCGAATCTGCGCTCCAGAATCGCCTTCATGTTCCTCTCGAAACTCTACCGGCAGATGTATGCGGGCACGGGAATCTCGACCGATAGCGCCCGGCGCAAGAAGTCGAAGGCCTGGGCCAAATGGACAGCGAAGCAGTGCAAGAAGCTCTTCCGGGCAAGACCGATGCCGGAACTGCCGTCGCCGGAGTGGGGGATTGGGTTGCCTGATCTGGGTCAGGCTGCGTTTGCGGGCGGAGATGGCGGCGAGGTGCCAGGATCGTTCGTGGTGATCACGAAGAACTGAATTCCGCCGCGTTGAGAGTGAATCCTACCAGCCCAGCACATAAGCAAAGATCAACGGCGCCACGATCGAGGCGTCGCTCTCGATGATGAACTTCGGCGTATCCTCGCCGAGTTTGCCCCAGGTGATCTTCTCGTTGGGCACTGCGCCGGAGTAAGAGCCGTAGCTGGTGGTGGAGTCGCTGATCTGGCAGAAGTAGGCCCACAGCGGCACATGCTCCCGCTGCAAGTCCTGGTGCAGCATGGGGACGACGCAGATGGGAAAGTCGCCGGCGATGCCGCCCGCAATCTGGAAGAAGCCCAGCGGCGTCTTGGCGGTGGTGGCCGTGTACCACTCGGCAAGCTCCATCATGTACTCGATGCCGGTGCGGACGGTGTGGACCTTCTTCACGTCGCCGGAGATGCAGTGGCCGGCATACATGTTGCCCAGCGTCGAGTCTTCCCATCCGGGGACAAAGATGGGCAGGTTCTTTTCAGCGGCGGCCAACAGCCAACTGTTTTTGGGATCGATCTGATAGGACGCCTTGAGGTCCCCGGAGAGCAGAATCCTGTATATGAACTGGTGCGGAAAGAGGCGCTCGCCGGCCTGGTCGGCGCGGACCCACTCCTTCAGCACTTCGTTCTCGATGCGACGCATCGCCTCCATCTCCGGGATGCAGGTATCGGTAACCCGGTTCATGTGGCGGCTAAGCAGCTTGGCTTCGTCGGCTGGAGTCAGATCGCGGTAGTGGGGAACGCGCTCGTAGAAGTCGTGCGCCACGAGGTTGAAAACGTCTTCCTCAAGATTTGCGCCGGTGCAGCAGATGCCATGAATCTTCTCCTGGCGGATCATCTCGGCGAGCGATAGCCCCAGCTCCGCGGTGCTCATGGCCCCGCCAATGGTGACGAACATCTTTCCGCCCGAGGTGAGCAGCGCATTGTAGGCTTCCGCCGCATCCACCAGCGCGGCTGCGTTGAAATGGCGATAGTGGTGCTTGATGAATGAGGTTATCGAAGGCATCTTTCCTGGCATTCCCCCAATCCCAAGCTACCACAAACGAGACCCGGCGAAACTCGCGTGAGCCAAGGCCGCTGTTCATTTAAGCTGGTTGCTATGACGGAGAATCCGTTCGCCCAAATTGCCGCCGAGATCGAAGAGTTTGCCCGGACGGCGCCCAATCTTGCCGCGCTGGAAAGGTTTGCCGTTGAGCGGATCGCCGGCGGGTTGCCAGCCTACAACTGGGTTGGCTTCTATTGGCTGGACCTTGGCGATCCGCAGATGCTTGAGCTGGGCGCCTTTGTGGGCGCGCCGACCGAACATACGCGGATTCCGGTCTCGCAAGGCATCTGCGGGGCTGCCGTCGCGCTGGACGAGACGATCGTCGTGGACGACGTCCGTGCCGATCCGCGCTACCTGGCATGTTCGTTGGAGACGAAGTCAGAGATCGTCGTCCCCATCCGCGCGCATGGTCGCGTTGTGGGCGAGATCGATGTTGACAGCCACAGTGCCGCGGCCTTCGGGCCGGCGGACCGCGCATTTCTAGAGAGCTGTGCCTCGTCAATCGGTGCATTCATCGAGAGGGCTGAAGCCTGCCAAGGAGTTCAGTAGCCGGGTGCCCCACCCTCGCCGCGACCTTGTTTTTGCGGCTAGGGTGGGTAACCGCGTGCCTCCAAAGGTCGCCGTTACCGCTTATTCGCTTCCATCAGCGCATTCACCCTGGCAATCACCTGGAAGGCGTCGGCGACATAGACGACGTCGGCCTTGCCGCGCGCCCAGCCGCAGTTGGGATCGAGCGAGACGGCGCGGCGATCACCGATGAACCGCCAGCCCACCACGTGCGGCTCTTCGCCATGGCAGCAGGTGGCCAGCCCTTTGGCGTGGCGCGGCGTAGAGCCGGTCTGGCCAATTTGGTTCAGGTGCGTAAGGAAGGGGAGCACGGAGTTCCCTTCACCACCCTGGTCGACCAGCGACTTGCTGCTGCCCAGCGAGGCTCCCGATTCGCGCAGGAATCCGAGGATCAGCTCGCCCGCCTCGGTGGCGTGGGTCTGACCATCAGCCTGCTTCTTGGTCCAGCCGGCCCCGGCCACAAAGAGCAGCTTGGCGTCTGGGCGTATGGTTTGCGTACCCTGCGATGGCGCACGGAAGCCGCTGACCGTGGTGTGGATGGGCGGCAACTGGACCGTAACTTCCTCGATCTGCGCGGGGCCGGATTCGCCTGCAAAGGCTGCGTGGGTGCCCGCGTCGAGAAGCAGGAACCAGGGGCGCGCATCGCGGCTTAGTACGGCTTCCACACGCTGGCGATAGAACCAGCGCGTGGCTTCGACGGCGCCTGTGCCGCCGAGGGCCGTGATATGAGTATCGATGAAGCCGCCCAGCCGATGGGCTACGCCTGCAGCGACCCGAGCAAAGCGTGAGCTGGCCGGGGCGAGCACGATGGTGGCGTTTGCGGCGCGGCAGAGGGCCTCGCAGGCAGCGGCATCGGTGGAGTAGCGAGGCTGAGTGAATGCTTCGCCGGTGACTGCCAGCAGGCGCGCGCCGGTGGCGGCAAGGGAACTGGTCGCGGATGTGGCATCGACGGCCACAATGCCGATGGTCAAGGGCGCGGAGAGCCGAATAGCCAGTTCCTTGCCGGCGGTCACGGCTTCCAGAGAGGCCTTGGTCAAAGCAGCGCCGGTTTCGTCGGCATGAGTCAGTATAAGAATGGTCTCCATCACTCGGCTCCAATCCACTCGACCAGCTCGGCGGCGATCTGATCTGGCGTCAGGTCTTTCACTACCCTGGTGGTTCGCTGCTGCCTGGGCAGGCTGACTGAGAGATAGCGCAGGCCGTTGGGGGCGAGGGTTGCGGACTTGGCTTTTTGTAGTGCTGGCATCAGGCCGCGCACATTGGCCATGCCGATCTGCGGATTGTTACGCGGTTCGGCCAGGTTACCGGTGGCCCAGCCCAGCACGGCGGGAGTTCCTTCACAGACCGAAACCTGATGCTTCCCGCCCTCGACGCGCTCCAGCACCTCAAAGGAGCCGTCGTCGCGGAGATCGATTTGGTCCACTCCCTGGAACTGGTCGGTAATCCCGAGGCGCTCGCCCACCAGTTGAAGCGTGACTCCCGCGCCGCGCGTGGCTGATTCCCAGCCGCCGAAGAGCAGGAGCTTTGCGCGGTCGAGACCGGGGATGGCGGCGATGGTCTCCGCCAGCACAGCGGCCGTCGAGTGCGCGTCAGGAAAGCCGCCGATGGGGCCGTCGATGGGAACCAGCTCGTAGGCGGCCTTCTGGGCGACGGTCATCATCACCTGCTGGAGCTTGGCCTTGGGGCCGAGCGAGACCAGCCAGAGCTTGCTGCCAGGGTTCTTGGAGGCTAGAGCCGCCGCTTCGTAGAGGGCGCTGGCGGCCCACGGATCGAGGACCGCGGGCAGGACCATCTCGTTCTTCAGCCCTGGGCCGTTCGGCCCGGTGATTGGCTCCAAGGTTTGCAGCGGATCGGGAACGATGCCCGCGCAAACCACGATGTGCAGAATATTTGCCATGAAAGGTTTCCTTCTCGACTAGTTTAATTGTTCGAATTACTCAGTTTTCCGCCGAATGCAGCCCGCCCGAGCCGGCGCGGAACTCGATGTTCGAGTGCTCGCCGTCGGGCGATTGGCCGCAGTTCCACAAGCATGCGCCGCAGTGAGCGCACTTCTCGCGCTCGAAGGCGGGCGCGCCGTTATCGCCCATCGTAATAGCCTGGCCGGAGCACATGGCGATGCAGGTCTTCTCGACGCAGGCAATGCACAAACCGCGATCGCGGAAGACGACGTGATCGGCAAAACCCGGCGGTGCCTGCACCTTGCCGCCCACCAGCAGCGCGTCCTGCTGCGAGACCAACAGGCGGCCATCGAAGGGAATCTCAGGCCAGCCGCGCGCCGAGAGCAGCGCATCGTGAAGGGAACGTCCGTCGGCGACGGCAAGAGCCGCGGCATCTTTCAGCTTGAGGCCCGCGGGCGACCCGGATGAGAAGGGGCGAATCTGCTTGTGCGCCGGGGGAATATGCTCGCTCATGGAGAGCCGTCCGCCGGTAAGGCCGGCGAGAGCCATTCCGATCATGCCTTTGAGCATGCTCGAACCGCGTGGGCCGCCATGGAAGCCGTTGCGGGCGTTCTCTGCCTCAAGCGCGCCCCGCTCCACCCAGCTTGCCCGTCGGCGCTTCTCGTACCTCTTGGAAAGATTTTCCTGTGTAAACGGCTCGCCCGCGCGCAGGAGTTCAATGACCGCCTCGCCGAGTTGCGCGCCGGTCGCCCAGGCCTCGTCAACGCCGGAGCCGGTGAGCATGTTGGTTGAGCCGGAGCCCTCGCCGATGCGGGCGAATCCGTCGCCGCAGAGGTATGGTTCGCCGCGCTTGCCGCTCTCTTCCAGCGACTTCGCGCCCCACGAGCGCAGGGTTCCGTCTTTGAGGTAGCGCCACAGCGCGGGATGCTGAATGTAGTGCTGCAAGTAACGGTAGGCGGTGCGCGAGGGGTCGCTCATCCACGACGGGACAAAGATGCCCACCGAGACCAGCCGTTCGGGATGCACATAGAGGAAGCCGAAGATCTCCGGCTCGGGGTAGCCGAAGGTGTGCCAGACGGTTCCGGGTTCGAGCGTCGTATCCTCTGGCAGCTCGAGGACGAACTTCATGCCCAGCGCCCACTCGCGGCGGGCATGGCCCTCGGGCAGGCCGAGGCGCTCGTCGAGGGCTTGGCCAACCGCGCCCACGGGCCCGTCGCCGACGACGGTAAGCCCGGCAAGCAGATCGATTCCGGCCATGAAGCCGTCGGCCGGCGCGCCCGATTTCTCGACGCCCTGGTCGGCCAGGCGCAGCCCTTCGACCTTCCTGCCGGTTAGAAGCGGCTCAGCGATGGGAGTTCCGGGCCAGATCTGGACCAGGCCGGTGGCCATCAACTGTGCGCCTACCCACTGGTTGAACTGGCCGATGGAGAGGACCAGGCCGCCGTTCTTGTGCAGGAAGCCGGGCGTCCAGGGAAGCTCGAATGCGTGGTCCCGAACCCCGGCCAATCGGCCCATGCCGCGCAACGCCGCATCGGCGGCGCGCAGAGTGAACGAGCGCCGGCTGGCCCCGATGGGGTCGAGAAGATAAAGAACGCGCTCGCGCTTGACCTCGGTGGCCATGGGAATCTCAGCCGTGTTGAGCTGAGGGAAACTGGCGCGGATGCTCCGGGCGCGTGTAACCACGCCACTGACGCCCGCCGCCAGATCGTCGGCGCGTTCGTAGCAAAGCACCTGGAGAGGCATTCCGGGGACGGCCTTGCTCATAAAGGCCGGATCGTCGGGATGCACGCTCCACTCTTTAGTGAGCGTGGTCAGAAAGCCGCCCATCGCCGGGCCGAAGCCGGCGCAGGCGATATCGACCTCCATCGACTGGCGCTCGATCGCGGGTGCGGGTTGTTCTTCCACAATCGCGTTTGTGCTCATGCGGGTCTCCTCGTCGATGTGGCAGGTCCGGAGTATTCGTCTCCCACCCTAGCCGCAAAGACAAGAACGCGGCGAGGGTGGGGCACCAAGCTTTGATGGCGAAAGCTCATGCGGGGTAATCCAATGCCTCGGGGATCATAACCTTGCCGACCGTCTCCGCGGCACGGTCCTTGGCCAGGCGGCAGCCGCTCAGGCAGGTAGTGAGCTTGCTTTGCAGGCGGAGGAACTCAGCCGAACCGGCGCAGCTTGCGCAAGGACCGGCCTTGCGCGGGTGGCTGCCGTCGGCGCCCAGCACATCGAGCGCCATGGCCGAGATTCCCGGCATCGTCCCTTCCAGCTCATCCAGTTCACCGGCCAGGAAGCAGCTGCGATGCTCCTCCTCGTCCCAGGAGGGGTGACGGTTGTAGCCGTAGACGAGTTCGCCGCAGATGCGCGAGACCTCGCCTGCCGCCGCTGCCGCTTGCGTGTGGCACAGGTCGCTGAGGAACTGGACGGTTCCATCCAGACCCTCGGCAGCAACTGGATCCTCGGGGCCGCGAGCTTCAAGCTCAAGCACATCCAGAATCTGCGCGCGTGAGGCGACCAGCCAGCAGAGCGCGTCGGCCAGCGCGAAGGTCACGCCCTGGCGCTGCCCGTGATAGAGCTTGTTGCCGCCGGGGTCGGTGGAGCGCTGAAGGTAGTCAAGGGACCACAGCCACAGGGTCATGGCCGAGGCCAGAGTGCATGCTCCGGTTCCGGGCCGCTCGCTGGCAATACCGCGCATCTCCTTGATCCAGGCGCGGAACTGGGCCAGGAAGACCTCGCTGGTCATGGTGACCGTCAACTGACGCCGCTGCACGGCCTCCGGCCCTTCGTAGGTCGCCTCCAGTTGCGCGTCCATCCACTTGTTGGCCAGGAAGCCGGGGCAATCCTCGGTGATGCCGTAGCCGCCCATCAGGCTGACGGCCTCGCGCAGCATGTTGGCGCCGTGGCCTGTATTCCATAGCTTGGTCGCCGGGCAAATCACGTTGGCCTCGGCGTCGAGCAGCACAAACTCGACCAGCGGATCGGCTTCCAGCTCGACGCGGCGTGGGTCGTTTGGCCGCAGCGAAAGCATCTCGATGGCCCGCTGTTCGCTTTCCTTCAGCGCTCTCAACTCCGCGCGGCCGCCTTGGACGCCACGCTCCTTCAGGAATGCCGCCTTCAACTTTTCGAGCGGATCCAGCCGGTCGAAGAGCCTTGCAGTAGCAAAGCCGAGCGAGGTTGCAGCCTCGCCGGTGGCCCAAACATCCACCAGCCGATGCAACGCATCCTCGCGTTGTTGGATGCCCTGCTCGTAACGGATGGAGCCGGGTTTCGATCCCTCGGCCCCTCGATAGCGCTGGCGCTGGTAGCGAATCACCGGCTCGATGGCCGAGAGCAGCTTGGCCGCAGTCATGAGCCCTACTGGCACGCGCGTACGGCGGAATACGGCTTCAATGACTTCGCCGTGGCTGAAGTTGGGCACGATCACGCCGTCCTTCACCGTGTAGCCGCCCACAATGCGGCTGGCCGGAACCTTGAGGCTGAAGATGGGATCGCCGGTCGAGGAGAGCTGGTGGACGAGCTTCTTGGTGGGGGTTCCGCGGTCGAAGGAGCCTTCGTCGCCTTCCTCCATAATCACCATGCAACTGCCCTTGATGCGCGGATCGTTGGAGCCAACCGCCGCGGTGACGAAGTTGGCGAAGGCGATATTGGTGATGAAGCGTCCGCGCTTCTCAACCTGTAGCCACGGCTCCTCGCCGTCCTTCCACTCGGCGACGCTGACTTTACCGCTCAACATGCCGGCATCGACGCCCACATATGGGATTGGCTCGGTCAGGGCAAACGCGCCACGCCATGGCTTGCGGTCTTCCCCGTTTTGCGGTGGTGCGGCCAGTGTCTTGTAGTGGGTAACCTGTTCCTGTGTGCCGCGCTCGTGGATGGGCGAAAGGGCCAGAAAGCTGGCCAGACTGGCTGTGGCCGCTCCGCCATCTACCCAGGCCAGTTCAAAGGCGGCAAGGCCCAGCGCCAGATTCTTCGGGCCGGAGATGAATCCGCCCTCCTCTGGCTCCATGAAGACCGCGGTGATGCCGGCACGGTCGAAGGCCTCCAGCATCTCGCTCTTGCCGGCGGTCCATTCGTGCGTGTTACGCTCGCCGGCGGCCACCAGGCGCGCCACGGTTCCCCGCGCCACGCCGCGCGCCGATTGAACGAGCATTTGCAGGTCGAACCGGTCGGCGAACCGCCATAGAATCTGGCGTACCGCATCCCCTGGAAGAGTAAGCATGGTCTTCGTTTCGGATACCGCAACTGTGGCCATCAATTCTGTCCTTTAGCAGCGGTCATATTGTGCTTGATGGGGCTTGTTTCGGCATGTGACCCGTATCACCGGGACGCGCCGCGGCCCGAGGACGGCCAAATCGGACGAAAGAGCGGATTGCTTTAAAAGAGAAACGGATTGTCCGCCCGCGGCGGTAGAATGGTCCATTCGTCGTGTGATCGCCATCACTTTCTACGGAGAAGCGCAGCCTATATGACAGGTACTTAACCGGGAAAAATCCCTTCGACGGTAAAAGGAGCAACTAAATGACCAAGATGATCAAGTTGACGACCGCAATCCTGCTGGCTGCCTCAATGGCGGCGCCAGTGCTTGCGCAGGCGCCCGGCGCCGACAACTATAAGGCCAAATGCGCCATGTGCCACGGAGCGGATGGTCTGGCCGCCACACCGATGGGAAAGACCATGAAGATCGCCTCCTTCAAGGATCCGGCGATGGTCAAGGCGCCCGACGCTCAGTTTATCGCCAGCACGACGAACGGCAAAAACAAGATGCCCGCCTACAAGGGCAAGCTGACCGATCCCCAGATCAAGGATGTGATTGCCTACATTCGCACGCTGCAGAAGTAAAGTGTAGCGACTGGCAGGCGTCCGCGGCGGATGCACGGAAGGTCGATTCGGAGTAGACATGAAGACCGTTCACTCGATCCCGGTGGTTGTGGTTGCGTCGGTCTTCCTGCTCCTGGCGGCGCCGGGCAGAGCCGTTGCGCAGACGGATTGCCTCTCCTGCCATTCGGACGCCGGCCTTCAGGATGGGTTGGGGCACAGCGTCTCCGTGGATGCGGAGAAGTTCCATCGGAGCATCCACGGCAGCCTCCAGTGCGGCGACTGCCACGCGGAGATCAAGGAGTACCCTCATCCTGACAAGGTGACGCCAGTCAGATGCGAGAACTGCCACGTCGACGAGGCTGCCAAACTCGTCGGCAGCGTCCACGCATCACGCGCGGATCATCCCTGCACCAGTTGCCACGGCGACGCGCACTCGATCTACCCGAAGTCGGACGCGAAGTCGGCGGTCTATCCGCTCAACGTTCCGCGGACCTGCGGCGCCTGCCATGGCAACGACGAGATGGCCAAGAAGCATGGTCTGAACAACGTCTATCCGCTCTATCTAGACTCCATCCACGGCTTCGCCCTCAGCAAGGAGGGCCTGCTGGTGGCGGCGAATTGCCAGAGCTGCCACGGATCGCATCACATCCTCAGCCACAAAGATCCGCAGAGCCCGACCTATAAGGCCAATGTTCCCAATACTTGCGGAAGCTGCCACGCGGGCATCACTGCCGATTACATGGGCGGCGTGCATGGAAAAGCAATCCTGGCGGGAAACAAGGATGCGCCCGTTTGTTCCGATTGCCACACCGCCCACGCCATCGAGCAGCCCACGGCGTCGGCCTTCCGCATGCAGTCCACGCCGATCTGCGGCAACTGCCACAAAGACAAGTTCAGCACCTACCGCGATACATTCCACTCGCAATTGGGCTCGCTGGGCGGCTACGTGGAGACGGCGCGCTGCTGGGACTGTCACGGAGCCCATGGAATTCTGCCGGCATCCGATCCCCACTCGCCCATCAACAAGGCCAATCTCGTCCAGACCTGCGGCCGTTGCCATGCTGGCGCCAACCTGGGCTTCGTTCAGTATCAGCCTCATGCCAACGCGCGCAATCGCAAGCTCAATCCGGCGCTCTACTTCATCCGCTTGTTCATGAACCTGTTGCTGGCAAGCGTTCTTACCTTCTTCATGATCCACACCATTCTGTGGCTGATCCGCTCGCGATACGACCAAGTGAAAAGAAGAAAGGCTGAAGGAGGCAAGCATGCCTGATCTTGAGCAAGCTTCGGTTGCGAGTGGGGCGCCGGCTGGCGGCGAGGGCCGGTACTTCATGCGCTTCACGCGTGCGCAGCGTTACATGCACGCCGTCCTCTTTACCACCTTTCTGGGGCTGGCGGCGACTGGCCTGCCGATGCGTTTCAGCCAGAGCGCCTGGGCGCGGCGCTTCGCCAGCGGCGTGGGCGGATTCGGCGCCATCATTTTCTTCCACAAGCTCTTCGCCGTGGTTCTAACGCTGGCCTTCCTTATCCACGTAAAAGACATCTTCCAACGGGCGCTGGTCAATCGCGAGAAGGGAATCTTCTGGGGCTCGACCTCCATGGTGGGCAACTGGAGGGATGTGAAGGATCTTTTCGGCCATCTGCGCTGGATGGTCGGACTGGGACCCAAGCCGAAGTTCGAGCGCTATGCCTATTGGGAGAAGTTCGATTACTGGGCGGTCTTCTGGGGCATGATCGTCATCGGCTTTTCAGGCTACGCAATGTGGTTTGCCCCGTTCTTCGCCAGGTTCCTGCCGGGCTGGGCTTTGAACGCCGTGCTGGTGATTCACAGCGAGGAAGGGCTGCTCGCCATTCTCTTTATCTTCTCCATCCACTTCGTCAACACGCATCTGCGCCCTGGCAGCTTTCCCATGGATCTGGTTATCTTCACTGGAGTGGAGAGCGAAGAGGAGTTCAAAACAAAACGCGCTGAAGAATATAAACGGCTTGCCGGCGAAGGAAAACTGGAGGCAAGAGTTTCCCATCCTCCGGCGCTGTGGCTGACGAATTTCTCCAAAGTGGTTGGAACGATCGCCATTCTTATCGGACTGACCCTGCTGGTGCTGACACTGAGCGCATACTTCGGCTCTTGAGCGCTTTATCTATCCGGAAGGAAGCCTAATCGGCGCCCTCGTCGCAACTCTCTGTTGTGCCCGCTCCGCCATTCTGCTACTATTTTCCCAGAGATGGTTCTTGCTTCCTTCAGCCGCTCTTGTTGTCGCCTGTAGAAGAACTTCGACGGGTGTATGAACTAGTCTCCGGTCTCCCAGCACAGTTGATCCAGAAGACGCACCCGATAGGTGAATAGCCGGGTCTGTCTCCATTTCCCTCCGGCATTCAGACTCCGCTTTCCGAGTGAAGAGGTCACATGCCGGTTATTGAAAGAGAAAGATCCACAATCCAACTGTCAGCCGACGCCGCCCCTCTACGTCGTCTGAGTCATCTGCGCCTGCTTGAAGCCGAGAGCCTGCACATCCTGCGCGAGGTGGCCTCTGAATTCGAGCGGCCGGTGATGCTGTATTCCATCGGCAAGGACTCCTCCGTGATGCTGCGGCTGGCGCAGAAAGCCTTCTATCCAGGCCCGATTCCGTTTCCGCTGCTCCATATCGACACCGGATTCAAGTTTGCCGAGATGCTCACGTTTCGCGACGAGACGGCTCGCTCCGTTGGCGCCGAGCTTCTCGTTTGGCGTAATGAGGGCGCCATCGCCGCCGGTACGAATCCGATTGTGCTCGACACCAAACGCTGCTGCGGACTGCTGAAGACGCAGGCGTTGCTTGATGCGCTGAAGCACTACAACTTCGATGCGGCCTTCGGCGGCGCGCGCCGCGATGAAGAGAAGTCGCGCGCCAAGGAGAGAATTTACTCCTTCCGCGACGGCGCCGGCCAGTGGGATCCCAAGAACCAGCGCCCCGAGCTTTGGAACCTGTACAACGCGCGCATCCATCCCGGCGAAAGCATTCGTGTCTTCCCGCTCTCCAACTGGACCGAGATGGACGTGTGGCAATACATCCATGAAGAGAAGATCCCAATTGTGGATCTCTACTTCGCTAAGGAACGCCCCATGTACGTGCGCGGCGACGAGTTGCTTCCCATCGAGCAGAGTTTCGTTGCACGGATTGGCGAGAAGCCGCAGATGGTAAAGTCGCGGCTGCGTTCGCTCGGTTGCAGCCCTTGCACCGGCGCCATTCGCTCAGACGCCGACACGCTGCCAAAGATCATTGCTGAACTGGTCTCATTTCGCTCGTCGGAGCGCGCCAATCGGGCGATCGATCATGACCAGGAAGGATCGATGGAGATCAAGAAGCGGGAGGGCTACTTCTAAATGTCAGCTGTTGCTACTCCCAATCTGACCACTCCGAGCTTTTCGATCGATGAGTTTCTTGCGCAGGAGCGCGAGAAGGATATTCTTCGCTTCTCAACGGCGGGCAGCGTGGACGACGGGAAGTCCACGCTCATCGGCCGCCTGCTCTACGACACGCAGTCTGTATACGAAGATCAGGTGCGCTCGATCGAAGGGAAGGGAACTACCGCGCCCGGACAGATCGACTTCGCACTGCTCACCGATGGCCTGCGCGCCGAGCGCGAACAGGGTATCACCATCGACGTTGCCTATCGCTACTTCTCCACACCTCGGCGCAAGTTCATCATCGCCGACACGCCCGGCCACGAACAATACACGCGCAATATGGCTACAGGAGCCTCGACGGCCGACGCCGCGGTGGTGTTGCTCGATGCTTCAAAGGGCGTGTTGATCCAATCCCGCCGTCACGCCTACATCGCTTCGCTGCTGCGCGTCCGGCACATTCTGGTGGCCGTAAACAAGATGGATCTGATCGGCTACGATGAGGTTCGTTTTCGCGCCATCGAGCGCGACTTCAAGCTGCTTCTCGAAGAGATCGCGGCCGATACCGGTAACCCCGTTGAGCCGGTCTTTGTGCCTGTGAGCGCGCTCGCCGGCGACAACATTGTTCACCGTTCAAGCGCGATGCCCTGGTATGAGGGGCTATCGCTGCTGGAGTTGCTCGAATCTACGCCAACCTCGCTCGATACACGCGCAGATGCCTTCCGCTTTCCTGTGCAGCGAGTTCTCAGGCCCGACCAAACCTTCCGCGGCTTTGCAGGGCAGATTGCTTCGGGAACCATTCGTCCCGGCGACAGAGTTACCGTGCTCCCTTCAGGCAAGAGCGCAGAGGTTGCGCGCATCGTCACCTGGGATGGCGATCTCGCCGAAGCTCATGCGCCGCTCTCTGTCACTCTGGTTCTCGATCGCGAAGTGGACATCAGCCGAGGCGATTTGATTGCCTCCGCGCAAGCCCCGGCGAAAGTTGCCAAGAGCTTGAAGGCAGCTATTGTATGGATGGATCAAAAATCTCTCGAACGCAATCGCCGTTATCTGCTTAAGCACACCAGCCAGACGGTGCCGGCCTTCATCGCATCTATCGAGCATCGCATGAATATCGCAACGCTCTCGCGCGAACCTGCCGAGACGCTAAGGATGAACGACATTGGCGTAGCGACGCTGACTCTGCTGCGTCCGATTGCGATCGACCGCTACGCGGAAAACCGCGCGACGGGAGCTTTCATCCTGATCGATCCTGAGAGGAACGCCACCGTTGCGGCCGGCATGGTAAACGCCGCATCGGATAACAGCGCGACTGGCGCGAACGCCTCCGGTCCTTTGACGGACGAGGAACGAGCCGCGCGCTGGGGGCATCGCGGCGGCGTACTTGAGTTGAATGGTCCAGGTGAGCTTGTGGACCAGATTGAGCGGGCGCTTTTTACGCGTGGCGTGATTACAGTGCGTATTGAAGTGGATAATGCCGGCTCACCTGGATTGAATGCCGGCATGGCAGAGGCACTTCTTAGGTCGAGAGCTCTTTCTGGCATGGTTGTGCTGATTGTTACGCCAGCCGATGACGAGAATGTGACCGCGCGCGCGGAGAACGAAGAGATCGCGCTCAACGGGAACGACGCGGATGCGGCAATTGCGGCCGTTCATGAACTACTCCGACGAGCCGGAATTCTCGCGCCATCGGGGAACTCGGATTGGGAGATCTAGGTCTCTGACCATATGAAGTTGTACCAATGTGGGTGCCCCTGGTCTCGATTCTGAGACCTGGGAGTGCACGATCTCAATATACGAAATCACCCGGTCAGAGACCTAGATCGAGAATGGAAGCCGCTGAATGAGCACTGCTGAAATCAATGCGC
>Ga0182014_10002865_pt1 | contig 21277 bp, 21 predicted proteins | sample 612S2DmetaG_FD_120489 | JGI IMG/M metagenome (GOLD analysis project Ga0182014, IMG submission 120489) | Permafrost microbial communities from Stordalen Mire, Sweden - 612S2D metaG | ecosystem: Environmental > Terrestrial > Soil > Wetlands > Permafrost | place: Sweden: Stordalen | collected...
AAGACCCGGCCTGGCCGGGCTGGTGGCTGTGAAGCGCGGAAGGGAACCGGCCACCCAGCCGGCGAACAACCCCGAGATGGGGTGCGAGTCGCGTGACCAATAAAGATCACTCACTCGCAACGGATAGCGTGACCGGACCCATTGAGGAATCCGTCGTGGCGACCGTGGGCGACTGGCCCGACGGATTGGCGCCGGTGCTCACGGGTGCGGCGGACCAGGCCAGGGCGGCAGTCGTCGAGTTCAGCGGCCCAGAGACGGTCGGGGAATACCTCGGCGTCAGCTACGAGGATCCGAGCGCCGGGACGCACCGGTTCTTGGCTCATCTGCCCGGTTATCAGGGGTGGCAGTGGGCCGTCGTCGTCGCGGCCTACCCCGGTGCCGAGCGCGCCACAATCAGCGAAGTGGTGTTGATTCCCGGGCCGACGGCGCTGCTGGCGCCGGAATGGGTGCCATGGGAGCAGCGGGTTCAGCCGGGGGATTTGGGCCCGGGAGACCTGCTGGCGCCGCTCACGGACGACCCGAGGCTGGTCCCCGGTTATATCGCCAGTGGTGACCCCCAGGTCGACGAGACCGCAGCCGAAATCGGGCTGGGCCGCCGCTGGGTGATGAGCGGCTTGGGCCGCGCCGAGGCCGCCGAACGATGGCACGAAGGGGATTACGGTCCCGACGCGCCGATGTCGCGGTCCACCAAGCGAGTGTGTCGCGACTGCGGTTTCTTCCTGCCGCTGGCGGGATCGCTCGGGACAATGTTCGGGGTGTGCGGCAACGAACTTTCCGCAGACGGGCATGTTGTCGACAAGCAGTACGGCTGTGGCGCCCACTCCGATACTCCGGCCCCGGCGGGCACCGGGTCGGCGCTATACGAACCCTACGACGACGGCGTCCTCGAGGTCACCGAGAAACCCACAGTGCAGCCGGCGGAGGCCATAGCAGAGGTTCCGGTGGAAGCCCCGGCGGAGGCCACGGCAGAAGCCCCGGCGGAAGCCTCCACGGAAGCCCCGGCAGAATCGCCGGATTAGTCCTTCTCGGCGGCGGCTTTAATCCTGGTCAGTGAGGCTTTCATGCCGTCGATCAATTCGCTTTCGAAGTTCGCGGTCCCGCCGAAGAACGCGTTGACCGTCAGGTTCGAGACCGCGGTGACGCCGTTTTCGGCGTGGCGGCTCTCAATCACCCGGGTCCTCTCGCCGTTCGGCTCGAGCTCGTAGCTCCAAATGGTGTGATTGGTGTTGACCCGGAATGCCAGCTTCTTCTCCGGGATCACTTCGAGGACCGTGCACGTGGTGGTCCATAAGACGCGATTGCGACGGTTGAGGTTGACAGTGCGCGTGCCCGCGCGCAGCGGGCCGAAGGCCTTCATCCAGCGACATTGGGGGCTCCAGTCGGGCATCCGCCGAAAATCGGAGATCAACGCCCAGACTTTCGCGGCCGGTGCATTGATGTCGACTTGCGCCTGTAGCAGCGGGGCCACCATCGGTCCTCCCGGGTTTCGTCGCGATCTATTTGGAGTCGAGAAAGGTTTCGAGTCCGGTTTGTGCGCCACGTGCGCCGCGGCGGGCGGCGGCGAGCTGCCACACGAAGATGCTTGTGCCGAGGAACGAGACTCCGATCCCGGCCAGCGCGATCGGGCGCCAGCTCTGGAGGGACGGTACGAGGAACGCGGCCGCCACGGCGATTACCCAGCCCAGAGCGCCGATGATGATGAAGGGCCAGAGCCCGAGCAGCACCCGCGGCAGCTGCGGCGCTTCGCGGTTCTGGTCGGGTTCTTGTGGCATCGCGATTAATTTAACCCGGCGACGATGCAGGCCGCGGCGCGGCCTGAGGAGAAGCCGGGCAATCAGGTACAGCCCGGCGACGATGCGGGCCGCGGCACGGCCTTGGCGAGAGGTGGGTTGGCGACGTTCGCCGTTTCTTTTCCCTTCCTCTCAGGTTCCGTTGTAACCTCGCGCCATGCCTGACAGCGACGCGCGGCTGGCCAGCGACTTGTCGCTGGCCGTGATGCGGCTGGCCCGCCAACTGCGTTTCCGTAACCCGTCGTCGCCGGTGACGCTGTCGCAGCTGTCGGCGCTGGCGACCTTGGCGAACCAGGGTGCGATGACTCCCGGGGCATTGGCGATTCGCGAACGGGTCCGCCCGCCGTCAATGACCCGCGTCATCGCCTCCCTTGCCGAGATGGGTCTCGTTGACCGTTCACCGCACCCTGTCGACGGCCGGCAGGTCCTGGTCTCGGTCTCGGAATCCGGGGCCGAGTTGGTCAAAGCGGCTCGTCGCGCTCGGCAGGAATGGCTGGCCACGCGGCTCGCGACGCTGGACAGCGACAAACGTGATGTCCTGCGCAATGCGGCCGATCTGATCTTGGCTTTGGTCGATGAAAGCCCGTGATGGTCGATGAAAGCCCTTGAGGGCCTGGATGTTCAGGACGTCACCGACGCGGACGACCCGCGGCTCGACGATTTCCGCGACCTGAACAGCGTGGATCGCCGTCCCGATCTGCCAACCGGCAAAGGGCTTGTGATCGCCGAGGGCGTGCTGGTGGTGCAGCGGATGCTGGCGTCGCGATTCACCCCGCACGCACTGCTTGGCACCGACCGCAGGCTGGTCGAGCTCAACGACGACTTAGCCGATGGCAACGGAATGGCGGCGCCGTATTACCGGGCGTCCGCGGATGTCATGGCGCGGGTGATCGGCTTCCACCTCAACCGTGGGGTGCTCGCGGCCGCGCGAAGGGCCCCGGAGCTCAGCGTTGCCCAGGTGGTCGACCACGCCCGCACTGTCGCCGTGCTCGAAGGCGTCAACGACCACGAGAACCTGGGCTCGATCTTTCGCAACGCGGCGGGGCTCGGTGTGGACGCGGTGGTGTTCGGCAGTGGCTGTGCTGACCCGCTCTATCGTCGTGCCGTTCGGGTTTCTATGGGGCACGCGTTGTTGGTGCCCTATGCGTGGGCGACGCAGTGGCCCGCTGACCTGGCGATGTTGAAGGAAGTGGGTTTTCGGTTGCTGGCGATGACTCCACACCCCGAGGCGTGCGCGCTGTCGCAGGCGATGGAAGCGGTGTGTGGCGAACGTGTCGCGGTGCTGGTGGGTGCCGAGGGACCGGGACTGACGCCGGCGACACTGAGGTTAAGCGATGCGCGGGTGCGCATCCCGATGTCGCGGGGCACCGACTCGCTCAACGTCGCGACCGCGGCCGCCCTGGCGTTCTACGAGAGAGTCCGGCTCGGCTCGTGAGTGACCGGCCCGTGAGTGATCGGCCCGCGAGTGATAAGCGGCGCGAGACCGTGCCCTGGGCAACGGGTTTAACGGTAGCTGGGTTCGTCGCCGCGGTTACCGCCATAGCTGTCGTGGTGCTCAGCCTGGGGCTGATCCGGGTGCACCCGCTATTGGCCGTCGGACTCAATATCGTGGCGGCCGGGGGACTGGCGCCAACCCTTTGGGGATGGCGGCGTAAACCGGTGTGGCGCTGGTTTGTGCTGGGCGCAGGCGTGGGTGTGACGGGCGCGTGGCTGACGTTGGTCGCGCTGACACTAGCCGGTCGCGGCTAGCCTGCAGAGTGTTGAACGCCAGCGTTAGCGCTGTCCGGCCGAGCGCACTCCGAGGAGCACATCCTCCCAAGCCGGAATGACCGGCTTGCCCCGACGGCTATGCGCCGGTGGTTCGGGCCGCGCGGCGTCGGCCGGTCTGGCGGTCTCGTCGAACTCGACGTGAGCCACCTTCGCCAGCGGCCGCAGCGGACGTTCGAAGTTCGGATCGATGAGCTCGCTGGCACCGTCGTCGAGCGCGGTGACCATTCCGCCGTGGGCGCCCGGGACGAAGCAGAAATGCGCGATGTTGTCGGAGCGTCCGGCCTTCCACGCAAGTTGCACCGTCCAGCGGCCGTCCTCGTTGCGCCAGGCGTCCCAGCTGAGCCCGTCGGGGTCGAGGCCACGCGAGACCAAGACGGTGCTGACAGTCTCCAGCAGAGTCAGCACCCCGGGGCCGTCGGCGAGAACTGGGTGAGCAGCGGTTGCCAGTTCCGCGGCACGATAACGTTCCAGCAATACCGGGTGGGCGAACCGGCGGATCCTCGTGATGTCTGAGCCCGATGCTGCTGCCACCTGTTCGACAGACGCTCCGGCGCGGATCTTGGCCTGGATTTCTTTGGGGCTCAGCATGTTGACGACTTGGATATCGAGCTGCGGTTGATCCGCCGCTGCCGAGTCACTACGCAGCGCGGCCCGGAGTCGGTCGTCGGTCGGCAGCTTGAACCGGTCAGCAGGGCCGTCACCCTCGCAGATGATGTGTTTGCCGTCGGCATCGAGCCCTACCAGTTTCAGTTCCCGCATGGCTTCTCCTCGCAGGCTCCGTGCAGGTCAGCAACGGACCCATCACGTGCGCACTCTAGTGGAGCTAGCCGCCATTACCAGGCTGACACGCGGGGTGGTTGCGCGCTGATGAAAAGCCGGTTAAAGCCTCTCGACTACCCAGTCGACGCATTGGGTGAGGGCGCTGACGTCATCCGGGTCGACCGCGGGGAACATCGCGACCCGCAATTGGTTGCGCCCGAGTTTGCGGTACGGCTCGGTGTCGACGATGCCGTTAGCCCGGAGCGTCTTGGCGACCGCCGCGGCGTCCACCTCGTCGACGAAATCGATCGTGCCCACCACCTGGGAACGCAGCCCGGGGTCGGTGACAAACGGCGTGGTGTAGGGCCGCTCTTGTGCCCACGAGTACAACCGCTGCGACGAGTCGGCCGTCCGCTTCACCGCCCAATCCAGCCCGCCATTGCCCAGCAGCCAGTCGAGCTGTTCGGCCAACAGCACCAGGGTGGCGATCGCCGGGGTGTTGTAGGTCTGGTCCTTCAGGCTGTTCTCCACCGCGATCGGCAGGGACAGAAAGTCGGGAACCCAGCGACCGGAAGCCGCAATGGACTCGACCCGGGCCAGTGCGGCAGGGCTCATGATAGCCAGCCACAGGCCGCCGTCGGCGGCGAAGTTCTTCTGCGGCGCGAAGTAATAAGCATCGGTGTCGGTGATGTCGACCGGCAGGCCACCGGCGCCAGACGTGGCGTCGATGACGACCAGTGCGTCACCCGCACCGGATGGGCGCTGGACGGGCACCGCGACGCCTGTCGACGTCTCGTTGTGCGCCCACGCGATCACATCGACCGACGGATCGGACTGCGGCTTTGGTGCGCTGCCGGCGTCGGACTTGACGATGATGGGATCGCCGATGAAGGGATTCTTGGCGACGCAGGAGGCGAACTTCGCGCTGAACTCGCCGAAGGACAGGTGCAGCGAGCGCTTGTCGATCAACCCGAACGCCGCGGCGTCCCAGAAGGCCGTCGCGCCGCCATTGCCCAAGATGACCTCATAGCCGTCCGGCACTGAGAACAGCTCGGCCAGTCCCTTACGAACCCGGCCCACCAGATTCTTGACGGGCGCTTGCCGGTGCGAGGTGCCGAACAGCGCGGCCGCGGTCGTGGACAGCGCCTGCAATTGCTCGGGTCGCACCTTCGACGGGCCCGACCCGAATCGGCCGTCGCGGGGTTTCATGTCAGCGGGGATCTGGAGGGGGTCAGCCATGCCTTCAGGGTAGTAAGCAGTTCGGACGCGTCGGGACCCGCGGGCCGATTGTCGGTATATCCCCAGTACGGATATCGATCCAGGTATGGCCCATGCCACACGGAACCTCACTTGCGGGCTGGGTCACAGCGCTTCGGAAGAGTCTGGATAATTCCCGGTACCTGCGGTACTGTTTAGACATATAACGTCCAGATGTAAACCTCGCCGGGGAGGCTTGGAATGGACAGGACACGAATGGTCCGGCGTTGGCGCCGCAATATGGAGGTGCGTGACGACGCGGAGTACGTCGACATGCTTGCCACACTGTCCGAGGGGTCAGTGCGGCGAAACTTTAACCCGTACACGGATATCGATTGGGAGTCACCGGAGTTCGCTGTCACACATAGCGACCCCCGGTGGATCCTGCCGTCGACCGATCCGTTGGGTCGCCATCCCTGGTATCAAGCGCAGTCCGAAGAGCGCCAGATCAAGATCGGCATGTGGCGCCAGGCCAACGTGGCCAAGGTCGGGCTGCACTTCGAGTCCATCCTGATCCGCGGCCTGATGAACTACACGTTCTGGGTCCCGAACGGGTCACCTGAATATCGTTACTGCCTGCACGAATCGGTTGAAGAGTGCAACCACACGATGATGTTCCAGGAGATGGTCAACCGCGTGGGCGCCGATGTCCCCGGGATGCCGCGGATGTTGCGCTGGATCTCGCCGCTGGTCCCACTGGCGGCCGGACCGTTGCCGGTGGCCTTTTTCATCGGGGTGCTCGCCGGCGAGGAGCCCATCGACCACACGCAGAAGAACGTGCTGCGCGAAGGTAAGGCGCTGCATCCGATCATGGAGCGCGTGATGGCCATTCACGTGGCCGAGGAAGCGCGGCACATCTCCTTCGCGCACGAATACCTGCGTAAGCGGTTGCCGAACCTGACCAAGTGGCAGCGGTTTTGGATTTCGCTGTTCTACCCTCTGACCATGCGGGTGTTGTGTCAGGCGATCGTGAAGCCGCCCAGGGCGTTCTGGCGGGAGTTCGACATCCCGCGCGAGGTGAAGAAGGAGCTGTTCTTCCGGTCTCCGGAGTCGCGAAAGTGGCTGCGCGACATGTTCGCTGACGTGCGGATGCTGGCCTACGACACCGGGCTGATGAATCCGGTATCGCGGCTGGTTTGGCGGATCTGCAAGATCAACGGCAAGCCGTCGCGCTACCGCAGCGAGCCGCAACGCCAACACCTGGCCGCCGTACCGGCCGCGTAGCGGATTCGGGATTCATGCCGCACGTTATTACCCAGTCGTGCTGCAACGACGGGTCCTGCGTTTTCGCGTGCCCGGTTAATTGCATTCACCCGTCACCGGATGAGCCGGGCTTCGCCACCTCGGAGATGCTCTATATCGACCCGTTGGCGTGCGTCGACTGCGGTGCGTGTGTGAACGCCTGCCCGGTTGGCGCGATCGCGCCCGACACCCGCCTGGAGCCCAAACAGCTGCCGTTCGTCGAGATCAACGCGTCGTTTTATCCGGCGCGCCCCGCGGACGTAAAGCTGCCGCCGACGTCGAAGCTGGCCCCGGTGATCCCGGCCCCTGAGGTGCGCGCCCGCAGCAGGCCATTGACGGTGGCCATTGTCGGGTCGGGGCCGGCAGCGATGTATGCGGCAGATGAGCTGCTCACCCAGCGCGGGGTGCAGGTCAACGTCTTTGAAAAGCTGCCCACGCCCTACGGGTTGGTGCGCGCCGGGGTGGCGCCCGATCACCAGAGCACCAAACGGGTCACCCGGCTGTTCGATCAGGTCGCCGGTCATCGGCGCTTCCGGTTTTTCCTCAATGTCGAGATCGGCAGGCACCTGAGCCACGCCGATCTGTTGGCCCACCACCACGCCGTGCTGTATGCCGTCGGGGCACCCGATGACCGCCGCCTCGACATCGACGGGATGGGCCTTCCGGGCACCGGAACCGCCACCGAGTTGGTCGCGTGGATCAATGGGCATCCCGACTTTACCGACCTGCCAGTCGATCTCAGCCACGAACGCGTCGTGATCATCGGCAACGGCAATGTCGCCCTCGATGTGGCCCGCGTGCTGACCAGCGACCCGGCTGACTTGGCGCGCACCGACATCTCAGACCGTGCGCTGGAAACCTTCCGCGGCTCCGCGGTCCGCGAAGTGGTGATCGCCGCGCGGCGCGGGCCGGCCCAGTCAGCGTTCACGCTGCCGGAGCTGGTCGGCCTGACGGCCGCGTCCGACGTCGTGCTGGATGCCGGCGACCATCAGCTCGTTCGCGCCGATCTCGCGACTGTTTCTGACACGTTGACCAGGGAAAAACTGGAGATCCTGAGCAAACTTGGCGACGGTTCGGCCCCGGTGCCTGCGTCGCGCCCGCGCATCCGGCTGGCCTATCGGCTCACGCCCGAGCGCGTGCTGGCCGACGGGCGCGCCTCAGGTGTGGAGTTCGTGGTTACCGGCTCCGGGGAACTGCGTCGGCTCGACGCGGGCCTGATTCTGACCTCAATTGGCTACCGCGGCAATCCTATTCGTGATCTTCCGTTTGACGAGTCCGCGGCGGCCGTCCCGAACGACGGGGGTCGGGTAGTCGAACCCGAATCCGGTCAATCCGTGCCGGGCGCCTACGTTGCAGGCTGGATCAAGCGCGGGCCGACCGGGTTCATCGGCACCAACAAATCCTGTTCCTTTCAAACCGTGGCGGCCTTGGTCGCCGACTTCAATGCCGGCAGGCTGACCGATCCGCTGGCCAAGCCCGGAGCGCTGGCCACTCTGGTGCAAGCCCGCCAGCCCGCCGTTGTCGACTCAGCGGGGTGGCGAGCCATCAACGCCGCTGAAATCGCGCGTGGGCGTGACGAAGGCAGGCCGCGCAATAAGTTCACCGATGTGGGCGACATGCTCGCGGCCGCGGCCACCGCACAGTCGGCGCCGCCGTTGCGAAGCCGGCTGTTAGCCCGGTTGCGCGAGCGGTAGGCCTGCCGCTCTCAAGGCCGCGCTCAAGCGGTGGTGAGAACCCGATCCCAGCCTTCGACGGATTCCGGGCTGCGCGGCTCGGGCCCCACGTAGATGGCCGAGGGGCGGACCAGCTTGCCGAGCCGCTTCTGCTCGAGGATGTGAGCGCACCATCCGGCGGTGCGTCCACAAGTGAACATCGCCGGCATCATGTTGGCCGGCACCTGGGCGAAGTCCAGGATTACGGCCGCCCAGAACTCAACGTTGGTCTCGATGGCGCGATCCGGACGACGCTCGCGCAGCTCGGCCAACGCAGCCTGCTCCAGCGCGACCGCGACATCGTGGCGTGGTGCGCCCAGTCGCTCGGCAGCGCCGCGCAGGACCCGCGCGCGCGGGTCCTCCGCGCGATAGACCCGGTGACCGAACCCCATCAGCTTCTCGCCGCGGTCCAGGATGCCCTTGACCAGGCCGCGGGCGTCACCCGTGCGCTCGACCTCTTCGAGCATGGGGAGGACCCGGGCTGGCGCCCCTCCGTGCAGCGGCCCACTCATTGCCCCGATCGCCCCGGACAGCGCCGCGGCCACGTCGGCACCCGTGGACGCGATCACCCGGGCGGTGAACGTCGAGGCGTTCATGCCGTGCTCTGCGGCCGACACCCAGTAGGCGTCGATGGCCTCGACGTGCTTGGGGTCCGGTTCGCCTTGCCAGCGGGTCATGAAACGTGCTGTGACCGTTTGGCATTCATCGATGGTTCGTTGCGGGACGGCGGCTTGATAGATACCGCGGGCCGACTGTGCGACATAGGACAGTGCCATCACCGATGCCCGGGCGAGCTGGTTGCGCGCGGTGGCTTCGTCGGTGTCGAGCAGTGGCTTGTAGCCCCAGATCGGTGCCAGCATTGCCAGGCCCGCCTGGACATCGACCCGCACATCGCCGGTGTGGATCGGCAGCGGGAAGGGCTCGGCGGGCGGTAGTCCGTGGCCGAACTTGCCGTCCACCAGCAGCGCCCACACGTCGCCGAAGGTGACCTGCTGGCGGACCAGGTCCTCGATGTCGACGCCGCGGTAGCGCAGGGCGCCGCCGTCTTTATCCGGTTCGGCGATTTCGGTGGTGAAGGCCACCACGCCTTCGAGGCCGGCGACAAAGTTTTCCGGGACCGCAGTCATGGGAAAATTCTCGCACCTCGCCTCCGAGTCGGCGCTACCGGCCGGTAGCTCCCCGGTAGCGTTGGCGTAATGGCGGGAAAAGACCCAGACCACCGGCAAGAGCACCTGCAGAAGATGCGAGTTGAGTACGGCTCGGTCGAGAAGGATGGCAGTCCCGATCTCGACGCGGACTGGCTCGACGACGGCTGGCTTGCGCTGCTGCGCAAGTGGATCGGCGATGCTGAACGGTTAGGAGTCGCCGAGCCCAATGCCATGGTGTTGGCCACCGTCGCGGCTGGCAGGCCGGTGAGCCGATCGGTGCTGTGCAAGAGTGTGGACGAGACCGGGATCACATTTTTCACCAACTACGACTCGGCCAAGGGTGACGAGCTGGCAGCGACACCGTTCGCGTCGGCGACCTTCCCCTGGTTTCAGCTGGGACGACAGGTCCACATCCGCGGCGCGGTCACCAAGGTCGACCCACAGGTCACCGAGGACTACTGGTCCAAGCGGCCGCGCGGTTCGCAACTGGGCGCGTGGGCGTCGCATCAGTCCGAGCCGATCGCTTCGCGCTTGGCGCTGCTGGACCAGCTGGCGGAAGTGACCGAGCGCTTCGCCGACGTCGAGCCCATCCCGGTGCCCCCGGCCTGGGGCGGCTATCTCATCACGGCCGACGTGGTGGAATTCTGGCAGGGCCGGGAGAACCGGGTGCACAACCGAATTCGCGTAACCGGTTCGCGAATCGAACGCCTGCAGCCCTGAGCCTGCGCTGGTGGCGCCGAAACTGCGCACAGAGCCGACTTCGGTAGCCCTGGATGCAGTCTCGATGAAGGCTAATCGAGGACGGCGCCGATGCGTTGGCGCAACTCAGCCTCGCCCAGCGCGAGAGCAACCAGATGCAGCGCGGGGCTGCGGGTAGAGCCGGTGAGCAACACCCGGATCACCTGCGACGCCTCGCGGATCGATCCAACGAACGCATCGGGGTTGTTCTTGAATTCCTTGGCGCTGGCCGCAAAGCCGTTGTTTTCGGCCACCCGGCGGATCTGGTCGAACCACGCGTCCGGCTCGGTCTCCTGATAGTTGGCCAGCAAGTCGCTGCACAGTCGCCGCAGCACCTCGGGCGCCAACCCGTCGAACCGACCGTCGGCCGCATCGGTGACCGGCTCGAACAGTGCGCTGAAGAAGTAGCCGTAAACGGACCGGAAATCCGACCACGAGCGCATGTCCTTGCGGGGGTTATCCACACCCGTTCGCTCGATGTCCAGCGCCCGTACGGCGAGGTCCTGCTCGGCGCGCACCGCTTGTGCCAGTTCGGGGTCTTGGTCGTCGGCCCAGGTCAGCACGGCATCGAGGATGTCCCTGCTGGGCAGCGTGGCGATGTAGTTCGACGAGATGTCGTTGAGCTTCACCAGGTCGACCAGCGCGCCGGACACCCCACATTCGGACAATCGCAACGGCGTCCGCAGCGCCTCGTCAAGCGGCATCTCGGCGAGGCGCCCGTTGAGCAGCCCCCGCAGGTAATACAGCACGGCGGGCGCCGGGTAGCCCGCGTTGATGTAGAACTCGACGGACGCCTCGGGATCCTTGCGCTTGGACAGCTTGCGTTTTCCGCCGCCCTCGGCCTTCAGTAGCGGTGCGATGTGCGCGTAGGGGATGGGCTCGAAGCCGGCCGCGTCGAACAGCTGAAGGTGCACCGGCACCGAGGAGATCCACTCATCGCCGCGGACGACGTGGGTCACTCGCATCAGATGGTCGTCTACGACGTGGGCGAAGTGGTAGGTGGGCAGCCTGACAGGACTGACGGAATCGTCGCCGCTCTTGAGGATGACGACGTCGTTGCGGTTGGCGTCGGCCTCGATGGTGCCGCGGATCAGGTCGGTGTAGCTGACGCGACCGCCGGTTTCGGGCGCACGGAAACGGATGACGTAGGGCTGGCCTTCGGCCAGTGCCTGGCGCACCTTGTCGTCGGGGGCGTCACGCCAGATCGCCCAGGGGCCGTAGTAACCCGTCGGGACCTTCGCCGCGCGCTGTTGATCGGTTGCCGCGGTCAGTTCGTCTTTCGTCGCGAAGCACGGGTATGCCCGGCCGTCGCGCAGGAACTCGCGCACGTACGTCAGGTAGATGTCGGCCCGCTCGGACTGGATGTACGGTGCGTACGCTCCGGTCTCGTCGGTTTCGTCCGAAGCCACCCCGAAATAGTCGAATGCGACGGCGAACTGTGCGATCGCGCCCTCAACGGTGCGCGCCTGATCGGTGTCCTCGATCCGAACGAAGTACGTTCCGCCGGAGTGGGCCGCCAGATCCTTGTCCAGCATCGCCGCGTACATGCCGCCCAGGTGCGCGAATCCGGTGGGGCTGGGACCGAACCGGGTGACCATCGCGTCCAGCGGTAGCTTGCGCGGCGGGTAGCGGGCCTCCCAGCTTTCGGGATCGGGCAGGTTCGGGGGGAACAGGGCGTCGATCTCGTCACGGCTGAGCATTGGGGTACCTTAGCGACGATTTAAGTTCGGATGACCTGAGGGAACGCGGGCCTACACGCGCTGGTCTGGCGATTCAATACTTTAGTTGTCGTGCCGGCGGCGGGGCCGACCGCCCACAGACGTTGCGGTCATCACAGTGCCGGACCGCACCCCGGGCAGGCGCTCTGGCGCGATAACGACTACCTTCGGCTGTACGCACACCGTGCGGCCAGCCATATCAGCCAGAGTGCAAAGGGGTTCTCGTGGCCGACACTGACGACACCGCAAGTCTCCGGTACCCCGGGGGCGAGATCGACCTTGAGATCGTCCGCGCTACCGAAGGAAATGACGGCGTTGCTCTGGGCCCGTTACTGGCCAAGACCGGACTCACCACGTTCGATGTGGGGTTCGTCAACACGGCCGCTTGCAAGAGTTCCATCACCTACATCGACGGCGACGCCGGCATTCTGCGCTACCGGGGCATCCCGATTGATCAGCTGGCCGAGAAGTCGACCTTTATCGAGGTCAGCTACCTGCTGATCTACGGCGAGTTGCCTAGCACTGAGCAGCTGGCCGACTTCACCCGCCAGATTCAGCTGCACACGATGCTGCACGAGGATCTCAAACGGTTCTTCGACGGCTTCCCGCGCAACGCCCATCCGATGCCGGTGCTGTCCAGCGCGGTCAACGCCCTCTCGGCGTACTACCCGGATTCGCTGGACCCGACGGACACCGAGCAGGTCGAGCTGTCGACGATTCGTCTGCTTGCCAAACTCCCGACCATCGCCGCTTACGCCTTCAAGAAGTCGGTCGGCCAGCCGTTCCTCTACCCGGACAACTCGCTGAGCCTGGTCGAGAACTTCCTGCGGATGACGTTCGGGCTGCCCGCCGAGCCCTACGAGGCCGACCCCGAGGTGGTGCGGGCCCTGGACATGCTGCTGATTTTGCACGCCGATCACGAGCAGAACTGTTCGACGTCGACCGTGCGGCTGGTGGGCTCGTCACAGGCCAACCTGTTCACCTCGATCTCCGGCGGTATCAATGCGCTGTGGGGCCCGCTGCATGGTGGCGCTAACCAGGCGGTGCTCGAGATGCTCGAGCAGATCCGCGACAGCGGCGACGACGTCAGCGAGTTCGTCCGAAAGGTGAAGAACCGCGAGGCCGGCGTCAAATTGATGGGCTTCGGCCACCGGGTTTACAAGAACTACGACCCGCGGGCGCGAATCGTCAAGGAACAGGCCGACAAGATCCTGGCCAAGCTTGGCGGCGACGACAACCTGCTGAGCATCGCCAAGGGGCTTGAAGAGGCGGCGCTGACCGACGATTACTTCATCGAGCGCAAGCTCTACCCGAACGTCGATTTCTACACCGGGCTCATCTACCGGGCGCTCGGGTTCCCGACGCGGATGTTCACCGTGTTGTTTGCGTTGGGCCGGCTGCCCGGCTGGATCGCACATTGGCGTGAGATGCACGACGGAAGCGACAGCAAGATCGGCCGTCCGCGCCAGATCTACACCGGCTACACGGAGCGGGACTACCTCGGCATCGACTCGCGGTAGTCAGCCAGCACCGCCATCGCGGCGTTGTGGCCACCGAGGCCCGACACCGCCCCGCCGCGCCTGGCACCCGAGCCGCACAGCATGATCCGCTCATGGGTGGTGGCCACGCCCCATTGCCGCGCGGGCGTGTCCAGCGCGTCGTCGTCCTCCGCGAACGGCCAGGACAACGCGCCGTGAAAGATGTTGCCTGCGGTCATGCGCAGGGACCGCTGTAAGTCCAAGGTGGTCGTCGTCTCGATGCACGGTCTGCCGTGGGCGTCTGTCATCAGCAGATCCTGAATCGGTTCGCCCAGAACAGAATTCAACGAAGCCAGCACGGAATCGGTCAGTTGATGACGGAAGCTATGGGAGTCGTTGACCAACGAGTGCGGTGTCTGCAAGCTGAACACCGTCATCGTCTGCGCGCCCGATCCGCGCAGCCCGGCCGACAGGATGCTCGGGTCAGTCAGTGAATGGCAGTAGACCTCGCAGGGCAGCGGATCCGGTAGCTGTCCGGCCGTCGCGCGCGCGTAGGCCGCATCCAGTTGGGTCCACGTTTCGTTGACGTGGAACGTGCCGGAAAACGCCTGCTCCGGTGTGACGTTGTCGTCGCGCAGCCGGGGCAGTCGCCCCAGCGCCATGTTCACTTTGACCTGCGCGCCCTGGGTCAGATGCGGCGGCGGTTCCCCGAGCAGGCCGGCCAGGACGGCCGCGGTGACGCCGGCCAGCACGAACCGGCCGCGGATGCGGTACTCGTCGTCGCCGCTGCGGTAACACACCTGGCCGTCGGGGTCGACCGCGTAAACCTCTGCACCGGTGATTATTTCGGCGCCGTGGCGGACAGCTGCCGCGGCCAGGGCCGCGGTCACCGAGCCCATCCCGCCGATGGGGACGTGCCAATCCCCGCCGATGACGTGATACAGGAAGCAGATGTTCTGCCGCAGTGACTGGTCGTCGAGGCTGGCGAAGGTGCCGATCAGCGCGTCGGTGGCGATCACGCCACGGACCAGATTGTTGCTGACCGCGCTGGCGATAGCGTGCCCGATCGGCTCATCTACCATCGCCCGCCACGCGGTGGCCGCGTCGGAGTCGCCGGCTGCCAGGACGTGGCGGCGGGCCTGCCGGCGAGTCTGCAGCGGTTCGAGCAGCGTCGGCCAGAGCCTATCGGTCACCAGGCGGCAGCGCCGGTAGAACTCGGCGAATCCGGGTTCATCGCCGGTCGCGCCGATGGCGGCGAACGCGTCCCCACGCTGCGACCCGACCAATAGACCAGTGTGCCCGGCCGTAGCCGGGTCGGGGGTGTACGACGACAGCCGCCGCCGGGCCAACCGCACCGGCGCGCCCAGGTCCTCGACGATGCGTGACGGCAGCAAGCTGACCAAGTACGAGTAACGCGACAGCCGTACCTCGACACCGTCGAAGGGCTGTGCCGACACCGCGGCCCCCCCGATGTGCCCCAGCCGCTCCAGCAACCGGACCCGAAGGCCGGCACGGGCCAGGTAGCCCGCTGCGACCAGGCCGTTGTGGCCGCCTCCGACGATGACCACATCGAGATCCGGCGTGCCGCAATCCTGCGAGCCGGCCATGTCTAGCCTAAGTAGCCCTCGACTTCGCCGGCCGGACGCACCGACGCCTCGCGTGGGTCACCTCCGGTTTCGCGCAGCGCCCGGCGCTGCCGCAGCAGGTCCCAGCACTGGTCGAGCTCGATCTCCACCTTGCGGAGGCGATCATGCTCCTCGGACTCGCTGATCTCGCGGTGCTGCACGTGAGCCCGCAAGGTTTTCTCCTCGGCGACCAGGTCGCGGATGTGTGCCAGCGTCTCGCTGTCGGTCGGTTTCCTGCCGTTGCCCATCGCTCTAGTGTGCCCGAGATGGGCGGCGTTGCGGTGCCGACTCGGTAGGCTGCATATCGCCTGCACAAGCGACGAGTCCCGGATACGAACTGAAAGAGGGCATGGGTGGTTTCTAAGGTGGGTTCTAAGGCGGGTTCTGGGTCGGGTTCCGGCAACACGGCCGCAACCACCTACTCGCGGCGACCGCCGCCATTCTTCCGGAAGTCGCCTGGCCTTCCCTGGCTGATTTGTCTGGTGGTTATTCCGTTGCTGATAGCGGCAATCGGCTATGTTGCGTTCGACCGACCCTCGTCCGCCAATGGACCGAGTCGAGCATCGCAGACACCCGCACCGTCCAGCACCTCGGCCGCTCCGAAGATAGGGTTGGCAGCGTTTTCAATTAGCCGCAGTGGCAACAGCATTACCCTCAGTGGTGCCTTCCCCGACGACTCCGCCAAAGCGGCACTGATCAAAGCCCTCAAAGGCGCACTGCCGGCAGATGTCAACATCGTCGACCAAACCCATATCGCCCCCAACGTCAAGGCGCTCGATTTCTCCAACGCAGTGCCGGTTTTCAAGGACAGCGCGTCGATTCCCGACTTCAATCTCACCGTCGACGGTGACACTGTCACACTATCCGGGACTGCCACGTCGCAAGACCAGAAGAACGTGGTCGCGCAAGAAGCGGCAGGCACCTGGTCGAACCTTGATGTCGTTGACAAGCTTACGGTTAGCGGGCCGGTTGCGCCGGTCGGACCCCCTGGCCCGGCGCCCCCGCCCCTACCTCCCGCCCCATCGCCGTGCGCCGACTTGCAAGCGGCGATCAACGCTGCGACTGGCGGCCCGATTGCTTTTGGAAACGACGGGTTCAGCTTGACGCCGGAAGATGAGCCCATCCTGACTCGGGTGGCAGACAAGCTCAAGGCGTGCTCGACCGCGCACGCGACGATCAACGGCTACGCCGACAATTCGGGCACCGAGGCCATCAATATTCCGTTGAGCACCCAGCGCGCCGGGGCAGTCGCCGACTTCCTGGTTGCACACGGCGTTTCCCGCGATCAACTCACCGTCAGGGGCCTCGGTTCGATGAACCCGGTCGCCGGCAACGATACGGCCGAGGGTCGCGCAAAGAACCGCCGTGTCGAAATCGTGGTCAGCTAAGGAGAATCCAGCGTGGATTTTGTGATCCAGTGGTTGTGGTATCTGCTTGCTTTCGTCGCGGGCTCGGTGGTTGGCCGGGTGATCGCCACGAGGTGGATTAAACGCGGCGGAGACCAAGAAGAAGCATCGGCGGATGCGCCACACGAGGTGAGTGCGCAGTGATGAGCCAGGTCCACGGGGTGCTACTCGCGGTTTCCTTCGCGTTGGGGACGGTTGTGACGTTCGTCCTGACCATTCGCTCCGTCAAACGCCATGCGCCGGCGGGGACATCGGGGGACGAGTCCGAACCGCCCACAACGCAGCTGTCTTCGGATGTGGAACCGCCGACGACGATGATTCCGGTCGAAACAGAGCCGCCGACGACGATGATTCCGCTCACCAAAGACGCGCCGACAACGAGGATTCCGGCGGCAAATCGGCCGCCGAGGAAGAGGCCTCCGGGCGCGAAAGGATCACGGACAGGGAAGATCGCCGTGGTGCCCTACGCGCCGTTCGGCCCCGGCTCCGCGCGCGCCGACGCCCGAGGCAACGGGCCGTCCGGCTGGATGGTGAAGGGCCGGTCGGATACCCGGTTGTACTACACCCCGGACGACGCGACATACGACGGAACCGTTGCCCAGGTCTGGTTCAGAGACGAGGACTCGGCGGTGCGGGCATATTTCACGCCGTGGAGGAAGAGCTCGAAGAAGTGAGGGGTTGGGCATTCACTGCAGACGCAGCACGAACCCGACTCCTCGAACGGTGTGCAGCAGCCGGGGTCCGCCGTTGGACTCCAGCTTGCGGCGCAGGTACCCGATGAACACGTCGACGACATTGGTGTCGGCGGCGAAGTCGTAGCCCCACACCAGCTCGAGCAGTTGCGCACGGGACAGCACCGCCGTCTTGTGCTCGGCCAGCACTGCCAGCAGGTCGAATTCACGCTTGGTCAGATCGACGTCGACGCCGTTGACCCGCGCCCGCCGACCTGGGATGTCCACCTCTAGCGGGCCCACCGTGATGGTTTCCGAGGACGAGCTCGCGGTGGAGCCGCGGCGACGCAACAGTGCTTTCACCCGTGCGACCAGCTCGGCCAGCACGAACGGTTTTACCAGGTAGTCGTCGGCGCCGGCCTCCAAGCCAGCGACTCGGTCGTCGACCGAGCTACGCGCGCTGAGCACACAGACCGGGACGTCGTTATCCATGGCTCGCAGTGCCGTGACGACACTGACACCGTCGAGCACCGGCATGTTGATGTCCAGGACGATTGCGTCCGGTCGGGTCTCAGTGGCGCTGCGCAGGGCCTCGGCGCCGTCGACCGCGGTCGATACCTCGAAGCCGGACAGCCGCAGGCCGCGTTCCAGCGAAGCGAGCACGTCGGCGTCGTCGTCAACGACCAAAACCCGAGGTGCAGTTCCACTAGTGTCCATGCCGCTCATTTTGCCTGACTAATGCCCGTGAGGCTGGGAGGCTGTCCGCCCGTGGCTGCGGGCGCCGGAACTCGCCGAGATATAAGCCACGCGCATCTGCACCGGGGCGTGTGCGTGAGTTATATGTCGCGGGGCAAGCCGATGCGGCGGTAGCGCTGCAATCGCGCGGCGAGGCGCTCCGCGTCGGGCAGCCCGCGCAGTGCGTGTACCTCCGCGGCTATCGCGCCGGACAGTCGCTGGGAGAACTCGATCGGCTCGTCTGCGGCGTCGGGATGTTCTGGGACGATGGCGTCGACAATTCCGGACTTCAGCAGGTCGGCCGACCGAATGCCCTGGGCCGCGGCAAGCTCGGGGGCGTGAGCGGTGTCGCGGAAAACAATCGCGCTGGCGCCCTCCGGCGGCAGTGGGGCCAACCAACCGTGCAACGCGGCCAGCACCCGGTCGGCGGGCACCATGGCCAGGGCCGGCCCACCGCTGCCCTGGCCCAGCAGGATCGACACCGTCGGGGTATCCAGCGTGACGAGCTCGGCCAGGCACTGGGCGATCTGGCCGGCCAGCCCGCCCTGTTCGGCGTCGGCCGACAACGCCGGGCCGGCGGTGTCGATCACCAGGACCAGCGGCAACCGCAGCTCGGCGGCCAGCGCCATACCGCGCCGGGCTTCGCGTAGCGACGCGGGCCCGACGAGCCCACCAGTGACCCGCTGCTGGCCCAGGACCACCGCGGGCTGGCCGGCGAACCGGGCCAGCGCCAGTAGCGTCGTCGCGGCCTCGCCCGACCCGGTACCCGACAACAGCACCCGGTCGGTGGCACCGTGCCGCAACAGGTATGCGACCCCCGGCCGGTCTGGCCGTCGCGATGCCACTACCGAATCCCAGGCCGGCACGTCGGGCACGGGTTCGGGTGGTTGCGCCGCCGGCAAAGGGCCCGGATCATCGGAGATGACCGTCAGCGCACGATCCAGCGTCCGTCGCAGCCCGTCCAGCGCGACGACGCCGTCGATCACCCCGTGCCGGTGCAGGTTCTCGGCGGTCTGGACGCCGGGTGGGAATGGTTCGCCATAGAGCAGCTCGTACACCCGGGGCCCAAGGAAGCCGATCAAGGCGCCGGGCTCGGCGACGGTGACGTGGCCCAGCGATCCCCACGAGGCGAAGACACCGCCGGTGGTCGGGTTGCGTAAGTAGACCAGATACGGCAGGTGCGCCTGTTTGTGCAGCCTGACGGCCGCCGCGATCTTCACCATCTGCAGAAACGCGACAGTGCCCTCCTGCATGCGGGTGCCGCCGGAGCTCGGCGAGGCCAGCAGCGGCAGCCGCTCGGCCGTCGCCCGCTCCACAGCGGTAGTGATCCGCTCCGAGGCCGCCACCCCGATCGAGCCGCCGAGGAAGCTGAATTCGCACACCACCACCGCCACCCGGCGCCCGAATACCCGGCCCTCGCCGGTCAGCACCGCTTCGTCGCGACCGGAGGCGGCCCGGGCGTCGGCCAGTTCCCGTGCATACGATTCGCTGACCGGCACTGCCAGCGGCTCACGGTCCCAGCTGACGAATGAACCCCGGTCCAGTACTGCGTCGCGCAGTTGGTCGGTCGTGATACGACTCACGCGACGAGGCTATCTACATCGCGGCTAGATAGGCTGGCCCCATGATCGGTGTGACACAGGCCGAGGCCGTTTTGACCATTGAGTTGCAGCGCCCCGAGCGCCGTAACGCCCTGAATTCCCAGCTCGTCGAGGAGCTGCGGGAGACCTTGCAAAAGGCCAGTGAAGGGTCCCACGGGACCATCCGCGCGATTGTGCTGACCGGCCAGGGCACGGTGTTCTGCGCCGGCGCGGATCTGAGCGGCGACGCGTTCGCCGCCGACTATCCCGACCGGCTCATCGAGCTGCACAAGGCCATGGACGCGGCGCCGATGCCGGTCATCGGCGCCATCAACGGCCCCGCCATCGGCGCCGGGCTGCAGCTGGCCATGCAATGCGATCTGCGAGTGGTCGCACCCCACGCGTTCTTCCAGTTTCCGACCTCGAAATACGGTCTGGCCCTGGATAACTGGAGCATCCGTCGGCTCTCGTCGCTGGTGGGCCACGGGCGCGCCCGCGCGATGATGCTGACCGCGGAAAAGCTGAGCGCCGAGACTGCGCTGCAGACCGGAATGGCCAACCGCCTCGGCACGCTCGCCGATGCGCAGGCCTGGGCGGCCGAGATCTCCGGTTTGGCGCCGCTGGCGATTCAGCACGCTAAACGGGTGCTCAACGACGACGGTTCTATCGAGGAGGCGTGGCCGGAGCACAAGGAGCTGTTCGACAAAGCGTGGGGCAGCCAGGACGTCATCGAAGCACAGATCGCCCGCGTGGAGAAACGGCCGCCGAAGTTCCAGGGGGCCTAGGAAGTGCGCGGAGCGTCGCAACGGGCCGCCAGCGGGTTGGTGCTGCGCGCGCTGCGCGGAGCGCCAGCCGCGCTCGGTGCTGACGCAGCCGCGATCCAGGCCGCGGCGGTGGGTTCTCCAAACTACAGCGACGGTGCCTTTGTCAACCTTGAACCCGGATCGGCGGCCAGCGGCGGGGAAATGCTGGTCATTGCAAGGGAATTCGTGGATGGCCGCAGGGACAGCCGGCCGGCCGCGCCGATCCCGTTAGTTTCGCCGGAGATTTACCAGGGCTCTGACCAGGCGGCAGCCAGCGCGCTGGCCGTCATCTGGTTGGGTCATTCGACCGTGCTGGCGGAAATCGACGGTTACCGCGTACTGACCGATCCGGTTTGGAGTGACCGATGCTCACCGTCAGGCATCGTTGGCCCGCATCGGTTGCATCCGCCGCCGGTGGAGCTGGAAAGGCTGCCTGCGCTCGACGCGGTGGTGATCAGTCACGACCATTACGACCATCTAGACACCGACACGATTATGGCGTTGGCGCGCACCCAGCGGGCGCCGTTTTTCGTGCCGCTCGGCGTCGGGGCCCACCTTCGTTCATGGGGTGTCCCCGAGCAGCGCATCGTCGAATTGGACTGGAACCAGAGCTCGAAGGTCGGCGAGCTCACCGTGATCTGCCTACCGGCACGGCACTTCTCCGGGCGCTTGTTCAACCGCAACAACACGCTGTGGGCGTCGTGGGGGTTGATCGGTCCGAGTCATCGCGCGTACTTCGGCGGCGACACCGGCTACACCAAGAGTTTCGCGCAGATCGGCGCCGATCACGGGCCGTTCGATCTGACCCTGCTGCCCATCGGCGCCTACAACGCGGCGTTCACGGA
>Ga0182014_10002869_pt1 | contig 21260 bp, 25 predicted proteins | sample 612S2DmetaG_FD_120489 | JGI IMG/M metagenome (GOLD analysis project Ga0182014, IMG submission 120489) | Permafrost microbial communities from Stordalen Mire, Sweden - 612S2D metaG | ecosystem: Environmental > Terrestrial > Soil > Wetlands > Permafrost | place: Sweden: Stordalen | collected...
CCAGAATCATCCAGGTTTGTTCGACAGGTAAAGAACTCATAAATGTTCTTCCAGTACATTTGATTTTAACGTTAAATATTTTAGCACATTTAAAAAATTGTATTTATAAAATTTCATATATATCATTATTAATTTGCTTTAAACTTATAAATTGAGGTGTATTAAACTATTATACAAGCATACTTTAATATTTTTTTTGAATTTATTTGCTTAATGTTCAAAAAGGGGAAATTGAATTAGACATGGCTAAGTATAATGAACTTTTACTTAGAAAGAACAGTCAACGATTTTTTCGCTCAATCGGCATATTACAAAGTTGGCATGTCAAAAATAATCACTCAATAAATTAGTTTACTAATTGCTCCCAATTGAAATATCAGAGGTATATTTGCGTAGAATGGAAGATAAGTAGGGGATTGTGAGGGTAATTGTGCATATATAATTCTTGTGATTTAATTTAAATAAATTGTTTTTATTAACTTCTTTCCAGATTCCGTTATAAATAGAGAGTTATTGATGTTTTTTATTGCCTCTTTGTTCATATTATCCTCAAATATATTTACCATTAAGTCAGCTTCTACAACTATCTGAAAATCAATATCGTTGATTTTTGTATAGGAATGATGGTTCCCGATTATAAAACAAACCCTTTTAATTATTTCTTTTGATATTTTTAAATCCGAAAGCATTTTATGTGCGATTTTTGGTCCTTCAATCTCTTGATATTTTCCTGCAGAAGAGTTGTATTTCTTTTCTGCTTCTTTAATGCCTATATCATGAAGAATCGCTGCATAAATTATTATTTCTTTGGTTTTTTTATCAAGAGATTGATCTTTACTAATGATTTCAGCAAAATCAATGACTTTCAGAGTATGATTGATTCTTCTTATATCCGTTTGAAAGTACTCAATCATTTTTTTCATTAAATTAATTTTCAAAACAATCTCCTCATATATTCATATTTACAAAAAATTAGCTTGTATGTTTGGTGGTTAATAAATGTTTTATGATATTTATTGAAGTTTTTTAAATAATTTTTAAACTTCGTTAAACCGCTATTTTGAAAAATAATATGTTGAAATATCAAGAATTCTAGAAAGATAAATAAATTGAATTATATTCATAAAGACTGAATATGATTATCTAACCCAGTCTATACTTCTTATTTTTTGAAAATTTGAAGACATAAGTCCAGAAGAAAAAATTTAATTTAATGTGCAAATAACATTTTAAGACTATAGGAGTAGATTTAAGGAAATTACTTATTATCAAATTTAATCTGTTGGTTATTTAAATGATATAATTATATCCAAATTAGAGTATTATATTAAAATCATTGAATTTAGGGGGAGGTATTCAATGTTACTATCCAATATTTATGTAGATAATTTTAGGAATTTATTAGACTTTGAGATAACATTCACGGATTTTGAGGTTATTGTGGGTGAAAACAATATAGGAAAAACAAATTTACTTAGCATTATTAATATGGTATTCTCAAATAAAAGGATATATTTTGATGGTAATGATTTTAATAATCCTCAAATTCCTATAACTTTTGAAACTACTTTTTTATTTTCTTCTCCAGATGAAGTGGCTGTTTTTTTTGATCCCGAAGGAATTATTAATCCTGAAAATAATGAAGTAAAATTAAAACTGACTGCAAGTTGGATTGAAGATATTGGAAATGTTGATGCATCATTTTCATTTATCAGAGATGACTTACCAGATGATGAAAAAGAAATAGAAATTTCTTCTTTAAAATTTAGGCAATCTATTTCCTGTTATTATATATCAGCCTCTCGAGATCTCCGGAAAGAAATGAATACTCGATCTGGAGCCATGTTTGAACTTTATAAGTCTTTTTTCCCCAATCAACCATACCTCTGCAATCTATAAAGCCCAAAATTTTGGAAAAAATCGTAGAACTGAAAACAACTGAATCAAGTCTAGAATTGTTTCTAGAAAAAATTGAATATTGTTTAATAAACGTAGAGATTGGAGATTTGCAAACTAATTTAGACGATTTAGGTCAATATATTTCTGCAAATCCAACAAATGAATTGATTGAAAAGAGATTCGACGAACTTGATAAATTAATTAGAAACTTCCTGATAAGAACTAATCTACAGAATGAATTGGATGAGTTTCACACTAATTTAAAAGAAAGATTCAAAATTGGAGATATTGAAGATGTTCTCAATTCATATTCCAGTAAGATTTTACCTAATGAACAAATAGATTTAAATTTAATCCCGATAAATGATGAATGAATTTTTAAGACAATTAACAATTGAATTAGGAGGACATTCTGTTTTTAAACATGGTGAAGGTTACCAAAACATAATAAATTTATTTATAAAACTGATAAAATCATTTAATACAGGCTAAGTTAAGCGAAGATGGAATAAATCTTTTTATAATTATTATTGAAGAACCCGAAAGCCATTTACACCCTCATCTACAAAGAAATTTTATAAAATCATTAAAACAATTCCAACAAGAGTTCACTGGATGGATTTCAATTTCAATTTTTAATTTCAACTCATTCCCCATATATCATTGAACCTATTGATCTAGAAAACCTAAATTTAGTTAGGAAAAAAAATGGTAGTTCCCATGGTATTAAAGTTGATAAAATTAAATTCGTGGATAAAATATTAAATAATATGAAAATTTCTGAAAGTAATAAGAATAAAAAAAGAACACAAATTAATTATTATATAGATGAATTATTTACTAAAAATTCAGAGATATTCTTTAGTAAGTGTGTTATAGTGGGAGAAGGAGAAACAGAGGAAGGGTCAATACCCATATTTGGTTCAAAGGTCATTAAAGGGTTTGACAAATATGGTATTTCTTTTTTAAATGTTCAAGGAGTAGGAAATATACAATATTATATCGAGCTTTTTTCAAATTTAGAGATGCCATATATATTAATTGTTGATAAAGATAAGGAAGAGGAATTTATCCATGAAACTAATGCGTATTTCATTGGTGAAAATAGAAATGAAGCTTTTGAAAGTGAAATTGCGATGAATTGTCCTTTGAAAAAAATTTTAAAAACACTAGATTTAAAATCACCTGAGAAGTTTGAAAATCGTATGAGTGATTTAAAAGGTGAATTTAAATATCTAAAGGGTCAACCAATAAATTCTTTAGACGGCGTTTTGCGTTATATGAGAATTAAAGAGTTTGATAAATTGCGACCAAAGGTCAAAAGCTGGATGAAAGATGAGAAAGGTTATACCCTGGGTAGGTTGTTAGCTGAAAACCTAGATAAAAAAGAAATACCTTCGAAGTTCATTAAAGCTATTGAACACGCTAAGAAGTTATCTAAAAATTCTCAGGATGTTTGAGATGACTAATTTTGATGATGGACATATTATTTTAGATGATGAACAAAAAGAATCTGTTTATGCATGTAAAGAAAAATCTTTGTTAGTATTAGCCCCTCCAGGTGCAGGAAAAACATTGGTAATGGCTAAGCGAATGGAATTCCTGATTAAGATACATGCTGTTAGATATCCATATAAAATTTTGGGATTAACTTTTTCAAATACAGCTGCAGATCAAATGAAAAAAATGGTCTTAACTGAGGTTCCTTCTTCAAAAAGACTTGTTTACATAACTAATTTCCATTCTTTTGCTTATTCAATTTTGAAAGCATATGGTAATCATTGTGGTGTTAACAGAAATTTTTCTATCCTTGGAGAAACAGAATGGGAAATTCACCTCAAAAATAAATTGAGCATCTCCAGGTTTTTTTCTTTAAGTAAATATAATCAAAAGAGAAAAAATGCACAGGAAATTTTCGAACGTTATAAAAAATGGAAAAATGAGAGAATATTAAAACTCAATCCAGATTTTCACGATGAAAATTTCGATAATCGTTTTGAAACTGCTTTACATGATTTTAGGCATGATTTAAATGTTCTTAACTTATTAGATTTTGATCATATTCTTTATTATTGCTATGAATTACTAAAAAGCAACGAAAACGTACTAAATTATTATAGGGCTGTTTTCAAATATATCTTAGTAGATGAATTTCAGGATACGAATCCTTTGCAATTTGAATTATTAAGATTACTATTAAATCGGAATGGATCTATACCTAATCGGTCTGTTTTTATTTTAGCTGATCCTAACCAGGGTATTTATGAATTTCAGGGAGCAGATCCTAAAAATATAGATGATTCCTTAGAAGCATTTAATTGTGAAATTATTAAACTCAAAGGAGATTATAGGTTTGATTCAATTGAAATCAAAACTTTAAAAGAAGGAATTTCTCGGTTTATGGAAGAAAGAACTTTATTATCTCCAGTTGTATCGGATAATAAACCTAAATATTTCATTTTTGATGATAAAGGATCCGAAGCCAGTTATATTCTTAGAAAAATTGAAGATTTTAAAGAGGAAAAGATTAATCTTCACGATGTAGCAATTATAGCTCCACTTGGATATAATTTAGATATTATAAAAAGTAGACTTAATGAAAATGAATACATTTGTATACCTGATTTTAAAGGTATTGAAATAGAGAAGAAATATAACACATTATTTGAAGAATTAAAAAGTGTTTCCAGAATTCAAGGTAAATTAGAAGAAATCCTTAAGGATATTGCTGAAAGAATTGGAATATCCAACACAGATGATATTTTAAAAATTTTAGTTAAATTATCCAAAAAATATGATAAGAAATATTCAATAACTTTATCTGAGAAGGTAAAAGTTTTTTCCAATGAAATTTTATTAGAGATCAATTGGGGAGAGATTCTGAAAAAGGAAATAAAAAATAAGATATTTCTTTCAACAATCCATGGTGTTAAAGGATTAGAATTTGAAAAAGTAATTATTTGTGGCCTTGACAGTGGATCTTTGCCTTTTTATCTTTCATGTAATGAGTGTAATGGCGAATTAGGGGAATTTGAATGGATTAAAAGCCTAAAATTATTGAATGTGGGAATATCTCGTGCAAAAAATGAATTGTTATTATCAAGTTCAAAATTAAACAACAATGGGTATGATACACATCCTACGTGTCTCCTTAAACCATTTTACCGCCATCTGGCTATGTGAATTAAACCATACATGGACATATCTAACATTTTTTAAATCAATATTTCATTGTACAAATGAGAAATCTACTTCATCATAGATGTGTTTTACAGTAGTACAATTTCAATGTTAAAAAAAAATTAAAAATCTTTAAAATCCATAATTGAATTAATTTAATTTAGTAAAATCCTTCCGGAGTTGGTAAAATGGAATATTTTAAGGAATTTGAGGAAGCTATGGAAAAAGGAGAAATACTTTGTTTAGGGGATATTAAAGCATATGCGGGTAAATTCACAGGTAAATTTGTTAAACTTGTTGATGATTATAAAAATGACTTCGATAAGTTTAAAACGGGTGATATTGTTTTAGTTTTCAATTTAGATGATTATAAGAAATTTCAAAAAGGAATTGATTTATTAACAAAACATTCCTAACAGGATATAACCTCCTATTCCTGCTATGGAGTTGAATACAAGTACAAATTTTATCCATAAATTATTCGCCTTTAGCCATTTTAAAAGCACTTGCTTCTATTGCATCGAGCATATATTCTTTATTTCTCTGAGTAACACCAATATAATCAAATTTTTTAAGATTTGAATAGTCAATCTTGTTCAGGTGGAAAAATAATCTTTCCATATTAGTTAAACATGAAAGAGTTCCACTTCCACCGCCACCTGCGGCTGCCACGCATATAAACGGCTTTTTCTCTGTTATGTTTACTTTTTCACGGTTAAAATGAAGATTCGCTTCGCACCTTCTTAATCTGTCGAAGAACATCTTGGCTGATTCACTCATATCATGAAAGTATACAGGAGTTATAACAACAAAACCATCAACTTCACCCATCGCTTCATGCACCTTCTCGAAATCATCCTCCAAAATACATTTATTACCTTTCAAGCAGATTCCCCAACCCTGCTCACATGCTTCGCATTTAAGAATATTTAAATCATTCAAACGGACCATTATTGCTTCGCCGTTTCCTTTTTCAATTCCTTTTTTTGCAGCTTCACCGCAGCTTTCGGTTAAACCTTCTTTATTGGGACTACTTGTTATAACCATTATTTTCATAATTTACACCTAGATTTATCAAAATATTTCATTCCATTTTTTTTGCTAAATTCATAAATTTTTAGATTAGAGATGTTCGATACATTTATACCTATAATTATTTAAATACCTCATGAAAATAAAAGTAACATTATGTTCTAAAAAGTAAGTAATAGGTAAATTGATATGAATTCTGAAGTTATTAGTAGAATTGTTAACCGTAGGTGTAGTATTTGTAACGTTTACTACTTATGGTGTATTTAAGTGGTTTCCAAGTAGTAATCCCAGTTTTAAACTAAAATGTTGCTATGAGAACCACACATCATAAACGAAGAATCAATTTACAATATTTATACTTACTTAAATAAATGTGATAATTGACACAAGGACCGTGAATTTCAGAATCACTCAAAACAGCTTTCAAAACCCTTAAGAAAAACCTTTTTTTTCAAATTAGCATACCTATAGCACAGGGAGTATGCTCAGCCATGTAGTTTTCATTTAATCAAACTAAATTAAATTTTTTACAGATTAGGAAAATTTTTTAATTTTAAAAGTTCAATAGCTAATTTTAAATCGTTATCTATCAAATTGAATTTCCTTAAGATTATATCGATTTATAGAAATAGCAGGCATTTTTTATCTGTTTTAGGACCTAGTATAATATGAATGAAAATGCTATAATTTCACTGCCTTGATTCTTTTAATTAAATGTAGCTACAACGTGTTCTAAAATTGTAATATTATCAACGTAACCTGCGACTACTACACCTTCATTATTTTTAGTGAAAAAACAATATTTCCAACTATAATTTCCAACACTACTATCTGGATTGGGATCAACTGATGTATAGTTTGTGTTATTAATAGTTTGATTCTGTATAGTTGATGCTTCAAGAGTTGAGCTGATTGAAGCTATTGAACTGTTATTAATGGTTTGATTTTGGATAATGTTTGGTTGAATATCTGAGATAATTGTAGCTAATGTACTGTTATTAAGAATTTGATTTTGAATTGTAGCTATTGAAATGTTATCATTAGTTTGAACATTTGGTGATTGAATTTCTGAGATGACTGTAGCAATTAAACTGTAATCAGCCATACTTACAGTATTAACAGTAAACCATTCCGTATAATTATTTTGCGTACCATTATATACATTAACTCCTCCCGCATCATTATTTTCAGCTTGCCAATCTGCAGGGTATTCAAATGACATATTCTGATTAGTATAAGTGTTATAAGCTATTTGAGGATTTTTTCCATTATTTGTAGACCCTATGTTTCCTAGAATGAAAATAAACGCTATAAAACAAATAAGCATAACACCTATGATATATCTTTTCTTCATTTCTTATCCCCAACGCTTCACTATTTCCCCTATTAAATCCACCTGTGATAATTAAATATTCCTGGTAACCCTATTAAATATTATTGCATTAACTACAAAAACATCCAGATTATAGAAAATGAAGTTCAGATAAACTATATTCAAACTAATAAGCACCCACCCATGTATGCGATCTTACGGACAAGCAAGTAAGTTTAAAGTGCTTTAAATTGGTGAAAATAGGTGAATTGGATTTAAGTATTTATCTAGAAGTCATTTTAGAAAGGTTGAAAATTTTTAAAGATGCTCTGAAGGTGTTTTCTCTAATTAATTATGTAGTAAATTTTTTTTAGAAAGAACTTTAATAATAAAATAATATAACTATAATCAATAACAGGAAAATGACATTTTTTTTAACTTTTTATTCTTCTTCAGAAACGTACTTTTTCGGGCCGTATTTTATTGGTTTGTATTTTTAACAATCAAATTACCATCATCACGTGTTTGGATAATTTTGTATACTATGAAAGCTACTACTGCTATAATTCCGATATAGAATATTATATCTAATTGGGATGAATATGTTTCTACTATATTCCAATGAGGTCCTAGTATGAATCCGAGATATACTAAACCAAAGTCAAAGGGTAATGCGCCTAGATAAGTGTAGATAATATATTTTCTAAGATCCATTTTGGAGACTCCCGCTGTTATAGATACTAGTTCCGTGATCATGGGTATGCATCGGCTGATTAGAACTGTTTCATCACCGTATTTTACAAACCATTTATCTCCTCGGTCTAGTTTGCTTGGTGATATTGAGAAGTATTTACCATATTTATCAAGCAAAGGCCTTCCACCTTTCAAGGAGATGAAATATAAGAATAGAGCTCCCACAACATCTGCCAGAGCAGCTACTAGAGTTATTCCCCAGATCGTCATTTTCCCTTGCAAAACGGCAAATCCAGCTAAGGGCAATATTACTTCACTAGGAATTTTAATTAACATTCCAATGAAAACACCCCAATAACCCAAATTGTATATCAAGTTAATCATCATATTCATTAAAGTTTCAATAATAGCAGTCATAATTTTTTTACACTCACAAATTTTCTTTTTATAAAAATTTAATTTCCAGAGTATAGTATTTATACCCATGTTACACCCCAATCTCAATCCAATACTTTTTACTCCACAATGATTTTCACGATGATCCTAACTGCTTTTTACATGTTTAAGTGCTCTAAAAGTGGTGAAAATAGGTGAATTAAAGATATTATGAGGAGTTGATGAGCCCTTGCTTGATCTCTTACTCCTGCCATTGCCCGCTTGCTTGCCGGCTTCCTATATATTAAACATGACATAAAAAGTGTCCACAAGTAAGATTTAATTAAAAAATCTTCCCTTATTTAATTCTGTACTCAAATTTTTGAAGTAAGCCAGATTAAATGAAGCTTTAATTAATCTTCGCTTATGATATAAGCTGATTAAACTCGCGCTTGCTTACATACCTCTATTTATTAATTTTATTAGTTAATCCAAATAAGCAAAAAAGAAATCACCAAAACAGCAAGTAAGTACTTTATGTGCTTTAAATTTGCTAAAACTGTTAAATATAGATCTTTCATCCAACATCAAGCTTTCGATTTATGGCAATTTTATAATACTATTATCTTGCTATCTCGCTCCCATGCTCGATCTCTTGGGAAATGTTTAAATATCTACAGCATATAATAGTTCTTTTTTACTTAGAACAGTTGGCCCCATAAAATAAATCCTACTGTTTTATTAATATAAATAGAAAGAGAATTAAAATTAAAAACAAACAAAGTATAATATTTGTTTAATCATAAAATAACAAAATATAAGTATTAAAGAAACATTGTACATATGATGATTAAATTTGAAGATCAAATTTGAAATAAATGATAAAGGTAACAAAAAGAAAGAATTGATAAATATGAAAAATGGGATACAAAGAAGTATAAATAAATTAAATAATAATGCAAAATTTTGAGGATTAATCATGAAACCGGATAAGTTAGAAACAGAGTTTTATGATTATTTAGTAAAAACAGTAACTACAACCGGAAACAGTGGCCACATCTTAGTTCCAAAAGAATGGATTGGAAAGAAGGTTAAAATACTTTTAGTCGAACCAGTGGGTGATTAAAATGTTTTCATTTCAAGATGTGATGTTGAGAGATGTTTTCAGATGTAAATGTGGAGCCGAAATGGAAATGACGGTTATCCAGCAGTACTTCTGTCCAGAATGTAAATCAATTATTGACACGCCGGAAACACAGCAATATATTAAGAAATTTGGAGAGTTAGGTATTGAGATTATAGTTAATGATTTCATCCCACCAGAAATGTTAGTTTTAGAGGATAGTTCTAGTGATAGATCTTATCTTTGTAAAAGAGTAAAAGGCCAAGTTATAGTACATGAAATAAAACCACCCCATCTTAATGAATTATCTTATTCACTAGAAGTGAGAAAACCAGAGCATCATCATTTTTGGAAAGATCTGATTTTTTATATGCAATTACGTAAATCATGTGAACGGGTTGCCAAATAGGAACATGAATTAAATGAACATTTTTTTTTAGATTAAAAATGTAGCTCAACCCAATTGCACTGTAAATAGCTATTTTAAAGTTATTTATAGTTATAAATTTCATGAACATTTAACGAATAAAATATTAATTTCTAGGTTTTTAACACATAATAGAAATCTGAATTTTGGTTGTTGATAAATTTTTAACAGCTTTAAAATTGAATAAAATTTTTTTAATAGCTAATAAATTAAGAGGGACTGTTTATCACCCCCCAGATTATTCTGAAGTTCCGGATTTGATTCAAAATTTAATAAAATGGATTAACAGTGAATCAGACTTACATCCTGTAATAATTGCAGGAATAGCTCATTATGAATTTGTAAGGATTCATCCATTTGTTGATGGAAATGGAAGAACAGCAAGAGCATTAGCAACACTTATCCTGTATATTAAAGAATTTGATATCAAGCGATATTTTGTTTTAGATGAATTTTATGATGCTGATAGAGATGCTTATGAGCAAGCATTAAGAACGGCTGATGCAACACGAAATCTCACTGAATGGTTAGATTATTTTGTAGAAGGAGTACTAATTTCTATTTTAAATGTAAAAGAGATAGTATTAGAATTGTCTTCAGAAATGCAAAGGGTTGAAGATTCAGGTCAAGTAGTACTTCCAGAAAAAAAACGCGAAATTGTTATATATCTGCGTGAGCATGAGAAGATTGCAAATAAGGATATACAAAAAATGTTTAATATAACACCTCAAGCAGCCCTTAAAATTATTAATAATATGTTAAAAAATGATTTAATTGAAAAAAAAAGGTTCTGGACCAGGAATTCATTATACATTAAAAAATTAGAAGAGAAATTTAGGATTAGATATTAACAAGGAAACGGAAGCTTATAAAATCTACCAAAAATGGCTGCACGTACTAGAATTCACCAGTAAAATCATTAAAGAAATAATCAATGATTACAATAGCCATTAAAATATTAAAAAAAGAATGGTATCTGGAATTAATTAAAAAAGAGTTGAATGAGTAAAATTTCTAGTCCATAATATCGATACTGAAAGAACTCGAAATTGCTCGTATACCCCATCTGCATATACTTCCAATTTCCTCTTGTATACTCCTTCATCAACCGCTAAAACATAATGGTATAGTAATTCTGATTGGATTGAATCAATTTACTGTTGTACCGAGTACCCATTAAAAATGTTGAAATTCTATTTATATACGGAATAAGTAATTAAAAATAATTATAATTATTTTTTTTCTAGGCTCTATTAGTAAAAATAAATATTATAAAGTTATTAAATATTGGGTTTTTAATGGATAACATGGTTAATGATCACTATCGTATACCTTGGAAAATCATAGTAATTGCAATTTTCCTGAATTTCACTACATGGGCATTCTTGTTTATAATCCCGCCCATGGAGACTATATTATCGGCTAGTTTACGAATATCCCATTTTCAAACTAGTTTACTATTCACGGCACCCATCATTATGTTGGCTATCGTAGCTATTCCTGCAGGGATTATTGCTGATAGAATAGGACTTAAAAGAGCAATTGGTTTTGGAACTGTCATTGCATCCATCGCAGCATTGCTTAGGGGAATAGAATCAACTTATTCAGGTTTACTCATCCTTTCACTTATTTTTGGGTTTGGTATGGGATTTACTTTTTCTAATTTACCAAAATTAGCAAGATCATGCAGTTCAACCCGTCAAACAAGTTTAGTAATGGGTTTTATAACAGCATTTGGATTATTAGCGGGTATTGGCTTTGCATTAGCCATTACAATTCCATTAATTTACCCATTAACTAAGGATTATCATGATGTTTTTTATATTTGGAGTATACCTTTAGTGATTGCAACTATTTTATGGTGGATTTTAGTCCATGAGCCACCATGCCCTAGTAATGAAGTTGAATCGGATGCTAAGGGATCTATAGGATTAAAAGAGGTATTAAGAGACAAAACATTATGGTCATTGGCTTTTATACTTTTACTCCATAATATCTACTTTTACACTTGGGCTGCTTGGATTCCAACATTTTTATTACAAAAAGGTGTTAGTCTTGGTTTCAGCGGATTGTTAGCATCAGTCATGTTATGGGTGGGTGTTCCGACTATAATATTCATTCCAAAGCTTTTTTCAAAAACCAATATATCTAAAAGACTCCTTATATGGCTGCCTAGTCTGATATTTGCATTCTTATCAATATGGATAATATATGCCACTGGATTTTCACTCTGGATTATAATGATCATCGCAGGAATCATTAATATCCTACGTTTTAACACTTTACTTAGTTTACCGGTTGAAATAATGCCTAAAAAACATGCTGGAGTTGCAGGTGGTGTTGTAATAGCTATTGGTTATCTTGGTGCTGTAATCGGACCTAGTATGGCTGGAATAATACTGGATGTAACAGGTAGTTTCCAGATTATTTTCCTTATTTTAGCAGTGATATCAATTATAACAATGGTTTTAACATTTTTAATCCCAACAAATAATAAGAAAGCAGAAAACTACTAATTTGGAATAAATCGAGTAATGTTTGGCGCTCTGGTTTACTAATTGACAGAGAGGAACATCTATGTAGAACAACATCTAATAAATCGCATAAAATAGATATTAACTTGTAAATATAATAATAGTGGAGTTGATGAACTTTGATCGATGCAGAAAATCTTACAAGAAAATTTGATGAAATTACTGCAGTAGACGACCTTACTTTACATATAGGTGAAGGTGAGGTTTTCGGTTTTCTAGGGCCCAATGGAGCTGGTAAAACAACTACTGTGAGGATGCTCGCCGGTTTGATATCAAAAACCAGTGGCACCGCTAGGATAGGTGAGTATGATATTGGAAATAGTGAAGATATGCAGAAGATCCGGAGAATGATTGGTTTACTACCGGAGAATGTTGGTCTCTATGAAGCGTTAAGCGCTTATCAGAATCTCGATTATTATGGTAGATTTTATAAAATCAGTAAAGAGCAGAGACAGGAGAGAATCGAGTATTTCCTTAAAATGTTAGGACTTTGGGATCAGAAGGACTTATCAGCAGGAAAGTTTTCTAAAGGTATGAAGCAAAAACTAGCTATAGCGCGAGCTTTAATTCATGATCCTAAAATCTTATTTTTAGATGAGCCCACGGCAAACCTTGATCCAGAAGCTGCAAAAACAGTGCGGGATTTCATTCTTGAACTTAAGAGGGAGAATAGAACTATTTTTCTTAATACTCATCTTTTAAGTGAGGCAGAAAAACTCTGCGATAGAGTAGGGATAATTAAAACCAAATTGTTGGCTGTGGATACTCCTGAAAATTTGACTCAATCATTAAGTGGAATTAAAACAGTTATCCAACTGGAAACAATTAATGATAAGATTATAATGGCTGTTGAGAAACTTAAACCAGGGAAAGTTGAGGTTAGTAATAATAAACTAATTATTAATGTAGCGGATCCTGAATTGGAGAATCCTGATATCTTGAAGGTTATTGAAACTGCAGGTGGCCGCGTACAATTAGTCAATGAGGTTACATCCACTTTAGAAGAAGTTTACCTGAAATATGTTAGGGGGGAGTGAAAAATGGATTTCGAAAACACATGGAATGTTGTTAGTAAAGATTTTGCAATATTTAAACAAAAGAGAAGTATTATTTATGCATTAATCATAATGCCAGTGGCTATTGGAATAGCTTTCCCCGTAATCACATTTTTTATTCGTAATCTGAGTCAGTCTTCATATGTTGCTTTACTTCCTGTTTTTACTGCGCTTTTATTCTGGTTCATTATTTTAGCGGCTATTATTCCTGTTGCTGTTGCTTCTTATAGTATAGTTGGTGAGAAACTTGAGAAAACATTAGAACCACTCTTAGCAACGCCTCTAACTGATGGTGAAATAATCCTAGGTAAAACATTATCTGTTTTCATACCATGTATTCTGGCAACCTATCTTGGCGCTGTCGTATTTATGATTGGCAGTGATATTATTAGTTTCCAAAATTGGGTTACATTCTGTATCCTAATTGGACTGCGGCCGTCTATTTACTTGTAGCTGCACCTCTTACTTGTCTTTTTGGTACTGAATTCAATATGCTAGTCTCAATAAGAGTTAATGATCCTCGAACAGCACAAAGTTACGGGGGTGCATTATATTTACCTTTACTTGTTGTATTTATTTTAGGAGAAGTCGGAGTCATTACATTAGACATTAAAACAATACTAATATTTGCAGTCATTCTCCTAGTTGTGGCTATAATCTTATTTTATATAAACAGATCTATATTCCAGAGAGAAGAGATACTCACAAAATATACTTAAAAAACTGAATTTAAAACACTAAAAACTAGATAAGCATTATAAAAAATGGTTGAGGAAAACTTAATAAATTAAAAGATGTATCCGACGGATTCAAAACTTTTTAAACTTTTTTCAAGATTATTTATTTTATTGGATAAAAACAGTTATTATTAGCAACATTAATTTAAAATAAGTTGAATAGCTGATTGAAATAATTATCAAAGTCTATGAATCTAATCCATTTGATATAGGGCAAATCATCAATTTATGGTACTTTTGAGCAACTTAAAAATAAAACCATGCTTTGCTCGCGGGCTCGCTTGCAGTATTTCTCGTTCTCTCAATTTTTTTAATACTTAGTCATTCCAACGTTTAACGAAGTTAAAAATAACATATAACAAAATGTAATAATTGTAAATCATAAAATATACATCTTAGTAGATTAAATCCCCCTTCATGGAACTTTAAATCGGAAAGGTGGATAAAAAGAAAATTGGACAATAGGAGGGTTTTAAATTGACTTATGTTTTGGTTAATCATAAAGTAGAGGACTATGACAAGTGGAAACCATTGTATGATGAAGGTATCGATAAGGGTATGCTTAAAGACATGGGTGCTAAAGTTTCTTCTGTATTTCGCACTGCAGAGGATCCAAACCACTTGGTGACTCTTACCCAGTTTGAAAATCTGGAAAGTGCTAAAAATTTTGCTGAATCCGATGAACTACGAACTGCAATGCAAAAGGCTGGTGTTAAGGGCAAACCAGAGATCTACTTCCTAGAAGAAATTGAAAGAAGAGCAATCTAACATTCGATCCCAAAGTTAAAGGAAGATTCAAAAAATCAAGCAAATCATTAGAAACTGCAGGATTTGATTTTCAATCCTAAAAAAAAAATCTTTTTTTTCTCTTTTCTCTTTTTTTTAAAAGATTTTCTATAATTTTCTTATGAATATTAAATAAACAATCATAAACACAATAACAATTGATATATTCACGATTAGTCTTGCTATGAAATCGTGTTTTAAATATGTCATTGTGTCTAAAAGAACTATTAGAGCTATTAAAATGATTAGATATATTACTGTAATTAGTGGATTCTCTCTTTTTTTTCGGTTCATTCCTGGTTTCCAACCTGTTAAAATGGTGATTACAAAAAAAATGATGATCGCTATGATAAAAATTATAATACTAGTAATGCTTATTCGGAAATGTAGAAAATCTAGTATTACAGTTAATATTAAGAGTATTGTTATTATCCATCCTTGCCATGTAGCTGGAGCTGGTCCATATCCAACAATTTTTTTACCAAACCATGGTTTTTGAGTTATTCTTTTCATGTTTTCCCCTTCATATATAAATCTTATTTATTAATATAATTCAATATTACCAAAATATTTATCGCGAATTATTTCGAATTGTTCTCGTGTATAAAATAAAGAAGAGATGAGGATCTATTAAAGTTGTTCATTTTTCTTAATTTTTTGTTTTAGTGTATTGTTTCTAATTTAAAAAAAACTCTTTATGAGATAATATTTATTATTATGAAAGGGGGTATATACTGATCGAGGGTGATTTATGAGTTATTTGATTTGTACTAAATGTAAAAGATATTATAAACTTCAGCCAGGTGAGTATCCAGAGGATTTCATGGATAGATGTGCCTGCGGTGGAAAATTAATATATAGTGATACTAATTTACTATCTTCAAAAAAAACTCATGGACCTAAAAATATAATAATACATTTAGTAATCATAATTGCAATTACCTTCTTACTATTTTATTCTGTTCCTTTTCAAAATGTGAATAGTTCAGCAGCTGTAACCTCTATTGGCCAACAAGAAGCGCAAGTTGCGGATGTTCAAGGACAATCCGATCCAAAAGTTTTGACTCAAGTTAACTATGGTGATTGCTGGGCTGATTCCATGTGGTTATATGATCAATTAACCGGCGCTGGAATACCAGTCAGGATTATGAGTTATGTTGACCGTGGATATGGAGCCGGATATCGACATACATGGGTTGAAATCAATACAGGTAATGGATGGAAATCCTGGGATTATACGGGCTTTAATTCACACCACTATGGTGATGTAGGTGATGGTACGCCATTTGTTCTTATAGGACCCGGTAATGAAACAGCGAATATACTTGGTACAGGATACTAAAATTTCTGGTAATCTTAAATTTTTAGTTCTATAAAGGTTTTTACATTGTAGTCAAATGTTCTTCCAAAATTTTCTTAGTATTATAATTCAATTTAGCTTCTGCAACTTTTAATTCTTCAACTATCTCATCTATACTATTATATGAATTTATGAAAAGAACATGATAACTTTCAGTGCCACTAATATTTAAAATAGCTATTTCATCTTTCTCTTCAATATCTTTATTCTCCAAAGAAGCCTTATATTGTACATAGGGGCTGAATTTTTCAGGTAATTCATTGTATTTAAATATTCCCACCAGACTCGCGATAAACAAAAAGAACACCTCTTTTTTTTAGGGATTTTATAAAATTTGTCAAGAATTGATTTTTATGATATGATTAATAGTTATGTTCTTAAATAATATTTAAAATTAAAAAATTTTGTGATATAAAAAAAATAATTAATTTAAAATAAAAAAAAGAAATGAATTATGAGAAAAAGAGTGTTATTCTCCGCCAGTAATTTTATCTAAATTCTCAATATCCTCTAAGGAACATTTCTCAAGTGCAGAGTCCACACATACTTGATGTGCGTCTACAGTAAGATCTTCAGGTTTTAAACCCATAGATAAACCATAAAGTTGTGCCAGGTGGAATACTGGTATACTGTAATTAGTACCATATTTCTTATTCACTTCTGTCTGTCCTACATCGAACTGTAAGTGGCAGAATGGGCATACGTTAACTATGGCGTCTACACCAGCATCGGTCATGTTATCTAGTTTTTCCTTAGTATAATCAAGGGTAACATCCAAATCTCGGGAACGTAGACCTCCACCTGCTCCGCAGCACATTAATTTATCCTTGTAAGGAATGGATTTTGCACCGGTAGCCTCAACCAATTCATCTAGAATGGTAGGTTTTAGGGCATTATCGATGTTTATTTCTGCGCTTGGTTTCAGGAAGTGGCAGCCGTAGTGAACGGCGACGTTGAGATTTAATGGGTTGGTAACTTTTTCTGAAAGTTTAGCAATGCCCACATCATTATAGAGGATTTCAGCGAAGTGTCTTACGTTAACTTCTCCTTTGAATTCCCTTCCCGCTTCAGCGAGTACTTTGTTTATTTTTTCTTTCTGGTCTTCATCCTCACGTAACATATGATTAGTTTCAAAGAGTGTTCCAAAGCATCCATTACACTCAGTCATTACATCAGCACCCATGTCTTCGGCTATGCTGATGTTACGGGCTGCTACGGCGGCCCAAGTAGTTAAATCAAATGATCCGAACACACCGGGTGCGGGGCAGCATGATGCTCCTTCCATGTCTTTGAGTTCGATGTCAAGGTTTTCCATCATAATCCTGGTTGCTTTTTCAATTCCAGGATATCGGTTGTTCATTATACATCCTAAGAAATATGCAAATGCCATATTGGTTCCTCCTTTTTATTCTATTTCTCCGGTTTCCCAGTTGTATCCTATTAACCTATCGAATTTAGTGGTTTTTAATATTGTTCTTACTTCTTCTAATGCTTCTGGGAATTCGTGGGTGGTTGGTGGTAATTCGCTTAATCCCACTCTTTTCCTTAATGCTTTGGTTGCAGCGTTTATTGGTACACCATGTCCAGTTTTAATAACGTAGGATCCGGTCATTTTATGAGCTTTCGCCATGTAACCTGCTTGAGCTGCATAATTTCTGGCTATTTTCACGATGTCTACTATTTTAATGCCTCGAGGGCATCTTTCCTGGCATTCATAGCAGGTTGAGCACATCCATAGACTATCATCAGATATTAAGTCATCTTTAAAGCCCATTAATGATCTTCTTACAACTGTTCTTACCCGGTAGGGAGTTCTTCTTCCAGATGGACATGCGCCTGTACATGTACCACATTGGAAACATAAAGATAATGTTTCTGCACCAGCATCCATCACAGCTTGTTTGAAATTTACATCTATTTCTGCACGAGTTATAGTTTCTGCATCTCTTCCTTCAAGTAAAGTCATGCTATCACTCCTTGTTGTTTTAGGTTTTCCTTCAACTTTTTTGGGGTCTTCCGAAACCTTCTCTTCAGCCTCTTTTGGCTCTTCATCAATTAAATTTGGAGAGGCTGGTTCTAATTCTTGTTCAGCTTCTGATACTTTTGAATCATTTTGTTCTTGATTTGGTTCTGTGTCACTGGTTTTTATTTCAGACTTTGGTGTTTCTGTTTGCTTTGATTTTGTTTCGATCTCTGACTCTGGTTGTTGAACTTGTTCATCTGTTTCTTTCTGTTCTTCTTCCCTTAACAACATATTTTTTAAGCGTTTAAGTTGTTTCATTTATCTTCACGCCCTAGTAAACAATACCAGCCTATGTGAAAACTTGTAATTTTCATAGTTAAGTGTGAGATTAGGTCTATATAAACGTTGTGTAAAAATCACTAAGTGTAACCTTTTTGATGACACTAATTAATTCCAGAATAATTTATATTATTATTAATTTTTTTTTAGATGCATATTAGTATTTAATAATTTTTAAATTTCAGCGGGATAATTTAAAGCAAAGCTTTTAATTTCCTAAAGATCCATTAAGAATATATGATTGAGATTATAGTACATGACGGCCCGGCACGTATGGGTAAATACAAAGAACTTAAATCACCCAACATATTAAGAGCAGATACTTCATTACAATTTATTGAAGACGAGCCCATGCCATACGATGTACCAAAAACCCTTGCTGAGTATTCAGTTTACAAAACCATTCAAAAAGCAGAGAAAAGTGAAAAAACGGGGATTACAGTGATACATGGCTCTAAATACCTCGATCTAAGAGTTCAATGTGCAATTGAACTTGAAAAATTAGGTAATAATATATTAATGATTGCAAATTCAGAAGAACTCCTAAAACGACCCAGAGATCTCATTAACATGACTGTAAACATCCGAGAGAATATAAACCCCAACACTGCACTCTATTTTCCATTCATTAAAACATCATTTATACCATTATTAACCTATCTCGGGGTTGATTTCTTTGGAGATTTCAGCTGTGATTTCTATGCTCAACTAGGATTAATAATGACTCCTGACAATATTTATGACCTTAAAAATTATGAAATATACGACTTCACTTTGGACGAGTTAAAAAAATATAATCAAAAGATAATGGATTTTGTTTTAAGAGAAGTTAGAGAGAATATTAAGAATGGATCTCTTAGGAATCTAGTTGAACAGAGATGCTGCTCATCACCAGAGGCTATGTCCGCCTTAAGAATAGCAGATCGAGATTACACTGATTTTTTAGATAAATACACTGCGCTTTATTAAAAAAATAAATTTATTAAAAAAAATTTTAATTTTTCACAGCATTAACTAAATAATGATATTTACCAACCTCAACAGTCTCTGTTACCTCAAATCCATATTTTATAAGTACATTCTCAACATCTTGCGGATTTAATCGAACCTCAAATGGAGGTCCCTGCAGTCCCTCTATTTTCTTGAATTCCACGACTGAAAAAATCCCACCCAATTTAATAACTCTTTTAATTTCAGGTAGGACTTTATCTAATTCTCCATTTTCGACAAAACCATGAAGTACATTAGCCATAACACATAAATCAACTGAATCATCAATTAAAGGAATTTCACTTGTTAAATCTGCAATAATAGCCTCTAAATTTTTTATTCTTTTCTTTTGAACATCTTTTTTCACTATTTCAATCGATTCAGGGTACACGTCAATAGCATAAACTTTTCCTTCCCCTTCCACTAGGGGAGAGGCGGCTATGGAGATGTAACCATCTCCACAGCCCGCATCAAGGAAAACATCTCCACTTTTTAATCCTGCTGCTGAGAGAACTTTATCAGCACTTAAAATATCTTTTGTAGATTTACTGTGATGAACATGTCCATGTTTTTTATCAGTCATATATCAAAACCTCATAAATTTAATCTAATTCTTAACTTTCAGCCCTTAACCTGGTACGCGAGAATACTGCTACACCTATCACAAACAATATTATGGTAAGCAAGACACTTAAACCCACTTGATAGGAAATGTCATTCCATCCGCCTCCGTAGGTAAGGATGGTTCGCAGAGCATCGATAGTATGAGTCCAGGGTAAAATATCGTAGATCTGGAATGATTGTCCCAGAAAGGTTCCGATTGATGCTTGAGGTAATTGGAAGAATGCTCCTGCCAGGAAACTGGTGGGAACAGCAATTAATGTTCCTAAATTAGCAGCTTGTCTGTCGTTTTTAGCGAAAGATGCAATTATCATTGCTAGGGAAATAGAAGCTATTCCACCAATAACACCCACAAAAATGGCTAAAAGAATTGAGTTAATACCGCCCTGCCAGCTGAATCCAATGGCTTTAGCTACGATTAGCAGTATTACTACTTGAGCCACAACAACTAGGGACCAAGGGATCATAGCGCCGAATAATAGGTCAAATCCTCGCATTTTTGATAGTTTGAGTCTGGCTAATGTTCCTCTTTCTGTCTCTCTAGTTAAACTCGTAGCGATAGTAGTGGCTAAGAGTATTATAGCGAATACTATCAATCCTGGAGCCTGGAAGTCGAAAGTGGTGAAGTTCGCAGTTCCAGCAATGGGTTCCACCGTACTAGAAAGATATTCTGTGGGTTGTGCTCCGGGTGTTCCCCTAACACTGTTTTGAGTACTGGTGACTACTCCATCTTTATATTGGGACAGAATTCCCACTAAAATACCTTGAGTGGTGCCAAAATTCATCGATCCAGTGTCACCACGAATTATGAGCGTGGAGGTAATGTTGGAATTC
>Ga0182014_10002870_pt1 | contig 21250 bp, 24 predicted proteins | sample 612S2DmetaG_FD_120489 | JGI IMG/M metagenome (GOLD analysis project Ga0182014, IMG submission 120489) | Permafrost microbial communities from Stordalen Mire, Sweden - 612S2D metaG | ecosystem: Environmental > Terrestrial > Soil > Wetlands > Permafrost | place: Sweden: Stordalen | collected...
CAGCGTCCTCGACATCGCAAGGACCGGCGTCGCCGCCCTTCCCAAGGAGGTCCAGACGTGACCTCCGGCCGCCTGATCAGGGTCTTCGATACTACCCTGAGGGACGGCGAGCAGACCCCGGGCGTCTCGCTCACGCCGCAGGAGAAGCTCGAGATAGCCCAGTCCCTGGACCGGCTGGGCGTCGACGTGATAGAGGCGGGTTTCCCGATAACCTCGAAGGGAGAGCAGGAGGCAATCCGCGCGATTGCGAGGTCGGGCCTGAGGGCGGAGGTATGCGGTCTGGCGCGCGCCGAGAAGGCCGACATCGACATCGCCATCGGGTGTGGGATAAACGGGATCCACGTCTTCCTCTCCTCCTCGGACATACACCTCCAGCACCAGATGCACATCACCAGGGAGCGCATGATCGAGCAGTCCACCGAAGCCGTGAGGTACGCGAAGAGCTTCGGCATGAAGGTCGAGTTCTCGGCCATGGACGCCACGAGGACAGACATCGGGTTCTTCAAGCAGGTCGTGAAGGCGGTCTCGGACGCCGGCGCGGACCGCTTCGACATCCCGGACACGGTGGGCATAGCGACGCCGCAGCTGATTGCTGACTACGTCAAGGCCGCAAGGTCGGTCTCCGACATCATGATCAGCATGCATTGTCACAACGACTACGGGTTGGCCGTCGCGAACAGCCTGGCGGGAGTGCTCGCGGGCGCCGACCAGGTGCACGTGACCATCAACGGCATAGGGGAGAGGTCAGGCAACACCTCGCTGGAGGAGTTCGTGATGGCCTGCAACAACCTCTACGCGCTCCCCACGAACACCAACTACCAGCTGCTCTATGAGACGTCGCGCCTTGTCAACAGGCTCACCGGCGTGCCGATTCAGCCGAACAAGGCGATAATAGGGGACAACGCGTTCGGCCACGAGTCTGGGATACACACGGACGGGGTTCTGAACAACCCCTCTACCTTCGAGCCGTTCGACCCATCGATGGTCGGCAGGACCAGGTGGCTGCAGGCAGGGAAGCACGCGGGCCGCCACGGCATCTCGGCGCAGCTGCGCGGCATGGGGCTCAAGCCCAAGGAGGAGAGTCTGAGGCTCATCGTAGGGAGGGTCAAGGAGATGGGCGACAGGGGATCCAGTGTGACCGACTCCGATCTCTACCAGATAGCTGTCCAGATCATGGGGGGCGGCAGCGCCGAGAAGAACGAGCTCGTCGAGTTGGAGGGACTGGAGGTCGTCACGGGCATCAAGAGGCTCCCGACGGCGACGGTCAAGCTGTTGGTGCGCGGCCATCTCCACGAGGCCACCGAGGTGGGGTCGGGGGCCGTCGACGCGGCGGTGAACGCCATCCAGAAGATATTCAGCAACATCGAGACGGTCCGGCTGAAGAACTACAGGTTGGAGGCCCTGACCGGAGACTCGGGCGCGGTCGCCGACGTGACGGTCGAGGTAGAGGACGACGCCGGGCACACGGCCTCCGGCAGGGGCATGAAGAGGGACATCGTCGTGGCCAGCGTGGAGGCCATCGTCGCCGGCACCAACGCCCTGCTGGCGAAGAAACAAGACACGGAGGGGATCAAGGTCCTCCAGACGGAGAAGCCGACGGGGCCCATCGAGGGTTTGTAGTTGGGCTCCACGATAACCGAGAAGATAGTCTCACGCGCCGTGGGAAGGACCGTCAAGGCCGGAGAACTGATCGAGGCGCTGCCGGTCGACAAGCTGTACTTCAACGAAGTCATCGGCCCGCCCGCCATCCTGAACTTCCAGAAGGACTTCGGGGACGTCTACCTGGACGCGGGGAAGAGGATGAAGGTCTTCGACCCGGCGAGGGTCGCGTTCATGCCCGACCACACGGTGCCATCCTGCTCGATAATGGTGAGCACCGGGATAAAGCTGATGGCCGACTTCGCCAAACAGCAACAGATAGCGATGTACAAGGAGGGCGACGGCATCGAGCACACGATTGCCTCGGAGGAGGGATTCGTGCTGCCCGGGGAGATAGCGGTGGCGACGGACTCGCACACCTGCACCCAGGGAGCCCTCGGAGCGCTCGCCTTCGGGATCGGGACGACGGAGGGCGAGAACCTGCTAGCGACGGGAGAGCTCTACTCGTTCACGGTCCCCGAGACCGTCCGGTTCCACGTCGAGGGAAACCTGCAGCTGGGAGTCTATCCCAAGGACCTCGTGCTTCACGTCCTGGGTCTCATGGGCGAGGGAGGGTGCTCGAAGAGGGTCGCCGAGTACGAGGGCCCCACCATCTCTTCGATGGAGATGGATGGGCGATTCACGATCTGCAACCTCTCGGTGGAGATGAGCGCCAGGACCGCCATAGTCAATCCGGACCAGACGACGATGGGCTACGTCAACAATGCTCTCTCGGGGAAGGGCCAAACGATCAGCGCCGAGCAGGCCGGGATGGTCATGCGGAGCGACGGGGACGCGGGCTACTCCCAGACCTTGAACATCGACGCCTCGACAATCGAGCCGACCGTCTCGCTGCCTCACTCCCCCGCAAACGCCAAGCCCGTCAGCGAGGTGAGCGATCCCATCAATGTGGTCTTCCTCGGCTCGTGCGCGAACGCCAGGAGGAGCGACCTGACCGTGGCCGCGAAGATCCTGAAGGGGAGGAAGGTCCACCCCGACACGAACCTGATAGTCATCCCTGCGAGCAGGAAGGTCTACAACTGGGCCATGGAGAACGGCATCCTCAACACAATCGCCCAGAGCGGCGCTAACATCGAATCCTCGAATTGCGGTCCCTGCTTCGGGAAGCATATGGGCATCCTCGCCCCGGGCGACCGGTGCCTCAGCACGAGCAACAGGAACTACAAGGGGCGGATGGGTTCGCCCGAGGCTTTCATCTATCTCGCCTCGCCTGCAGTCGCAGCGGCGACCGCCCTCGAGGGACGGATTGCGGACCCGCGGAAGTACCTGGGTGATTGAACATGCAGCTGAGAGGAAAGGTCGCGAAGAAGTACCCTGATGACATCAACACCGACTATATCATCTCGGCGTACCTGCTCCAGGAGAGCTGGGACAAGCAGTTCTTCGCAGACCATGCCTTCGAGTACTACGACCCCTCGTTCAAGTCCGCCTGCAGGGCCAACAAGGAGAGCATTGTCGTGGCTGGGAACAACTTCGGGTGCGGGAGCTCGAGGGAGCAGGCCGTCTACGCGGTGAAGTACAACAACGTGATCGCCGTCGTGGCACAATCGTTCCCCGACATCTTCTACAGGAACGCGCTCAACAACGGGCTGCTCCCCATCCAGATCAGCGACACGAGCAAGATTGACTCCGGGGACGAGCTCCTAATCGACCTCGACGCCAGGAGCCTCAGGGACCTGACGAAGGGGACGGAGTTCGCCATAGCGGCGACGGACGCCGCGGTGGAGCAGATGAAGAGGGGCGGCTTCCTCGGATATGTCCGAGAACGGCTGAGGCAAAAGCTGAAAGCCCCCGATCAGTAGCTCCCGAGGCTCCCGCTTGACGACCTACACGATTGCCACCATCGAAGGTGACGGAATCGGACCAGAGATATCCTCGGTATCGCTCCGGGTACTAGATGCGCTTCGGTCCCGCTTCGACCTGAAGTTCGAGTTCCGGCCCGCGCCGGCGGGAGACGGGTGCAAGACCAGGACTGGCGAGGCGCTGCCGCCGAGTTCGCTCTCCACGATCAAGGACTCCGACGCCTGCCTGAAGGCTCCGGTGGGCGATACAGCCGCGGAGACCATCGTCAAGCTGAGGCAGATGCTGAACCTCTACGCCAACATCAGGCCGTCCAAGAGTCTTCCCCACGTGCCGTCGCTGAGGCCGGACATCGATTTCGTGATAGTGAGGGAGAACACTGAGTGCCTCTACCGGGGGATGGAGTTCGAGTTCGAAGGAGGGGTCGTCGCGCTGCGCACGATAACCCGGAAAGCCTCGGAGAGGATCGCCAAGTACGCGTTCGAGCTCGCCGAGCAGAGGAACGGACCGAGGAAGGTCCTTGCCGTGCACAAGTCCAACGTGCTCAGGAAGAGCGACGGGCTCTTCTCGCAGGTCTGCAGGGAGGTCTCCCTGAACCATACGACCATCGGCTTCAGCGAGATGCTCGTCGACGCCGCTGCGATGAACCTGATCAGGATGCCGGAGACCTTCGATGTGATCGTCACCACAAACATGTACGGCGACATACTATCGGACGAAGCGGCCCAGCTCGTCGGAGGGCTCGGGGTCGCGCCCTCTGCCAACATCGGGGAGTCTTCGGCCATCTTCGAGCCCGTCCACGGAGCGGCGCCCGACATCGCGGGCAAGGGGCTCGCCAACCCCGTCGCGATGCTCCTCACGTGCGCGATGATGCTCGAATGGCTCTCGAAGACCCGCGGCGACGCCGCCTGCGCGGGAGGCGCATCTGCAATCCGGTCGGCGGTCAACCTCACGCTCGAGGGCGGATTGAAGACCCAAGACCTGGGCGGGGCCAGCTCCACTTCAGAGTTCGGAGCCGCCGTGGTCAGACACCTGCAGGGCTGAGCGAGAATTAAATAGCCTCGGCAAGGGAGAACAAGGCGTTAACACGATGCAACCGACCAAGACGATCTGGTTTGACGGGAAGTTCGTCCCCTGGGACGATGCCAAGATTCACGTGCTCACCCACGCCCTTCACTACGGTTATTCCATCTTCGAGGGCATCCGCTGCAACGACACCGCTGACGGACCTGCCATATTCAGGCTGCGGGAGCACGTCGACCGACTCTTCGACGGCGCCAAGGTCTACAGGATGAACCTCCCCTATACGAAGGAGCAACTCGTCAGCGCGTGCATGGACCTCGTGAAGGAGAACGGCCTGCAGGCCTGCTATGTCCGCCCAATCGTGTTCAGCTCCTTCGGCGAGATGGGCGTCAACCCGCTGAAGAACAAGGTCATCGGCGCGGTCGCCTGCTGGGAGTGGGGAGCCTATCTCGGGGAAGAGGGCATGGAGAAGGGCATTAGGTGCGGTGTCTCGAGCTGGGCCAGGATAGACTCGCGGATCCTCCCTCCTCAGGCAAAGTGCTCTGCGAACTACGCCAACTCGATACTCGCCAAGACCGACGCGCTTGCGGCCGGATACGACGAGGCCATACTGCTGACCCTGGACGGGCACGTCGCGGAGGGCTCGGGCGAGAACATCTTCAGGGTGAGGAACGGCGTCGTGTACACCCCGACCATGCAGTCGGGGATACTCGGGGGTGTGACGCGAGCGTCAGTCATCCAGATAGCACGGGACAACGGGATCGAGGTGCACGAGAGGGACTTCACCAAGGACGAGCTCTACACCGCGGACGAGCTCTTCTTCAGCGGCACCGCGGCCAACATCACCCCGATAAGGGAGGTCGACGGGAGGATGATAGGGGATGGCAAGTACCCAGTGACAAAGAAGATCCAGAAGATCTATCTCGACGCCATCCACGGCCGGATTGACAAGTACAAGCCCTGGCTCTCCTACGTGCGATGAGTTTCCCCGGCGCCTGAGCAAGGTTTAAGGAGAATGGCGCGCCGCCGGAACTGAGAATCGCCAATTGAGAGAGGTAGACCTAGTAGTCATCGGCGGAGGGCCGGGCGGGTACGTCTGCGCAATCCGCGCGTCGCAATTGGGCCTCAAGACGGTCCTCGTCGAGAAGGCGCGGCTCGGCGGCGAATGCCTCATCGCGGGCTGCATTCCATCGAAATCCATCATCTCGGTCGCCAAGGCCTACGACAAGGTCCGTGAAGGGGCGAAGTTCGGAATACACGCCGAGAACATCAGCATAGACTTCACCGCCCTGCAGGCCTGGAAGGCGGGGGTCGTGCGGAGCCTGGAGACCGGGGTGGCCACGCTCTGCCAGGGTTACAAGGTGGAGGTGATTAAGGGGGAGGCCGAGCTCACCGATCCAAACAAGGTCGTGGTCAAGACCGAGGGCGGGACGGAGGAAATCTCGACCAAGAACATCGTCATCGCCACGGGTTCGACCTCGATCTCGCTGCCCGGGCTGGAGTTCGACGGCAAGACCATCGTGAGCTCGAGGGAGGCGCTAGAGCTCGACAGGCTCCCGAAGAGAATGCTGATCGTGGGAGGAGGCTACATCGGACTCGAGATAGCGGGGATGTACCAGCGCCTGGGGAGCCAGATCACCGTGGTGGAGCTGATGGACCAGCTCCTGCCCGGGACCGAGACCGACCTCGTGAGGTACGTCCAGAAGAGCCTCGAGCGCAGGGGCGCGGCCATCCACCTGAAGTCGAAGGTGCTCTCGGTCGAGAAGACCGGCGAGGGGGCGCGCGCCAAGGTCGAGACCCCGCAGGGAGAGGTCGTGGTCGACACGGACATCGTCCTGGTAAGCGTGGGAAGACGCCCCGTCACGCGCAACCTCAACCTGGACAAGATCGGCGTCGATGTCGACCCGAAGGGGTACATCAAGAGCGACCAGCAGATGCGGACGAACGTCAGGAACGTCTTCGCCATAGGCGATGTCCGCGGGATGCCGCTCCTCGCTCACAAGGCGCAGAAGGAGGGCATAGTCGCAGCCGAATCGGCCTCAGGCCTACCAACAGTAGCAGAGTGGAAAGCGATCCCCTGGGCGATATTCACGGACCCCGAGATCTCAGGGGTCGGCCTCACCGAGAAGCAGGCTGTGGAGGCTGGGTACCAGGTCAAGCGGTCGCGGTTCCCGTTCTCGGCCCTCGGGAGGGCCATCGCCGCCGGAGAGACGGAGGGGTTCGTGAGGATAATCTCGGACGCTACCACCCGCGTCGTCCTGGGCGTACAGATAGTCGGACCTGAGGCTTCGGACCTTATCAGCGAAGCCGCCCTCGCCATAGAGATGGGCGCGACGACCGAGGACCTGGCGCTGACGATCCACCCCCACCCCACGCTGCCGGAGGCGGTCATGGAGGCGGCCGAGTCTGCCGTCGGCAGGCCGATTCACCAGCTGAGACTATGAGCGTCTCCCTGCTCGACCTCGGGAGGAGGCCGTACCCTGAGGTCTGGGCGCTTCAGAGGCGGCTCGTCGAGGCGAGGTCGAAGGGGGAGGCTCCCGACACACTGATCCTCGTCGAGCACGAGAACGTGATTACCCTTGGGAGGAAGACAACGCCCGAGAATTTCAAGCCCCTTGAAGTGCCGGTCTTCCAGGTCGAGCGGGGAGGGGACGCCACCTACCACGGTCCCGGTCAGCTCGTCGGCTATCCCATCATCAAGATGGACGTGCCGGACGTCAGGGGCTTCGTCAGGTCTCTGGAGGAGGTGCTCATCCAAGCTTCCACGTCCTTCTCGATCGAGGCAGGCCGCAAGGAGAAGCACACCGGGGTCTGGGTGGGAGAGAAGAAGCTAGCGTCGATAGGGGTGGCGGTTACGAACTGGGTGACCTACCACGGGTTCGCCATCAACGTCAACACGGACATGAGCTACTTCCAACTGATCAGGCCGTGCGGGCTCGACCCCGAGACGATGACCTCCATGGAGCGGCTCACGGGCCGCAAGGTGGACATGGAATCAGTGAAAGGGGAGGTCGTCAGGAGCTTCTCGAGGGTCTTCGAGATGGACCTCGCGGAGGGGGCTGCGCCGCTCCCAAGAACATCCGCCTGACGGTCCGTCCGTGGTAACGGTTAATTAGCCTGAGGGGGGCCGAAATGTCCGTGCCCGCACAAGCTCCAAAGATAACCTACGTGACTCTATTCGCTGACGAGAGCATCCATCCGAAATACGAGGCCGCGATCAAGAAGCTGTCAAAGTCCCTCGGCAAGCACTACCGGATGTACATAGGAGACGAGACCGTCGTCTCGAAGGACGGCGAGTTCGCGGTCAGGAGCCCCATCGACACTTCCCTCGTGGTCGGATACTTCCCGGTCGGCAACAAGAAGCACGCCAAGGCCGCCGTGAGTGCCGCGCGCAAGGCCTTCCCCGCCTGGAGCCGTCTCCCGTGGAAGGAGCGCGTCAAGATTCTGCTCAGGTCTGCCGAGCTCATGGACGAGAGGAAGTTCGAGATTGCCGCGATAATCAGCTACGAAGTCGGCAAGAACCGGACCGAGGCGCTCGCGGAAGTGTGGGAGGCGGTTGACGCAGTTCGCGTCTTCGCAAAATCGATGGAGGAGAACAACGGCTACATCAAGAAGATGGGTCCAGGAGGCCCAGGCGAAGACTGCACTATGGTCATGAAGCCATACGGAGTCTGGCCCGTGATCTCCCCGTTCAACTTCCCATTCATGCTCGCTAACGGGATGGCGAGCGGCGCCCTGATTACCGGCAACACCGTGATCCTCAAGCCCACGAGCGCCTCGCCGCTCACCGGGCTGATGCTCTATCGCGTCTACAGGGATGCAGGAGTCCCCGCGGGCGCAGTGAACTTCGTCACCGGTCCTGGGGCGAACTACGAGAACGAGTTCACGAAGAACCGGCACGTCGCCGGGATAGCGTTCACCGGGTCGATGGACGTAGGCATGAGGCTCTTCCGCGAGTTCGAGAAGGGGTCGTGCGTGAAGCCTGTGGTCATGGAGCTGGGAAGCAAGAACCCGGTGATCATCACCGAGAAGGCCGACCTGAAGAAGGCGGTCGAGGGAGTCGTACGCGCAGCCTACGGCTACAGCGGCCAGAAGTGCAGCGCAGCGTCCAGGGTCTATGTGCACCGCTCGGTAAAGAAGGCCTTCCTGGCGGCCCTGAAGAACCGCCTCAAGGATGTGCGGGTGATGGACCCTCGCGCCCGGGACGCGTTCATGGGTCCCGTAATCAACAGAGCGGCCGTCGAGACATTCGAGGACGCTGTCAAGAGCGCTGAGAAGAAGGGTAAGATCTTCTTCGGCGGCGGCGTCCTGGACAAGGGCCTCTTTGGCAGGGGCTACTACGTCGAGCCCACGGTGGCAACCGACCTGCCGAGCGGGCACCGGCTCTTCCGGGAGGAGCTCTTCATCCCGTTCATGGTGGTCGACGAGTTCAAGACGCTCGACGAGGCGCTCGAGAAGGCAAACGACACCGAGTACGGGCTCACCGCAGGGATCTTCAGCGAGGACAAGGCAGAAATCCAGAGGTTCCTCGACGAGATTCAGTTCGGAGTCGTCTACGCCAACCGGAAGGGCGGCGCGACGACGGGGGCGTGGCCGGGCGCTCAGACTTTCGTCGGATGGAACGCGAGCGGAGCGACCGGGAAGGGGATCGGAGGGCCCAACTACCTCCTATCGTACCTGAGAGAGCAGTCGCAGACGGTGGTCACCGGATAGCCGTCACTCGCTATCGATTCTGCGGTTGTACGCCAGGTAGAAGACCGCTCCCAGAACCGCGCCCAGCGCGACAGGGAGCAGAAGCAGCGCCACGGATCCTCCGCTCTGGCTTGTCAAGGCGTTGAGGGAGGAGATGGGCGAGGCACCCGAGCTCCCCGAGGAGGCCTGGGTCGTCCCGACCGAGGTCTGGGGGGCGACAGCCGGCACTCCGGCGGTGCCGCTCGGGGTCGGGACGCCGTTCGAGCTTGCACTGTTCCCCGCCGCCCGGGCCAGGTCGAGGTGCAGCGACCCCCCACCCGCGATGCTCACGCCGGCGACCAGGATGGCTGCCAGCAGGAGCCCGGATACGGCCCCGACTAGCGGGCGCCCCACGTTCATGGCCTTCCCTCCGCCCCGGCCCTGTCCGATCGCATCATCTAGAAGGGCCTCCTCCTCCAGATCCTGAACAACTCGTACCAGAAGACCGCGGCCGCGCCGAATGTCCCGATTAGTGCGTAGACGTCGAGGAACTTGAGGTTTGAGACAACGTAGGCGACCGCGATGGTCGTGAAGAAGACCGCATAGAACCCGACCCTGGGGAGGCTGAACTTGCCCACGTTCACGAAGGCCTGCAGTATCCCGGGGTCCACCTTCTTCAAGATCACATAGTTGCCGAGCGGGTCCTGCTCGACCACCCCGAGCCTCACAAGTTTGTCCAGGTGGTGGAAGGCGACGCTCGGGCTCGAGAGCTTGAGGTCGCGCTGAACCTCCCTGACCCCGACCGGCTTGCCCTGCTTGAGCATGTAGAGGTAGATCGTAAGCGTCTTCCCGCGAAGCTCGTACTCAATCCTCTCCCTCTCCGACATGGACGGGAGCTGTCGTCGGGAGGTAAGATAGTTAAAGGTGCTTTTGGGTGGTGAAAACCGAAGCAGACGAGGCTTGCGTGGAGCGACTATAATCAATGACACTAAAAGGTAAGCGGATCTCGGTCGCCTTTCCCGACACCGTGCTCGAGGAGCACGACTCGCTCAGGGAGAAGACCGTGAAGCTAGGCCAGCTCGCCAGAGCCTGCTCCATCTTCGGGGTCGACTCGGTCCAGGTCTTCCACGACCCCCGCGGAGGAGGAGAGGCGGCTCTCATCAGGCGGGTCCTCGAATACCTCGAGACGCCCCAATACCTGAGGAGGTGGCTCTTCCCGCTGGACGAGTCGCTGAAGTACGCAGGCCTCCTCCCTCCCCTGAGGATACCCTCTCACAAGCCGAAGGTCGCCGTCGCGAGCCTCCATCCCGGCGAGTTCAGGGAGGGGGCGGTCCTCGACGACGGGGTCACAGTCGACGTCGGCCTCGAGACTCCGCTCGCGCTGAGCCAGAGGGTCGCGGCCAAGAGGAGGCTCACCGTGAAGATCACCTCCACGACGCCTCTGCAGGGTACCCCCGCGAACCGGTCTCAGACGGGGGAGTACTGGGGATACACCGTCGAGGAGAGAGGATTGGAGGAACTCCTGTCCGATCCCCGCTTCGGGCTCAAGATAGCCACCTCGCGCCTCGGCGACCCCCTTGAAGTGTGCCTCGCCGAACTGGGTGGACGCGTGAGCGCCTCGGCGAGCACGATGCTACTCTTCGGCTCTCCCTCCCGTGGCCTCCTCGACATGGCCCGCGACCTCCGGAAGCGCGTCGGCTTCGTCGTGAACCTCTACCCGGAGCAGCACGTGGTGACAGTGCGGACGGAGGAGGCAATCGCCTCCGCGCTCTACTTGCTCGAGATCCTGAACGCCTCGCAAAACACGAAAGTTTAAAGGCTAATGGAAAATCGGGGTGAACTCCACAGTGTTTTAGCTTGGGCCACCGTAAACATAGCGCACCAAGGAGAGGAAGTCTTGCTTTCAGACCCAGGGCACGCGCCGGGAGTTTCGTCCCGACCGTCCACACCTGGCCTAAGATCGCTGCCGCTTCTCCGACGTTACTCGGGTTCCCCGCCGTTAAGGTAGGGACCATGCACAGCATCACCCTGGACGACAGGGAGAAGACCCCGAACTTCGGGAAGCCTCTGTTCAACCCGACGAGCATCCTCGCGGTGCCGGCGACGGCCGTCGTGGGTCTAAGGCTCTACTCGCGTGAAAATGGGGCCGAGAAGGCCATCGGTGAGGTGTATTCGAAGAGCCTCCCGAAGGGTCTCACCCTCAAGAGCTCCATCGAGCCAGAGAAGTTCGCCGAGGCCTGGAAGAGCAAGCTCGGGAACGTGGTACGGATAGCGGCGCTAGTCTCGATAATTCCGCGTGACGCAGGACTCTCCCAGAAGAACCCGATAGTCTTCGAGGTCGGCGTCGGCGGCGGCGACATCCAAGCGCAGCTGGACTATGTGACCAAGTTGCTCGGAAAGGGCGTCAAGTTCGCGGACGTCTTCAAGGCGGGATCGTACGTTGACGTGATAGGGATAACCAAGGGCCAGGGATTCGAAGGCCCGGTCACCAGAATGGGGATCAAGCGGAAGCAGCACAAGTCGAGGAAGAGCGTCAGGGCGGTCGGAGTGATTGGGCCTTGGCACCCGGCAGCGGTCATGTACACGGTCGCAAGGGCCGGGCAGCACGGCTTCCACCAGAGGACGGAGACCGGGAAGAGGATCATCACCATCTCCAACCCGAAGGATATTCCGATTGCGCAGAAGGGCGGGTTCATGCACTTCGGCGAGGTCAAGACCGACTACGCGCTTCTGCGCGGTTCGGTCCCCGGGACACCCAGGAGGGTCGTCGTCGTAAGGCACCCGGTCCGTGCTGTCAAAGGCAAGACCACACCGGTGCAGCTCATCGAGCTGAGCACCAGAACAGGGATATGAGCACCATGGCCAACATTATCAATCTGGAAGGAAAGCCTACCAAGGAGGTTGCTGTCCCCGACGTGTTCTCGAGGCCTCTGAGACCGGACATCATAATCAGGGCGTTCTGGATAGTGAGATCCCACGGGCTCCAGGCCTACGGGAGAGACCCGGAAGCCGGCGAGAAGACCAGCGCCGAGAGCGGATGGCCGCCTACGGGCCGCGGAATCTCGAGGATCCCTCGGGTCAAGGGCGAGCGCAGCCGGAGAGCAGGGCAGGCCGCTGGCGTGGCGAGCGTCGTGGGTGGAAGGCTTGCTCACCCTCCAAAGTCCGAGAAGGTAATCTACAACAAGATCAACAAGAAAGAAAAGAAGCTGGCCCTGGAGACCGCCATCGCATTCACGGCAGACGCGAACGCCGTCGCGTGGAGGGGCCACAAGGTCGGCGCCCTTGCGTTCCCGCTGGTGGTCACCGATGACATCGAGAGCATCTCCAAGACATCGGAGCTCCACTCATTCTTCGAGAAGGCCGGGCTCTCCGACGAACTGAAGCGCCTCTATGGCGGGGTGAAGAGGCGGTCGGGCAAGCCGAGGATGCGCGGACGGGCCTACAAAGAGCCCATCGGGCCCCTCATCGTCGTCACCAACGACAGAGGAGTCGGCAGGGCCGCAGAGGCAATCCCCGGAGCCAAGGTCGTCACGGTGGACAGCCTCAGCATACTCAACCTGGCGCCTGCGGGCGTCGCGGGGAGACTTACATTCTGGACAGAGTCGTCGCTTGACGTGCTGCGTTCCAAGACCACGGGAGTTGAAATGAAACTTGAGGCTTGAAGACGCCCAGAAGATAGTCTTGAGGCCTTACCTCACAGAAAGGACCTTCGAGCAGATAGAGAGGGAGAACAAGCTCTGCTTCATCGTGCTGGACTCCGCTTCGAAGAAGCAGGTCGCAGCCGCGGTCGAGGCTCTCTACGAGGTCAAGGTCAGGGCGGTCAACACGACCAGGACGCTGACAGGGAAGAAGGCCTTCGTGCGCCTGGCGGAAGAGAGTTCGGCAGCGACGCTCGCGACCAAACTGGGATTGGTGTAACAAGTTGGGTAAACGAATTCTACAGAGAAGGCGGGGTAAGGGAGGCATACAGTGGCGCGTCCCCCACAAGGGCAAGATCGCCCCAGTCAGATATCCTAACCTCCCCACCGTAGGCATGCAGAAACTCCTGGTGAAGGCGATACTGGACGAGAGGGGCCGGACGGCGCCGCTCGCCCAGCTAGAGTATGGCACGGGGAACTACGCGTACATCCCCGCGGTGAGCGGACTCACCGTCGGGAATCAGATCTCGCTAGGTACCCAGGCTCCAGCGTCTACTGGGAACATCCTCCCACTCCAGACGATCCCGGAAGGAACGAGGATCTCGAACATCGAGCTGAGGGTCGGCGACGGCGGGAAGCTTGTCAGGGCCTCAGGCGGTTCGGCGGTCCTTTTCTCAAAGGGCAACGGCAAGGCCATTCTCAGGCTGCCTTCGGGGAAGAGCATACTCGTCGACGAGATGTGCAGGGCGACGGTCGGCGAGATAGCGGGAGGAGGAAGACTCGAGAAGCCGTTCATGCGAGCGGGTCCGAGACACCATGCCATGCAGGCGTCCGGCCGGCCCTATCCGAGGATGAGGGGAATCGCCATGGCGGTCGTCTACCATCCATTCGGAGGAGGCAGGCACCAGCACCCCGGCAAGTCCACCAGCACTTCGAGGAACGCTCCTCCCGGAAGGAAGGTAGGGCTTATAGCCCCCCGGAAGACCGGCAGGAAACGCTTGGCGAGGGCTTCCACGGAGGTAGAAAGATAAGTGCCGAAGGAGTTCAGGTACCGCGGCTACTCACTGGACCAGCTCAACTCAATGTCCACGGAGGCCATACTTCAGCTTCTGCCCTCCAGGGCGAGGCGTTCGCTCAACAGGGGCATCTCCGACGACAAGAGGAAGCTGCTGGAGGACATCCGCGCTCAGAAGGACGGCAAATTGGAGAGCCCGATCAAGACTCACGCGAGGGACATGATCATCCTCCCCGTCATGGTGGGAGCGAAGATAAGCGTCCACAGCGGGAAGGAGTTCGTGGCTCTGGAGATAAAGCCGGACATGATCGGCCACTACCTCGGCGAGTACGTGATCACCAACAAGAAGGTCGTGCACGGGACCCCCGGCATCGGCGCAAGCCGTTCGAGCCTCTACGTCCCTCTCAAGTAGCACCCGCGCTTTTCTGCGGCGCGCAAAGGATGCGGAAAACCATCCGGGGTCCGTGCAGTTACTATATCGGTATCAATATCGTTAAATAGCCAGAGATTTCCCAAAAGTAAAGAGTTTCCCACTTGTCCAGTATCGTTTCCAGTCTTTTTCCAGGCGTCAGCCTGAGTACAGTGGTCACTTTCATCACCTATGGGTTCTTCTTCGTCTTCATGATGTATGGCCAGAGGATCCAGTTCTACATAGCGGAGACGAGCGTCACAAGGTCCCTGAAGAAGCTCGTCGTGATGAAGGACACCTCTGTGAAGCAGACTACGGACTACTTCCTAGGAATCACCAAGAACAGCCAGGAGGTCTCCGCCCGGCTAACGCAGTTCTTGGAGTATGTCACGATACCGCCCGTCAGCATGGATCCGGCTGGCCTGGTCAACAAGCTCGAGCACGTCACAAAGACCGGCGACGAGAGGGTCAGGTCAGAGGTCCAAGCCCTTCTTGGGACGGACGATCCGGTCAAGGTCTCGGTGGGCGCCAACCTCGTGGAGATCTCCAGCACTCTGAACATCATCCACAAGGTCGTGAGGCACTACTACCTGACGAGCAAGAAGACGAACTCTTTCATCGCGATATTCCAGCTTCAGATGGTTCTGCCCCAGATAATGGAGATGGCCGGAGCGCTCTCCAAGGCGACTGAGACCTTCAAGATGGCTCAGCCCATCGGCGACGGCGTCGGGCCGCTGCTCGCGTCAAGGATGATCAACGGAGCGCCGACCCAGAGGATAGCCAAGGACACGATCATGGCGAAGACCGAGTACAACGGGAGGACCGTCTACGTCATGAAGGCCGAGGGCCCGATGGGATACGTCGGCGAGCCCCATGTCGGCCTGAAGCGCCTGGTCGAGGAGATGTCTGTCCCGCTCAATCTGATTGTCATGGTCGACGCCGCCCAGAAGTTCGAGGGCGAGCAGAGCGGTGAGATCGCGCAGGGAGTCGGCGCGGCGATCGGAGGACTAGGGGTCGAGAAGTTCGACATAGAGGAGATCTCCGCGAGGCACCACATCCCAGTCTACGCGGTCCTGATCAAGCAGGGTGACGTCGAGACGCTGACCGCGATGAGGAAGGAGCTGGCCGACGCCGTGGACAAGTCCGTCGTGATGGTGAGGCACCTGATCGACGACCGGACGAAGGAGGGAGACAAGATCCTCGTCGCCGGCATCGGAAACACCCTCGGGATCGGCCAATAGACGGAGTCGAGAGTTCCATGACGAATCCTTCAATCGACATAGTAAACCTGACGAAGACGTACGGTTCTTTCACCGCCGTCGCTAACCTCAATATCAAGATCGAGGGCCCCAAATGTGTGGGGTTCCTGGGCCCCAACGGCGCCGGGAAGACGACGACCCTGAAGATGCTCACCGACCTGATCAAGCCGTCCTCCGGCCAGGCACTCATCAACGGCGAGAACGTCCACACCAATAAGAGGGCGGCGCTCGCTTCGGTCGGGACCCTCATCGAGACACCCGAGATCTATCCGTCCCTGACCCCGAGAGAGGCGCTCATGATGGTCGCAGAGATGCGGGGGGTGCCGCGGGCCGAGCGAAAGAAGAGAATCGAGGATGCGGTGGCGGATGTCCGCATGAGTGAATGGTTGGACAAGAGGGTCGGCAAGTTCTCGAAGGGCATGAAGCAGAGGATATGCATTGCCGCAGCACTGATCAGCGACCCAACGATACTACTTCTAGACGAGCCGACCACGGGCCTCGACCCGAGGGGGATGAGCGAGGTAAGGGACATCGTCAAATCGCTGAAGAAGCGGAACAGGCTGATATTCATGAGCTCTCACATACTGAGCGAGGTCGCCGACGTCTGCGACGAGGTAGCGATGATAGACCATGGGAAACTCCTGGTCTACGACACGCTACCCAACGTCACCGCAAGGTTCTCTGGCGACGGGAACGTCATAGAGGTGGGGTTGCTGAACTCGATTGCCCCCGCGTTCATCACCTCGAACGTATCGAAGATCGCTGGAGTGCTCGCCGCAGATCCAATCGATGACAGGAATCTCAGGATAAAGTACGCTGGAGGCCTCGAAGTCCAGGCGAACATACTCTCCGAACTGGTCAAACAGAATGTCCGCGTCCTGAGCTACAGACCTGCTTCTTCGGCGCTCGAGGACGTCTATCTCAACCTAATCAAGGAGACGCTCTAGGTTGGCAGTCTCATCCAACGGGACGGCTTCCACGTTCACTCAGCTCATAACCATGACGAAGTACTCGTTCCTCAACTACCTACGCGCACGGAGGTTCCTCGTCATGGTCCTGCTGGTGGCAATCGTCAACCTCGTCCTTACTGCGGCGGTGGGATACACGAGGTCGGCAGACTTCCTGAACTCGCCGCTCGGTTTCTATGGAGCATGGTGGGGCAGCTTCATCGACATCTTCATCCTGCTTACGGTCGTCTTCTTCGGGGGTGACGCGATCTCCGGAGAGTTCCAGAACAAGACTGGTTACTACCTCGTCCCGAATCCTATCAGGCGGTCCACGATCTACGTGGGGAAGTATCTCGCGGCGTTCATAGCTTCCACGCTCATCCTCGCGCTCTTCGCCGCGTTCACCCTAGCGAACGGCCTGTACTACAACATGGGGGTTCCGACGCAGTTCATAGAGTCCTTCCTGTTCGCTTGGCTCTACCTCCTTACGGCCCTGTCGGTGACGTTCATGTTCAGCTCGCTCTTCAAGAGCACATCGATCTCGATCCTCATCACCATACTGCTGTTCCTCTTCGTCTTCAACGTCGTAGACGAGCTCTCCACCATCCTGCTGAAGATAGAACCCTGGTTCTCCATAACCTATGCCGAGGGCATAGTCGCGAACGTGCTGAATAGCACGTACCCTCCGCACTTCGTGCCAGCTGCCACCGGTGTTGCCGCCCGGTTCTCCTTCCCCACGTACAACGCAACCATAGTTGAAGGGTTGGCCATCATGGCGATCTACCTCGTCGTCACAGCCCTATTGGGACTAGTGCTCTTCGAACGCAAGGAATTCAACTGACTCGGGCAGAAAGACCAATCGGCTCGCTAGGTATTTATCACGAAACGCCGCGCCGGAACTTATGGCTTCAAAGGGCCGCCCGGTCTACTCAGAGACGGCTCTGAGGAGGGCCGTCTATGCCATCAGTGGAATAGTCGTGGTGATGATCGTCGGCACCGTCGGGTTCCATCTCATAGAAGGGATGAACTATGTCAACGCGGTCTATTTCGAGAGCATGCTAGCGACGGGTCAGGGGCCCCCTCTGCAGCTCACCACCGACACCGGTAAGCTCTTCGCTTCGGTCATGGCTTTTGTCTCCGTAGGTTCGGTGATAACCACACTCGTCTTCACGCTCGGCCCGATACTCGCTACCGTCTGGAGGGAGAGCCTCGAGCGGGTCGAGGGAGAGGCCAAGAAGATAGAGGAGGACATGAAGGGAAGGGAACAGAAGCCCAAGGAGGACTAGATGGCTCCTAGCACGCGGCGAATTTCTGCAGGCCGGTCACGGGGGCTTGATCGACTTCATGTCGAATCCGTGGCTCACGACGTAATAACCCGTGGTGGAGAGTTGGTGGACCGGGGGGGAAATTCGCCCATCGCCCGTTGTGCGATGAGACTCGAACCCCCGACCTCCCCCATTATGGGAGTCTGTCTTGCCAAGGGGTTGGACGCCATGCTGTATCCTACCAGACTAGACTACCGGCCCACGGGGTCGCCTAATAGTCTCATCTTTAAAAGGGCGTCAGATAATCGACTAGACGAACCGCCGGGAGGGTCGTCTAACACCCCGTTAAGTAAGGCCTCACCCAACAAGGGCATGAAGGGGCGCTGGTTCGACGGCTATCTCCGTGTCAGGGGCTGGGACAGCGAGTACGCCAGCGTCTAGAGGATGCTCGACCACCTCTCCAGGAGGACGAAATCGGAGTCGTCCAGGATACAGTACCTCCAGACCCTCGCCACACTCTGCCGGAAGGAGCAGAGGACCCCGGACCAGCTGACCCGCCTGTCAAGGCAGGAGGCCGAGGACGCGGTCCAGTCCTTTCTCGATACCATGGCCAAGCAGGGCCGCTCCAAGCGCTGGGTCAACGTCTGCATGGCCCAGCTCATCACGTTCTTCAGGGTGAACGGCTTCAAGAGGCAGAAGGAGCTGGAGCTGGAGCGCCACTACCTGCCGGTGAGGTACAGGAAGAGGCCGGAGTACATCCCGCTCTCCTCGGAGATCAACAGGATGACCATCGCCGGCAGGAACCCCTCCGAGAAGGCGACCGTGCTCCTCCTCTACGAGTCCGGGCTCAGGAACTCGACCGCCAGGGCGGTCAGGTACGGCGACGTGAAGGCAGAGCTCGACGCGGGGCTCGACATCGTCCACGTGCCCGTGAGGTCCGCGATGAAGGAGGTCGACCCCGACGCGGCGAAGGGCGGGGTGGAGTACGACCCCTTCATGGGGAGGGAGGCGGCGAGGGCGGTGAAGGAGCAGGTCAGGTACGTGGAGGCGAAGACCGGCAGCGCCTTCCCGCTCGAGTGGCCGCTATTCCCGGGGCAGCACCTGGACGGCAGCCCTACGAAGAAGGCCTCTCTGGCGGCGATGGTGAAGCGGCTGGCGAGGACGGCCGGGGTGGAGAGGTGGAGGGACGTGTACCCCCACTGCCTCCGCAAGGCCTTCGAGAACGCGGTGAGGAACTCCGGCCTGGACTGGAAGGACCAGGAGATCCTGATGGGGCACATCCTGCCGGGGTCGATGGACACCTACCTCGACAAGACCAGGACGGAGGAGTTCAGGGAGAAGTACGGCCGGGTGAGGTTCTTCCCCGAGGGGACGGTGACCAAGAACGAGCTGCTCGCGGCGATCAGGCGCGAGATGCTCGCCACGAGCCACTCCGACGAGGAGCTGAACCGGCTCGGCGACCTCTCGAAGCTTACCAGCGAGCGGTTCGTGGAGGTCCTCAACAAGAAGGCGCTGGGCCTGAACGGGAACGGGCGGCAGAAGGCCGTCCCTGCGGCGGAGGTGAGGGCCATGGTGGAGAGCGGCTGGGAGTACGTCGCTCAGCTGCCGGACGGGAGCGTGGTGATGCGGATGCCTGGAGGGCCGGTGTCCTAGCCTCAGGTCGGCGTTCGGCCGCCGAACAGGGTCCGCCCGGTAAGGCCTGCGGGAGGCCTCGGCAGTCCGAAACAACCCATGCCGTTCGCACCGTCTCTCGCTCAGCGTGGGCCGTACAAGCAGGTCCCTCACACGAGCCCGAGCGCGTCTGCCACGGAGATCACGGCGCTGATGAGCACGTTGGTGTCGAGAACGGCCCGAAGCATCCCATCGTCTCACTTGCTTCTGCGGCGCCCTTCCCTTCTCGAGGCTGCTACCTCTTCCAGGATCTCCTTCTCGGAGAGCTTCAATCCTTTCTCATCCATCATCCTGAATATGTCCTCCCACTCTTTCACAACGCCCGGGAGTTCCAGTCTCTTCATTATCACGATGTCTCCCCGGCCGAAGACCAGAAACTTGGTTCGAGGCTTTATCCCCAGCTCCTTCCGCAGCGACTGTGGTATGACCACCTGTCCCTTTTCGCTGATCGTGGTGACTTCGGGTTCGAGCGTCATATGTTAACAGTAGGAAAGTAAAACATTCCTACTATTAATGGATTCGCCTCATGCCAGTCAATCAAAAAGTGAGTCAGATCACCTCCATCCGGGGCCTACTCCCAGTCAGACTCTGCCATTGAGATAGGCGCATAAGATCGTCACCATGAAGGGCATTGTGATCCGGTACCCATCATCCTTCCTGTCGTCCGCCGTGCCTTCGCCGGCCCTGAGCACGAGGTTGATCGCCTGCCACAGGTTGTAGAGTATCATCGCTGTCATGAAGTACGCCATCCTTATCGCCGGCGAAGGGGAGAGCGTCCTGCCGTGGACCTCCTTCACCTTCCTGAACGAGGTCTCGATGCCCCAGCGCCTCCTGTACTCCTTTGGTATCATCCTGACCAGCTTCTTCGCGTTCCCTTCCACGTTGGTGGCGAAGGGGATGAGCTTCCGCTTCCTCTCGCTCCAGCAGGCGACCATGGTGAACGGGGCCACCTTCTTCGAGTCGTTGTCGTGGATGGAGAACGGGAGAACTCCCTCCTTCCCCAGCGAGTCCACCGCGCCCCGGACCCTCTCGTTGCAGACGCACGGCGTGATGAAATCCACGGCCATGCCCTCGAGGAGGTTCAGGCACGCGGTGGTGAAGAACGCCCTGTCCATGAGGAGGAGCTTGACCTTGACGCCCCTCCTCTCCGCCTGCTCGATCAGTTCCCTGACAACGTCAACCTTGACGTCCAGTAGTGTGACCGGCCTCGAGTAGACACAGAGCCTCAGCCCGTCCTGGACGATCGATATCGTGGCATACTCGTAGAAGCGGTTGGTCCCGTCCTCGTGCTTGCTCCTCACCACATACCTGTTGAACCTCCCGTAGTACGGGACCTTGGTGTAGTCGATGGCGCAGATAACTGGCCTGTCGAGCAGGCCCAGCCTGGACGCCATCGAGAGGACGGCGTCGTTGACGTCGGTGAGCCTCGAGTGCCAGTCGTCATAGCTCAGCTTCTTGAGCCTGTAGAGGAACGCGCCTCCACAGGGTGAGTCCATGCCATACCTCAGCGCGAGGTCATCCATCGTCGATTGGGCGTAGCCCCCGTTCATCGAGAGCTGCATCAGGCCCGTGTACAGTCCCTCGGCCCCGTAGTGGGCGTTGGGAGCTGAAGGGAGACTTACGTATTTGTCAAACAGCTCCAACGCTAGAGCATTTGCCCTGAGGCAGGCACGTACGTCGCGTATCCTCTTGCCGGACATCCTGTTGAAGTAGAATATCATGGGATGCCGGTGAGAGGATACACCTAACGGCACCCAACTCAAACGGCCTCGATTAACGACTCACTTTTTGATTGACTGCCTTCAGTGAATAAAGAAGAGTGAGACCGCAGTTGAATCTGGCGAGAGTCATGCACATTGCAAGGATGCGCGCGGGTGGCAGAAGTGCTGTCGC
>Ga0182014_10002871_pt1 | contig 21243 bp, 22 predicted proteins | sample 612S2DmetaG_FD_120489 | JGI IMG/M metagenome (GOLD analysis project Ga0182014, IMG submission 120489) | Permafrost microbial communities from Stordalen Mire, Sweden - 612S2D metaG | ecosystem: Environmental > Terrestrial > Soil > Wetlands > Permafrost | place: Sweden: Stordalen | collected...
CAGGGTCTCTACGCTTCTGATTCCACGCTGCCATGACCGAGTGACAGTCAGCATCGAACATCATAGGCCATGTCAAAAGGGTTTGTCAATCTGGTAAGACAATTATGCCGTTATCAATAACACCGACATTCTGTGGGATCTTTACTCGATGACGGAACCTGGAAAGGAGCACGCGATATGTTCAGACACGGTGAAACAGCTAAACGACAGGGTCGATTGTGCATTCTACAATCGTGTTTACGTGCCGAGCGATACTCGGGGCAAAGTAGCCAGCGACTATCCTCTTGGACTCGGAAATCTTGCCAAGACGCTCTCGGATCTTAAGCTGATCGGGAATCCGAAAGACCAAAGAATCTCGAAAAGAACGTTCTGGAAGACAAATGCTGAAGAGACAACAACGAACGCAGTGAACAACATTCTTGAGCTCTACAGATACCTGGAGGCTAGGCTTGGAGAGGAAAGGTCGAATTGGTACTCGAGGTTCTTTCTTTCCAACAACGGATTCAATGTTGCGATGCGACTTCTATCAGAAATCATTCAGAATGCCAAAGGGGGCGAATTCAACTTCAGCGTTCTCGACAGCATGCGGCTGGCAGATGGGTTACTCTTCTTTGTGGATAATGAAGATGAGAGCCCGTCGAGTCTCAAGACAACGACAAGCAGCGAGGGCGGCAGAGGAGATACCGCGGCTGAGCTAATCTTCGCGATTTGGTTGCATAATCAAGACTTCGCGGTTGACTTCCTTTCCGGAAGACGCGGTATCAAGTTCTTTCCAAAACTGAACGATCTCATCAAAGAGATAATATCAGACCTCAGAAAACTCATAGACAAGGCTTTCGCAAAGGAACCTGACTGGTGGGACCGTTATGTCCCTGAGGATGTCAGACAATACGCTGCTGACCACAAGAGGACCTTGAATCAGACTGACTTGAAAGAAGAGCGACTATACTTCATCTCCGAGGGAGACTTGTTAAAAATAATCGATAAGAGATACAACGAATTCTTTTCGGCATTGCTTCGAGAAAACTTCCGCGATCGGAATGAGTTCATGGCTCAAATTGGACTTTGGAAGAACACGAGAGACATAGATGGCCACGCAATCCCCATCACTCCCAAGCCGGCCGAGCTACGCGCGTTATACGACTTTCACGAGTCTATCCACCAAGAAAAGTAAGTCTTCTCCTTCTCAGTCTAGCAGTTATCTGTTGACGAGGCGGATATCTGTTCCATTCAATGGAATCATTCCAACTTCGTCCTCCAAGTAGCGTGGCTCCTGCTCAGGTATGTGATTTTGTATAGCCCAGTTTCTCGGAGACGAATCTTACATTCGCCCAAGAACATTCATCCTTCTCTGAGAACATCGCGAGTGATTGCACGCCGAATCATCCAGCTACGCTGGATGCTGGACTTGCTTCGAACTTGACTGATTCGCGTTTGCATAGGTAACTTGAATGATCGCTGGGAGCGCGCGGGCGCTAACGTCCAGTTTCAGCGGAGGAGAATCCAACTCAATGAAGTTTAGGGGGGTCTCAATAGTGTTGAGAACCTGGACCATCCCTCCTTGAGTCTGGCTGATGTACACTTCCGCTGTCGAGTATGCGTTTAGTGGACGAGGAATCGCGGCACCTGAGAAGGGAGAGCGCGACTCCCATTGGAATTTCAGCTTCGGTTTGCCTGCTTTTCTCAGCGGATCTGCTCCCGAAGGGACTTGAATGAATTGCACGGGGTCGGGTGGACCTTTGATCCAGCTATTGATCCACGGAGGTACCCTATCGGCCCCGATGGGATTTGGTGCTGTCTCGAAAATGTGCTGAAGGATTCTAAGTAACATCTCTTTGTTCTTGTCGGGATTACTAAGACCGTTCCATGCAGGGTCGCTCCAGTCAATATTCTCTATGTACACGAATTCCGACTTATAGTTCGCGAGATCAGGCGCAGCTCCCCTGTCAATCAGTCTCTTGGTTATTGTTGGGAATAACTTCAAAAAAACTTCGATAAGTCCTCTCTGCTGCAGCCAGCCAGTCGAAGATCTATTAGTAGACCAGTACTGATTTGACGTGCCTGACGGAGTTCCAGTACTCGCGGGCCATGTGAGAAGGAAGGACTCAAGGTAGTTCTGGAGCATCGAGACCGCAGTATCGAAATCGATCATTCCGTCAGGATTCTTCGCATCTTGAAAGACGCCGTTTGTTAGCCATTGTTCGACGAGTACCAAGAAATCATGAGCTTCTATGACATCTCCTCTGCGTTGTCTACCTGTTGCTTCAGGAAGTATAGTTATCCGGTCGTACCAACGGGAGTTTGACAGGGAACAAAGTTTGCAAACTATTTCGTAAGCTTTTCTGTTTCTTGTTCCCTTGGTGTTCTTTGATGGCGGAGTGGGGGGACTGATACTAAAGTCGGCTTCTGAAAGCGGCCCAATTCTCCCTCCGTGTAATTTGAAGGTGTAAAGAAGATAGATCTTGTGCAGTTCTGGCAAGTCAACGGCATAGGTGGTGATTTCTGTGAATATTTTTGCCATGTCTCCTATTGAGAACGATGACTCTGTAAGAACAACTGTAATGAGGTATTCGTCTTTCTGAGGACTCCCGGCCGCCGCAACGCCGCGAATTCTGTGCTGACCATCGATAATCATTCCAGGTCTGCCATCCCACCCACACATCGGACAGACATCGAATTTCTGTCCTGCTTGCTTCCCTTGGGGTACAAAGTTGCAACTTGGATTCGGACACTTGTCTACGAACCAAGATACTGGAATGACGAATTTTACCCGATCATCTATCTCACTTACCCATTCGGGCTTTGGAGGAATAGACACAACCGCACTGTTGATGATGAAGTTGAAAGGTTTCTGAAAGAACTCAGCGATAGCTGCAACCCGTCCTGGGTCAAGATCTCTCTGCCACTTATCCGAAGTGCCTGCGAGAACCCATGTGGCGATATCTCTATTGTCTTTGTCGAAAGGAATTGTTGGAACTTTGCATAACAGATCAAGATCCGAGGCCTTGGCTTTGACAACATAGATCTTCTTTCCCTTCTGCAGAACTACCATTCCGTCAAATCTTATGGCAGAGGGACTGGAAGAAGAATAATGGGTTGACTTTGTCAGAACCTTCTGGCTCATTAGTAGTATTCAGGATACTTCGTCTATTTAACCTCACAATAACCAGAAATCGTCGAGCGCAAATGCAATATGCTGACCCTTCCAAAAAATGTTGTGATACCTGCAAAGTTTCTGTCCCAAACCTGCCTCGGCGAATCGCCCGGTCCTCGAAGTAGGGAAGATGTGATCGTCATCGAGCCTAGTAAATGGCTCGAACCTAGTACCTCTAAAGGTAGCTGACTCAACCCCTGGACAACCCATCACCCAATTGCACTTGTCTCCTGTGCTCGAGATCCTTGTTCTTGAATGCTTTTTGTCAAAAGCGTCGACGTAGATATCAACCAGGTCATCGGAATGTGTCAGCTTCACTTCGGCCGTTTCCATAGCACCTCTCAAAGAACTCTTAACGAGAATCTTGAGTTTCCTACCAACCTCCTCGTCGGATTCGATCGAAAGAAGTGCTGAAGACACACTTGTTGACATTATCTGTTCAAGGATGATTCGAGAAAGCCCCGCGTAGATGGCCTCTCTGCTACTCCAAGGAAGAACTTCCGCAATCCTGATCATTCTCTCAAAGGCGAGCTCGTTTGGGCCTTTCATGACTTCGTAATTGTTGAATCACCTATTAGTTTCTTTACTGACCGGATCTCAGCAGACTTCAAGAGAAAAATCGAGGTTTGGAAAGGCATTTCAACGACACATCTCCACAGGAATTGTGCACCGCCTCTGGGAGCGAAGCCAACTTGACAGCGAGATCAGAAGCTTGCAGAAACAGGTGTCCAGCATCAACCCCCAAGATGGAATCATATTGGATATCAAAGTCGCTGGCAATGTCGTGTTGAGCTACAACGCAAACAGTGAGATCATTCAAACCCGAGAAGATAACAAATTGATGGCAGAATGCACCCAAGTACTGGATACAGCTGGGGCAGATGATTACTGGCTGAGTTACAATCCAGTCAACACCGGGACGTCGATGCAGAAGATGATTACTCCATCAAGTTGGAGCGAATGTAGACAATGGTTCAGATCGGTCGCGGTGCCAGAAACTGGTGGGGTCACCATCGTCCCTGATACGAATGTAATCATGAACCACTATTTGTCTAAAGTTATCTTCCCTATCGCCGATGAACTGATGTTTCATGACGTCCAAGTTGTGATTCCACGCACAGTCATCCTCGAGATTGAACGGCAAGGGAACCTTGAAGGCAAGAGCTTCAAGAAGAGAAAAGCGATCTTTGCGTGGAGCGAGTTACTTTGGCTCTTAGACAATGGAGCTCAAATTCTTAGCGAGCTTGATCCAAATATGTTGGAAGGATTCAGCTCTATAGCTGGATCAAGATTCGGGGATGCCCTGATTCGAAAGGAGATTCGTACCTACTTTGGGCAACCATTGATGAAAAATCAACCACGAGTATTATTCATTACCTGCGACTTGATGAATGCATTCGCAGCTTGTGCAGAACGCCTGGACACCCTCTACCTCTCAAGGACTGCTAGTTCTGAGCATCGCGGCGACTTAGGAAAGCTCGTGGACATAATTCTCTCAGCAGCAATCCTATGGGAAGAGATCGAAGTGGAGTTCAAGCAGCCGACAGGCATAACGTACAAGCTCTCCGGCATGTGGGAAGGAAAGAGCATTACTGACTGGCGGAACCAGTTGATCGAAGTAATGAACTGATACCTGGGCGCCTCGAGCTACTAGCTCGGTTTCGAATTGAATACTTTCGGTCGGAATCGTTCAAAGCGTCTGTTCTATCTGTTGTAGCATCGTTGCTACTCTCTTTCCCTTCTCACTCAGTCGAATCATCCTCCTGCGAGGTGCTTCATTCTCTCTCGATTCAGAAACCAAGCCCCTCACTGAGAGCCATCTCACTGAATTGTAGACGGCGCTGCCTCCTAATTTGGCAATCTTTGGGAGAGTCATGATTGGTATCTGTTCGTTCTTTAGGAGTGCCAGTAGGACTTTGGTTTCGGACTCCCTGAGTGGCAACTTCACGCAAGGATGCACAGTGGCGATCTAAGGATTTAGTATCCGGTATCCGGACTCCGGATAGCAGATATGGCTAAATACTCTCCGATCATCACTGTTTCGAGATGGAGCTCCCGTTCACTGTGAGGGTACAGGCACTTGGGCGAGTGGCGATTCCAAAGGAGATCCGTGAGGCATTGGCGATAGCCGAAGGTGATCTCGTATCAGTGAGAATCCGCAAAGTTGCTCCTGTGAAGACTCGCCAACGGAAAGAACCCTGACTGTCCCACAATGACCGACAACTGGAAGACACCCAAGAGATTCTACGACCGTCTCAACGAAGAACTTTACTTCGACTGCCCCATTCGCGTCCATTCCCGCTATCTATCGACCCACGGTGATCCGAGCCTGACGCAGGCTGATTTCTGATTGAGAGCACGACGCAGCGTAGCACGCATGCATCGAATTGTCCCAACCAGTCCGGACGCCAAGAGCGCGGCGGTTCGGGAGCTCGATACCATACGTATTGAACTTGGGAGGGTTGGGATCCATTTCGCCCTCTTTACGCCGAGAATATCGCGGGAGGAACGCTCTGACTATCGTAAACTCCTGAAATCATACGGAGAGTCTATTGACAGGCTTCAGGAGTTTATTCATCGGCTCCAGGAAACTCGTAGGTGATTGGCAAATAATCGCCGATAGCCGATGCAACTAACTTCTTCCGGGGCCACAACTCACGGAATCTGGTTTGGCTCTTCTGTGACCTGAAACTGGACAAGTTTGTCCCTCATCGCTTTTGGATCCAACCTGTAGACCCTGTCCTTGCTCGACAGGCGGATTCCGCACTCCGCAAGGTAGTCCTTCATCATCTTCGCTTCGTTCCGGTTCTTCTGAAATCTGCGCGTCCAACCGAATATCCATCCGTAAGCTTGGGACCAGTTCACCACAACCTCCCCGTTCGCATCTACAACTAGGATGCGATCCGTCCTAACCTTGTGGTCGATGTCCCCCGACAGGGGCAAGAAGTACACGGTGATCGGTCTCTTGATTCCGTCATAGCGAGTCAGCTCTTCGTAAGACAACGAGCTTGCCTTCATGGCAGCCTCTTCGTAGGTGCCCTTGTCCATCAGGGCAATCTTGGAATAGTCGACGCCGGCTTCCACATCCTCCTTTCTGTTGAAGTACATCTCCTGCACTATCCTTCTCTTTACGCCATCAGGGTCATCCATGCTTAACCCTCTGAGCAGCGTGTAACCTGGCAGGCCCCAACCCCATTCCGTAGTTAGTTTGCCCTTCTCATTGAATTTGAGAATCCCATAGAGCCGGACGGCATTTGTCCGATTGCTTGACTCAACACCAGCATAGACCCAGTTGAGCTCATCTGTCCTCGGCCTCAATCCCACTACCGATTAATCCCGAATTCCGATTTAAGCACCCCTTGGAAGAAAAAAGAGGGAGGGGGAGGAATGTTAGGCTTTGGCGTGAGTCATGTACTTCTTGACAGTTTCGCTGCTGATCTTGTAGCCCGTGGATCTTGCGATTTCGAGGCAGGCTTTGCTGTAGACGGTGTTCAATAACAAGATGGGCCGAATTTGCTCGATGAACCAGTCGGGAAGTGGTTGTCGTTCTAGGAAGCGCTTCGCTGTTGCCATGGTCACCAGGTCGTCGTAGTAGTTGCTGTGGAGTCTCGGATTGAATGCAGGTAGCTTCAGGCCGTCCTCTGTTCCAAACAAGAGGATGTTGACCTTCTGCTCGTCCTGTCTTGGTATGATATCGAGAGTCCTGAGAAGTCCATCGAGAAGGGTTTCGTTAGGTGTTGCGACGATGATGACTTTGTCCGCTCCTGCGTTGACCCAGCCATCAGACTCTGCCAGACCCTGTAGGAAATGCACTTTGAAGCTCCGGGGCGCTTCGAGAAGCCAATTTGCTCTCATCGGATCATAGGTCGTCAGTTCACCAGCCCTGTACCCCATCATCACTCGGAATATCCAAGCGAATAGAGGTGAGACCGGTGCGATCCATTGAAAGCATTCTGACTTACTGAATCTCTTGTCTGACACTGGTGCGTCCTTGACCCTGTGCATGTTGAGACCCAACGACGTGTTCGAGGTGAACGATGTGAACTCTCCGAACCGCTGGCTGTTGTTCTTCGCTTTTGAAAGAACTGCAGACACTTTCATGCTCGGGAACCTTTCCTGACTTCTCAGGCCTTTACCGCCGTCTCCAAGCATGAATCCCATGAAGAAACCGAGATGGTCTGTTCTGTCTCGAAGGAGTTCTTCTCTTGACGTGTACCCGTACTGGGTCATCAATTCGAAGCTTTCCTGGGTCGGTGTGAGTTGGTCAACCACAGAGATGACGTCGCTGATTTCGTCGATTTGCGTCGGCACTTGGATCCATGTCCTGTCTGGAGTTCCTCTGGGCTTGACTCGAAGAGGCAGCCACTTCCGTCCATCCGTAGGCGGTCCGAGGCGGTCATACTCTGCGCGAAGATGGGTCACGAACGACTGTTTCTTGCCCGACAGGTATTTCCTTACGTTGTTCACACCAAGGGTCCTCTGGATGTCAGAGTCTCGCATGCCTTGTTTCGAGAGGCTCAGCATCTTGATGAACTGCTGGTGCTTTGCAAGGTCGTCGTGGTCGTAGGTCGCTTCCCAGAAGTCATTCAGTATGGGTTCTACAGATTCGTCTATCCAGTGGTATGGCGGCCAACAAACTCCTTCTCTAATCTCCGGGTTCGTCGATTGGCTGACTTCATGATTCACTGGGTCGAATGATTGGGTATGTTCGGTTGCTTCCATTACTACTGATTCGTGCGAAGGTATTTCGTCACCAATGTCGTCGTCAGAACATGTTGTCGGATTGGTTTCGTCAGTTTGGGATCCGGTATCATTTCGGGCCGAAAAAGATGGCTCTACGTGAGGGACCGGAGCAGGCGGGCATGAGGCACGTATTCCCAGCTTGTGTGTCTCAGGTATGGATGAATTATCTTCGTCCATCGTAACAGGTGATTACGTAAGAAAAAGGGCGAGAAGGGGAGCAACCATGGGCGCGAAGACAGGGGTTGGGACGGGAGGATGGGGTGGAAGAAATTAGGAGAGGACGGTAAGAAGGGACGGAAGCGGACAGAAGCTCAGGGGGAACGGTGGCGAGAAGAGGAGGGAGGAAATCGGTACGGGGTGATGACGATGGTTTGGATGTGATACTAGGAGAGTTGGAAGACGGTTTTGAACGGCGGGTAGAGATGAAGCGTGAGACGCTCGGCGGGAATGCTATATAGAGTCGACCATGTCTTCTCTGGGGAGACGCTTGTCTCGTCTTCACGAGACGCCCGACTATCTCATCGCGTCCCGTCTTTCCGAGACATCCCGAAGCTCACGTCTCGAGATTCCGAGACGCGCCGAATTTGGCCTCTTATGAGAGAATTTCAGGGAAACACGTGATAATCACAAAATCCTATCGGGCTATGAATGAACGTGACGGGGCGCCCACGCAGCTGGTTGCTATCATAGTGACCAGGCCTACGGGCCATCTGCTGTGATCGCGTCTCCTATAATTGCCCAAGAATCGCCACCGAACGCCCAGGTCAGCGGCAGACTGGCTTGACTAATCGAGACCTGCCTGTATGCTTCGTTGAATGACAGGTCTCCCCCACCCGCTATGACAGTGAAGTTGGCGGGAGTCGCGCCGTCCCCGCCTCCTCTAATCCACGTCGAACTGATTAGGAGATCGTCTGGGTTTGACGTGCAGATGGTGGCGGTCCCGCTATTCGTGGTTGCGCTCGATTCCGCGGCCTGTGGCACAGCGGTCCGCGCCGGGCACGCCACGGAAGGGTCGAACGGGGATGCGAAATTTGCTCCCGTGACTCCCAGAACGGAACAGCCGATGCTCCCAGAATTCGCGAATGTCGCAGTGATGTTGTCGCCAGTCAGGGGCGACGCAGATATCGCATACCATTCGTCGAGTGTGTCAGCTTGGGTCGCGGTGTAGTTGTACGCCGAGCTCGCTCTATGCTGCCACGACAGCCCTGCCGTGTCGGTCACGCCAACTATAGGGCCCGCGTTTTCCTGCCCCACAATCATCACAAGAACGTCGTCCGGCTTCGATGTGGTAAGAGTATCCCCGCAAGACTTGCCCCCGTACTGAGTCTGGGAGAATCCATCTAGGACCGGCGGGTGCGGGTGTGAAGTAACGCTCGACGAATTGGTGCTCGTTGAGCTGGTGCCAGTCGCGCTAGTGGTGTTGGTGGCGCTCGTTACCCCGTTGAATGTTACGGCAGAGTAGGTGAGCGTCGTCGTAAGAGTGATGATGAGGAAAATCATGATGATCATTGAGCCCAAATTGCCAGGGACGTCACGATTTGCCATCTAATGGCGCTCCAACGACTCACCACTCCTGCCTGAGGCGAAAAGGGTATCGGCCCCTTGAAAACTAGGGTCGCAAGCGAATCGCACCAAATTCTGGATTCAAATCAAGCAACACCTCATTTGACTTCCTACGGGAGCTGTTGTCATCCCCTGATGACTGTACAACCCAATCCTTCTTGCAATACCATCGGTTGGAATTTCCGGACTCTGCCCGAACAAGAGAGACTACATCAGCATCCCGGAGAGGTGCGCGATAGAGCTTCGGAAGTACGGGTTCTCCCTCATCACGTGCGCAACGAGGCCGATACTGGTCAGCCCGAACATAATCGCGAACAGTAACACGCTCATCTCGCATATGTTGAACAACTCCGATGACATCGAGGCTTCGGCGGGGTTCTTCATGGGTAGGACCTCCATCGCTGACTCTCTCAGGCGGCTCTCTGTCGGCGAGGCGATGATCCAGATCAACTCCCCGAAGCCACTCACTCCTATCCGGTGTAGGGTGGGAGCGATTGGGGTGGCCCATTAGAACTTCTCCCTGTCTACTCTGCTACCGGTTTGGGGTAGTAGTTTTGGTTAATCACAAATAATCTCTTGTTTCCTCAGAGCAAACCACAGTTGAGAGGAAAAATCGCCCTGCCGATACAAGCAGACCCGAATCAAGGTCCTTGAGCTACGAGCTCAAATCGCCCGGGGCATCGTTAAATACTCTTTTCCGTCGACACGGCGCAGGGTTCGTTTGTGAAAGCCAAGGCCACCAAGTTCTTGGGGTTCATGATCATTCTGCTCTTTGCTCTGTCGGCGGCCAATACGGTTCGTGCCATCGGTGTGACCACAACAGTAACTGTAGGGAGCAATCCCGTCGGAGTAGCCTATGATCCCGCCACGCATGAGGTCTTCGTGGCCAATTACCAGAGCGACGACGTCCAGATCTTCTCAGACAGCACGAACGCGGTCGTCGCCGACATAACAGGGCTTCCCGGCGTATACGACCTGGCCTATGATTCCGGCAAGGGCGAGATGTGGGTAACGGGCGGCACCGTGGCCTATGCCATATCGGACGCCACCAAAGCCATCGTCGGAAACGTGACTGATGTCTTGCCTAACCTGACGCGCATAGCTTACGATTCTGGTAAAGGGGAAATATTCGTATCTGCATCTGCCTACGACGTCCCAACCCCCGACGTGGTCCAGGTCATATCAGACAGCAGCAACAAGGTCGTCGATAACATAACAACCCAGACCCCATTCGCGATGGTCTATGATTCAGCCAAAGGGGAAATATTCCTTTCACAATCTAACGGCGAAGCTGGAGGCGCCAACATTGCGGTCATATCAGATACGACAAATTCCGTCAACACGACCATACCCGTCAGTGGCACTGGGTTCTTGGCATATGATTCTGCCAAGGGCGAGATCTTCGCGCAGACCGGCTACACGGTCTCGGTCATATCGGACAGCAGCAACAAGGTCGTTGCCACCGTCAGCGGAGTGAACTTTGGATGGGAAGGGACCCTGGCATATGATTCTGGCAAAGGCGAGATATACATGAACGGGGAGAACCAGGTCGAAGTGATTTCCGACAGCACCAACAAAGTGATAGGAACTTGGAACACCAGCTTCTCCCAGCCTACGGGCATAGCTTACGATTCGGGAACTGGCGAGATCTTCGCAGCGAATTCACTTATCCCTGGCACCGTAGCGGTGATATCAGACTCATCGAGCGGGACTTCAGTCTCGTCCACCTCCCCAACATCCAGCGTCACTTCTTCGACCTCGAGTACGCCCACGACCACTTCCACATCTCCTACGACCTCGCCTAGCTCGAGCCAAGCATCCAGTACGTCCCTTTCTCTCTCCTACCTGCTTCTAGTCGCCGTGACGGCCGGAGTGATTCTGTCGCTGACCCTCGTCACCCTTCCGAGAACCAAGATCAGGGCCTGATTAACACCAAGATATCGACCTTCATCGATTGGCGGTCTCCATTGAACACGAAACGTTCTAATTTCGGCGACCCAAGTCATGCTAGAAACGTCTAGGCGCGCATGCCCTTCCATTCGGTGATCCCTTCACTCTCATGCGACATCAAAAAGCGGGTCGAACTTGATCAACTTGTGCTCTTGAAACCTTGAAGGATTCAGCATGTCCACATCAATCGCAGATGCCTTCTTGTTCAGCGCAATGTCGCACATGACCTCGCCAACCGAAGGAGCGATTTTGAAACCCTGCCCACTAAAACCGGCCGCAACATAGATGCCACTGACGCCAGGCATCTCGCCAATTATAGGCTGGTAGTCGGGGCTGTCATCCGATACGCAAGCATACGACCCTCGAAAAGCTGCGTTCTCTAGCCCTGGATAAAGAGAACCTCTCTCCAAGAATGCGTCGATCTTCGAGAGCGGGATGGTATCTTCATGATCGTCCGGATCTATCGAAAGATCGCTCTGGGAATACATCTCGATTGTGGGTTCGAAGATTCCAATATCAGTGAAGTGTGAGTCCTGTGCGTGAACGCTGGAGAAGTTCACGTAGTCGATCAAGGTCATGTGTTCGCCCTTGAAACTATCCGGTCGCTTCAACGTGCACAGACCTGCCCAGCTGTTCATGATGGGCAAGTCCATCCCGGCCGTGTTTAGGAGAGGGCGTGTCCACGCCCCGCATGCACAGATTACGGCAGGAGTCCTTATGGTGCCTCGCTCTGTCAATACAGCGGTGATATTGTCCTTTTCTCTTTCGAGCCCTGTAACGGTGGTATGCTGGAAGAGCCTCGTGCCGAAGGTCCTGGATGCCTCAACGAGTCCTTGAACTGCCGTACGACTGTCGACGAAACCACCGTCTTCCTCATAGCACGCTCCGTAGAACTTCTCTTGAAAGAACTCCGGTGCGACGCCCTTTATCTCCGCTGAGTCAAGTATCGATGGAAATAACCCATACCTCTTTTGTGATGAAACATTCTTCTCCCATTTCGGCGCCAGGCGTTCAGGATAGGCATACATCATCCCCACCCTGTGATAGACAGGAGAAGCGTTCTCCACCAACATGTCAAAATCTCGGAAGAACTTCCAGGACTTCGCAGTCATCCTTGCCATTGGTTCGATTGTGTAATACTGAGGTGTGTTGCCGTGAGACACACCTGATGCGCCATTGGAAATGGTCGATTTCTCTAGAAGGACCACAGTTCCGCTGCCGGATTTGGCGAGGTTGTAAGCGATGCTCGCACCCATGATGCCCGCTCCAATCACAACAAAATCTGCCTTCGTAGGAGGGTCAGGACTCAGCTCCGGTCCACCCCTTATTCCTCGGCAGGTCCATCTAAATCATTTCTCTCCATTTTTCAGTACACGACTTCCCAAATCTCAGGACGAAAGTCGCTCTGCCTTCCTTAGCGTGGCGCTAATGTTTGACGGCTGGACTCCATTCCGGTGAATCGATGGCGGGCGAGACATGGGTCAGGGTGCAGATACACGGTCCGAGGGGATATGCAGACGTTGAGATGATTGCGGATACCGACGCTGCGTTGACGACGGTTCCTGAGCACGTCGTCAGGGCGGTGGGATTGATTCCGGCGGTCACCGTCGTCGGTTGAAGCGAGGTCGCCGTCGTGATCATCGACAGGACAGGCGAGCACGCCGAGGCGCTCGCAGGCCTGCCCTACTGTACCGTCTATGCTCCCGGCAGGAACCTCCACCTCTCGCTGCTGGCTGCCGACCGGGGCTGGGACGCTGACGAGGCGGTCGAGGGGGCCATCGACACAATCTCCCACTATGTCCAGGTCTCCTATGAAGACGGCCAGCCGCTCGGCTTTCTGCAGCAGAAGATAGTCGGCAAGAGCATGGAGAGGCTGCAGGCCGACACCTCGAGGGGCGGGCAGCCGCGGATCTCCGACCTCATGGAGGCGGTCGAAGCATACAAGGAGGAGCGGCAGTTCTAGGGGCTCGCCGAGTCCCGGGAGTCTGTCCCCTCGAGGCTGAGGCCCCTGACGGTCGGCGCTGCAAAGAAGGTCTTCGACTCCGGGGAGACCCTCTCCCTCGAGACTTTCTTCGGGCCGGGCATCCACATCGTCGACCTTTCTCCCTTCAAGTTCGAGCACCCGAAGGACCTCGTATCGCAGGTCATCATCAAGCGCCTCTACCGGATGGCGAAGGAGAAGGAGCCTGTGGACTATCTCCGCCAGCTCCTCATCATCGACGAGGCGCACCACGTCGCGCCGGACAGGGGGAACCACAAGGGGTTTCTCGACGCGATGGTGGTCGAGAACAGGAAGTACGGCCAGGAGGTCCTCGTGGCGACGACCAGCCCTTCCCAGCTCTCGCAGTGGCTCCTCAAGAACATCTCCATCAAGGTCTGCCACCTGCCGAACGACGGCCGGGACATCGACCTGATGCTGCGGTTCATGGTGAACAAGTACGAGGAGGACAGGTTCGTCTCTGACTTCATCCTCCTGAAGATCGGCGAAGTCATGGTGCGCGTCTCGACTCCGGACCACGTCGAGACGACCAAGGTGAAAGTCTCGGCATAGGCTTGACGCTCTCGAGCGTCCTGGGATGATCATCGCCCGAAGGGCGCAGTACGCGTTCTTAGAATCCGCCAGGTCTCGGCGAGGATGGCAAAGAAATCCGTATCCAGCCGTCCACGGGCACCTCGGAAGGTCTCGCCCTGCGGAGAGCGGAGAGGTCACCTCATCGGGGTCGGTCACGCTCGCCTTCGAGGTTCTCCATTCGATCTGACCGAGCGCCAAGAGTTCACGGTCGTGAGTGTACACCTCCCAAGGCCGGCTCTGGCGAGTCGTTATATCAGCGGGGGCAATCGCCGCGTCCGATGCTTCGCCGGGTCCTCTGGTACTGCAATGAGCTGTCGAGAAACCAGTGGGTTGGGCCCGAGAAGCTCAGACGACTTCAAGAGAAAAGGCTGAGAGAGATCATCAGCCATGCCTACAATAGCGTGCCTCTCTACAAGGAAAAGTTCGACGCCCAGGGGATCAAGCCGGAAGACATCAGGTCGCTGGAGGACCTCCGGAAACTTCCCTTCACAACGAAGCAAGAGGTCCGAGAAGGCATCCCCCACCGGAGCATAGCCAGGGGGTTTGATCTCCGGAACTGCATTCGAGCATCAACCTCTGGGACCAGCGGCGGCCCGATGCCCGTGTTCTACGACAAGAGGTTCTGGGACTACTGCCAGGCCGCCTGGATATTCAGGAAGCAGTGGGCAATCGGAGTCGAACCTTGGCAGAAGGTGTTGGTGATAGAATACAGCGCGCCCCCCAAGAGAGGTCAAGACCGAAGCAGAGAGCCGGCGGAAGAGAGAAGAGAGTCTCGCGGAAGGGAAAGTCTGGGGCCGATAGTCCGTCTTCTGCGAGGTAGAAGAAGGAGCGTTCCCCTGTTTGATGATGCGAACCAGGTACTGACTCATATGTTGAGGTTCGATCCCAAGCTCGTCCGCGGTTCTCCGTCTTATCTCAGGTTGCTCGCAGAGGCGATGGCTGACAGGGGAGTCGATGGCCTTGCCAACAGGGTCGTGAGAACCGAAGGGGAGCTCACGGACGTCGAAACGAGGCGATACCTCGAGTCGTCGTTCAAATGCAGGGTCTTCGACGAGTACTCTTCCTGGGATTTTGGGAACGGAGCTTGGGAGTGCACGAGAAGAGAGGGCTACCATATCGATGCGGACATGCTCATCATGGAGGTGGTAAGGGGAGGTGAACAGGCCTCAGCTGGCGAAAGGGGAGAGATCGTCGTCACCAATCTCCTGAACTACGCCATGCCTCTGATAAGATACAGGGTAGGGGACATAGGTATCCTCGACGACAAGTACTGCTCCTGCGGTCGAGGTCTACCGCTGTTGAAGTCCATCGAGGGAAGGATGGCCGACTGCTTTGCGCTCCCCGGCGGTCAACTGATCGCCCCGAGGACCATCATGACAGCAATACAAGGGTCTCCTGGGGTATCAAGATACCAGGCGGTGCAGGAGAGCATGAGCCAAGTCAGGATACAGCTGATGAAGAGAAAGAGTGAACCTGACGCGGCCAATGAAGAGCTCGTAGCCACGTGCCGCAGGATTCTGGGCGAGGATGTGGAGATAGAGGTTTCAAACACCGAGAGAACAAATTTCAGGGCCAAATTCAGACCAGTGATATCAAAGGTCAGAGTGGCCGAGGAGCCTCGTATGACAGGATAGAAGCTCTGAGCATTTCGGGCGTCTCTAGGGAGGGACCTCCCTTCCCATGCGGCTGTCCAGCCAGACTATCCTCTTCTTCCTCTTCAGTACCATCTCGATGCGATACAGAGGATTAGCCTTGCTTCGCGCCAGGGCCGTGGAGAGTCGAGCAGAGCCTGATCGCCGAAGGCGGTCCACCGGCTAGAATGTCGCTTGAATGGTTGACAGCTCGTTCCGAGGGGGAGTGAACACAACAAGGGGCCCGGCCTGATCCGCCTTCCCCAGGATCCTGAAGAGCTTGGTCCCGCAGCTCGGGCACGTCCCCTGAAGCGCCCTTCTTCCGTTCCTCATCCGAACCTCAGACACCCCGTTCATCTCGCGCTTCGCCTTCTCTTTCATGCAGAATGCTTCGGTCATGAGCCTACTATCGTCCCCATGGCGATAAAGGGGACGTAGCCTAATCGTTTGAACCCGGGAATCAAGAAAACCCACTCGGGAAGCGGACGCCGGAGCCCCGCCAATCCCGAAACTGCGACGGAGTTGGGCTGCGATCCGGGCGGGAAAGGCGAAGCCCACACCCAACAAATCACAGGTGCTTGGGCAGCAGGTCTACACCCTCTCCACCCGCAGAGCGCGAACACCATCGAAGTCTACGTCCGCCCCTGTCACGAGTTTGGCGCCGAGCTCTAGCGCGGTCGCCGCCGCGAATGCGTCAGCCAGCGACATGCTGTGCTCTGCCTTCAGGGAGGCTGCTCTCTTCCAGAGCGGCGAGACCGCGTTCACGGGGACGACCTTCACGCCATAGCTCCTCAAGCTCTCCTTCTTCTCTTCGGCGACCTCTCTGCTCTTCCTGTGAAGTATGTAGTATATCTCAGCAAGGTTCACGACATTGATCCATCCATCCAACCTCCCCTGCTCCACTTCCCGCAGCAGTCGAACCACTTCATCGGCACCCGTCTCACCAAGGTAGAGCTTTAGAAGCGATTGGCTGTCGAAGACGACGCCCTGCATGGAAAGCTCACCGACGCCTGGTTGCGCGTTCTCTCACGCGCTCGACCGTCCGTGCCTCGTCGATCAGGTCTCCCGAGTTCATGCCGGTGAAGAGCCCCCTCAGAGAGCCCTTCTCCGCCAGCGGGTCGGGGAGGGGTTTCAACAGCACGCCTGCCTCTGTGTCCACGACCAGCACCTTTCTCCCTATCTTGTGCTTCCTCCTCAGCCGGATCGGGATCGTGGCCTGCCCCTTCTTGGTAACCGTCACTATCGCTTCGGTCATGAGTGGTAATACTGTGGCTAAAGTAATACTTAATCATTTTGCATTACCGAGCTCCCTGAGGCGATGGTGCGCGTCTCGACACCTGAGCCGGTCTCAACGATCAAGGTGAAGGTCTCTTAGTAGGCTCTTCGAGACGTATGGCTTCGCTCCTAGAGGTGCACAATCGAGCCGAGCGCACGGCCGCAACCAAAGCAGGCCGCTTGGCCGGCGGGAAGCTGCTGGCGAAGCGTCTCCACTTGTGGTCGCCCTCCTCTACATCTCTTCGTGGATGCGCTCCGCTTCGACCCTTATCAGCACCCGCGGGTCCTTTGGGGTCCGGTCCTCGTAGGGGTAGGGCTTCCCAAGGTACTTCATGCTCATCCTGTCGATGTGCTCCTCCGCCCCCTCCTCCGTGATTTCGATGGCCTTTCCACGTATCGAGACGTTCGAGTACGGGTTGCCCTGGTCGAAGACGGTGATCGCGACCCGCTGGTCTCTCCTGAGGTTCTTGGTGCGCTGCCTGCTTCTGGTCGTGTTGAGTATGATGGTGTCCCCTTCACGGTCTATCCAGAGAGGTGCCACCTGAGGTGAGCCGTCCTGCATCAGCGTCGTCACGCTCCCGAAGTTCTTCCCGTCGATGAGCTCCTTCGCCTTGGTAGACAATCTCATGGCGGCCGTGGTTGGGGATGATGAAGCTAAATCAGTTGAATAAGAGAGTTGGAACCCTCTCGCCCCTCTTTACTGGGTGCCCGTGATTGGCTGAACGTGTATCTCTTCGCCGTTACCAATCTGACGCGTCGAGAAAGCGACTGCCGCGCGCCCTGAGGAGGCGACAGGCTCTATGTTACCTTCGCACCGCAGGACCGACAGAAGGTAGCTCCTGCGTCAAGCGCGCTGCCGCAGTTACCACAGTAAATCTTCCCACCTGCCTGCGCAGACGACGCTGGAGGGACGGCGGGGGCCGCGGGTAGCGCCTGGCCGGCCATCGAAGGCGTCTTCTTGCGCCTGCGCCACAGGAAGAGGAGAAGGACGAGGATTATGATCACGACCAGAGCGATGATCCAGTCGTAGTTGGCGCCCCCGGCCGCGATGGGGTTGCCTGACACGTCATAGGCCTGGGCGAAGAATTCGTTTATGGACACGCCGGCCGCGGTGTTTGTGCACTCGGAGGGAATGGTGCTGGCCACGCTATCGGAGCCATACGTCGCGCCGCCCTGGGTGTCAGTGCAGCTTGCGAGGACCACGCCGCCAGAGGTGGAGGTCTCCGTGATGGTGCCCGTTGGGGGCGTGCTGCCCGTGCAGGGGATGGCGCCGATTCCCGGTCCCCAGATCCAGGTCGCTCCTGCCCCGGACCCGCCGAAGGACCCGCAGTCGTTGGTGTTGGTCCAGGTGGTGTTCACGTTGTTGAAGGTGTAGCCGCTGGACGTCAGATACTCGATGACCGACGTATACTGGGTTGACGAAGCGTTCCCGGCGTCCTGGGCGTGCGCCGCGTGCGCGGAGAGTGCAAGCACGAGAATGCTGAGAGCGACAACGAGAGATAGCGGACTAAGGGCCGGCTGACCTGCGACTGTTCTCACGGATGGCGGTCCTTCTACAGGGTGACTAAATAAAGTGCCTATGATCGGTGTGACTACCTGCCGGCCGATACCGTCTGGGCGCGCCGTCGGTGTCTGTTCAGCGCTGTGAGCGAAGGGCTTCCCGAAGATAGTCTATCGACCGCACGAATGCCTCATCCGAGACGGGTATCTTGTGCCTGCCCTCCTTCGTGGTGTGCATGCGCCCCAGCCGCTCCGGGAGGCTCATCCTCAATGAGGACGAGGTCGTCTTCTTGTCTGCGAGGGCGAACCTCAACAGCCTCTTCTTGTTGCTCAGGACCGGTCGCAGGCCCGTGACCCCGGCACCCTTCCAGATCCTCAGGAGGAGCTCGGTCTGCTTCTCGTAGTCCGCCTCCCGGAAGACGCCCATCTGGGAGGCGATCCAGCCCTCCGCCAGCATCCCCAGGATCACGCAGGCGCCGTGGCTCAGCCTGTAGCCCGAGGAGCTCTCTAGGGCGTGGCCGACGGTATGCCCGTAGTTCAGGATGGCCCTGAGGTCGAGCTCCCTCTCGTCCCGGGAGACCACGCCGGCCTTGACCCTGCAGGCACCCACGATGAGCTCGACGGGGATGCCCGAAGAACCGTCGAACCCCGCTGGGAGCGAGGAGATCCTCTCGAACATCCCCTCGTCGGCGATCACGGCGCACTTCACTATCTCGGCCAGACCGTTGATCCACTCCCTGCGAGGGAGGGTCCCGAGGACGGTCGGATCGGTGATGACTGCCAGCGGCTGGTGGAAGGTGCCGAGCTGGTTCTTGCCCCAGGGCGCGTCGACGCCGGTCTTCCCCCCGATGCTGCTGTCGACCTGGGCGAGCAGGGTCGTTGGTATCTGCACGTAGCCGATGCCCCTCTTGTAGACGGACGCGACGAACCCCGCGACGTCGCCGACCACGCCTCCTCCCAGGGCGAGGATCACGCTCCCCCTCTCGGCGCCGAGCGCGCCGAGCCTGGATGCCAGCGCCCAAGCGGTCCCGACGTTCTTCCGCGCTTCTCCGGCGCGAAACGAGAGCAGCTCCACCCTGCCTCGACGTTGCCCCGAGAGACCATTCCTCAGCCTCCCTCCGTAGAGCCTGGCCACGTTCGAGTCGGTAACGACGTAGTACGACTCGGCATCCGGGAGCCTCAGGGACCCCGCCCCCAGCTCCTCGAGGACCCCCTCACGGATCAGTACGTCGTAGCTCCTGTCCCCGACCCCGCGGGACAGGTCGACCCTAACGGTGGCCGTCTTTTCCATCGCCCAGGTCGCTCGAGAAGGGGGTCTCGCTTTCGTCGATGGTCTTGTGGAGGAGGTTGCAGGTCCTGATTATCCCTGCGAGCTGAGAGGGGAGAAGCGCCTGCGCGCCGTCGCTCAGGGCCTCTTCCGGCCTGTCGTGCACCTCGATCATGAGGCCGTGCGCGCCCGCCGCTATCGCGGCCCTGCTCATTGGCGCGATCAGGTCCCTCCTCCCCGTCCCGTGGCTCGGGTCGGCGATGACGGGGAACGGCGTCTCCCTCCTGAGGATGGGGACCGCGTTGAGGTCGAGCGTGAACCTAGTCTGGGGCTTGAAGCTGCCGCCCAGTGGCATTATGCCCCTCTCGCAGAGGAGGAGGTTCTTGTTGTGGTTGGCCACTATCCTCTCAGCGAAGCTCAGGTACTCGTCTATCTGGGCTGCGAAGGACCTCTTGAAGAGGATGGGCTTGCCCGTCCTCGCCGTCGCCTCGATGAGGTCCTGGTTGAACATGTTCCTGGCCCCGATCTGGATGATGTCGGCGTGCTTCGCGACGATCTCGACCTCGGTCTCACTCCTCACCTCCGTGACCGTCGGGAGGCCGAGGTCCCTGCCCGCAGCCTGCAGGTGCTCAAGACCCTCGTCCCCGAGCCCCTGGAAGGAGTGGACCGAGGTCCTTGGCTTGTAGGCCCCTCCCCTGAGGACCTGCGCCCCGGCCTCCTTCGCCACTTTCCCGATCCTGTAGAGCTGCTCGTAGCTCTCGATCGAGCAGGGTCCGCACATGTACACGGGCGGGCTGTCGCCTCCCATGGAGACGTCCCCGACCTTCACCACGACGTCCTTCGGGATGTAGCTGCGGCTGACGAGCCTATAGGGGACCTGGATCCTGATCGCGTCGTAGACGCCCGGCATCAGTTTGACCTGGTCGAAGTCGAGCTTCTTCTCGTCCCCGATGACGCCTATGACGGTCTGGAACTCCCCCGAGGAGACGTCGGTCCCGAGACCCAGTGCCTTCACCCTGCGGATGACCTCCTCGAGCTCTCCCTTGGTGGCGCTCGGCTTCATCACTATGCTCATGAGTTTCCCTCCAGAGTATCCTCTTGGGGTGTCATGAAGTTTCTCTCCCTGCGACGCGGTGTTCGGCGGTCGGAAGTCGCAGGCTCCGCTCACCGCTGCAGCATGATGGCGTCGTGCAAATCTTTGAAGTGCAGGTCGGCGGTCACGACCTTCGCCGCGACGTCGCCCTGTACCGCGAAGATGTCGTCGAGGCCGCTGTCGTAGTTCGAAAAGAAGAGGTGTCTCTCGGTGTTGGCGTCGACCCACCCGACCTCAAAGGAGTCCACGGTGGTCTCCACGAAGACGAGATGACGATTCCCTTCGCAGCCATGTGGGGCTCGGATTTGTAGGATTAGGACGCGCGGGGTTCTTCATGCGTGGGACGTCCGTCAAGTACTCGCTCCGGGAGGCCACGCTGCCCTGAGGAACCCGCGTGACTCTTCATCTCGAAAAAGCACCATGAAGGCGTCTGCAGTAGTTCACCGAGAGGCCCGACACGCATGAAGGGGATGGGATTTCGTATAGATTATGGAA